>Ga0316217_10000273_pt1 | contig 76086 bp, 61 predicted proteins | sample 1anoAmetaG_FD_203633 | JGI IMG/M metagenome (GOLD analysis project Ga0316217, IMG submission 203633) | Freshwater microbial communities from Trout Bog Lake, Wisconsin, USA - 1anoA | ecosystem: Environmental > Aquatic > Freshwater > Lake > Hypolimnion/Profundal zone | place: USA: Wisconsin... | reverse complement strand
CACGGCGAATACGGCTAAAACAAAGCTCGCGATCCGCTTTCTCGAAGGAAAGCGGGTGGGTGGGAGGGGCTTCGGCGCCGTCCAGGAACCACTCGTCCATTCCCCAGAAATGGCCGGATTGAACTTTCAGTTGCAGGTCGTTGACCAGGCGGGCCACCAGGGGCAGTTGTTCCGTCGGCCCAATCGGTCCGCAAATGCCAACCGGGTTGTCAGCGGTGGATTGTTGCCAGGCGGTGATGTATTCCAGGGCCTCGGCCAGGTAGAACTCCGCGAGCGTGTCGTAAAGGACGACCTTGAATCCGGGCCGCGAGAGTTTCGCCATTTTCTCCGGCGTCAGGGCGGCGGCGTCGCGAATCAGGTCGTCATCCAGGGTGGTGTAATCCCACCAATCGGGGGCGATGGAGCTCAGTTTGCGGGGCATGGTCAGAATCCTTTTTCGAGGGAGCGTTCGTAGGCGCGGTTGATGAGGTAATGCGGTCCCAAAGCGTCTTGGAGAGGGTCGGCGTCAAGGGCGGAGAAGCCGAGGTGCAAATGGCGGCGCCAGCCCTCGGCGAAGGCAAAACGCCGCGACTTCCGGCCCAGTTCGCGGGCCGTGTCGGTCATGGCCTGGAGGTAGGAGTTCATCCCCTGGCTGGCGTCGAGCCAGGGCTGCTGGCTCTGGTGGGCCGCCAGCGCTTCGAGCTTGATCGCTTGGACGGAGGTCGTGTTCACGAAGGCGCCCGGAACGATGCGACGCCGGAGGTTGTCGCGCAGGCCGTGGGGCATGGCGTGGTAAACCGCCGTGTCCTGGGCGACGGCCCGCCGCGCCGGACGGGTGCGGAAGTTAGGCATGCCGCGCGCGAAGGCGGCGCTGACCGCCAACCGGCACGTGGTCATGTGGTCCTCCATATAATCCTGGGGCGAATGCGTCAGGACGATGGCGGGAGCGACCTCGCGGATGATCGCGGTCAGGGCGCGCAAGAGTTCCACGCTATAGACGATCTCCAAATCATCGGTCAGGGAGGGATGGAACCGGGCGCCGAGGATGGCGGCGGCCTTGCGAGCCTCTCGGGCGCGGAGCGTCCGGGTCCGAGGGCCGTTATGCTGCGCGCTGCCGCAATTACCGCTGGCCAGGTTCAGATAGTGGATGTCGTAGCCGGACCGCTCCAGCAGGAGGAGGGCGCCCGCCATCCCGAACTCAATGTCGTCGGGGTGCGCGCCAATCGCCAGCGCTGTCGGGGCCGCCATTACCGGACCTCCGCGAGTTGCACGGGCCGGCCCAGCAGGGCCGAACGGTCCGCCGCGAACAACACCTCATGCGACTTGACCGCGGTGTCGAGGTCGGTTAACGGCATGGGCGCGCCCCGGTCCAGGGCTTCAAAAAAAGCCTCGAACTGCGTCTGATACGGATGGTCGGAGACATCGCCCGAATCGAGCATTTTCACGGCCAGGGTGCTCCAGCCGGATTTCTCGAGGCCGAGGTCGGCGGAATGGAATTTGTTGTCCAACAGGCTCCCCTTGCTGCCGACCAGGTGGGTATGGAAGTAGTATGGCTGGAGGCAATCGACGCAGGAGACGCATTTTCCGGCTTGGCCGCCCTGGAATTTCAAGATCGAGACGCTCGTGCCGGGAAACTCGTATGCGGCGAAACAAGCGCTTTGGGACTGGGAACGGTAGCTCATCACCTCGGTCACTTCCTGGCCCATGCACAGGAGCAGAGCGTCGAGGGCATGACAACCGGCGGAGAGCAACGAGCTGCCGCCTTGGGCGGTGGAGGCGGCCCAACGGTACTGACCGTACCACGGCCCGATGCCGTGATAATAATCCACTTCGGCGTAATGCAACGAGCCCAGCAGGCCGCGATCGATCACCGACCTAATGGCGAGGAACTGGCTCGAAAAGCGGCATTCGAAACAGACGCACGTCTGAATGCCCGCGTCCCGGATCGCCTGGCGCATCCGGCGCAAGTCCTCGAGCGTGAGGCAGAGCGGTTTTTCGATGATCAGATGCTTGCCGGCCCGCGCCGCGCGCATGGCCTGGTCGGCGTGCCGGTCGGGAAAACTACACAGCGAGACGACATCGATCGCCGGATCCGCGAGCATCGCGTCCAAATCATGGTAAACCGTTACCGCAGCGCCGTGCCTGGCCTTGAGTTCAGCTTCGTCGAGGTTCCGTGAGGAACAGACCGCGGTGACCTGGCCCCGGGTGGTGGCGTTGATGGCGGGGATATGGGCGGAGGCTACCCAACCATAACCGACAATTCCCACCCGGTATCGTTTTGAAGCGGCGGCGATGGCTTGCATACCCGTCCCTGTAGCATACCCGGGGACCCGATGGCAAATGGATTTCCGCGCACCCGATTTCCGCGCAACCGCGCGTTGACTTTCCGCGGGATCCCTCTTTATGTTGCGCGCATGAATGCTCTCCGCCTCCGGGCTCGGCTCCTGCTCGGCGCCCTTGCTTTTCTGAGCAGCTTGGTTTCGTCGTCGCCGCGCGTGATGGCCGGAGATCCTCAAGGCGGAATCGCCGCCGCCGATCTGCGGCTGGTTCCTTTTCCCAAGAGCGTAACCGTTGAACCGGGTCGCTATGCATTCGGGAAATCGCTCACCCTCGAGGTTTCCGACGGCCAGGGCGAGTTGCTGGCGCGGCTCCTGAACGCCGAACTGCAACGGGCGGGCCTGCGCGCAGCGCGCGTAAAGCGGCTCTCATCTTCCCTCCCCGCGTTCCGATTATCCGCGGGCAAGCCGTCGCGCCGGCTGCCAACTGCGCCGGCTCAAGCCGCGTCCGAGAGTTACGCCTTGGATGTCCGGGCTGAAGAAATTGTGTGCGCGGCTCGAGATCCGGCCGGCTTGTTTTACGGCGCGCAAACCCTCTGCCAGTTAATCCGGGCCAATCGCCAGGGCCAGTCGCTTGCCTGTTTAAAGATCCTCGATTGGCCCTCGCTGCGGTGGCGCGGCTTCCAGGATGATTTGACGCGCGGTCCCAGTTCCACGTTGGAGACCTTGAAATTCGAGGCCGGCCTGGCCTCGTATCTCAAGCTGAACCTCATGACTTACTACATGGAGTATCAGTTCGCGTTTAAGAAACACCCGCAGATCGGTCCCCCCAACGGCTCGCTTACCCCGGAGGAATTGTCGGCCCTGGTCGCTTTCGCGCATCCGATTCATGTGGACATCCTCGGCAACCAGCAGTCGTTTGGCCACTTCAGTCAGATCCTCAAGCATCCCGAATTTGCGGCCTTGAGGGAAACCGCCGATGTGCTTACGCCCGCGCGCGAGGAGACCTACGAATTGTTGGACGATCTCTATGCGGAGGTTTGTCCGTTGGTCCCGTTCCCGTGGTTTAATGTCTGCTGCGATGAAACCGACGGTTTAGGCGCCGGACCGTCGCGGGAGCTGAGCGCGACTATCGGGGTAGGAGGGGTTTACGCCCGCCATCTCCGGCGCATTCACGATTTGCTGCGCGATAAATACCACAAACGCATGATGATGTGGGGGGATATTATCCTGCAACATCCGGGCAACCTCGCGGAGATTCCAAAAGACACGATCATGCTCACTTGGGGCTACGATGCCCGGCCCAGTTTCGACGACCAGATCCTCCCGTTCTCGCAATCGGGCTATGAGTTTTTTGTCTGTCCCGGCGTGAGCGATTGGAGCCGCATCCTTCCGGACTTCGGCGTGGCGGTCACCAATATCCAGAACTTCGTCCGCGACGGCGTCAAGCATGGGGCGATTGGCATGATCAATACGGACTGGGAGGACGATGGCGAAGCGCTCAAGGCGGTCAAGTGGCACGCCGACGCCTGGGCGGCGGAATCCGCCTGGAACGCTTCGGGCACGCCCATCGATGCGTTCAACCGCCGTATCGGAGCGGTGCTTTTCGGCGAACCGGGGGACGAGTTCGGCCAGGCCGTCGAGTTGCTGGCACGGACGCATCGCCTGCCGGCCATGAAAGGCATGCTTAACGCGCGCTTCTGGGAAATGGACTTCGTTCCTAAAGCCGGCCCCGCTGTCGTCCCCGTGGTCGCCTCGAACTTGCTGGCCATCGCGCGGCCGGCGATAAGCCACCTTGAGAGCTGCCGCCGCCAGGCCAAGGCGAACGAGCGCGTGCTGGAGGTATTCCTGTTCGGCGCCCGCCGCATGGAGTTGATGGGGCAACGGATGCTGGATGGACTTGAAACGGCGCAACTTTATGAACAGGCCCGGGAAGGGACGGAAAAGGTCGCGCGGCTCGCGCGGGTCGAAACCCTCCTTCGCAACAACCGCGACGCGCACGCCTCGCTCGGAAGGCGGTTCGCCGAGCTCTGGCGCTCCGAGAGCAAGCCTTACGCCCTCGACTGGACTCTAGGACGCTATACCAACGCCGTCCAGGGTTATGAAGTTCTGCTGCGGAAAGTGGAGGCGGCCCGTTTGGCGGCCAACACCGGCGCCGTGCTACCGGGCGCGGGCGAACTCGGCTTGGCGGCGGCTGAATCCTCCTTTCGCCGCGTTCGGCCCGCCGAGAATCGGCCGGAGGCTTTGGCGGGAGCGCTGCCTTGGGCTTGCCCGGAGGCTTCCCATCGGATCGGTCTGCGGATTAGAGCCGGCGCGGCGGATCGATTTGACCTGCCGGTCGAGGTGGAGTTGGTCTTGCCGGCGGACCTCAGTGGCAAACCTGTCCGCGCGTTTCTCTTGAAGACTAACGAGGCTCCGGGCGAGATCCTGGCCCAGTTGGAACCGCTCGCGACTTCCGGGAGAAGCCGGATGATCCTCATGTTGCCGGGCCTGTTGCCCCAGGGGACGGAAGCGCTTGTTCATGTCTATTTGGGGCTGACCCAGGCGCCACCGCTATTGCGCGGCGCCGTGAGCACGGTCCCGGGAACCAACGGCATGGCGTGGATCGAAAATGACCTGCTCCGCCTGCTCCTCGGGCCGGCGGGCGCGCACGTGTATCGCTGGGAAATCAAGGCGCTGGAGGGTCGCGACCTGACCATGCCGGGCGAAACGGATTGGGCTGGTTTCAGCGACCTGAACGAACTCCGCGCCGCTCCCTTCCAACTGCGTTGCCAGGCCCGCGGGCCGGCCCTGGTGGAATATCAATGCGACGATTTGTGGGGCCACGCCAAGACTCTCCGATGCTACGGCGGGACCAGTTGGATAGAGGTGCTGCTGAACGAGCCGACCTCGGTTTATTGGGACTTCGACGATCCCCGCAATTTTGCCGCCGACGGGCCAACGCCGGGCGAGTGGCTTTTTTCCAATGGCCACTCGGGTCGCGTGGGCCGTGAAGCCGATGGCGTCCCAGCCCAGGTCAAAGGAGCCGCTACTTATTGGGGGATCAAGTACAATGCCGGCCGGCTGGCGCTGGGGTTGGCGACTCCGGAGACCGCGAGCCTGCACGTGATCGCTCCCGGCGCTGGCGCCGGCGGCGTGGGCATCGAAGGCTCGCCGCCAGCGGTCCATTTTGTGACCTTTGCCGGACGGCTCAACGCGCCGCCCAAGGAAACCATGGACCGCCTCCAACAGACCCTCGATTTGCGGAACCTCGCCGCGGTTTGCCTTTATTCCCTCCAAGCCCGGTGACGCGCTCCCGGAGTTATACTCAGAAGCGAAACTCATCTGCCGCCTTCTAAAGGCGGAGAATTGTGTCAAATTGGTTACGGCCGGGTTACGGCCCGGTAACATCAATGCGGCGATGGCCCTAACGGGCGGAAAGCGATGGCGAAGCCCCGATGAACCCAGTACAAATAAATACGAAGTTGAACACGCATCCTCATCTTGAACAGTCGCTCCAAAGGGATATTGATAATATCCGGAGCAAGGTCGCCAAAATGGCCGCCCTGAGCGAGCAGGCCCTCAAGTCGAGCGTCCAGGCCCTCACCGAGAGGAGCCGTCAACTGGCTTATTCCGTTATTTTGCGGGATCAGTATATCGATGAGCTGGAAACCGAACTGAACCAACTTTGCCTGGAGTTCATTGCGCGGCAGCAACCTGTGGCAGCGCACTTGCGGTTCGTCTTTGCGGCCATCCAGATCAACCGCGAAGTGGAGCGCATCGGCGATTACGCCGAGAGTATCGCCCGCCAGGTTCTGGTGGTGAGCCGGTTGGAGCCGCAACCTCCCTACGGCAAGTTTATCGAACTGGGCAACCTCACCGTCGGCATGCTCCGGGACGCGGTCTGGTCCTTCCTCCAGCGCGACGCCGATCTGGCCACGCGAACGATCACTCTGGAGGAGCGGGCCAACGCGCTGCGCGACAGCATCAACATCGAGCTCAAGGAGTTGAGCGAGGCGGGGAAGCTCCCCGCGGCCAGCGTGACCCCGCTGATGAACGTGGCCCGCCGACTCGAGCGGGCGACCGACCAGGCCAAGAACCTCTGCGAGGAGGTGCTCTACATGTGTACTGGAGAGTTTATCAAACACAAGGGCGCCGAGGGGTTTCGCATCCTCTTCCTCGGTCTCGACAACGCCTGTCTGAGCCAGATGGCCGAAGGCATGGGGCAAGCCCTGCGCCTGCCCCGCTTTGCGTTCAGCAGCGCCGGCATCACCGCCGGCGCCCTGGATGGGCGGGCGGTGGAGTTTATGGCCGGCAAGGGCATCGACCTCTCGCGCCACGCCAGCAAGGCGCTCGACCAAGTGACCGGGTGGGATCACTTCCAGGTCATCGTCGCCTTCGGCGCTCCCGCCCGGGACGCGATCCCGCCGCACGTGGGCAAGACGATTTGTTTCACTTGGGCGATCGCGGATCCGGCGGAGGCCCCAGGGGCGCTGGAGCAGTCGCGCCTGGCTTTTGAAACCGCCTACCAGGCCCTGGTGCCGCAGATTCGGGAGTTGGTCGGCGCCATTTTACAGGAACCACATTTGGAACAAAAACTATGAAGCGTTTCACTCGTTACTCCAGCATCCTAAATTCCGCCGCCTCCCTGGCCGCCCTCCTGGGGACCGCCTGGGCGCTGACCGGTTGCCATCAAGGCGGCAACGGCGGCAGCGGCGACGCCCAAAAAGCCACCATCCAGAATAAAGGCTCGGACACCATGGTAAACCTGGCTCAAGCCTGGGCCGAGGAATACAAAAAGGCGGCGCCGGGCGTCGAGGTCGAGGTCTCAGGCGGCGGCTCCGGGGTGGGCATCGCGGCGTTGGTCAAGGGCACCATCGACATCGCCAATGCCAGCCGCAACATGAAACCCGACGAGATCGAGCAGGCCAAGAAGAATACCGGCAAAGAGCCCAAGGAAATCATCGTGGGCTACGACGCCCTGGCGATCTACGTGAGCAAGGACAACCCCTTGAACGAGATCACGCTCGACCAGATCGCCCAGATCTACGTCGAGGGCGGGACCATCACCAAGTGGTCGGACTTGGGCGTCAAGCTTCCCAACACGACGGACGACGAGATCGTGCGGGTCAGCCGGCAATCCAACTCGGGCACCTACGAATTCTTGCGCGAACACGTGCTCAACAAGAAGGACTTCAAACTCGGCTCGCGGGATATGAACGGCTCCAAGGAAGTCGTGGAATTGGTCGCCTCCACCCCTACGGCCATCGGCTATAGCGGCATGGGCTACGCCACGCCGGCGGTCAAGATGCTCAAAGTGAAGAAGACCGCGTCCGACCCGGCTTTCGAGCCGAACGTGGCGAATACGCTCTCCAAGGCTTACCCCATCGCTCGCTCCCTCCAGGTCTATACCCTGGGCGAGCCTCAAGGCGCGGTTAAGGCCTATATCGACTGGATCCTTTCCGACGCCGGCCAAAAGGTGGTCGAGGCCACGGGCTATGTGCCCCTTCCGGCGACGGCTCGAGCCAAGCCTTGAACCGCCCGCCCTTGTTCGACCCCAGCGCGGTCACGGACCCGCCGCAACAGGCTGGGCGGAATCTCCGAATGTGGAAGGCGCGAAGCTTATCGCTCAATGAACGCAACGACGAAAATCGAACCGGCGACCGCGGGCCTGAGGGTTCCGAGGTCCAGGCGTCCGGCTTGGGCCGTGTTCGGGGAGCGGGCGTTTGAGGTCCTGATCCATCTCTGCGGGTTCAGCGCCATCATCTTCGTGCTGGGGATTTTCTTCTTTGTTTCCAAAGAGGCCTTCCCGGTGTTGGGCAAAGCGGGGTTTCATCTGAGCCAATTCCTGTTCAGCGACCAGTGGTACCCGACCTCTGAAGTTCAAAAGCGCTACGGGGTGCTGGCTATGATCGCGGGCACCTTCAGCGTCACGGGTCTGGCCATGGTGATCGCCGTCCCGTTTGGTCTGGGGGCGGCCATCTACCTTTCGGAATTCTGCGGCGGAAAGCGGCGCGAGACGCTCAAAATCGTGATTGAGTTGCTGGCCGCCATCCCGAGCGTGGTGTGGGGCTTTATCGGCTTGACCGTCATGAGCCGGCTGATCGTGAAATTCACCGGCGCCCCGGTAGGCGTCAATGTCCTCAACGGCGGCCTCATCCTCGCTCTGATGAGCGTGCCGATCATTGTATCCATCGGCGAGGACGCGCTTAAGGCGGTGCCCGATTCGTTTCGGGAGGCGGCCATTGCCCTGGGGGCGACCCGCTGGCAGTTGGTCTGGCGGGTGCTCCTGCCCGCGGCCAGGAACGGGCTGTTGGCGGCCGTGTTGCTCGGGGTGGCCCGCGGGGTAGGCGAGACCATGGCCGTCCTGATGGCCACGGGCCACGCCGTGCATATCCCGCACAGCATTCTCGACTCGGTGCGCACCCTCACCGCCAACATCGCGGCCGAATTGGGCGAGGCCTCCGCCGGCTCCGACCACTACCGGGTGCTCTTCCTCACGGGCGTGCTGCTGTTCGCGCTCACCTTCGCCGTCAATCTCACCGCCGACCTGATTATCCGCGGCATCCGGAAAAAATGAGCGCCGCGACCAACCCACTTTTCACGGAGACCCCGCAGGCGCGCCGCAAGCTGCGGCAGGAGGCGCTGGCGAAGTGGATCTTCGCCAGCATGGCGGGCCTCATGATCATCCCGCTGCTGCTCATCATCGGCTACCTGGTTCAACGCGCCTGGCCTTCCCTCAGCCCAGGCTTTCTGTTTGATGTGCCGACGCACGGGATGCGGGACGGCGGCGTTTGGCCCGCCTTCGTGGGCACTATCTACCTGGTCTTGCTTTCGCTCGCGGTGTCCGCCCCCATCGGCATCCTGGCCGCGGTTTATCTCAATGAGTACGCCCGCGACAACTGGTTCAATCGCATCATCAACCTGGCGGTCATCAACCTCGCCGGGGTTCCCAGCATTGTCCACGCCCTCTTCGGCTTGGGGGCTTTTGTCTATGCGGCCCGGTTCGGCTGTTCGATCATTTCCGCCTCCCTCACGCTGGCGATCATGACGCTGCCCGTAATCATCGCCAGCACGCGCGAGGCCCTGGCCAGCGTCCCGCGCAGCTTTCGCGAGGCGTGCTGGAACGTGGGCGCCACCCGGTGGCAGACGATCCGCGCCGTAGTCCTGCCCAACGCCATCAGCGGCATCCTCACCGGGATCATCCTCCAGGTCAGCCGGGCCGCCGGCGAGACGGCGCCGATCATGTTTACCGGCGCCGTGTTTTTCAAGGCCGTCCACAAGGGCGACCTCTTCCCTTACGCGCTTCACGACCAATGCATGGCCCTGTCCATGCATCTGTTCACCCTGGCCACGCAGGTGCCCGACGTGAAGGAGTCCATCCCGTTCGCCACCGCGGTCGTCCTCATGGGCTCGGTCTTGCTCGTCAACGCCGCCGCCATCAGCCTGCGCGCCTATCTGCGCGCCCGCAAGAAATGGTGACGCCCTCGCCCTGAAAATGACCCTGGACAAACAAATTGAAATTCGCGACCTGCGCCTCGCTTACGGGCATAAGGAGGTGATCCATGGAATTTCCTTTGACATTCTCCGCCACGAAATCTTCGCCGTCATCGGCCCGTCCCAGTCGGGCAAAACTTCCCTGCTGCGCTGCATCAACCGCACCATTGACTTCACTCCCGAGTCGCGGGTCTCCGGCGTCATCGCCGTGGATGGCGTGGACGTCCGCAACACCAAGGACGTCTTCGAGCTTCGCCGGCGCATCGGCATGGTCGCGCCGCTGCCCGTCGGCCTGCCCTTGAGCATCTACGACAATGTCGCGTTCGCCCCGCGTTGCTCGGGCCTGAAGCGAAAGGGCGACCTCGACGCCATGGTCGAGCGGTGCTTGCGCCAGGCGGCGCTTTGGGACGAGGTCAAGGACCGGCTCGACAGCCTGGGCACCAAACTCTCGGGCGGCCAGCAGCAACGCCTGACCATCGCCCGCGCTCTTTCCCACCAACCGGACATCCTTTGCCTCGATGAGTTTTCCATCGCCATCGACCCGGTTACGACGATGCGCATCGAAGATGTGCTCAAGGAATTGCGCCGCGAGATGACTATCGTCCTGGTTACTAACCTCACTCAGCAGGCCCGGCGCCTGGCCGACCGCACGCTCTTCTTGTGGAACGGCGAGATCATCGAACTCGATCGCAGCGAGGTCATTTTCTCGGATAAGCCTGGCAGTTCGAAGACCTACGATTACGTGAATGGAATTTTTGGATGAGCGAAACCAGCAGCATCGCCACGCGCGGCCTGAACCTGTGGTATGGCAAGTTCCAGGCGCTGATCGACGTATCCGTCGATATCAAAGACGGCCTGATCACGTCGCTCATCGGCCCTTCGGGTTGCGGCAAGACCACGCTCTTGCGCTGCTTTAACCGGGTTAATGAGCGCTACGGCTACGTTACGACCACCGGTGAAATCAAGATTCTCGGCAAAAATATTTACGACCCCGACGTCTCTTTGATTGAGCTGCGGAAAGCGGTGGGCATGGTCTTTCAACGCCCCAACCCGCTGCCCATCTCGGTCTATGAGAATGTGGTTTTCGGCCTGCGCATTCACAGCGAGCGCAAGGACCTTAAGCGGTCGGCCCTGGACGAGGCGGTGGAGACCTCGCTTACCGAGGTGGGTTTGTGGCATGACCTCAAAGACCGCCTCGACGCCCGGGCCACCGGGCTCCAACTCGAACAGCAGCAGAAGCTCTGCATCGCCCGGCTCCTGCCCCTCAAGCCGCGCGTGATCCTCATGGACGAGCCCTGCTCGGCGCTGGACGTCGAAGGCACGCGCGCGATCGAGGAGTTGATGTTCGGGTTGAAAGGGCGCTACACGATTCTTATCGTGACCCACAACATGGCTCAGGCCCGCCGCGCCAGCGACGAGTGCATCTTCATGCTCCTGGGACGCAGGATTGAACACAGCCGCACCGAACAGCTTTTCCTCACCCCCAAAGAGCCCAAGACCGCCGAGTATATTGAAGGGCGGTACGGGTAGGCAGCGGCGCGCGCGGCGCTTGAATCCCTGGACGGCGGTGGTAGTGTTGTTTGCGGCTATGGACTATCGCAAGATCATTACGGTCGAGCCGGGCAAGCGCGGCGGCAAACCCTGTGTGCGCGGGCTGCGCATCACCGTGGGCGACGTGTTCGGCTGGATTGCGGCGGGCATGAGTTGGCGGGAAATTCTGGATGACTACCCTGACCTAACCGAATTGGACCTTCGGGCTTGCTTCGCCTACGCCGCCGCCCGGGAGCAGCACACGATGATTGCGCTCACGCCGCATGAAGCTGCTGTTCGACCATAATCTCAGCCACCGGCTTTGCCCACGCTTGGCGGACCTATTCCCCAATTCCACTCAAACGCGGCTATTGAGCTTGGGTACAGCGTCGGACCTGAACATCTGGCAACATGCCGAAGCGAACGGATTCGTGGTAGTCACATTGGACAAGGACTTTGCGGACATGTCCCTCTTACGGGGGGCGCCGCCGAAAGTTATCTGGTTGCGTTGTGGTAATGCTACCGTGACGCAAGTTGAGGCATTGCTCCGCGCAAACTTTTCAGAGATCCGGAGGTTCGAGGCGGACGACAGTGTCGGTTTGCTTGAAATCTGGCCATGAAGCGACCGGCTGTGTTGTTTATTCCAGCGGCACCAGTTCGATCTCCGCCACCGCGGCCCATGGCCCCGGCGCGTGACCGGAGAGGGCGACCAATTTCAGAAAACGCGCGGAAACCGGGTTGGGGAAGTTCACTCCCTTGAGCTCCGGGCTCGCGGCGAACGCGCCTTGGGCCACGGGCGTGCCCCAATCCCGGCCGTTTGCGCTGACATAGACCTCGTAGTCCTTGATCCACCCATTGTGATTGCCGTCCTGGCGCGGCAGGACGGTAAGGCCTCGCAGTCGGAGCGGCTTCTCCAGTTCTAGCTGGAGGTAGTGCGGAAAGGGCGCCACAGGCTCATTCCAACTCGTGTGCCACATTGTAGCGGCGTCGCCGTCAACGGCATTCTCCGCCTCGAACCCCGCCTGCGCGCTGTCGACGCTGATGGCCTTCAGGTCCCGGATGCGCGGGGCCCGGCGCGCGGCGACGGCGGTTTGAACCTGCTCGGGCGTCAGCTCCACGGCCGGCTTGAACGCGGGACCGGCCGCATAGTCAAGCAGGCTGCGGAGCATCTGGCGGGCGACCGGGTTGCGCTCGAGGTCCTGGTTCAGATTGATGCTGCAAACCAGCAATTTGCCCCCGCCGACTTGAGCCTCGAAGATCAGCCCGAGCTTGTGGTTGGTCACCCAATCATCGATTACCTGCACGGTCGGACGCAGGGGCAGGTCGTCCAGCACCATCGGGCGCGCCTGCGAAATGAGATACCACCATTGCCAATTGCTATGGTCATCAGTCGGGAACTGGGCCAGGGCCAGATGCCGGGGGTCGCAGAGAATTCCCAGGGTGGTGGGCGGCTGCCGGCCCGTCCAGGCGGTGTTCCAAAAAATGCTCGAGAAGCCCAGCGCGACTTTCGCCGGCGAACCGGCCTGGCCGCGATAAGGCGGCGCCAGCAGCAACACCCTCCCGCCGTTGTGCAACCGCGCGACCGCCGCGTCATCCAACTCCGACACCACCGCCACCCCGGGGGGTGTCTCCGTCTTGAGCTTGGCCGGATAGACCCAGACGTCCCAGTCGTTTTCAAAGGAAGTGCCCGCGAGACCCAGCGCCAGCTTGTAACGCGCCGGCGCGGGCACCTCTTTCAGGGCGATGCGCGCCGCGCCGAGGGGAACGCCATTGCCCACGGGCACATTGCACCGGGGCAACTTCCCGCGCGCCACTATCCGTCCGCTGTCGCTGACCAGTCTCCACACCGGCGCCGCCTGCGCCAAGGGCTTCGGACCGAAATGGGCCGCCTCGAAGTCGGCCGAAAGCGACTCGTCGGTGGTAAAGACGCGCTTGGCCAGGCGGGCCAGGGGCACGGTGGCGTTGCAAAAGCGGCGGTACTCCGCCGCCGTCACATAGCCTTTGTCATCCCAGAATGGATCGAGCACGCCGACCAGGGCTGTGCCCTGGCCCGGAAAGTCGTGGAGGTCCAGCAATTCAAACCCTCCCATCCCCGGCGTGCGCAAGGCCGATTCGATGTCTTCCTTATAGCAGAGCGTCTGAAGTTTGCCCGAGGCCAGTAGAAAAGCCCGCGCCTGGTCGCCCATGCCGCGGCTCCGCAGGCTGTCCCGGAAGATTTCGAAATTCCGCGGCTTCAAGTAGCCGGTGTATTTCGAGATCTCATCGAAATTCGGATAGACGCACCACTGGCCGATCTCGTGGCTGATGACGGGAACCGAGCGGGCCCGGATGTAATCGCGGTAATCGGTGCGGGTCTCCGGAGGCAGGGCGTTGATGCGCGATTTGAGACCGCCGCCCCAGGCCTGGATTCGCGGGTCGGGCGTGACGTGAAACTGGTTCTCGGGCAACTGGGGCCAGCCGGATCCGCTGCTCCAAAGCCGGCGCGGGTCAGCCTGCTTGAAATGGTCCACGTATTTGGCCAGGTAAGCGTTGGCATTGCGCCCGCCCGGTTCATTCCCATAGAGCATCAACAGAAACGACGGATGGTTGCCGTAGGCCCGGAGGATGCGCTCCGTCTCGTCGTAAACCCATTGATCCACCGGCTTGCCATCGCCCAGGGTGGTGGACGAGTTGGCCCAGCAGGTCTCGACCTGGTAATAGAAGCCCAACTGGTCCGCGGCTTCGAACGCGGCTTCGGGCGGGCAATAGGAGTGGAACCGGATCAGGTTTAGACCATAGCCCTTGGCGATACGGATGATGCGTTTCCAGGAATCGACGTCGGTGGGCGGATGGCCGGTCAGGGGGAAGATGCAGCATTCAAGCGTGCCGCGGATGAAGGCCTTGCGGCCATTGATGACAAACTGCGCGCCCTCGGCGCCAAACGCGCGCAACCCAAAGACCGCGCTCCGCGCGTCCACCATCTCCGCCCCTCCCTTCCGGACCAGGCGCGCCGTGAGCCGGTAGAGCCGGGGATCAAACTCGTCCCAGGTGTTGGTGAATTGGCGCAATGGCAGCACAACTTGGAAGCGGTTGGTCGGCGAGTGGCCGTAAACCACCGAAACATCACCCGAGAAATCCCCCAGGCGCAGTTTGGCGCCGCTGCGCAAATCCTCGAGCTCAAAGCGGAATTCCGTGGGGTCGCCCGTGCGGTCGGCAAGGGCGCCCAGCGAACCCTCGACGCGCAGCGACCGGTCCTTGAGATTGGGAAAGACCTGGAGCTCGTCGATCCACACCGGCTGGCCGGCCCGCAGCTCGATGCCGCCTACAATCCCGTTCCAATTACCCTGCGTGTGGTCGGTCACGCAATGGGAGTTCTCGCCCACATCAACGACCAGCCGGTTGTCGACGCGGATCGTGAGGCGGTGCTTGCCCGGCTGGAGCTCGCCGCCGAGGTCATACTCGTGGGGGGTGAACAGGCTGTTGTTCAGGCCGAGCTCGCGGCTATCCACCCAGACGCGGGTTTGCCAATGCGGCCGTTCGAGAAACAGCGCCAGACGCCGGCCCCACCAAGCCGCCGGCAGGTCGATTTCCCGTTGGTACCACGCGGCGCCCGCGTAGTATTTGTCCGGCTGCAGCCAGAACGGGAACTTGAAGTTTCCCGGCTGCGTATACGGCGCATAAAGCGGATTTTTGGACCATTGCGAGTCCTGGATTCCCCCCGTCCACTTGGTTTCGAGGGAGACCTCCTCGCCGATCCCCTGGGCGGGCAGGGAGCCGGGGAGCGTCACGCTCTTGTCCAGCGCGCGTTCAAACCACTTTTCTTGGACCCCGGCGTCGGCGCCATCCAATTCGAACCCCCAGCGCCCCGCCAGCGAGAGGGTTTCGGAGGCGAGCCCAGTCGATGAGGCCAAGGCGAGCCACAACGCCGGAAGCGCCCCGCCCAATAATCGTTGGATCCAGGGTATCAGTCCCCCTTGGCTTTGGAGGAGCTGGGGGCGCTCGGATTTTCTTCGCGCGTCCAGGGTCTGCGTTGCTTCGACGAGGAACGGATAGCCAACCACAGAGTCTTCTCTTAGCATTTGGCTGGCAATGATACCGAACCGAAAGACCAATGCCGAGTCGAAAATCTGGGGCGTGTCACGCATGGAAACCAAGCGGTTCAGCTTCTACAGCGGATTAGCCAAAGCCGATCTCAGTGATCCACGGAACGCGGCCGCCGCTTCCGCGAGCCGCGCCTTATGATTCGCTTGCCCAGGTTCTATGCTAATCGTCGCTCCGGGGTCTGGCTCCGTTGGGCCGGTGTCGGCGTGGTCGCGGGCGTCGCGGTCGCGGCGGCGGGATGGTTTGCGCTGCGGTGGGTGCCGCTGCCCTCCGGGTTATTCACGCCCCCGCGCCCGGAGGGGGAGTTTACGGATCGGTTTGGCCGCGCGCTGCGCGCGGCGCGGTCCGCGGACGAGGCACCCTATCGGCGCCCGGCGAGTTATGCGGAAATTCCCCTCCCTCTCGTGGAGGCCACCCTGGCCGCCGAGGACGGACGGTTCTGGCGCCATCCCGGCGTGGACTGGCGCGCGACGGTTCGGGCGGCCTGGCAGTGGGCGGTTCATCGCCGGGTCATTTCAGGCGGGTCGACCATTACCCAGCAGGTGATCAAACTGGCCCAACCGCGCCGCCGCACCCTGCGCGCCAAGTTCGTCGAGGCGCTCCAGGCCCTGCGGCTCGAGCAGGTCTGGGACAAGCCCGCCATCCTCGCCGCCTACCTGAACCGGATCGACTACGGCAATTTCAACACCGGTTGCGGCGCGGCGGCCAGCTACTATTTCGGAAAGCCGCTCAGGGACCTCAGCGCGGCGGAATGCGCCCTGCTGGCGGCCTTGCCGCAGGCGCCGACCCGGTTGAACCCGCGGCGGCATTTTGAGCGCGCCCGCAAGCGCCAGCAGTGGATCCTGAACCGAGAGTTTGCCCATGGCTGGCTCGCGCGCGACCAACTGGAGCGCGCCCGGGTGGAGCCTCTCCGCCTGGCCGCCCCCCGCCGGACCTTCGAAGCGCCGCACTTTGTCGACCTGGTCCTGCAACAGGGCGGCGCCCGCGCCGGCGCTGGAATGCAACCGTCTCGATCGAGCATCCGCACGACGCTGGACTTGGAATTGAATCGGTTTGTCGAGCAGACGATCCGCCAGCGCCTTGGGCGCCTCCGCGACCACCAGGTGGGCAATGCCGCGGCGGTCGTGATCGACAATTGCGAGGGCGACGTTCTGGCGTTGGTGGGTTCGGGGGATTACTTCGCGCCGGGCTCGGGCCAGGTCAACGGCGCCTGGGCGCCCCGATCGGCGGGCTCCGCCTTCAAGCCCTTCACTTATCTCCTGGCTTTTGAACGGGGCGCCACGCCCGCTTCGGTTGCGGCCGACGTGCCGGCGGAATTCGCCACGGCCACCGGCTTGTTCGCGCCGGTCAATTACAACCACCGTTGCGCCGGCCCCATACGCTACCGTTTGGCCTTGGCCAATTCGTTGAACATCCCGGCGGTCAAGGTCCTGCTCTCGGTGGGCGGGCCGGAACCGTTGCTGCGGCGCCTCCGGGACTGCGGTCTGACCACGCTCACCCGCGCGGCGGAGGACTACGGTCTCGGCCTGACCCTCGGCAACGCCGAGGCGCGGTTGATCGAATTGGCCAATGCCTATGCCTGCCTGGCTCGCCTGGGAGTATACCGTCCGTACCGCTTACTCCTGGACGAACCCGCCGGCCCGTCCCGCCGCGTAACCGATCCTGGCTCGGCCTGGCTCATCGCCGATATTCTCGCCGACAATGCGGCCCGGAGCCTCGCGTTTGGCGCCGATTCGTCGCTGAAGTTTGATTTCCCCGTCGCCTGCAAGACCGGCACCAGCTCAAATTTTCGCGATAATTGGGCCTTCGGCTTCACGCCCGAATTCACCGTCGGCGTCTGGGTGGGGAATTTCGACGCCACGCCCATGCGCGAGGTGTCCGGCGTTACGGGGGCGGCGCCGATCCTCCACGAGGTGTTCGAGCGCTTGCGTTCGACGCGAGGCGTCGCGTGGTATGCCGCGCCCGCCGACCTGGTGGTCTGCGAGGTGGACCCGATTACGGGCAAGCGTCTTCGACAAATCCCCGGCTCGCCTCACGGTCCCGGCGCACTCGAGAAGTTCCTGGTCCCGCCGCCGTTCGAGGCGCCGGGGGATTATGACGCGGCGGGGCGCGTTCGGCTGGGCGGCGAGTACCGCGAATGGCTGGCTAGTCCGGACAATCGGCTGGCGGACAGGGCCGTGCTCGCCGAATCCAGCGCCGCGCTCCGCATCCTCTTCCCTCCGCCCGGCACAACCTTCTATCTGGATCCCGATCTGCCAGGCCAGGGCCGCCGGGTGGCGATGCGGGCCGACGGCCCGGCCGGCCTGCGCTGGCGGAGCGATTCGCTGCGCATCGAACCCGAGGGCGGCCGGACCATCGCCCGGTTCACCGAAGGCCGGCACCAGATCTCCGTCTCGGACCCGCTGACCGGCGCCGAGGCCCAAACGTGGATCGAGGTGCTGGCGCGTTGACCTGCGCGAAACCGCGCGGGGCGCAGACAAGCCGTCCGCGGCGCGGACTGAGGCGCCGCCTCGCAAAATCGCCTTCGGTCAAAACCTGACCCCAACTGGCCCTCAGGCCTGGATCTGCCCGTCCACTAATTCGACCACTCGGGCCGCGCGGGCGGCCACCATCGGGTCGTGGGTGGCCATGACCAGCGTCGTTCGCTTTTCGTCCCGCAGCGAGCAGAGCAGGTTCATGATCTCCTGGCCCGTATGGGAGTCCAGGTTGCCGGTCGGTTCGTCGGCGAGGATCAGCGCGGGGTCATTGATGAGGGCGCGGGCGATGGCCACCCGCTGCTGCTCTCCGCCGGACAGTTCGTAGGGCTTGTGCTCCACGCGGTCGGTGAGCCCGACCCGCGCCAGCAAGGCGCGGCCTTTGGCTTCCGTCTCCGCCAGCGGCCGGCGGGCCATGCGCGCGGGCAGGCAGACGTTCTCCAAGGCATCCAGTTCCGGCAGCAGATAGTAGGCCTGGAAGATGAATCCGACATCCAGGTTGCGCGCGCGGGCCAACTCCTTGCGCGAAAGGCCCGCCAGGTTCCGCCCATGCAGCCAAACCTCTCCCTGGCTGGGCGTGTCGAGCCCGCCCAGCAAATGAAGCAGGGTGCTCTTGCCCGACCCGGAGGCGCCGCGCAAGGTCACAAAATCCCCGCGCGACAGCTCCAGGTTTATCCCGCGCAGGACTTCGAGGGACCGTTTGCCCAGCAGGTAAGTCTTGGACAGGCCTCTGGCCGAGAGCAGCGGTTCATTCATAGCGCAAGGCATCGACGGGCTTGAGCCGGCCGGCCAGCCAGGCGGGGATGGCCCCGCCCAGCGTGCAGATCAGCAAGGCGCTGCCGCACACCAGCAGGATATCGCCGGGAACAATCAGCGCCGGCAGCTCGGTAAACTGATAAATCGATTGCGGAAAGAGCTCCATCCCGGTGACGCGCCGCATGAGGTGCAGGAACTCGTTGCGGTAAGTGACCGCCAGCATGCCCAGGCCGTAGCCGGCCACCACGCCGATGCAGCCCACCATCGCGCCCTGGCTCAGGAACAACAGGCTCACCTGCCGGTCCGTGCCGCCCAGGGCCTTGAGCATGCCGATCTCGCGCGTCTTTTGCACCACGAAGGTGATGAGCGCGCTCAGGATGCACAGCGCCGCCACGATCATGATGAAGAAGAGGATGAAGAACATCACGTTCTTCTCCACCGCCAGCGCCGAGAGCAGGTTCTCGTTCTCATCCATCCAGGTGATGACGCGATAGCCGGGGCCCAAGGCGCGCTCCAGCTCGGCTTGCGCCCGCGGCGCATGGTAGGGGTCGCGCAGCATTCCCACCAGGCCGTGAACGCCGTTGTCCAGTTCGTAGAGATCCTGCGCCTCGCGCAGGGAGGTGACGACGAACGAGAGATTATAATCATAGTAACCGACGTCAAAAATGCCGCGGATCTCGAACTCCGGCGGCACCGGCACGGCCGTTCCCTTGGGAATTTCGCCGCCGTTGTTTTTGGCGAGCTCGCGCAATTTCTGGAACGCGTTAGGGGCATAGACGCTGACGCGGTCGCCCACGTTGAGGTCGAGTTGGCGCGCAAACTCGACACCCACCAGCATGCCCCGGTTGCTGAGATCGAAATGTCCGCCCCTCAAGACGCTCTGGGGGAGGATGCTCATGTTCGTTTCCAGTTGCGGCACGATGCCGCGGAGGAACGAGGCCCACTCCCGCTGGGCGCCGTTCTGCGACTCGCTCTCGACCAGGACCTGTTCGAGCACAAACGGCGCGGTCGCCCGCACCTCCCGGTTGGACGAAACGATCGCCATCACCCGCGCGTAGTCGGTCATGATCTGCGCCGGTTTCATCACCACCTTGATGTGCGGGTTGAAGCCGAGAATCCGGTCGCGCGACTGCTGGTCGAACCCGCTCATGACGCTCAGCACAATGATGAGCACCGCGACGCCCAAACTGACGCCCAGGACGGAAATCAAGGTGATGACCGAAACGAACGTCCTTTTAGGCCGGACATACCGCAAGGCCAGCAGCAGTTCAAACGGCAACCCAGACATCGGCCGCAGCCTAGACGCGCCCGGCTGCGGTGTCAAAGCGGAACTAGCTGAGCGCGGCAAATCGGATCGAATCGAAAGGTAAGTTCGATCACCTGCTCCGCCGCAAAGCGGCGCTCCGATGGTAGCCGTGCGGCTTCAGCCCACGGATTTACCGACCAACCCACGTCGTTTGGCGTCGCGTCAGCGACGCTTGAGACGGTCGATCGGCTCGAGCGGCGCTACGCGACGCAAACCGCGTTCCCGGCTGATCCCCGCGGGCTAAAGCCGCGCGGCTACCTTGGGATCATCGCTCCGCGATGGCGCTGCCGCGCGCGATTTCCGGGACGCCGACCCTTTTCGTCAGCAGCTTCGCGGTTCGCACCGCACCGAGGGAGGTCGGGGTTGCGAGGATGCGATCCTGCGGCGGGACCAATCCCAGCCTGTCCCGACCACTATTAGCAACCGTGGTGATCCATCAACACCGTGGGAACTACTGACAAAAAAGCCCCTTCCGCTTGGGCGGAAGGGGCCGGGAAGGAAAGGTCAAACTAGAACTTGTAGATCAAGTTTGCCGCCACCATGTAGGTGTTGCTCAAACCGGTGGAATACACATCGCTGTCGTCCGCGGCATGGTCCCAGCGGAACTCAAGACGGCTGACTACGTTCTTCCACAGGTCGTACTGAATGGTCTCAGTCACCTCGAAGGCGCTCTTGGGCAGCCCAACAAACCCGGTCGGCGTTTGGGTCAAGTAGTCGCTTTGAGAAAAGTACTCACCGCGAGTATTGAAGGAGAGCTTATCGGTCGCTTGATAGATCACGTACAACCCAGTGGCATTTTGATATCCAGAAGCCTTTTGGATAGTCGAATCGGCGCCGAGCGTGTTGGGCCCGAGGATGGCGTAGTCATAGGACACTCCTACTTTCAGTTTTGAACAAGGAGTATTGAAAGTGCCGCCCGCATAGAAGCTGGTCTTGTCAACCCCGTTGCCCGCATCCCAACCGCTGATCACGCCGCCGGAGATTGTGGAACCGGCAAACGAACCCCAGTTGGTCGGGGCGGTGAAGGTCATGTTGCCGATGTACGTCTTGAACGACTCGGCCTTGGCCGGGGTCGCGCGCGAGTTAATGCCGGCGCTCCACGTATTGGCGATGCCGCCATTTACCGTGAGGGCGGGGCAGACCTGGTAAGTCGCTATCACACCCGTCAAGGACGTCGGCTCAATCTCGTAACCGTAGGACCGAGTATAATTCGGGTTGTTGCCGGCCTCATAAACCTCGTAGCCCAGGGGTTCGGCAAACGTGCCCAATTTCACATCCAGCCCGTTACCAATCGGAGCGTGAAGATCGACATAGGTGTCTTTCAGGGCGAAATCGCTCTGCGCGGCTTGACCGCTGCCCAGGAAGGAAGTGTTGTAGCCGTTCGCATCCGGTCCAAACAGCAACGTGGCGTTATACCCGGCTGACCAGGGCTCTTCGCCAGGGGCCTTGGAGATGGTCAGCGCCATCACATCCAAGTTGAATCCGTCCGCTTTGCCTGACCCCGACTGGCCGTTGGGCGCGTAGAGCGGCAGGTTCTGGTTGCCGGTCCCGAAGTTCCAGTGAGCGGAGGTATCAACGAACCCGCTGATGGTCGTGCCAGCCACCGCTGTCTGCAGCGGGCTGGGTTTCTCTTCTGCCCGGATTACCGCCGGAAAACTCACGAGGCCGGCGCCGATCAAGGCCACTGTCCATGGCTTGCAATTCATAGGTATGGTTTAGCTTAGTTTAGTTTAGTTTGTTCGTTTATGTTCAGTTGCCGTTTCAGCACATTCGATTCTTTGGCTTCGATAGCGCCATCAACGTGTAGCGCCGCTTGACGCAACTGCTGTGCCACCATCAACCAATATATCGTAACCCGTTCTGCTATAACTAGTTGTGCTTCCAGTAGCCTCGCCACGCCCCATAAGAACACGGCGATTCTTGCCCCGCGTGGTCAATTCTCACCACTGAGAACTGTCGAGCTACCGATGCCACACTATATAAGATCTGGCGGGGGAAGCAAGACCTCTGACGGAAGGCGGTCGGCGGTTGAAAATTCTCGGCGACCGACAGGAACCGCAGCGCGCTTGACGGAACCTCTTCGAAGGGCGATAAAAGAGCATGAATCGTGAGTTGATTCGGCAACAGTTGGTTGGCCGAGGCCTGTTTCTGATCCGCACTTCAGACGGCAAGGAATTTCCTGTTCCGCACCCCGAGTTTATCTTGATTGGCCGCCATAACATCGTCATCGAAGATGCCAAAGGACGGCTGGACATCATTGACCCGCTCCACGTTGTTTCCATTCGGCCCAGGGCGCCTCGCGAGCGTCGCAAAGCCACCGGGATAATGCCTCGGGGCGCATGAGTTTAGGCGTCCGGATACTCCGTCCGCTGACCTGCCGCCAGCATGCCGCAGGCGCCTTGAATATCCTGGCCCCCGCTATAACGCCGGGCCACAGGCATGCCCAACTTCGCGCGGAGGGCGTCGCGGAAAGCGTCCAGCTCGGCGCGCGAAGGCGGGCGGAAGCGCCCGGACGGATCGTTGACGTCAATCAGGTCGAGCTTGATCGGCAGGCCGCGGGTCAAGTCCGCCAGCCTTTGGGCGTCGGCCTCGCCGACATTCACGCCTGATATCATGGTCCAGGCCAGCGTGACCCTTTGTCCGCTGACGGCGTGATACTCCCGGAGCGCCTGAATGAGGTCCGGCGTTGGATTCCCCTGCTCGGCCGGCAACAGTTCCCGCCGCTGGAGCGGGTCCGCGGAAGTCAGCGAGACAACCAGCCGGGCGCGCTGCCGTTCGGCCGTGAAACGGCGGATGCCGGCGAGGATGCCGACGGTGGAAAGCGTGATCGCTTTGGCGGCAATCGCCATCCCGCACGGTTCGGAGAGGATGCCGATGGCCGTCATCACCGCCTCGTAATTGAGCAGCGGCTCCCCCATGCCCATGAAGACCACCCCGCGAACGGGATGCGGCGAATCCGCCTGGATTTTGATAACCTGGTCCACGATCTCCCACGCGGCGAGGTTGCGCCCGAAACCCATCCGGCCTGTGGCGCAGAAGACGCAACCCATGGCGCAGCCCACCTGCGAACTGACGCAGACCACATACTTGAGGTCGTCCGGCCGGTGCAGGAGTGGAATGCGCACCGCCTCGAACCGTCCGATCCCCCGGCCTTCAAACAAATATCGGGCGAACCCGTCCCGAGGCGACACGACTTTCTGGACCCGCGTCAAATGCGGAATTTCCGTCAAGCCGATCAGGTCATCGCGTAACCGATTCGTCAGGTCGCTGCCCGGAGTCGGCAGTTCGCCCCGCTTCACGGCAGCCGCCAGAAGCCGACACGCCAGGCGCGGGCTCACCCCCGCATGGGCCAGGGTGACGCGCAACTGAGCGGAGGTCTGGTTCTTCAACAGGATCGGCATATGGGTTTGAGGATCCGCCCGAAGCAGAGAAGAACGGCATATTATCACGCCCTGTTCCTTGACCCCAGGGCGCTCTCGACGGCGACCGCGACCGGAGGGCTCTCAGTGGCGCGCCCCTCAGGCCGCGTCCTTCCTGGGAAAGAGCGGGGCGGGAGCGCCGATGGCGTGGCCTGGTTCCAGGCCGCCCCACGCTGCGGCCGAGAACTGGCGGGGCTCCCCAGCCAATCCAAGTTGAGCGTAGATCTTGGCCGATGTCCCCGGCAGGAAAGGCCAGAGCAGCACGGCGAGGATGCGGCAGACCTCGGCCAGGTTGTAGAGCACCTCGTCCAGTCGCCCCGCCTGGGCCGGGTCCTTGGCCAATTTAAACGGCGCGGTGTGATCCACATACTGGTTGGCCCGCGTCACGAGCGACCAGATCGATTGCAGGGCGGCCTGAAGCTGGTTTTGCTCGAGCAAGGCGCGTGTCTCCGCGACCGTTTTTTGCGTTTCGGCAGCCAGTTCGGTCGAAACGGCGGGCACCGCGCCGTTGCGGTAGCGCTTGAGCATGGAGAGCGAGCGATTGACGAGGTTGCCCAGGCCGTTGGCCAACTCGGCCGAATACCGCGCCCGGAAGCCGGCGTCGGTCCAGTTCCCGTCGGGCCCGATGTCGAGTTCGCGGAGGACGTAAAAACGGAAGGCGTCCAGGCCCCATTCGTCGATGACCCCGATCGGGTCGACGACATTGCCGGTGGATTTGCTCATCCGCTGGCCGTCCTTTTGCCACCAGCCATGGACCAGCACCTGTTTGGGCAGCGGGGCGCCCATGGCCCGCAGCATGATCGGCCAATAAACGGCGTGGAACTTCAGAATGTCTTTGCCGATGACGTGGACATCGGCGGGCCACACCGCGGGCAGCGAGGAGGCGCCCGCCGACGCCGGGCGCAGGTCCTCCGGCGCGCCGCTATCGCCGGCGGCGGCAGGAACGCTCAGGTAATTGCTCAGCGCGTCGAACCAGACATAGGTGACATAATTCGCGTCAAAAGGCAGCGGTATTCCCCAATTCAGACGGGAGGCAGGGCGGCTGATGCAGAGATCCTCCAGCGTGTTGTTCTTGAGAAAACCGAGCACTTCGTTCCGGCGATAGCCTGGGGAGATGAATTCCGGGTGGCTCTCGATATGGTCGATCAGCCAGGGCTGATGGTCCTTGAGCTTAAAATAATAGTTCTCCTCTTGCAGGCGGACGACTTCCCCGTAGGCGGGGTCGAAGGTCCCGTCCGGGCGCCGGTCCTTCTCGGTCAGGAAAGTCTCTTCTTTTGCGGAATAGAAGCCTTCGTAGATCGCCTTGTAAAAATGGCCCGCCGCGTGGAGTTTGGACAGAATGGTCCGCACCACCTCCTTGTGGCGAGGTTGGGTCGTGCGGACGAAATCGTCATTGGTCAATTGCAACTTGGCGGCCAGATCGCGCCAGATAATCGCCAATTCATCACAGTAGGCGATGGCGCTCTTGCCTTCGGCCTGGGCGGCCTGCTGGACTTTCTGGCCGTGCTCGTCCAGGCCAGTCAGGAAAAACGTCTCCTGCCCGAAGCTGCGCCGCGACCGCGCGATGACGTCCGCCACCACCTTTTCGTAGGCGTGGCCCAGGTGCGGCCGCCCATTGACGTAGTCGATCGCCGTGGTTATGTAAAACCGCTTGCTCATTCGTCCCCTACTCTGGCCGAGCGGGGCGGGATTGGCAACAGCAGATCCGGTTGCCGACGGGGCACAGCGCTACTCGCTTTTCCGCTTTTCCTTTCTCCGTTGGTTGCTATTCTGCCTGCTCATTGGCTTAACCCATGCAATTCATAGACCTGCAGACCCAATACAAAAGCTACCAGGCGGAAGTCGATGCTCGGATGCGCGCCGTGCTCACCCACGGCCAATTCATCATGGGACCCGAGATCGCCGAACTGGAAGCCGCGCTGGCCACATACGCCGGCGTCAAGCACGCGCTCTCGGTCGCCAGCGGCACCGACAGTCTCGAGATCGCCTTGCGCGCCTTGGACATCGGTCCGGGAGACGAGGTCATCACCGTGCCTTTCACCTGGATTAGCTCGGCCGAGGTCATCGGCCTGGTCGGCGCCCGCCCGGTCTTCGTCGATATCGAGCCCGAAACCTACAATCTCGATATCTCCCGTCTCGAGCAGGCGATCACCCCGCGCACCAAGGCCATCATGCCCGTCAGCCTCTTTGGCCAGATGCCCGACTACGACCGGATCAACGCCCTCGGCGCCCAACACGGCATTCCGGTGATCGAGGATGGCGCGCAGAGCTTCGGCGCCACGCAACGCGGACGCCGCAGTTGCGGCGTTACCCTCATTGGCAGCACCAGTTTCTTCCCCGCCAAGCCCCTGGGCTGTTACGGGGATGGCGGCGCCCTGTTCACCAGCGACGATGCCTTGGCTGACAAGATGCGGGCCATCCGCAACCATGGCGGACTCAAGCGCCATCACCATCCGTTGCTCGGGATGAACGGACGCTTCGATACGCTGCAAGCCGCCGTGCTGCTGGCCAAGCTGCCGCATTTCGACTGGGAAGTCGCCGAACGCGCCCGCATCGGCGCCCGTTACAGCCAACGGCTGCGATCCGTCTGCGCCGTTCCGGCAATCGCCCCCGGCAACACCCACGTCTATGCCCAGTACACCGTCCGCGCGCCGAACCGCGACCTCGTCGCCGCCCAACTGAAGGCGCAAGGCATTCCTACGGCCGTCTATTATCCCAAGTGCCTCCATGAACAGCCCGTGTTCGCCGCTTGCGGCTACCAACTCGGTGATTTCCCCGTTTCCGAAAAAGCCTCGGTCGAGGTCCTGAGTCTGCCCATGCACCCCTTCCTGACCGAGCCCGACCAGGACAGGATCGTCCAAGCCTTCATTGCGGCCGTGACAGCAGAAAAGTAGAAGCCGGTGTGGAACGTCTGCAGGATGACGGAACCATAAGACCACGGGACTAACCGCAGAACTCGGTGGTCGGTGGTCCGTGGTCCGTAGTCAGTCTTACGCCCGTCCAACTCTACTTGGCGCGCCCGCTCAGGTTTGCCATCATCGCGCATATGATGAGGAAAAGGAAGAGGACCGAATAAATCTGGAACGGAAAATCCCATGCGGCGAACACGCCGGTCCCGGCCATCGCCAGCCAGCACAACACCATGAAGCGCCCGCTGGCGTGGATCCCTCCCCGGTCAAACCACCGCAGCGCGACCGCCGCCATCGCCAGCGCGATCAACGCGCTCCCCACCCATCCGAACGTGATCCGCGTCTCCAGCCAATCATTGTGCAATTGCTCCCACCAAAGCGGCTCGTCGGGCTTGCGGTAAAAATCGGCCACTGAAACAAACGTGCCCGGCCCGGTGCCGAACACCGGGTATTGCTCCGCGATCGGCCGCGCCGCCTCGTACATCTGCTCGCGGACCTGGAATCCCTCGTCCACCTCGCGCTCCGCCAGGCGCGGTTTGAGCTGCTTCCAACCCAGCCCCAGGCCCAGCGCCAGGGCGCCGATAACAAACAATCCCAGCAGCCCCGCCACGTTGCCAGCCGCCGGCCGCAAGCCGCCCCTCGCTGGTTCGGAATGCCCCCGCGCCCCCTCGGCGTCTCCGTGTTCGCGCGGTGCTTCCGCGCGATGCCTTCGCCGGCCGGCCGAAGGGTGGCGACCCGGCAGGAACCGCGCCGCCAGCATCGCCGGCCCCGCCAGCGCCAGCATCGCCATCGTGATCACCGAACCCGCGCGCGTCGTCGCCACGATCGGACACGCCGCCATAACGCCCGCGCAGATCAGCGCCAGTTGATTCCGGCTCCGCCCGCGTTCCGCGCCCCGCCGCAGGGTCCACCAGAATCCCAGGCACACCGGCCACAACAGGTTAAAGTATTGCGCCGCGTTCGATCGATAGGCGTACGGCCCGAACTGGGTGAGCGCCTCTTTGTGAATGGACGGTTCGACCAGGAACAGCAACTTCCCCGATCCGGAGAGCCGTTGGACAATTCCCTCGATGGCCAGCAACCCCCCGTTGATGGTCAACACCCACAACAGGCGCCGCAATCGGGCCGGGAAACCGCGGCTCGAACCGCCTCGGCCCGACGCCTCTTCGCGCCCGCCAACCCGCGGCCGTTCCGCCCGCTGTTCACGCGCCGTTTTCCCCGGCAGCCAATCCACGACGGCCCAAAATGCCCCCGCCAGCGCCAGGTAATTCCAGAAAAACGCCCAGCTCCGGACCGAATCCAAACTGTGCGGCAGCCACTTCACGCAATGATCGCGAGGCATGAGGATCATATTCTCCGGGTCGTAGCTCGATTGCGCGTTGAGAGCGCTCGCGAGACAAAACGCCAGGATAGCCGCCGTCGCCCAGGCCAGCAGCCGTTTGCAAAATGGCCAGGACGAATCCTCCGCCACATCGGTTCGGGTCTCCCAACTCGGCGGCCGATACGCCTTGCGCCATCGGATGCCGGCTTTGACCGCCAGCAACCCAGCGAGGGCGTAGCCGGCTGCGTTCATGGTCCAGATTGACCATTCCTGCGTCGTGCCAAAGGCCCAGGGGCTGAAGACCACCATGAACCAGACCAGCGCCTCGGTCAGGAACTCGCAAAGGACGTAAGTCTGCACGTCCCGCGCGCTCAACGACCGGCCGATCCTCGCGCCGCCCTCCCGACGCGGCGGGAAAGCCTCGTTGCGGGGAGCCGGCGCATTCCCTCCGGATGGTTCCAAATCTTCCATTCCGTCCGATTGAAGAGCAAAAGCGCAGGGGGGAAAAGCGGAAAGTAAGAAAGTAAGGATCGCACGCCTGGCGGAGAGGGGGACCGCGCTCCGTGGTCCGTGGTCTCGTCCTCAAGGTCCTCGTGTCCCCGATTTTCAGCTTTCAACTTTTCGCCAGTGCTGGCACTTTCTTCCGGGTGCTGTTGGCTCTTGCCCAGGGAATCGTGAATTTGTCCACGGGAGATTGAAAAGAAAACCGTCGGTGGCGACCCCGCTCGCATGGGCCATGCGAATGGCGACCTCGAACGGTCAGTTTGCGCGATGGAAGCGGCGCTGCGAACTGACGGGAGGGGGCCTTTGCGCGTAAACGCCTCAAACTCCAGCCTCGCCTACTTGGGAGGGGTTGCGGACGCTTCTCGGCAAAACTTCAGCGATGCCCCTCCTTGAGTCAGATTCCCGCTCGGCTCCCGTTGCCGAACTGGGACCAAGGCCAGAAAGGCGGAGCTTTCTGCGCAACGTGTTGGTCCTTACGACGAGCAGCGCGGTGGCGCAGGCGCTGACGGTGCTGGCCAGCTTTGCGCTCACTCGCATCTATAGTCCGGACGCCTACGGATTGCTTGGCGTCGTCGCTACCGCGGCCGGCTACATCAATTGGCTTGGCGGATTGCGGTATGATACGGCGATGGTGGTGACCAAGCGGCGCGCAACGGCCGCCTTCTTGTTGACCTTTTGCCTGACAAATTCGTTGGTGGTTGGCGCCGTGTTATTATTGGGCGCGGTTCTGTTCGCGGCGCCGATGGCGGCATGGCTGGGCGTCGGAGCGAATCTCTGGGCGCCGGCCTATGTGGCCGCGCTGTTCCTGGCCAACGTCTTGCCTCAAGCGCTGCGAAATTGGCATGTCCGCGAGGGCCAATTTGGACGCCTGGCCCGCTGTCAGTATTACAGCGTGATGGCTTCCCTCGGCTGCCAGTTTGGCCTCGCTTGGGCGTGGGGCGCCACCGGCGGAGTTCTGTTGTTTAGCAGTGTGATCGCGGGAGCGGCGGCCGCTTGGGCCCTCGCGCCCGCGGAACTTCCGCAGTTGCTTCGCCAGGGCTTCCGGTTCCTGCGGGGCAAGCCGGCGCGAACGGTGCTCAAGCATTATCGCAATTTCCCTCTCTTCTCGGTCCCGTACAGCATGGTCAGCGGCGCCTGCCAAACCGCGACCGTCTTGCTCTTCAGCCACAGCTACGGTCTCGCCGCGGTTGGGCTGTTCAACGTCGCCAGGCGGGTGAGTTACCTGCCGGTGTCGTTGGTCTTATCCAATGTCCAAGTGGTCTTCTTTCAAAAGGCCGCCGCTGAGAAAGGGCGGGCGAGCTTGGAGAGCGCGGTCCACACCCTGCTGCGGGTTCTGATTCTAGCGGGCGCCCCGGCGGTCTTTCTGGTCTTTCCTTATCTGGAAACGATTTTTGGATGGGTGTTTGGCCGGCGCTGGAGCGGGGCGGGCGCGTACTGCGCCTGGCTGTTGCTTCCCTCTTTAGCGACCGCCCTGACGAGTTGGATGGATCGTCTATACGACATCCACGGGAAGCAACGGCAGACGTTGTTGCTGGGCGTCATCGGCGAGGGCTTGTCGCTGGTCCTCATGCTGGCGGCCCGCGCGGCCGGGATACAACCGTTGCGTATTATCCAGATATACTCGATTTCCACCTTTGCCTACGCGTTTGTCTGGACGTTTTTTACCTTCAGAATGGCCGGGTTTTCGCTGACGGCGCTGGCGAGGAACGGCGGCCTTTTACTCCTTGTCCTGGGGATGTGCGCGGCGATCAACGAATTCTGCGCCCGCAGCAGCCTCTGGTTTTTATGCTTTCTGGTCCCCGCCCTGCTCGGCGGACTCGCCTGGACCAACCGCGCGACGCTGGCCCTCCTTTTCCATCGCTTGAGGCCCGCGACCTCCTAATGCGCCTGAGCGCAGCCACGGCCCGCGGGTGGTGGGTTCCCGGCGAAGGGCCAAGGCAGCAGGCGCTTTCCTGAGCATTTATGTGCCGCGCTTGCGCCTGGGGACGGAGCCGAAAAACGAACCACAGACCCGCCACAACCTAACGGAGCATGAAACCGCTAAATTCCAGCGCGCGCATCCTTACCCCAAACGACTCCCTGGACCAGTGGGATGCGTTTGTTAGTTCCTCACCGCAGGGATCGGTCTTTGCCCGTTCCTTTTGGCTCCGGGCCACGGCCCGCGATCGCTTCCAGATCCTGACGCTCCGATCGGGCGAAGAGATCCTGGCGGGCTGGCCCATGGTGTTCCGAAGCAGAAGAGGACGCGCGAACCTCGGCATGCCGCCCGACCTGACGCCGGTGCTGGGAATACTTTTGGGCGAATCCAATAAACGGACCTATGAAGGACGCCTCTCCGAGGGAATGGAACGGATCTCAGGGCTGGTTGCATTGCTCCCCGCGTTCAAGCGATTTAACATGACCTTTCACTCCAACTTTACGAACTGGCTGCCGTTCTATTGGGCCGGTTTCGAACAAACGACCGTCTATACTTATGTAATCTCGGATCTGCAGGACTTGGCCAAGGTCTTTTCGAATTTCGAACATTCCAAGCGAAAAAACCTAAAGAAGGCCGAGCGCCTGGTGACGGTCCATGAGGACATGAGCGCGGCGGACCTCTACCAGCACCATTGTCTCACCCTGGGAAAGCTCGGGAAGAAGGTCCGCTATAGCTATGACTATTTCGCCCGCATTTTCCAGGCGTGCAAGGAGCGCGACGCGGGCAAGACCTTCTACGCGGTGGATAGCGCGCAGCATGTCCACGCGGCCATATTCGTCGTTTACGACGGCCTTTCGGCCTATTACCTGGTCAGCTCGATAGATCCGGAGTTTCGGGAGAGCGGCGCCACCACGTTGTTGATCGGGCAGGCTCTCACCTTCCTTTCGCCCAGGACGAAGAAATTCGATTTCGAGGGATCAATGATCCCCGGGGTGGAGCGTTCCTTCCGCAAGTTCGGCGCGGTGCAGACGCCCTTATTTCGCATCCGAAAGGACAACCGAGGATGGTTTGAGCGGCTTTGGGGGTCCGCCAAGGCCAGCGCCGCGCGGACCCTCGAGAGGCGGGGTTGGCGTTACCAGGAGTTTTGAGGAAGCGAACGGAGTTGACGGTCTGAACGCGCCGCTCGCCATCCGACGGATCGGCTCATGCTGAAAATAGTGCATCCCGCGTCGTTCGAACCGGAGCGGCGGTACATCCTCGAAGTCATTCTGGGGGATTGGCTGGGCCTGGAATTTGCCTCCGAATCAGGCCCGGTGTCGTGCTGGGAGATGACGCGCGCCGGAGACCGACGCCAGGGGAGGCTCCAAATCAGCGATGCCTTTTTCTCCACCCCTTCCGCGCGGTGGCTGACGAAGGCGTCGCTGCCGAAAACGATCCAGTCTTGGACTCCCGGCGAGGCGCTTGGCGGCGCGTCCAGCCCGCTGGCGGTCCTCTACGGCGAGAAGTTGGAGAATGGCCAGTACACGATGGAACAGCCGGGTCTCATGCGGATCGGCATCGATATTCCGGGCGCCGCCTTTTTCTTATTGAGCCGCTATGAGGAGTTCGTCAATCCGGAGCGGGACCCGTTCGGGAGATTTGCCAGCCGATCTTCTGTGTTGGCCGCGGCGGGTTTGCTCCAGCGCCCGATCCTCAATGAACTCCTGGAATGGCTCTGGCGGGCTTTGCAACGGCTTTGGCCCGAGTTGGCGCGGAAGCCCCGGGCCTATCGCTGCCTCTTGAGCAGTGATTTTGATAACGCCGAGATCCTGGGCTCCAACCCGCTGCGGGCCGCGCGCATTCTCCTCGGCGGCGCCTTGCGCGAGGCGGGGCGACCGGGCCCAGGGCATAGAGCCTGCCGCCGGGCCAGGCGCTATTGGCAGGCGTGGCAAGGCGTCCCCGCCGCCGACGCCTTGGACGATTTCGACCTCTTGATGGACCTTTCCGAGCGGCGCGGACTCCGATGGGTCTTCAACTTCCTCGCGGGACGAGGCGCGTCGGGCAGGGACGGTTATTACGAAATCCATCGCTGCGGCATTCGCCGGCTGATGCGGCGCATCCATGAACGGGGCCATGAACTGGGGTATCACGGGAGCTATGAGACCTACCAGGACCCCGCCCGGGTTGGGCGCGAGTTCGATCATTTGCGCCGGATCGCGGAACAAGAGGGGGTGCCGCAATCGGCTTGGGGCGGACGCCAGCACTACCTCCGCTGGGAGGCGCCCACCACCTGGGCCGCTTACTCGCAGGCCGGACTTGCCTATGACTCCACCTTGACTTACGCCGATCGCGCGGGCTTCCGTTGCGGCGCCTGCTACGATTTCCCGGTCTTTAACCTGAGGACCCGGAAGGCGCTCAAACTGCGGGAGCGGCCTCTGATCGTAATGGATGCCACCCTGTTCAGCCCCGCCTATATGGGCTTGAGCGCGGCGCAAGCGGTCGATCAGGTCGGGGTTCTGTCCGGCCTGTGCCGGCGCTTTGGCGGCGATTTTACGTTGCTTTGGCACAACGGCCAGACGAGGACGCCGGAACTGCGGGAGGCCTTCGCCGCGATGCTGGAAACGGCGGCGCACCCAGGCCGCGCCGCTGACGCTTGAATCCATGAATCCCAAAGAAGGCGGCGAAAGGGGCGGGGGAAAATGCCTAAAGTAAGCAGCGCCTACCTGCCGCGCGGAGAAGCATCATTGTCCCCTGGTGGTCCGATGGTCCGTGGTCCGTGGTCCGTGGTCTTGCGGTCCTGTCCTCTTTGTCGTTTCATCCCCGATTTTCAGCTTTCAACCCACCGCTTTTGCTGGCACTTTGTTCCGGGCGCCGTCGGCTCTCGCCCAGGAAATCGTGAACTTGTGTGCGCGATACCGGGGAGCAAATTGACGACGGTAGGACGGAAGAAAACCGGTCTCTGAGGGCGAACCGGCTCTATGGGGCAAACAAATGGCGGCATCGAACGGTCAGTTTGCGCGACGAAAGCCGCGTTGCGAACTGACGGGAGCGGAGCTTTGCCTTGAAGGATCACAGGTTTCAGGTTTCCATTTTCAGCCTTTGACTTCAGATGTCGGCCACCCCGCCACCCATGCAGCTCCTGTTGACCCTCCCGCCGCGGATGGCTCGCGAGTTTGCATCGCTTGAAGGCCGCCGCCCGCCAGAGTGGTTTGCCTCCAGCGACCCGCCCGACCGGCCTCTCGGCTCCGGGGGCGGGACCGCCCACTTGCTCGCGCAAGCCTGGCAGGCCACGGCCCCCGACGTCGGCTTTACCGACTGGCTCCGTCAAGGGCGCAAACTCCTCCTCCATGCCGGCGGCCAAAGCCGGCGCCTGCCGGCCTACGCGGCGACCGGGAAGCTCCTCATGCCCCTGCCGGTCCTCCGCTGGGCCCGAGGGCAGCGTTTGGATCAGTCGTTGCTGGACGCGCAATTGCCCGCGTACCAGCGCGTCCTCGCCCACGCGAGTCCCGGCGTGGCGGCCATGGTCGCAAGCGGCGACGTCTTCCTCCGGTTCGGTCGGGAACTGCCGCCTTTTCCCGACGTGGACGTCCTCGGCCTGGGCCTCTGGGTGGCGCCTGAGCGGGCGAAGGATTTCGGGGTCTTTTGCGCTCCGCGCTCCGCGCCCCGCGAGCTGGCTTTCTTCCTGCAAAAGCCTCCGGCCGCCAAAATTCGCGAATTGGCGGAAAACTACCTATGTCTGGTCGACACCGGCATTTGGCTCCTGAGCGAGCGAGCTGTGGGTGTTTTGATGGACCGATGCGGGTGGGAAGGCGCGCGGTTTGTGGGCGGCCTCCCCCGACCCTATGAGCTTTACGCCGAATTCGGCCTGGCGCTGGGAAGCCATCCCGCGCGGCCCGACCCGGTCATTAGTCAGCTTTCCTGCGCGGTGATCTCGCTCCCCGAAGCCCGGTTTTACCACTTCGGAACCAGCGCCCAGATGATCGAGTCCATCGCCGCCCTGCAAACGCTCGAATTGGACGAAACCAAGACCGGCGTTGCCGGGGTGCGCCAGCAACCGGATCTGGTGACGCAGAATTCGATGTTTGAAGCGGGGTTGAGACGGGAGGAGAACCACACGCTCTGGGTTGAAAACAGCGTCGTGCCGCCCACCTGGCAACTGGCCTCCGAGCACGTCATTACCGGGGCGCCTCGCAACGAGTGGCAACTCCGGCTCCCGCCCGGGGTGTGCCTGGACTTCGCCCCGGTCGGCGAGCGTGATTTTTGCGTCCGCGCCTATGGTTTTCGGGACGCGTTCGCCGGCGCGCTGGGCGCCCCGGCCACGCGCTGGCTCGGCCGACCGGCCCGGGAGTGGTTCGAGGCCCGGGACCTCCCGCCCGCCGACTGCGGGATCGACCTGGAGGCCGACATCCAGGTCTGTCCGCTTTTCCCCGTCATCGCCGAATCGGATATCACCCCCGGCTTCCTCGAATGGCTCTTCGCCGCCACCCCCGGCGCGGACGCCGGCCGATCCCGCCTCTGGCAAACGCTCCCCCGCCTCTCCGCCCGTCAGATCGGGGAGCAGGCGAACCTCCGGCGGCTCTACCAGCAACGGGCGCTGCTCCGCCAAAGCTGCCTCCTCCCCATGATGCGGAACTTCCGCTTCAGCGTCTTTTTCCGGCTCGACCTCGAGGCCACCGCGCGCCAGTTCGCGCTGGAGGCCGGCGAGCCGCCCGCGCTGCCACCCGGGGACCAGTTTGACCCGATGCATCCGGTTCACGACCAAATGTTCCGATCAGCGGTGGCTCGCCACCGGGGCGCGCCCAACTGGCGTGAATTCGAGGACGGCGCCTTCGCGCGGCTGCGGGAGATGATCGCCCGCGAGGCCCAACTCGCCCCGGCCCAGCCCCGCCCGAGCGTCCTCGAGGACCAAATCGTGTGGGCCCGCAGCCCCGCCCGGCTCGATTTGGCCGGCGGTTGGACTGACACCCCGCCCTACTGCATCGAGCACGGCGGCAAGGCGCTCAACCTGGCGGTCAACCTCAACGGCCAGCCCCCCATCCAGGTCTTTGCCAAACTGGCCGAGCGGCCCGAGTTGGTTATGCGCTCCATCGACCTCGGGGTCGAGCAACGCGCGCGGACCTATGCGGAATTGGACACCTTCGCCCAGCCGGGCAGCCCCTTCGCCCTCGCCAAGGCCGCCTTCGCGCTCGCCGGTTTTCTGCCCCGCTTTCACGCCCAAGCCGGGTTTGCGTCCCTCCAGGACCAACTCCAGGCCTTCGGCGGCGGCATCGAGATCTCCTTGCTCTCGGCCGTCCCGAAAGGGTCGGGCCTGGGGACCAGCAGCATCCTGGCCGCCACTGTCCTGGCCGCCCTGGGCGACTTGTGCGGGTTGGACTGGGACCGCAACGCCCTCTTCGCGCGGACGCTGGCGCTGGAGCAGATGTTGACCACCGGCGGCGGCTGGCAGGACCAGGCCGGGGCCATCTTCCGCGGGATCAAACTCATCGAGACCGCCGCCGGCCTGGCGCAAAAGCCCGCGCTGCGCTGGCTGCCGCCGCACCTATTTGGCGCCGACTACGCCAACCGCTCGATCCTGCTCTACTACACCGGCCTGACCCGCCTGGCCAAGAACATCCTGGCCGAAATTGTCCGCGGCCTCTTTCTTAACTCCCCAACGCACCTGGACATCATCGCCGACATCGCCGCCAACGCGGAGTTCGCCGCCGGCGCGATTCAGAAATGCGATTACGCGATGCTGGCCGAGGCCGTGCGACGGAGTTGGCAGCTCAACCAGCGCTTGGACGGCGGGACCAACCCGCCGGGCGTCCAGCAGATCCTGGAGCGCGTGGCGGACTACCTGGCTGGGGCCAAGCTCCTCGGGGCCGGCGGGGGCGGTTACCTGCTCCTCCTCGCCAAGGACGAAGAAGCGGCCCTGCGCATGAAGCGCTTGCTCCTCCAAAATCCGCCCAACCCGCGCGCCCGGTTCGTCGATTTCAGCCTGTCGGAGACCGGCTTGGAATTGACCCGGAGTTGATAAGCATGGTGGGAACCAAGTTCGACTGATGCGATTTGCCGGGCGCATTCGCCCGGGCTAAACTGTTAACGTGGTAATCGAAGAACGAGTGGCGACTGTGGAGTCCGCGCTGGCTAGTTTCATTGAGCACAGCGAGCGGATGATTGCGGCTATTCATGAGGACGTTGCCGAAATGCGCGCCCATGGCGCGCGCACCGACTCCCGATTGCTGGAACTCCGCCAGCAGGGCGAGAAGGACCGCGAGGCCTCTAACCGGCGCATGGATGACTTCGGTCAGCGCATGGACGCGTTCAGTCGGCGCGCGGATGAGTTCAACCGGCGCATGGATGAGTTTGCCCAGCGAGCCGAAGTCGAGCGCAGGGCCTTTAATAAGCGGTGGGCCGAGCTTTCGGACAGCATGGGCACGTTGATCGAGGATATGGTGGCCCCCTGTGGTTTCCAACTGGCCAAAGCCATCTTCGGCGGTGAAGAGGCCCAAACCTGCACGATACGCGTCAAGCGCCGGCATCCTTTGGTCCCCGGCGAGATGATGGAGCTTGATCTCCTGGCCGTCAGCCCAACCAAACTGCTGGTGGTGGAGGTCAAGAGGCGCATGGATGCCGCCAAAGCGGCCGAGTACCAGGAAAAGATCCGCCGCCTCCCGGAGTTCTTTCCGGAGTTCGTCGGCAAGGCTCTTTGTCCGGCGGTCGCCAGCGTCTATATCGAGCCTTCGGTCGTCGCCTTTCTCAATCGGGAGAGACTCTACGGAATCGCCATGGGCGACGAGGTGATGGAAGTCATCAACCTCGGGCAGTTTACGGGTCCTGCGCTCCGTGACCCTTCAACTCGACCGCCCGCCGCCTGACCTCAAGAATTGACAGGAAAGGGCTTTGCGAGCGCGGCCGGGGGGCGGCGACCTGCTCTCCAAACGGTGCCGGCGCCTTCTCCCTCGCCTCCTCTGGAGGAGAGCGGGGGTGAGGAGGCGCCCGGCCTCGCATCGATCCGAAGGAAAGCCTCCCAGTTTTGCCAAGCTTGCATGGGGACCATGAACCAGGAAGGAAGACCCCTCACCCCAACCCTCTCCCCGCTCGTTCCGCGCGGGGCGAGGGAGACGGAGCCGAGGTTGCAAAGCGACGATTTATGGAGAGGATGCCGTTCGCTCGCCGGCGACCGCTTCCACACCCAGGATCTGAGTTCGAGGTTCAAAGCACGAAGTTCAAGGTCCCGGTCCTCCAGTTGATTCCGTGCTCGACCAGTCCGATTACAACTCTGCGCTTTCGGCTCTTCCCGCCATGGACAACTCCCTTCCACCCGACGCCGTCCGACGAGCGCGGTTAGCCCTGGTCCAGCACGCGGAGTGTTTTTGGACCCGCCGACCCGAAGCGCCCTTGGTGGACCGCAGCGACCTTGAGCTCATCATCCGGCGCCTCCGCGAGAACGGCAAGGCGGCCGCCTGGAAAACCGCCCGCGAAATCGAAACGTGCCTTTAACGCCCTTCCAGTCTCAAGTCCTTCGCCTCCTGGCCGGAAACCGCTCGCCCGAAAGCTATGTGGCTGGCGGCGTCGCCCTCAACGCCCGGGGGAATACTCGCTGGAGCGACGACGTGGACGTCTTCCACGACGCCGAAGACGCGGTGATCCGGTCCAGCGACCGCGACGTCGGAACCTTGACCCGGGCCGGTTACTCCGTCCGGCAAGACCTTTGGACACCCTCGTTTCGGCGCGCGTGGGTGGCGCGCGCCCAGGACGGGGTTAAACTCGAGTGGTGTCAAGACTCGGCCTGGCGCTTCTTCCCCATCGAGCCCGACGATCTGCTAGGCTGGCGGCTGCATCGTTTTGATGCGCTGACCAACAAAGCCCTGGCCATGGCGGGCCGCGCCGAAACGCGCGACTTGCTCGACCTGGTGACCAACGCCGCCGAATACCCCCTTTACGCCGTCTGTTGGGCTGCCTGCGCCAAAGACCCGGGTTACAACCCGCTACTCCTGCTAAACCAGATGCAGCGCAACTCGCGCGTCAACCCGGCGGAACTGCGGGAAATGGGCGCTTCCTTTGAACCGGTCGCCTTGAAAACCCAATGGCTCGCTCTGGCCGAAACCGCTCTCAACGAAGTCCAGCGCGCCGCCCGTGCCGGCATCGAGCCTGGCGCCGCCTTCCTCGACCCCCAAGCCCGCGTCCTTTGGTATGACGCCCCCGGGGTCGCGCCGCACCAGCCCGTCCTCGGGGGATCGCTTCCCCGCATCCTATGAGCAGTTCAAGATTCGAGGTTCAGGGTTCGGTTCCCCCTCGCCTACCTCAGAGGGATAATCCCCCAAGGCGGAACCTCGCGCTTTGCGCGTCCGGACTCCAAACGGCGCCGTCAGCCTCTCCCTCGCCTCCTTCGGAGGAAAGGGTTGGGGTGAGGAGGCGCCCGGTCTCCAATCAATCCGCAGGTTCATGGAAAGGGCTGGGAAGGAGAAGCCGTTTTTACCGGCAGCGGAGAGGGGTGCTGCTGGAGCCATCTTGGGCGGGGGTGAGATCGAGGGGAATGCCGGTCAACCTCCCAAGGCTGGCCCGTCTTTACCGCCCTGGGGCGTCACCTTTGAGCGGGGCTCCAGCGAACTCGCCAGGGATCTCCCTGGTCCTAACGGTTCTGCCCAGCGAACCGCCTCGATGAATCGCATTCTGACTTTCGGCCGATGATTCTTACCTTGGAAATGCGGAATATCCTCTTCCGCGCGACACCGCCGTTTCTGAGGCCGCACTGGAAGCGGTTGGAGGCTTCCCCCCTGGGGAGCCGGCTGGTGAAAGGCGCCTTCTGGAGCTTTTTTGGCACGGCGATCTCTCGAACGTTGGGATTGCTTGCTTCAGTTCTGGTTGGCCGGATGCTTGGGAAAGAAGCATTCGGCCAGTTGGGGATCATCCAGGGAACGGTAGGTCTGTTCGGTAGCGTGGCGGGCTTGGGCATGGGAATGGCGGCTACTAAATACGTTGCGGAGTTTAAACGAAAGGACCCGGTGTTGGCGGGGCGCATCATCAGCGTCGCCAGCGCTACTTCCTGGCTTAGCAGCGGACTCATGGCTATCGTCCTCTACGCCACGGCCCCATGGCTCGCAAAACACACTCTTGCGGCGCCGCAGTTGGCTCCCCTTCTGCGCGCCGGAAGCCTATTGTTGATTTTTGGCGTCGTGACCGGGACTCAAACCGGAGCCCTTTCCGGTTTTGAAGCGTTCAAAGCCGTCTCTGGGATCAACTTGTACGTCGGTCTCCTTTCGTTTCCGATGATGGTTGGCGGAGCCTACCTTGCGGGCGTGAAGGGGGCGGTATGGGGCCTCATCGGAAGCAACATCATCAATAGCTACCTGAATTATACCGCTGTTAGAAGGGAGGCAGCTCGCTGTGCCATTCCCCTTAGCTACTCGCGTTGTTTCCAAGTATGGCCAATGTTCTGGCGGTTCAGTCTCCCCCTCACGCTCTCCGGGGTGGTGAACAGCCTGGTTGTCTGGGGGGCTGGCGCTGTCTTGGTTAACCAGCCAAACGGCTACGAAGAGATGGGAATCTACCAGGCGGTAATGCGGGTGAAGATCATCCCCGAGACCATTGTGGCGATGCTGCTGGCTCCACTTCTTCCGGTGCTGAGCGATGCCTTTGGAAAGCGAGACACGGCTGCTTATCATCGAGCACTTTCCTTCAACTACGCTATCTGCACCGCGGTTATAGTGCCGGTCTCTCTGCTCCAGGCGTCCATACCCTGGCTCACACTGCTACCCTACGGGGCCGCTTACGCCGGGCATGAGAGTGTCGTACGGTGGCTTATGTTTCACGCCGTCACGTACGGCCTGCTTTGGCCCATGGGCAGTACCCTGACGAGCATGGGACACATGTGGCTCCAGTGGCTTCTAAATCTGTTGAACGTTTCGGTGTATCTTGCGCTTTGCTTTCTCCTCGTCCCGGGCCATGGCGCTTCAGGCTACGCGGCAGCCTTTGCTATGGGATATGTAGCCTCGGCCATCCCCTGTGTGGTTTTCGTTTATCGAAAATGCGGGGATGCGTTACGGTCCAGCGGGTGGCTCGTCACGGCAATTCTCGCGTTCGGGTGCCTCGGCCTCTGCATCCTCTCCTCCTTCGCCAACCGGCCGGGACCTGCTCTTGCCTTTGCCGCGGCCACAGCACTTGGTTTTGTCGGATGGCAAATTTGTCAACTTCGAAAGTCCCTTACGCACTCGGACCCCAATGCCTAAAGAAATGAAAAGCGGTCAGAACAATACCCTGCTCCTTGCAAAGGTGATAAAGCACCTGAAAGCCGGCACTCTGCTCAACGCGTCTGCTTTGTATTTCCAAACTGCGTTGGGAAGGCGAAGAAGCGGCCCTGCGCATGAAGCGCTTGCTCCTCCAAAATCCGCCCAACCCGCGCGCCCGTTTCGTCGATTTCAGCCTGTCGGAGACCGGCTTGGAATTGACCCGGAGCTGAGCAAGAGTGCGATCCGCGATCTGCCGGTGCCCCAATTCAGATTCCCCTTTCGGCCTTTGGCCCATGCTGCCACAGAGCCGATAGCGAGACCTCAACCACCCCATCCGATGACCAGCGGGCATTTCCGTTTCCACCCTCACTGCGCACTGGGCGAATACCGACCGATACAGAAAATGTTGCGATTCAGTCTAGTCTGTCTGCTTATTTTTTGGTCGCTTCCGACGGCAGTCATGGCCAGCACCGCCGAGGCAATGGTATTCGAAACTGATTTCGTCCGATGCACCATTGCCACAAACGGGACGGTCGAGAGCCTCGTGGAGAAAAGTGGCGCTCGGGATTGGCTTGGACCAAAGGGGCAAGCATTCGCCTCTGTCCAAAAGGGGGGGCGCTGGTATCCTTCCACCAACTTGAGGCTCGAGGGAAGCCTATGGCGCGCCGAATTCGGCAACTCCGGCGTCCAGGCGGATTTCCGGGTCAAGACAAACCCTCACTACACCGTCTTCGAGTTAATCCATGTTGCGGGGGAAGGCGTCACAGAATTCCGCTTAGCGCAGGTTCAGGTCACCTGCAATGAAAGCATCAGTTCATGTCTTGGCGTCGCATTTAACCGGCAGTTCGCCGTAGGCATGATCGGGCTCAGCGACCGTGTCAATGTGCACGCAAGCGGAGGCGGCCTGATAACCGCTTCGCTCTATCCTGAATTTGGAATGGCAGGGCAAGGAATCGTGCTGTTCGCAGTTCCAACCACGCGAGTTATGAATGTCCTGGAGGAGATGGAGGGAGACCTTGGCCTGCCTTCGCCACGGATCGGAGGGCAATGGGCCAAGCGATCGCGCGGCGCTCGCACCAGTTATCTCTTCACCGACCTTTCAGAGGCTAACCTGGAACGAACCATAGGCTATGCCAAACTGGGCGGGTTTGAGTATATCATGATTTACTGTAGCACCTGGTCAGAATCGCTTGGGACCTACGCGATTAATACAAATAACTTCTCCCGCGGGGAGGACAGCCTCAAAGCAGCCGTGGACCGCTGCCATGCCGCCGGTTTGAAAGTCGGCCTGCACATGCTCACCAGTTTTGTTGGCAAGAATGACCCGCTCGTGCGACCCAAGCCCTCTCCGTTCTTGCTCAAGGACGATTCGGCCACACTCGCCGTTTCTATGGACGAAGGGGCCAGCGCGATTCCCGCTCTGCAGGCGCTGACGAGTTTCCCGACCCAAGGTGCATTCTACGGGAGCACAAAAAGTGGCTTTGAGATCCAGATCGAGGACGAGATTATCCAGTATCACTCGATCGGCGGAACGGCTACGAACCAGTTTCTCTCGTGCCAGCGCGGCGCCATGGGAACTAGAGCCGCGCCTCACGCCGCCGGGGCGACGATTTGTCATCTAGTTGAACTTTATGGCTGGTACATGGCGGACCTGCGCTCGCCCCTCATGAATACGATCGCCGATCGGATTTCCGGAATCATCAACCGGTGTGGGTTTGATATGATCTATTTCGATGGCGGCGAGTGCAACGGGCTCAACCATCCCGCCTGGTACTGGCTAGCTCAGCAGCAGGATGCCGTTTGTCACCGAGTGAAACGGGAACTTCTCGTGCAGGGCTCAGGCATCACCCAATGGACGTGGCACTGGTTCACGCGAGGTACCTGCGATGATTTTGCCGTGGTTGCACCCAAACAATACCTGGACTGCCACAAGATCGCGGACTCTTGGACCACCTACACCAGGAGCTTCCTGCCCGCGGAACTGGGCTGGTGGGGTTTCCTTACTTGTGGACCCGACCATGCCGCTACCACGCCAGATGAGGCCGAGTTCTACGCCACAAGGATGCTAGCTTTAGATACGCCCGTATCGCTTGAGACCTCCTTGGCCAGCCTGAGAACCAACGGACGCACGGAGGAGTCATTGAAGGTGCTCGCCCGGCATGAACGGCTGCGACTTAGCGGCACCGTTCCCCCAACAATACGGGAGCGCCTTCGGAATGGTGAGTGGCACTTGACATTCGACGGCAACCGCCCCGCCTTTCTCCCTATAAGATATGACTCTTACCGCGTCACTAACTCCGCGAGGTTGGAGGTAACCAACGCTTTTGCCGCTCAGCGCACGCAGTTCCGTCTCCAGGCCGTACCGTCCCTGGCTCCCCCCTTGAATGCAAACAATCTTGTCCTCTTTCATGCCAACCCCGCCGCTCCTCTGAGGTTGCCTCCTCCACAGGCACCCATGCCGGGTCTCCTTGAGCGGCGAATTGAGCAGGGCGTTTCGGCGAGTGACTTGACCGGGGCGCTGAAGACCGCCTTGCACCCCCCACCTCCTGGCGCGTCCAAAAGCACGCCTTTGAATCTCCTCAAGCACCGCGCCTTGGTGGCCAGGCTCGTCGTCGAAGGGGCAAAACCGGGCGACACCGCCTCCTGCGCGGTTCTCAACCTTCAGTTAGTGTGCGCAAGCGAGACCTTGCGCGACTACTATATAGATTTGAATTTCATTGGAGAGAAAACCATCATCGTTCCCGAGCCCAGTACGGAACGTATGCTGCCCGAGTTCCGGCCGCTCGAAAGTAATTACCACTTCAAGTCCGCCGTGCAAACCTTCGATTACGGAAGAGTCACGGCTCTCAACCTGCGTTGGATGCGCGTCCCGAAGGACGCCAAACTAGCCTGCGCGCTGGAATGGGTTGAGGCCCTTGCGGAAACGGATACGGTGCTGTCCAACCCCCGCCTCACCGTTGGGGATGCCACCCTGTCGTTTGTGGCAGACCTTCGGCCCGGCGACTACCTGGAATACCTCGACAAGAGCCCGGCTTCGGTGTTCGACTCCAACGGATTCCTCCTGGGAACCGCGACTGCGGATGGGAGTGGACAAAAGCTCCAGCCCGGTGGCAATACAGTGATGCTTCAGAGTGATGGCGAGGCGGCTGCGAAGCTAGTACTGATAACGACCGGCAAGCCGCTGGCATGGTGACCTCTCCCATTGAGGCTGGCCTGATAGGAGGACCGACGATAAGGACTCGCAACAAAACGCCCGCCATGGTTTAAGTGCGCGACCTCGACGAACTCGGGAGCCCCGTAATTAAGGACCTCTGGCTAGCGAGCACGTCCTCGGCCTCGACTAGAGGTCTGGCGTGAAATTCCAAGGAAAGAGGGCCTTGGTAACAGAAGTCAATGGCTTCATCGTCTCCCCACTGATGGAAATTGTAGTTCGGCCGACCTCACAAGCTCTCAAATCGCAAACCACCCTCTACAATGTCTGAACGACCCCACATCGTAGCGATTATGCAGGCCAGGCTCGGCTCGTCGCGCCTTCCGGAAAAAACGCTCAAGATCCTCTTCGACAAGCCGTTGCTCGAACATATCATTGAGCGTGTGCGGGCTGCCACCCGGGTTCGCGACATCGTGGTGGCGACGAGCATCCAGAGTCTGGATGATCCCATAGCCGCCTTGGCTCAGCGCGTCGGTGTCCGCGCATTTAGAGGCAGCGAGGACAACGTGCTGGAGCGCTTTTACGGAGCGGCTTTTCAGAACGGCGCCGATATCATCGTTCGTATTACCGCGGATGATCCGTTCAAGGATCCCGAAGTCATCGACCAGGCGATCACGCTCCTCCTGGAGAAGGGATGCGATTATTGCAGCAACACCCTGCAGCCGACCTTCCCTGAGGGGATCGATGTGGAGGTGTTCCGCTTTTCCGCGCTGGAGCGAGCCTTTAAGGAAGCGCGCCTGCCCTCCGAGACAGAGCATGTTACCCCGTATATTTGGAAACACCCCGAGTTGTTCGCGTTGCACAACTTCGGACACGGCCAGGACCTCAGCCATATGCGGTGGACGATCGATTACGAAAACGACTTCTTGTTCGCCCGGGAAGTGTACCGGCGGCTGTACCCCGCTAAACGTATTTTTCTCATGCGGGACATTCTCAACCTGCTGGCCCGCGAACCTGCGATTGGCAGGATCAATGGCGGGGTGGCACGGAACGAGGGTTATCAAAAATCGCTAACGAAAGAAACCCGACAATGAATCCATCGATACCACGCATTTCAGAAAAGGAACGCGCCTACGTCAGCGAGGTGCTGGGAAACGCCTTTCGGAGCTCGATGGGCGCCGCTTTTATGAGTCGGCTGGAGGCTGAATTCGCCCGGCGCTTCGGCGCTCGCTTCGCTATCAGCCTCGTCAATGGGACCGCGACGATGCACGCCGCCCTGGAGGCGGCTGGCATTGGAGCGGGCGACGAAGTGATCGTGCCCCCGCTCACCATGTCGAGCACCAGTCTCGCCGTGCTGCATGCCAATGCTACGCCGGTATTCGCCGATGTGGATCGCCACACCTGGGTCATTGACCCAAAATGCATCGAAGCCGCCATCACCCCCCGGACCCGGGCGATCATCACCGTCGCCCTTTACGGTTTGTCGCCTCAGATGCGGCCGATTATGGAGCTAGCGAGGAAGCGACGCTTGCTTGTCATCGAGGACAACGCGCAGGCTTTTCTCTCCTACTGTGACGGGACGTTGGCGGGGACGATTGGGAACTGCGGCAGCTTCAGTTTCCAGAGTTCCAAGCACATGACCTGCGGCGAAGGGGGAATGATCATCACGAATGACGAGGAATTCGCCGTAAAGGTCCGCAAAGCGGCGGGCCTCGGCTATACGACGCTAAGTTCCAAGAAAGCTAAAATCTCCAAAGAGGAAATACAGCATCCGACCTTCGAGCGTCACGACTTTCCGGGTTGGAATTACCGCATGTCGGAGCTTTGCTGCGCGGTCGCGCTGGCCCAACTCGAGCGCTTGGACGAACTTGTGCAGACACGCGTCCAGAGCGCGCGCCTGTTCTTAGAGGCCATCAACGCTTCCGGGTCCAGTTTGCTCATTCCGCAACGGATTCCCGAAAACTGCCTCAGTTCTTACTGGACCGTGGTGTGCGAACTGGACGCCGCGCAGGCGAAATGGGAGGATTTCCGGGCGCGCTTCCTGGCCAACGGCGGCCACAAGTTCTATGCCGCCTGGCAACTCACCTATCTGGAACCCCTCTTCCGCGACGGTCTGTTCGGAGCGCGCAAGAGGTTCATCGAACGCAAGTACGAACGAGGCCTCTGTCCAGTCGCTGAAGCCGTCCAACCGCGACTGGTCCAGTTCAAGACGAATTTCTGGCGGCAATCAGATGCCGAAGCGCAGGCGGAAATCCTCTACAAAACCCTCAAATCTTTCAAATAGGTGGTCCTCTGAAAACCATTCAAATCGGAAACAAGATCGTCGGCCGGCAACACCCTTGCTTGATCATGGTTGACGCTGGGGTCAACCATAACAACAGCATCGAGCGCGGCATGGAAATCATCGCCGAGGCGGCCGCCGCCGGCGCTGATGTTGTCAAATTCCAGACCTACAAGGCGCGGGAAATCACCACCAAGGCGGCCCCGCGATACTGGAACTCGAAATTGGACACCGACGCCGGTGGCACCCAGTACGATACCTTCTCCCGCCTGGATCAAATGAGTTTGGAGGGCTACAGAGCCCTCAAACGCGGTTGCCTCGAAAAGGGGGTGGTCTTTTCCTCCACCCCATTCAACCTGCCTGATATCGAACTACTGGAGGGGGTAGGGATGGACGTTTATAAAATTTCCTCCTCCGACATTACTTACCTGGACCTGGTGCGCGCGGCCGCCTCGACCGGAAAGCCCCTCATTATCTCGACTGGCTGCGCGACCGTGGGGGAGATTGAGAAGGCTTTGGAGGCGGCGCGAAACGCGGGCAACGAGCGATTAATCCTCCAGCATTGCATCCTGCAGTACCCTTGCGAGGACGCCAATGCAAACCTGGCCAAAATGGTGAAGCTACAGGAGATTTTCCCCGAAGTGCCGGTCGGTTATTCGGATCATACCTACGGCACGATCATCCCAGCGGCGGCGGTGGCAATGGGCGCTTGCACGCTCGAGAAGCATTTCACGATTGACAAGAAGTTGCCAGACAGTCCGGATCATCCTTTCTCCGCCGACCCGGCGGAACTCAAAGAATTGTCGACTTACGTCCGGCGCATTGAGTCAGGGCGAGGCGTTTTCGTTAATGGCCACTACCCCGCCGAGGAGAAAGCGTGGAAATACGCGCGGAAATCCCTCGTCGCAGCGCGTCCTATCCCACGCGGAACAGTCATCACTCGGGAAATGCTCACCTGCAAGCGTCCAGGCACCGGCCTGTACCCGGAATACAGCGAATTTGTTGTGGGGCTGACCGCAAAGGTGGATATTCCAGAAGACACCACGCTGACGCATGGTATGATCGGATGAAGATCCTGGTTCGAGTGGATGTCTCCCGGGCCATCGGTACCGGTCATTGGCGCAGGATGTCCAATTTGCTGGAAGCCATGCAGGGGGCGGAAGGAGTCTTTCTTGTTCGCACCGACGATCCAGGCAATTCCCTGTTTGCTGGGTCAGGCGCGCGCTTTTTGGAGGAGGCCGATGAAGTCGAAGCCATGCGCCGCCTCTGCGCCTCCGAACAAATTGACCTCGTCTTGGTTGACCTCCTTAACTACCCGGCGGGGTATCTGGCAGGGCTTAAGTCGCGCCTGGCCTGCAAGGTCGTAAGTTTCCACGAATACCCGCATCCTGGCGGGGTTGGCGATCTGGGCGTTAACTATAATACCTTTGACGGCTTCGAGTCAGCGGGCAGCAGCTCCTTCCTTGCGGGTCCAGCCTATATTATTGTCAATAGGGAGTTGGTAGGAACAAAGCGGGCCGCGGAAACTCGGGGAGTTCTGGTCAGCTTTGGCGGGTCCGATCCGTCCGGGTTCACCGAGGCTGCTCTGCGGAGAGTGGTACCGCTGCTTCCCGAGCTCCCCTTTATTATTCACTCCGGCCCGTTTTCCAGCGCGATCGCGGGCCCGTCTCTGGAAACCACCGCCAATCTTCAGTATGCTCAGCCCGGGTCGTTCTTCAATCTCCTCGCCTCCTGCCAAATCGTTGTGACCGCGGCAGGCAACGCGATGTATGAGGCGATGTTCCTGGGCATGGTACCCCTCCTTGTCGCTCATAACCCCCACCAGGCTGAGTTTGCCCGGAATGCCGCCCGCTATGGAGCTTGCCAATACTTTGGCATGCACCCCGCCGTGGACTGGCCAGCCCTGACGGACAGCCTGCGAGCCCATTACGCGCATCCCTTGCTTCCGCCCTGCCGTCTGGTTGACGGACAAGGGGCCGAACGGCTTGCCGCGAGCATAAAACAGCTCTATTCATGAAACGTGTTCTGGTGACAGGATCCCGCGGGTTCGTGGGGCGTAATCTCCTCGAAGTCGGCGCCGGCGCTTTCGAGTTTGTCGGTCTCGACCTGGCCGACGGCATTGACCTGAGAGATCCCGGCGCCTTTAGCCGCCTGGAAGGTTCCTTCGACGCCGCCATCCATCTCGCCGGTTTGAGCTTCGTGCCCGAATCGCATTCCCGCCCGCACGACTACTACAGCGTCAACTTTAACACGGCTCTCGCAGTCGCCGAGTACTGCCGAACGAAGAATGTATCGCTCCTGATTTACCCCAATACCTACGTGTATGGCGCGCCGGTTATCCTCCCGGTTGGCGAGCTTCACCCCATTGCCCTGCCTTCCCCTTACCACCGAAGCAAGAAACTCGCGGAGGATTTACTCTTAGGCTATTTCGATCCTTCCAAGACCAAAGTAATCTCCTTGCGGGTCTTCAACCTTTACGGCCCCCACCAGGGAAAAAGATTTCTGCTGCCCCAAATCCTCGAGCAGGCCGTTAAGGAAGGCAGGGTCACCGTGCGCGACCTTGAGCCGCGGCGAGATTTCCTGCACATCGAAGATTTCGTTAGATTGCTAATCGCTATCCTGGCGAGCGTGGCGCCGGACCCTGGCGTTTACAATGTGGGCTCTGGCTGCAGTCACGCCGTTCGGGATCTCATTACCCTGACCAGTGAGTTGCTTGGCCGAGAGCTACAGGTGGTCGACCTCGGCGAGCGGCGGCCGGGGGAAATTATGGATTGTTACGCGGACATTCGGAAGGTTCAGCGTAGCTTTGGATGGGCCCCCGCCAAAACGCTTCGTGACGGGGTAAGCGGACTGCTACGCGACGCGTCTTATGTTTGACGATCTTACGGGAAAAGTTGGCATCATAACCGGAGGCAATGGACGCCTTGGGCAGACATTCGCCCAGGGGTTGGGCGCGCAAAATCGCCTTTACCTGCTGGACCTCCAGCCGAAGTTGACCGGCGACCACGCGGTCGCCGGCTACTTTCAGACGAACATCAGCGACGAAGCCCAGGTCAACCAGACGATGGATGAAATTGTTCGCCGCGAGGGGCGCATCGATTTTCTCGTCAATAATGCGGCGCTGCAGATCACGAAGTCTTACGAGAAAATGACCGTGGACGACTTCAGGCGCAGCGTGGATGTGAACCTGAACGCCGCCTATATTTGCATCCGCGCGGCGACGCGCGGCATGATTCCCCAGCAGGCGGGAAGCATAGTAAACATCGGCTCCATGTACGGGATCGTCTCCGCCGACCCCTCCATTTACGGAAACTCGGGCCTGAACAGCCCGGACGCCTACGCCGCCAGCAAGGCGGGACTCATCCATCTGACCCGCTATTTGGCGGTGAATTTGGCCAAGTACCATATCCGGGTCAACGCCCTGTCCCCGGGCGGGGTTTTCAACGACCAACCCAAGGAATTCCTGGATAAGTACCTCCCCAAATGCCCGATGGGCCGCATGCTCAACCGCGAGGAGCTGGTCGGGCCGCTGAAGTTTCTTCTCTCCGGCGCCGCCTCGTACGTCACGGGGCACAATCTGGTCGTCGATGGCGGCTTCACCGTCATGTAGCCCTATCCCAATGAACAAGCCTATCATTTCAACCGACACTACGGTCAGGGATCTGGCCGACCTGCTTGAGAACTATCGGGTGCTCTTTGTCCAGAGCGAAGGGGTCCTCGCTGGCACGGTTACTAATGGTGATTTTAGACGCGGCATTGCCTCCGGTGTTTCGCTGACCGACAGCGTCGTCCGCCTGATGAACCGGTCGCCCCAGGCTCTCCGCCAGGACGACAGTTACAAGACCCGCCTGGAGAAGGTCCGGCGCCTGCCCCAGGGACTGCGTTATCTGGCGGTGTTGAACGACCGGGGCGAGATCCTGGAGATCGTATCGGATAAAGCGCTCATGTCCCTGCCCAATACCGCCATCCTCATGGCCGGCGGATTGGGCTCCCGGTTAAACACCCTCACCGCGAGAACCCCGAAACCGATGCTCAACATCGGCGGCAAACCGATCCTCCAACTCATCCTGGAGCAGTTTCGCCGCGCCGGCGTCTCGCGGTTCATCATCAGCCTCAACTACAAGGCTGAGGTCATTAAGGATTATTTTCAGGACGGCGCCCAGTTCGACGTCCAAATTCGCTATCTCGAGGAAACCGAGCGCATGGGTACCGCTGGCTGCCTGAGCCTGTTGGACGAGCCGCCAACCCAACCGTTCTTTGTGATGAACGGCGACATCCTCACCGATCTCGACCCGCATGAACTCCTCCAACACCACCAATCCGTCGGAGCGGCGGCCACCGTATGCCTGCATCGGTACCAGACCGCCCTCCCTTACGGCGTGGTAAGCATCGACCAAGGGCGCATGAAGGCGGTCGAGGAAAAACCGAAGACAACCTATGACATTAACGCCGGAATATACGTTCTGAATGCGCAGTGCCTCTCCTTGATTCCTCGCGGGCAATTGTTCGACATGACTTCTCTTCTGGACCGCCTGCTCGCCGAAAACCAGGTCGTGGGCGCCTATCCTCTGCCCGGCTTTTGGATCGACGTGGGCAACCTCGAAGACCTCCAGCGAGCCAACCATGAGTATCAGACCGCTTTCGGGAATGGCGCGTAGCCTGCGCGACGGTTGCCGAAAGAACGAACGATGCCTGATCACGATGCGATGGTTCAAGGAGCCCGGAAATTTACACGGCTGCTCGATCGGTTCAGGGGGGATTTGCTGTTTACCATCGCAACGGTTGCCTCCACGGGGGTCGCTTTCCTTGGCAGCCTGATCTCCGCCAGATATATTTCGCCCGAAGACTTGGGAATCGTGCAGGCGCTTCTGCTTTTTCCCGCTTACATGAGCTTCCTGCACTTGGGGGTTTTCAACGGCTTGGGCCGCAACGTCGCGCTGTATCTTGGTAAAGGGGATGTTGATAAAGTCCAGCGCATGATCGACGGCTCATGGGCGGTGGCAAAAGCCATGGCGCTTCTGGGCGCCGCTTTATCAACCGGCCTGTTGCTATACTACTGGAAGAGCGGGCGCCCGGTGTTATATCGCTGGGGGACAACCGTTGTGTTTGTGTCGCTGGTCGCCGGGCCGCCGGCGCAGCTATTAGACATCGTGTACTTGAGCACCAAGCATTTCAAACGCCTGGGGCGGAATGTCATGTGGCAGAATCTGATTAATTTCGTCTGCGGTTTCCTCCCGGTTATTTTAAATGTCTCGGGCCTCCTCGCGGCAAAGTGCGTGGCGTCGTTTGCGAAACTTTGGCTGAACATGAAATACCAGCCGCGCCGACCAAAGGGCTCAGGCTCGTGGAGCGAGGTTTGCGAGCTTTCAAGAACCGGGGCGCCGCTTTTGGTTGCCGGCGTCCTGTACACCTATGTATCGGTTGCCGACCGTTCGGTCGTCGCTTGCTTCCTTACGCCAAAAGACCTGGGACAATTTGTCCTCTCGGGATTGGTGGTGGCCGCCGCGACCGTCATTACCCAGTGCATAGGAATGCTCCTGTATCCGAGAGTCGCCGAGGACTACGGCAAGCACGGTTCCCACGCTCGGTTGCGACGGTACGTGTGGTTGAGTTTGGGGCTGAGTTTTTCGGCGCTGGGGCCGGCCTGCGTCGTCATCTATTTTGCCATCGAACCTTTAACCAGGTCGGTGTTTCCAAAGTACGTGGATGGTATTGGCGCCGCAAAGATCGCCTGCCTCGGAAGTATCGGCACGGTCTACTTCGCCGGAACCAACATCAACGCGGTTATGAGAAAAAATACGCCCGTGGTTGCCGGGCTCGCCGCCGCCCTATTGGCGATCTGGCTGTTGGGGTATGGCTTCGTAAAGGCCGGATGGGGCATCGGCGGCGTTGCGGCCGCCCGCTCGATTGTGGGATTCCTCACGGGCGGATTTCTGCTGTGGTACCAGTTTTATCTAACGAGGCCGGGCGGTGAAACCCCTCTGCCGGCGACAGCGCTCAAGGAACCAGCCGCATGATGCCGCCCTACCGCTACCTTTACGGAGGCATCCGCAGGCTCGAAGAGCAGGCCTGCAAATTAAGCCGAAGACTTCAGCTTTACAGCATCCAACATGCCATCGTATTCGGCGAGGAAAGGCGGTTGCTCAATCGGAATGCCGCATTGGCCGGGCTGTACCGGGGACGCCGGGCGTTCGTTCTGGGTAATGGACCCTCTTTGGCAAGGCTGGATCTTGAGCATTTGCGGGGCGAAGTCGTATTCACCACTAATGACTTCGGCTGCCACCCCGTGCTTGATCGGTGGACCCCGTCCATGCATTGCCTGGTGGATCCTCAGTATTTCTCAGAACCGGAGAAGTTTGCGACCGTGTTCGGGCGTCTGCGCGCGAGGATGCCTGGAACGCGTTTCGTCCTGCCCGTCACTGCCGCGCGCCTGGTCCAAAGCCGCGGCTTGCTCGATGTGGAACGGTGCTACTTTTTGCGCTTTGTGGCGAACGTGGGCATCTTCCACGATCTTCGCCTCGACCCCTGCAAACCAATCCCCGGCGGCCAAACCGTAACGCTCGTCGCCCTCATGATGGCTCTGTTCGCGGGCTGCAACCCGATTTACCTCCTGGGGATGGATATGGATTTTCTTGCCAGCCCAAAACAGCAGCGGCACTTTTCCCCGCAGTACGAGGCCGACGTAAAGAATTGCGTTTCGTACACGGACTTTAACTACCTTACGCTCATTGAATGCGTGAGGCTGATGTTTTTGGGTTTCCAGACGTTGTCTCGCGTTGCCGCGTCCAGGGGCCAGAGCATTTTCAACGCCTCGGGAGGAGGTTTCCTGGATGTTTTCGAGGCCAGAGACTTCGCGAGTTTGTTCCAGGCCGATCCGCAACTGCTACAGAACACCGAGGACAAGTAGGTTCACTGGATTGAAGTCGGCGAATGGCGCGTGGCATGCCACCCCGCGACGCGATAACTCAGCGAAGGGGGTTCTCAGAACTTCCACCTCATGGAATGAAAAGCAGGCAACACCAAAAACAAGCGTCGCCTCAGTCATGTACCGAGGCAGCGGGTGAAGGGCGGGTTTCGGAGCAGGCGCGTTGGCCTGCAGGGACTCCCCAGGAGCAAGCAAAGGCCGAGGGAGATCGGGAGCAGGACACGCTATTGACATTGGAACCGAGGAAGGACAAGGAAACAGGCGGCGATCCCGTTTATTCAATCCGCTCGGAGCACCCAGACCGTACAACGCTGGCGCACTTCGTGAACTACGCCATCGTATGGCTCCTGGTCTTCCGAAACCCGCTCACCAATAGGATCAGCTTTATTTTGATCCTGGCTGCGGGCCTATGGACGTTCCTATTCGCCAGAGAATCGAGGCGCAGGGTGGACGAGATTGCCTTGTTCGCGGGAGCGCTCTTATTTGGCGCGAGGACGATTGGTTTTTTAACTAACGGCTCGAGCTATAGCGTGCTTGCCGCAAACGCCCTTTCTCCGCTTGCCAACTGTGTGATTTTCCTTTACATGCTGAATCGTACGGTGCTTTCGCCTGAACAGGTTATGGGACTCCTGAAGCAATACGGGTTTGCGCGAGGGACCGAGTGCGCGCTGCTCGGGCTTGCGCTTTATTTTCTTCCTGACCGTTTCGCCCCCATCCAGCAAGCGTTTTTAAGCCAAAACGGTTTCCTCGGGCAAATCGCCTCTGACATTCGGTTTACCGGCCGACTCGAGGGATTCGCCACCGTTAACCCGGTGAACGCCTCGTTAGAGTTGAGTATTGTGGCCGCCTGTATGCTGGGATGCCTGCTCTGGAGATTCTCCTGGCCCTGCGTAATCATGCTGATTATCAGCACCGTAGCGAACGTCTTGACCTGGTCCAGAACAGGCTGGGTTGGCGGTGGCATTCTATGTCTTGCGTGGCTCGTTTTCGCTTGGAAGCGGAAGTCCGGATTGAGCGTGCTGGCGCCGGCAGCTCTGATCTCCGTGGCTGGTTTCACGATCGCCCTCGTGTTCGGAACCTCGCTTCGGGAGCGGCGGACCACCGATGAGCGACTGTGGACGCGAGAGAATGTGGACGCGAGGTTTAGTTTGCATTTAAAGTACTTGGAGATGATTCCTGACGCGGGCGCCTTTGGTTACGGTGTAGCGGCGGAGGATCTGGCAGCTAGGAGCGCGATGGACATTTCCCCCGAGAATGCTTATCTGGAAACGATTATGGACTCGGGCATCATAGGTGGGTTGTGCTTCATGTTTCTTCTGGGTCTCAGTTTTCAGCGGCTATTGGCGTCGCGCGCCATCGCTGCCGAACGCTTCGGAGCGGAACGGTCCTATGGAGCAGCCCAGTTCACTTTGCTAGCGCTGATGCTGATTGCATACCCGCTCATTGGCACGTTTCTCTACGAGCCTCGGGAACCCGGCCTTTGGATCATCATCGGAGGCGCGTTTTCAGTTTACGCCTATAGTCAAACCAACTGCGGTCTGCGCGGAAAGCGAAGCAAACACCGGCGTCTGGCAAACACGCATAGCGCGACAGCGACCGACGGAGTTCCTATATGAAGAGGAATTCGAACCAAGGAGCGTTGGATTCCTGCCCAGGGTCAAAAAAAGCGTTCGCGCGGAAACGACGTTTTCTACAAGGCGTCTTCGCGTTTCTGGGACTTCCGGCAGCGCTGCTGCGCCTCGCTAGAAACGAGGGAAGGAGCCGCTATGCCCGTTGGCGGTACCCGAAGGTTATCTTCGGAGAAAACTGTTCCGCCGACGAGCACTGCAAATTTGAAGAGGGCGTTTGCGTTTTTGGTGGAACAGTACTCGCGCGCGCCAGTATCGGTCGGAACACCTATATCGGCTGCAATTCAGTCGTTTCGTACTGCGAGATCGGCCGGTTCTGCTCCATTGGTCCCGGCGTGCGGATCGGTCTGGGCATACACCCGACGAGAGGCGTGGTTTCCACGTATCCAGGGTTTTACTCAACGCGGAAGATAGGCGCAAAAGGGTTTCGCGATGATCCTACGATCGTCGAGTACCGCCATGTGACGATTGGCAATGATGTGTGGATAGGCGCTAACGCCTTAGTGATGGATGGCGTAGCTCTGGGTCACGGCGCCATCGTCGGGGCGGGGGCCGTGGTCACGAAGGACGTAGAGCCCTACTGCATCGTGGCGGGTGTCCCCGCCCGCACCATTAGGAAGCGTCTTAGCGACTACGAGGTGGCGGCTTTGCTTAAAGCCGCATGGTGGGACTGGGACGACAAACTGATTGCGGATCGCGCGCATTTATTCTCACGCGTCGATGAGTTCCTGCAAACAATGGGCGGCGGCGCGAGCGCTTGAAGGTTTGTCAGGCGAGATGCGGCTTCAATGCTGAGCTTCCCTACCGGAATCTGGTCGTCATCCGCGGTTTCGGCTGCGGCCGAAGATTTGGTCTCATAAGAATGTCGTTCGAGTGAAAAATGTCCTGTTCATCTGCGGTTTCTTGACAGAATCCATTGCCGCGGAGCGAGGCCTACCTGGACTCAACGTGGCCGGGACAAACCGGGCGACACGCTTGGCGGACGCTCTACAAGCCGCAGGCGCCCGGGTTTGTCTGCTTTCCCCAGCCGCAGCGATGCGCCAAAAGTGGACCGGGACGCTCGTTCATCCCTCACGAGCCCTCAAGGTGGGGCGTCTGCGAGTGCTGTTTGCCTGGTCCCTCGGTGTGCCTTTTCTTGGCTCTCTGCTCGGACCGCTGTCTATGCTCCTGACAGTGAGACGCGCTTGCAGGAAAAATAAGCCTGACATAGTACTACTATACAATCACCCCATCGGAATTCTGTGCGGTGGCCTGTTGGCAAAATGGCTTTATGGAGCAAGAGTGATGCTCGATGTCGAGGACGTCTGCGTGTCACGCTGGGAGGACTGGATCGGTCGGGGCGATGCGCGACCAATGCAGCAACTCATCGGGTGGTTTCTACTCAAGGCCGGCGTCGCCATGTGCGACCGAGTCATGGTGCCGTCGCGGAAGTTTATCGCCACTGGGAATATTCGAAAGGAATATATTGTCGTAGGCGGCTGCATCGCAGTCGAGGCTCCTCAGGGGCTCAAGCAGGACCTGGCGGGCGGTTCGCTGCGGGTTCTAATCTCCGGCAAACTGGATGAGGAGCAAGGGGTATGGCTGGTGCTGGAGGCAATAGCAACGCTCGGCCTGCGCCCGGCTTCCGGGCGCAAACTGGAGTTCCACCTGTGCGGTTTTGCCGAAAACGAGCCCGCCTTGAAGCGCCAGGTCCTCGACCTCCAGCAGGCAGGGATAACCATCACCTACCACGGAACGGTTGCTGGCGCGGTTTATCGGCGTCTGCTGGCCGGCGCCGATATATGCGTGGCAATGCAAAACCCGGGCGGGAGGCACGGAAGCGCAAAGACGCCTTCAAAGGTGTATGAGTACCTGGCCTATGGCAAAGTGGTGGTAGCGAGCGAGGTGGGAGATTTCAAGGAACTCCCCGATCAGATCATTACGTTGTGCCGTTACGACCGGGTGGCAGTGGCCGACCAGTTGCGGCAGATGGCCAACGAGTGGCCCGCATGGTCAAAGCAGGGAGACCGCGCGGCCCGGTTCGCGCGCGAGGAGTTTTCCCTGCGCGCCGTCGGAGACCGTATTCTGCGCTCGGTGTCTTCCGGGGAGGATCTCGTGTGATCCCAGCGAGAAGTCATATCATCCGTCTTCTCAACTACCTGGACGCGCTCCTGCCGAGCAACCCGTTCTCTGCGGCAGGTTTTTCGCGGTGCGGTGAGAGGAACATCGCCCGCCATGCAAACTAGAGCCGCCGCGCGGCGCCCTTTTTGCCGCCGAAGCCCCCTTTCTCGCGAATGAGTCGACCAGTCATCCTGATCTTTCTCGGTTATTACCTGCCCGGTTACAAGGGGGGGGGGCCGACCCGCAGCGTGGCCAACCTCGTGTCAGCGCTGAGAGGTGACTTCGATTTCCGCATCGTTACGTCGGACCGCGATCTGGGGGATCGGGAGGCATATGCCGGAATTGTGGCGGATCAATGGCAGGAGGTGGGCGAGGCCAAAGTCTTCTATCTTTCGCCAGGGTTGGGAAAGTGGGCGAGGATAGCAAAACTGGTGCGCGCCGCCGACTTCGACCTGATCTATCTTAACAGCTTCTTCTCCCGCCCATTTTCCATGTTCCCACTACTGGTCTGGGCAATCGGATGCAGGCGGGCAGTTCCAATGCTGCTGGCCCCTCGGGGCGAGTTTTCCCCTGGCGCGCTGAGCCTCAAGCCGCGACGCAAACAGTTCTATATCGACCTGATCAAGGGGCTGCGGCTGGAGGAACGAATCTCATTGCATCTCTCCACAGACCGGGAAAAAGAGGACGTCAGTCGGTGGCTATCGGACGCGAGCACATTCTCTATCGCTGGAGCCTTGCCTGAGACCAATATGTACATCGCTCCAGATCTCTTGGGCGAAGGTCCAATCGCCGGGAGCGCGGCGCTACAAAGGCCAAGGAAGGTCCCCGGCGCGCTGAAGGTCGCCTTCGTATCTCGCATCTCCCGCATGAAAAACCTGGATACAGCGTTAGGGCTCTTGGCCAAAGCCCAAGGGATGGTTCACTTCGACATCTACGGCCCCGCGGAGGACAGGCAGTATTGGTCTGAGTGCCAGGGATTGATTCAAGGGCTACCCCCTAATGTGAAGGCGGAATACCGTGGCGAGTTGCCTCACCACCAGGTAGCTGGCGTATTGGCGGACTATCATCTATTCCTCCTCCCAACCCGGGGGGAGAACTTTGGCCATGTGATTATCGAGGCGCTGGCCGCGGGTTGTCCGGTGCTCATCAGTGATCGGACCCCTTGGCGGAGTCTGAAGGAAAAAGGCGTTGGCTGGGATTTGCCGTTGGAGGACCTTTCCGCCTTCCGACAGGCGATCCAGGAGTGCGTTGAGATGGATCAAGGGGCGTTTGAAATAATCTCTCAGCAGGCTACGCGATGCGCATTCTCGGTGCGCATGGATTCTCGAACCCTGGAACAAAATCGAAGCATGTTTAGCGGCTTGCTTTCAGGCGCCAGATCGCGCGCGCGCGGCAAAAGTGAGAATCCGTAAGACGATTCGCTTCCAGGCTCGTATCCTGCCACGCCACCCGGACGGCCCGTACCATCCTCCCCCTAATGCGCCTGCTCATGCTCAGCCAGTGGTTCGACCCGGAGCCATGCTATAAGGGCCTGCCTTTCGCACGCGCCTTGCGGGATCGAGGCTTTTCGGTCCAGGTCATCACCGGATTCCCCAATTACCCGGGAGGGCGGCTGTATCCCGGTTATGGCGTTCGCCTGTGGCAACGCGAGACCCTCGACGGGTTCTCGATCCTGCGCGTGCCACTCTACCCAAGCCATAGCAACTCCAGCTTGGGCCGCATGGCCAATTACGCGAGTTTCGCGGTTTCAGCAGCAGCGCTGGGCCCCTTTCTCACAAAGCCCGTTGACGTGCTTTACGTCTATCATCCGCCGGGAACGGTCGCCCTGCCCGCCCTCGCCTTAAAAGCGCTGCGGCGAATCCCTTTCGTCTATGATGTTCAAGATCTCTGGCCCGATACCTTGCGGGCCACCGGCATGTTCAACAGTTCCTTCGGGCTGAAATGCGTCGGGGCATGGTGCTCGACAGCCTATCGCCAGGCCGCGAAAATCGTTGTGCTCTCTCCGGGGTTCAAACGGATTCTGACCAACCGCGGCGTGCCGCCAAATAAAATTGAAGTCATATACAACTGGTGCTCGGAAGAAGGGATAATCGCCACGCTATCAAGTCCCTCCCTCGCCGAGGAACTGGGCATGGCGGGACGTTTCAATGTCCTATTCGCCGGCACCATGGGCCGGGCCCAGGCCTTGAACTCCGTCCTCGAAGCGGCTCGAAGACTCCAGGGAACCTTGCCTCGCGTTCAATTCGTCTTTCTCGGGGGCGGCATCGATGTCCCACGGCTCAAGCAGAAGGCGCAAGACGCACGGCTGGACAACGTCCGCTTTCTGCCCCGTCGCGCCCCCGGCGATGTCCCGCCCATCCTCAAGCTTGCCGACGCCTTGCTGGTCCACCTGGGGAACGACCCGCTCTTTGAAATCACAATCCCCTCGAAGACCCAGACTTACCTAGCCGCCGGCCGACCCGTCATCATGGGTGTCCGCGGTGATGCCGCCGAGTTGGTGCGGCAGGCCGGCGCCGGCCTCGTCTGCGAACCCGAAAACCCCCAGGCCCTCGCCGAGGCCGTAACCAGACTGTACCGAATGTCCCCTTCCAACCGTGCGAAGATGGGGCTCTCCGGCAAGGCCTTCTACGACAAACACCTGGCCATGGCCATCGGCGTTGATAAGTTCGCCGCGATCTTCACCGAAGTCGGGTCCCAGCGAGGAAAAGCAAAAAGCAGAAATCAATCCGAAGCTCCGTCTGAGCGCCCTGACCCCTGACCGCTGACTTCTGGCCTCTGACTCCGTTGTTTGGTCCCTTAGAGCGTGTTTGAAAACTGAATGAACTAATGAATATATATAAAAGTATTAGATAGAATTGTCTGTACATCGTATTTACATTTCTCCATTAAGATGGGGATGCGTTATACTTCTGACCTTACGGACGCCGAATGGCAACTGATCGACTACTGTTTTCCCAAGCCCTGCAAGACTGGGCGGCCACGAGAGCACTCCTTTCGGGATCTGCTCGACGGCATCTTCTACCTCTCCAAAACCGGCTGCCAATGGCGCAATCTTCCCGCGCACTTTGCTCGGTGGGGGACCGTCTATCACTACTTCCGGTTGTGGAAACACAATGGGCTTTGGGTGGCGATTCACACGCATTTGCGCCAACACGTTCGCGAGGCAGCCGGGCGCAATCCCCAACCCAGCGCGGGGATCATCGACAGCCAGAGTGTCAAAAGCACAGAGAGCAGCGACGAGCGAGGCTACGACGCGGGCAAGAAAGTCAACGGACGCAAGCGCCACATCTTGGTGGATACTATTGGCCTGCTCTTGTTGGTTACGGTATTGCCCGCCAACATTCAGGATCGAGACGGCGCTCGGCATTTGTTGACGAGTTTCTTCGGTCAGCCGACACGACGGCGGGTCAAGCGCATCTGGGCGGACGGGGGTTACGCGGGCGCGCTGGTGGAATGGACCCTGAGAGTGTGGCGTTGCACTCTCGAAGTCGTGAAGCGAAACGAACTCCACCGGTTCAAGGTGCTGCCGCGACGATGGGTAGTCGAACGAACCTTCGGTTGGTTCGGACGTTATCGGCGGCTCAACCGCGACTACGAACGGCAAGCCAAAACCGGCGAGACCATGGTCTATTTGGCCATGATTCGTCTCATGCTCAGGCGTCTCGGCAGGCAATAATTGAGTTTTTAAACACGCTCTTAGTCCTTTAGTCCGTAGTCAGTAGTCCCGCCCCACCCACTTTCCCCTTTCCGTTTTTCAAAAGACCCCCTAGACTGAAATCACTTTCTTATGGACGAAAAAACTTTTTTGGCAAATATGGAGGAGCTCCTTGAGTGCATTCCGGGTTCTCTGAGTCTTGAACAGAGTCTCGTGGATACGGGCAAATGGGACTCTTTGAACTTCGTGAGTTTCCTGGCCATGGCGCACTCGAAATATAGCAAGCGGGTTGCCCCCGCCGATCTAACCGGCTGCAAAACGGTCGGTGACACGATGAAACTGGTCCGCCCAAGCTAGCCTCGATATGGCTGTAGCGAAAATCCACGGGGTCAAGGTCGCTGGAGTAGCCAGCGCCGTGCCGGCGACAGTGCGGCCACTGACGGAATTTGCCGCACAGTACGGGACTGATGAAGTCCAACGGATCTCCCAGAGCACGGGCGTAGAGAGGCAACACATCTCCCTTGGAAAACTCTGCACTTCGGACCTTTGTGCCGCCGCCGCCCGCCGCCTACTAACAGATCTTCAATGGGATCCGACCAGCGTCGAGGCCGTCATTCTGGTCTCCCAAACCTTTGATTTTCCGTCGGTTCCAGCCACAGCTTGCACGCTTCAAATGCGGTTGGGGCTGCCCAGCACCTGCGCCGCTTTCGATTTGGCCTTGGGTTGTTCAGGGCATGTCTATGGCCTGTGGATCGCGGCGAGCCTAATCGCCGCTTCCGGCCTGAACCGGGTCCTCTTGCTCGCGGGCGATGTTGCGAGCCGCACGTGCTCGCCGCTGGACCGTTCCACCTCCCTCCTGTTCGGTGATGCGGGTTCGGCCACCGCCTTGGAAAAGGAGAACGCTGACTCGGAAATGGTCTTTTCATTAGGCACCGACGGCACGGGGTGGAATAACCTCCTCATACCGGCTGGAGGTTCCCGCCACCCTCGGGATGAAGGCTCGGCGGTCCGGCGCCACGCCGAGGGAAAAAATATTCGGAGTTTGGAAGACGTGTTTATGAACGGTGCGGAAATCTTCGCCTTTACCCTGCGTGAGGTCCCCCCACTGGTCGACAGTCTGCTGGCTGCGTCGCATTGGACCCGTGAGCAAGTCGATTACTTTGTCTTCCACCAGGCCAACAAATTCATGCTCCAACACTTGGCGAAGTTCATGAAACTGCCTCTGGACAAAGTGCCGATCTCGCTCCAGGAGTACGGGAACACGAGCTCAGCCTCCATCCCGGTTACCATTAACTCCAGACTTGCCGAGGTCGTCCGCTCACGGTCGGTACGTCTGGCACTGGCGGGCTTTGGGGTTGGCTACTCGTGGGCGGCTTGTGGTCTCAACTGCGGCCCGATCGTTGCCCCGGACGTTGTGCTGGTCCAGGAAGCCGAGGCATGGTCATGCTGAACCCGCTGGACCTGACCGGACGCACCATCTTGGTAACAGGGGCATCCTCCGGTATAGGGCGGGCAATCGCGGTTCTCGTCAGCAATCTCGGTGCCAGGGTCATTCTTGTTGCTCGCAATCGGAAACGCGTCGATGAGACCTATTCGCGTCTGGCGGGCGCGGGACACGTCGTGGAGGTGCATGATCTGGATGCTTATGACGCGATACCCGCTTGGCTGAGAGGGCTGACTAGCGTTCATGGACCATTGGATGGTCTCGTTCATAGTGCGGGGGTCCAGCTTACCGCCCCCCTTAAAGTCATGGAAGCTGGCCAAGTGGAGCTCTTGTTCCGCATAAATGCTCTCGCAAGCCTGTGGCTTGCCAAGGGGTTCCGGTACTCCTCCGCACATACTTCTGGTGCTTCCCTGGTCTTCATATCGTCCGTCGCAGGGCTAATCGGCCAACCATCCCTGTCCGCCTACTCGGCATCCAAGGGCGCTGTGGTCGCCCTTGCTCGTTCTCTGGCCATGGAGCTTCTCCGGGACAGAATCCGGGTCAACTGTGTCGCGCCCGGGATGGTTCGCACGGAGATGATAGAAGAGGCATCAGGGCGCGTTGGCGACGAACATCTGGCGGCGATTGAAAGAGACCATCCGCTCGGTTTCGGCGAACCTGAGGACGTTGCCAACGCCGTCGCTTTCTTGCTTTCGTCCGCTGCCCGCTGGATTACCGGCAGCGTGCTGGTGGTTGACGGCGGTTACACAGCCCAGTGAGGTAATCCGATGATAGCTGCTGCGTTGACCGCGGTCGATTTCCACGTTCCCTACCGCGTGTTGACAAACGCGGAGTTGGCGACTCAATACCCGGGATGGACCGCTGAGCGTATCGAGCAGAAACTCGGCATTCTCGAGCGCCATATCGCCGCCGAGGATGAGTGCGCCTCCGACCTCGGGGTCAAAGCGGCGGAGAAACTGCTGGCTCAAGGGGTTTGCGCGGCTAAAGACGTCGATTATCTCCTCTTCTGCACCCAGTCTCCGGATTACTTTCTGCCCACCAGCGCCTGCGTGATCCATCACCGGCTCGGCCTTCCGCAGAACGCCGGCGCCCTCGATATCAACCTCGGCTGCTCGGGCTACATTTATGGGCTTAGCCTGGCCAAGGGCTTGGTCGAGACCGGCCAGTCGCGCCACCTCCTCCTCATCACCGCCGACACCTACAGTAAGTTCATCCACCCTCAAGATAAGAGCGTGCGCACGCTGTTCGGTGACGGCGCCACCGCTACCCTCGTACAGGGCGGCGCGGAGACCGACCCCGCCGAGCCTGGCGCTATCGGGCCTTTCGTCCTCGGTACCGATGGCTCCGGCGCCGCCAACTTGATCGTTGAGGCTGGTGCTTTGAGAAAGCGCGTCCCCTCCGGCGAGGTGGTTTGGGACGCCAACGGCAATCCCCGCTCCGATGGCTGTTTATACATGAACGGCGGAGAGATCTTCACGTTCACGCTTGACCGCGTCCCTCGCGTCATCGATGAACTCCTCGCCAAGGCAAATCTCGGCCTGTCAGACATTGATCTTTTCGTGTTTCACCAGGCCAATAAGTACATGCTCGACGTACTGCGGAAAACCTGCCGAATCCCGCAGAGCAAGTTTTACGTTTGCATGCGCGACTTTGGCAATACTGTGTCGTCTACGATCCCAATCGCCCTGTCAAATGCCGTATCCAGCGGCGCTCTCAAACCTGGGGCCAGGGTCATGCTGGTCGGATTCGGGGTGGGGTACTCCTGGGGGGCGGCGCTGATTCGGTGGCGAGGCGGTGAAAAAACTGAACGCTAACATTATCTAATTCCGCTACTGTGGACTTCGCGCATTCCGATCCACAGCTCGCCTGGCTATCCCCAGGCGGAAATCAACTCATGTCTTCAAAGCGGTTCATTCGAGTTAGTTTCTCGTCCATTCTTCATCAGAAGCACCGACAGGAATTGGAGGATCTGATGTTTTTCAATCCGGATCAACTGCGCGTAAAAGAGCAGATCATCTCGGTGGTTCGGCGGTTTGGGAGCCCGCGAATCGTCGAGCAGGGAGACATCTGTCGTGTAGCGGTTGGTGTTTTTGACGACGCGCAAACCCTTTATGCCTTTGAGGACGAGGTGGTGCCTCGTCTTGTAGGTTGCATCGTTTACATCCGGGACGAGCCCGAGCACTTTACCGTCGTTCACTTGGCGGTTTCGGCCGACCGCGCCATGATCTCAGCGGGTCGGGAAATTCCCTTGGCGGTTCGCCTTCTGTTGCAGGTTTTGGAGATAGCAGGACGGATCAAAGGTCTGGAGGCGGTCGTCGTGGGTTATGCACGTCGGAAGGTATTGGAACTGCCAGTGGGAAAATGGGAATAACTATCCCGCCACCTCATCTAAAATGAACGATATCAGCTTCGCCCCTCTAGCACGGCAACACGCCCGTGCAGTGGCCAAATTGCATGTGGACGGGATTCCGACCGGGTTTATAAGCTCACTCGGTATTGGCTTCGTCACGGCCCTTTATGGGGCGCTCGCAACGAGCCGAAGTAGCTTTGGTTTTGTGGCGTTGGTCGATGGGCGGGTCGTTGGTTATAACGCTGTTACCTCGAATGTGAGGGATTTATACCGGGCTATCATGTGGCAATCGGGCTTGAAGTTTTCGCTGATCTTGGCTCGGAACTTGTTTGTTCCTCGAACTCTTAAGCGAATCCTGGAGACCTTATTATACCCCCAACGAACTCAACACCTCCAACTTCCCAAGGCGGAGATCCTTGCGGGGGCGGTTGCGCCGGAGGCTCGCCGTTACGGTGTGGCCATCCCGTTGCTTACCTTGGCGCTAGATGAGTGTCGCCGGCGGGGAATCAAGGAGGTGAAAATTGCGGCTGCCGAATCTCTCCAACACATCAACAAAATCTACCACCTGATGGGCCTGGAATTGCGCACCCGGGTTCTAAATCATGGCGTCACCACCAACATTTACGTCATGCCTACAGACTTGTTTTCCTCCACGATCCCGGCGGGCCGCTAGCCGTCATTGGTCAGTCGCCCTGGTATTAGAGCCTCTATGCTACGCATCCCTCTTTCGTATCCTTTCCTGCACGGCAACGAGCAGGCCTATGTGCTCGACTGCCTGAAATCCGAGTGGATTTCGACCGGTGGCGCCTATGTCGGGCGTTTTGAGGCTGCTCTCGCCAGGGCTGTGGGCGCCCCGTCCGCTGTCGCCTGTGTCAACGGCACCTCCGCCCTCCATATCTGCCTCCTGCTGGCGGGGGTCCAACCCGGCGAGGAAGTCCTCATCCCGACCCTCACCTTCATCGCCCCTGTCAACGCCATCCGGTATGTGAATGCCGAACCCGTTTTCCTCGACTGCGACGACTTTCTGAATATAGACGTGGTGAAACTTGGCCGTTTTCTTGAACGGGAATGCCGCCCGGACGCGATCGGCGTCCTGAACAACAAGACTGGCCGCCGCATCCGCGCCATCCTCCCGGTCCATGTCTTCGGTTCCTTATGCGACATGGAACCGCTCATGGCCCTGGCAGGCAGGCATCGCCTGACCGTGATCGAAGACGCCACCGAGGCGCTCGGCTCCCGGATGAATGCCGGCGCTCTGGCCGGAAAACACGCCGGCACCATGGGCGATTTCGGCTGCTACTCCTTCAACGGCAACAAGATCATCACCTGCGGCGGCGGCGGCATGATCGTCGCTCGCGACGCCGCCCGGCTGGCCAAGGCGAAATATCTCACGACCCAGGCCAAGGACGACGAGATGTATTTCGTCCATGATGAGGTTGGCTACAATTATCGCCTGACCGCTATTCAAGCCGCCATGGGGTTGGCTCAACTCGAACAACTGCCCGCCTTCGTTGAGCGGAAGAAGCGGCGCTACCTCCAGTACAAAGAGCGAATCGCGGACATCCCCGGTTTGTCGCTGGTGGACGTTCCCCCCTATTGCGATAGCAATTATTGGTTCTATTCCGTGCTCATCGAGCCAGCCCGATATGGGATGAGCAGAGACGAATTGTTGAAGAAATTTGTCGCCCGGAACATCCAGGTCCGCCCGGTCTGGAAACTCAACCACACACAAAAGCCTTTCCTGGCCAACCAGGCATTCGAGATCCAAAAGGCTCCTTTTTACCTCGACCACATCGTCAACATCCCCTGCTCGGTAGGTTTAACCGACGACGAACTCGAACGGGTTATCGAGGCGCTGCGGAATGAACGGTAACGGAGAATTCCAAACATTATGGACCTGCGTTTTGAGCCCATTGTTACGGGACGGACCGAATCCTTGTTCACGGAGGATGTCCGCGCCCATGAGAAGGCATTGCTTGGGGCATTCAGGGGCAGCCGCGTGGCCGTAGTGGGCGCGGCTGGCTCGATTGGCTCGGCGGTCGTCCGGACCTTGCTCCCATTCCGGCCTCAGGGCCTCAGTCTGATCGACCTGAGCGAGAACAACCTCGTCGAGTTGGTCCGCGACCTGCGCTCCACTCCCGGACTGAGGGTCCCCGCCGATTTTGCCACCCTGCCCATTGGCCTCGGATCGGTTGAGTTCCAGCGCTACTTCGCCGAGCAAGCCCCTTTCGATTACCTGCTCAATCTCTCCGCGATCAAGCACGTCCGCACCGAGCGCAATGTCTATTGCCTGGTCCGCATGCTCGACACCAACGTGCTGTTCCTGGACGATTTCCTTTCCCGCAATGCCTACCGCTTCCGCAAGGTCTTCTCCGTGTCTTCCGACAAGGCGACCAACCCGGCCAACCTGATGGGCGCGACCAAGATGATCATGGAGAAAGTCCTCATCTGGCGCTCGGCCCTCCAGCCCTTTTCGACCGCGCGCTTCGCCAATGTGGCGTTTTCCGATGGCAGCCTTCCCTTCGGCTTTCTCCAGCGCATCCACAAGCACCAGCCCCTCTCCGCCCCCAGGGACGTCCGCCGCTATTTCATTTCCCACGAGGAAGCCGGCCAACTCTGCGTCCTCTCCTGCGCCCAGGGGGCCAACCGCGAGGTCTTCTTTCCCAACCTGGCCGAAGGCCGCGACGAAAAAACTTTCGCTGAGATTGCTACGCGCCTGTTGGGCGCGCTGGGCTATACCCCCATTGAGTGCACCAGCGAGGAAGAGGCCAAGGTTCTGGCCCGCGAACTAATCCCCAAGAAGCAGTGGCCCTGCTATTTCTTTGCCAGCGACACCACCGGTGAAAAAGAGTTCGAGGAATTCTACGCCCCCGGCGAGGAGGTGGATCTCAGCCGTTTCGCCCGGGTCGGTGTTGTTCGCCAGAGCGGCGAGGTCGACGGCGCTCTGCTGGGGGATTTCCTCGGTTTCGCCGGCCGGGCCAAGGCGGATCCCCGCGTGGAGAAACCCGATTACGTCCGCGAGATCGCCAGAGTAGTGCCCGCCCTTCAACACCTGGAGAAGGGCCGGAATTTGGATCAGAAAATGTGAGCAACCTGTAGTCCGCAGTCCGTGGTCCTTAGTACCTGGTCCGCAGTCTGCATCCCTTCCCATGCCTTCAAGATTCTACCCGTTCGCCAAGCGCGCCCTGGATCTCACGCTTGCCGGCGGGACGTTGTTATGCCTGCTCCCGGTGTTCCTTCCCTTGGCCCTCGCGCTACGGTGCTCGGGAGAAGGGGAGGTGTTTTACCGGCAGGAGCGCGTCGGGTACCGGGGCCGGAAATTCAAGCTGATAAAGTTCGCGACCATGCTCAAAAACAGCCCAAACCTCGGTACCGGGACGATCACGACCAAAAACGACCCGCGCGTTCTCCCGTTCGGCAAGTTCCTGCGCAAAACCAAGATCAACGAACTGCCCCAGCTTCTCAACATCCTAAAAGGCGACATGACCATCGTGGGGCCTCGGCCTCAGACCGAGGAATGCTACCGCTATTTTCCAGAGGGGGACCGTGATAAGATCTATCTAACCAAGCCAGGCTTGACCGGCATTGGGTCGGTAGTTTTCCGCGATGAGGAGGAAATGTTGGCTAAATCCCCAAAGGGCTTTGACCGGTGCTACCGCGAAGATATTATGCCCTACAAGCTGGCCCTGGAACTCTGGTACTTTGAAAGACGCTCCTTGCGGCTCGACTGCAAGCTTATCCTCGTGACCGCCCTGGCGATTCTCCAGCCTGGCAACTTGCTCCACAGCCGATTCTTCGCTGATTTGCCAAAAAGACAGAATCTGAAATAAAGCGATAAGGGCTCGGCCCTCCCATTCCCGATAGAACCCCTGAACAAGGCGGCCTCCCAGGCCGCCTTGTTTCTTTCGTTATTCCAGAAAACAAGAGGAGACGAAGGCCACGAAGAGCAGCCGGAATGAGGTTTCAGTCAGTGGTCTGAAGTCCCGTAGTCCTTTCAAAACTTATACCGCAACTCGATTCCGGCGCGGTTTAACGTGTAGCTGGCATTGACGACATCGGATTGCCTCAGATAATGACCGTAGCTCAGGATGGCCACGAGTTTGGTGGTCAGTTCCCTTCGGATACTCAGGCCAAAGCCGTATCGGGCAAAGGTCTCACCGCCAGCGTATGAATAGGATCCGTGGTCGTAATCAAAGGAAGCGCCGATCAAGCTGTGTTCGAGCACATGGAAATTCGCTTGCAGGCGAACAAAGTAATCGTCGAGCATGCTGCCCGAGTAGGCCAGGGTGAAGGTGCGGCCGCCACTGAGGCTATAATCCAAACGCTCGTTAATCCGGTGGGTAACGGTCGCTTGGGCGTAGAGTCCGCTGCCTCGCGAACCGCCGCCGGTCTGCGGGGTAAAATCGTTGTAGCCGGCGCTCAAGCGAGCCCAAAGGTACTCGCTCAGTTTGGCCTCCGCGTACGGCCCCGCATTCCATTGGGAGGCGTCGGCGTAAACCGCGCTCTGGGCGCCGGAGTAACGGATCGTCGCCCCGCCGGTCTCCAGGCCCGCTTGAAGACCCTGGTGCAGCCAGTAGCCCGCCGAGGCGGAAGCCACCTCGGATGATCGGGGCGGGTAGGTGATCGTCTGGTTGTTTCCCAAAAAGGAAGAGTCAACCTGGTCGACCCCCAATTTGGCCACCACTCGGTTCAAGTCCCACACCAATCCCACTCCCGCCGCATTATTCAGCAGCTCGTAATCCCCGACCCCGGAGGCCGTGGGGTCCAGATACCCGATATCGCTGATGCTGAATCGGTCGTGGAAATTGATCCAGAAGTCGCCGGCATAAACGTCGTAAGACAACTCGGTATTGGGCGCGACAAAAGGGTGGTCGAACTCGGGATGCGAGACGTAAGCGTCGTAGCCGACGCCCAGCGATAGATTGATGTTGTTGAGGTCGGAGACCGGCCAGAGCATTCGGGCATCGATGTCCGGCCGAAAGATGAGGTCGGCCTCGGGATTGTCATGCGCGAGCGTGACGTTGTCGCTGGCGTCCATTTTCAGATCGGCGCCGAAGCTCCAGATCGTAGGACCAAACCTGAAGTTGGGCTTGGTCATTGTGGCCGCAGCGGCCTGCCGTTGCGTCGCCGCCTCCTGCCCCGCCAGCGACATCCGGACGGCTTCCTGGGCGCGGGAAGGAAAAGTGGAGAGCAGGAGGCAGAGGGAAAGACCACGGACTACGGACCACGGACAAGAGACTGCGGACCACGGACTACGGACCATAGGGAGGAAGGCAGAGACCTGAAACCTGAAACTTGAAAGCGGAACAGCGAAAAATGGACGCATGCTGCCATTCATCCGCGGCAGGAGAGGGCTGAGAGGAGAATTACTCCCCATCGAATACTCTCGCTTTGCGCCCTCGAACTTCAACGGCGTGGGCAGCCTCTCCCTCGCCCCCTTTGGAGGAGAGGGATGCGGGAGAGAACTCCCCAAGGCGGAACTTCGCGCTTTGAGCCCCCGAATTTCAGCGACGTCGGCAGCCTCTCCCTCGCCTCCTCCGGAGGAGAGGGCTGGGGTGAGGATGTGCCCGGTCTCCAACCGATCAGAAGGTCCATGGGGAGAGCTCCCCAAGGCGGAACTTCGCGCTTTGCGCCCCCGAATTTCAGCGACGTCGGCAGCCTCTCCCTCGCCTCCTCCGGAGGAGAGGGCTGGGGTGAGGAGGTGCCCGGTCTCCAACCGATCGGAAGGTCCACGGAGAGAACTCCCCAAGGCGGAACTTCGCGCTTTGCGCCCCCGAATTTCAGCGACGTCGGCAGCCTCTCCCTCGCCTCCTCTGGAGGAGAGGGCTGGGGTGAGGAGGCGCCCGGTATGCAACTGATCGGAAGGTCCATGGAGAGAACTCCCCAAGGCGGAACCTCTCGCTTTGCGCCCCCGAACTTCAACGACGTCGGCGGCTTCTCCCTCGCCTCCTTTGGAGGAGAGGGCTGGGGTGAGGAGGCGCCCGATCTCCAATCGATCGGAAGGTTCGTGGAGAGGAGGCTCGCCGTCTCGAGTCGATCGGGAGGTTTGTGGGGCGGAGGCCGCATTCTCGCTCGGTTCTTCAGCCATCTCGGAGCCTCTCTGGCGCATTTCGGTTTTCAACTCTTGCTTTTCCAGTTTTTCGAGACGCATGGCTGCCATGCTAGTACTGGCCTCTCCCCAAGGCAAATCCTTTCCGCTTTCCGTCACGAGGGACCCCCCAAGGCGGAATCTCTCAGGCGGGAGGACGCCGGATGCGCGTGGGAAGGTCGGGCGCGCCCGAAGCCGTAAGGCGTGTTGCCTCGTCCCCCTCGCCTCCCGTGGAGGGCTGGGGTGAGGAGGCCGTCGGGTCGTTGAGTTAGCCCGGATATTTCACCCTTTGGGGCGGGTGCGATAGCTCCGTTAGGAGCGCTCTGTTTGTAGGAACGCGGCCCTGTTCGTTAGATTCAAGCTCTGCTAGGAGCGGCCCGACCTCCGGGACGCCGTTCCAGTCTTACAGGCCGCTCCTAACGGAGCTCAGTTCGTTTTGCGCGCCTCTACTACAAACAGGGCGCTCCTAACGGAGCTTTGGCGCCTCCAATAGTCCATCCATTGTTGAGAGCTATGAAGCATTCAGGTTAGCACATGCCCTTGAGCTCCGGAAGACAATTCGATGTTTTCGGTTCCGTCCGGCAAGCTCGCGGCTGAGGTAGTTTTTGGGCCGCACGGGAAGCTCCCCTCGCCGACCCTCGCGCATTCGGCCAGGCCCAACGGCGTGCGCGGATTGACGCGCCTGACCGTTTTGGGAGTTTGATGCAGCCCTGCGCACAATTCTACGCTGACGGCCAAGGTGGCGGACGCGCTCGGATGCGTCGGGCACTGGGAAACCTGGGAGGTTGCACACCCCCATTGGGGCGGCTGATGTGCAATGCGGGCGCCGTGCAGCATTACGAAGCGGCCGCGCAAAGTCTTACGGAGTATAGCGGCTTAGCCATACAAGGTGGGCGCATCCAGCGAATGGGCAACTGCTTGGGACCGCAGATGTCACAATGGCCCAGGCCCAGCAACAAGGTGAGCTTTCCGGTGCCGTCGTGAGGTTGGTGCTGGCGCTTGACAGCGACCCTTCGGCGCATCTCGGATTCAGCCTATGAGAACAGTTCCGGCCGCGAATCCCCAAAGGCGTCATTCGGTGGAGAGCAGGGGAAGATCTCGACCTTTGATAGAATCTGAACGTTGGCTCTCCAAACTCATTAGCCTTCTTTGTTGACGTCCTGCAAGTCCGCCAACAGGGATCTTGCGACGACAGCCGCGAAGGCACCGGTCCGCGCGATTCAAAAACCTCCCCCCACCCTATCTGCGTAGCAGAGTAAGCTCTGATTCATAAATACGTCGTTGTTACCAGACTCCGCTCTCGTCACGATCAAACTACTCGGATGAACCGAACCGGATTTGGGCAAGAGACGCCGCTTGACAACTGAGCGCTTCTGCTTCTCAATTTAGCCATGAGAATTGACACTGAAGGTTGTGCGCTGCGCTCCGTGCTTTCGGTTCAGGGCCATTCCGCCAACGTTGTTCGCGCTGGACTTTGCGAGTAGCTCTCTAGAATAGGACGAATGCATGAATAACACAGAAACGAAGGTCATTGAGCAAATGTGTGAGGTGTTCCGGAACAAGGACCAAGAACCGGCCGCGCTGACGCCAGAGACGCTCGTGGACGGTTCGTTGGGCTTGGAATCCTTGGATTTCGCGGAATTGGCGATTCGCTTGGAGCGGGTTTTTGGTCGGGATCCCTTCGCACGCGGGACGATTCCTTCGATTCGAACAATCGCCGACTTGGCCAAACTCTACGACTGAAGCTTCCGAAGCAATGACCTATCCATGCTGTATCAGTGGATTATTCGACCTGACGCACCTGCGCTGAGGATCGCTTGGCTAGGCACCGACCGATCTGCCACCTGGGGTGAATTGGGACATCTGGCGCGAGAGCGCGTCGGGCGTTTGGAAGCCCTGGCGCGGCAACGCGTTGGGGTGGTGGTTGAGGTCGCAGCTGATTGCCTTGCGACAGTGAGTGCTTTGGACAAATTGGACTGCGATGTGTTTCTCCTGGACGGGCAAGCGGGACGAGAAGCGCAGTACGCCCTGGCGGCCCAATTGCGGTTGGCGGCTCTGGTGCGGCGCGGGACTGCGGCATCGGACATTGAAGGAGGCGTGTCCGTCGAAGCACTCGCCGATGCACTGCCCGGCAGCGGTCAAAGCACGCTTACCATTCTCACCTCGGGCACCAGCGATAAGCCTAAGGCTGTGCGGCACACTTGGGCCAGCCTGTCCCGGCCAGTGCGCAAGACGGTGCGCGCCGAGGGACCCGTATGGCTGCTGTCGTACCGGCTGCACCTTTATGCAGGCCTGCAGGTGGTGTTGCAGTGCCTGTTGAACGGCGGGACTTTGGTGATTCCGGCCGCAGGCGCACCCGCCGATGATGTCGCCCGACTGCTGGTAACCGCGCGCGTCGAGTTCGCGTCGGCTACGCCTTCCTACTGGCGGCGTTTGTTGCTTTTCGCGGATCCCGGAACGCTTCGCCAGGCATCCTTGCAGCAAATCACCATCGGCGGCGAGGCCGTCGATCAACAGGTGTTGAACTTGTTGCACCAGCAATTCCCGGGCGTCCGGTTGGTACACATTTACGCCACGAGCGAACTGGGCCGGTGTTTTTCCGTCGCCGACGGGAAGGCCGGATTCCCTGCCTGTTTTTTGGATCAACCATCTGCCGACGGGGTAGAGTTGAAGATCGAGGCCGGTGAGTTGTGGGTGCGTTCTATGAACGCGATGAGCGGCTATGACCCCCTACTGTCGCCGAGCCAAGTGAGCTTGACCAGTTGGTTCGCCACTGGCGACCTGGTAGAGCGTAGGGGCGACCGAATCTACTTTCTTGGCAGGCGGACGGACATCATCAACGTCGGCGGGCAAAAAGTGCATCCACTGGAAGTAGAGTCGGTGATTCGAGCTGGGGCGGACGTTATGGATGCACGGGTGTTCCCGCACCCGTCGTCTATCGTCGGCCAAGTCGTGGCCTGCGAGGTGGTAGGCCGGCCGGGTTCGGATCCTCAGACCGTGGAACTGGGCGTGCGCCGAAGGTGTCTGGCAAACCTAAACGCACACCAGCGGCCCCGCCTCATTAGCATAGTGCGGCGGATCGAAACGTCCGCCGCTGATAAAGTAGTGCGGAGGCAGAACTCGTGAACCAGGCGACTAGTATGGACGGTCCCCACGTGGTGGTCAGCGGTGGTAGCCGGGGACTTGGCAGAGCTTTGGTTGAAGGCCTGCTTGAAGGCGGTTGGCGCGTGAGCACTTTCAGCCGCAGCGCGACGGAGTTCACGCGGTCGCAGGCGGAACACCCTCGTTTCTTCTTCGCCATTGCCGATGTGTCCGTAAGGCAGAGCTTGGGGCCATTTTTGCGCGCCGCCGAGCTGCGGTTTGGCCTGCCATATGGCCTAGTGAACTGTGCCGGCATCGCTGTCGATGGCGTGCTGGCATCGATGCCAGAGGAGCAGATTGAAAAAGTGTTATCCGTCAACTTAGCTGGATCAATCTACCTCTCCCGTCTGGTTATCCGCCGGATGCTCCTGTCGCGGGCCGGCGGAAGCATCATCAACATCTCGTCGGTCATTGGCTTGCGTGGCTACAGCGGGTTGGCCGCATATGCCGCGACCAAAGGCGGCATGGACGCGATGACCCGGGCGCTGGCTCGAGAGTTGGGACCGCGCCGCATCCGAGTAAACTCCGTGGCGCCTGGTTACCTGGAAACGGAGATGACGCACGGGTTGGAGGATCGGCAACACGAGCAAATCATCCGTCGCACGCCCTTGGGACGGCTTGGAACACCCGACGACGTGGTGGGACCTGTGCTTTTTCTCCTGTCGGATCGGGCCAAGTTCGTTACCGGGCAAGTAATCGCGGTCGACGGCGGGATCACAGCATGATCCTAACGCGGCGATGGCTGGCGGGAGTGTGGATGGCTGTGACCGGCGGTGCGGTGCGCCAACGGCGTGCCCTGTATAACCGACGTTACGGCTTGAGGGTGGCGACCTTCCACGGCACGCCAGCCGTAAGCATGGCGCGTTTCGCGCGGATCATGACATGGGCTCAGGGGCATTTCTCTATCGTTTCGCCTTCCACGGCGGAAGATTTCGGCGATGTCTTGGCGCCGCTCGCGAACCGTGATCGGCTCCTGGTTACCTTTGATGATGGTTTAGAAAGCAACTTTGAGGCGGCGTGCTGGTTGGCGGAACGGAAGATTCGCGCGGTCTTCTTCATTGTTCCTTCTCTGGTCGATCGCACTGTGACAGAGTACCTGGACTATCATGCAGTTCAGGGTGTTCATGCGTTCGCATGGCCGGATAAGGACCTTCGAGGATTAAGCTCTGCCCAAGTGAGGGACATGGCGGCCATGGGCCATCGCATCGGCGCGCATAATTTCGCCCACCGAGATCTGGGCCAACTCACCGCCCCGGGCGACTTGATTTATGAAATCGACCGCGCTCTGGAAGCAGTCGAAGCGTTGACCGGCTCACGGTGCGAAGATTTCGCTGTGGGTTTTGGCCATCCCAAGAACATTTCCAAGGCGGCTGCACAGCATTTGGGACAGCGCATCCCTCGAGTATATGCTTGTGTGCGGGGGTTAAACGTGGGGGGGTTGGCCCCGCGCTTCCTATTGCGCGACGGCTGCTGCCTGGAACATCCTTTTAATTTCGTGAAGGGTAGTCTGAAGGGTGGATTAGATGCGCATTGGTCCTCCCAGGTTCAGGAACTTCGTCAACTATCGGGTACCCTTCCGTGATCTAATGGCATCTTTTGCTTTCAGTCTCAAGCCCTTGGAAGAGGTGGATTTCCCCGCTGCAGCAGAGTTTCTGGCGAAGTACGCATCGGCTGAAGCTGGTGCCGAGGTGCCCGGCCGCGTTGCTGAACTTGGCGAAGCTGCTAAGCGGCTTTCCAATCTGCGCTGGCGGTTATTGCAGAATCCGTGGCGGGAGATTACTGCGGAATTGGGGTACGTCCTGGTTGACAATGCGGGATGCATCGCCGGCATGCTGTTAATTCATCCTTGGCGGTTCCGACTGGGCGACCGAACACTCAGAGCGGCGGGTTCCGGGTCGTTTTATGTCGCCCCGTCGGCGCGAGGCCTCGGTTTCCTGCTTTTTAAGCGACTGCTGAAGTTGTCGGGCCTTGACTTTTTGTTTGCCAATACATGCAACCGACAATCTGGTATGCTGTGGGCCAAGTTCGGGGCGGTGCCGGTACCAGAATCGGATCGGGAGTTTTTCTTGCCGTTACGGAGTGCGCCGTTGCTTCGGGAGGCTCTCGCGCAGCGCGGAGCGACCCGCCCCTTGGCGTGGTTTGCCGGTCTGGTCGGACCGACCGTCGACCTGATGTTCTCGGGCAGACTTGGCCGGAGGGCGGTGCGGATCGAGCCTTGCGAGGACTGGCAGGAGCTGGCAAGGATCGCCGAATTAAACCGGCGGCGCGACCATATCGTCAGCGACCGCTCGGCGGAATACCTAAGGTGGACCTACGGCCAGACCCAAGCGGAAGAAGCTCCGCAGTTGTTCCTAATTCACGGTCGGAAGGGCGTCGGTTGGTTTTCCATCGGTCGGGATCGACGCGGTCGGAATCACAATGTCCGATGCACGCGCCTATTGGACGTGGCTGTGTCGGAGGACGTTGAGGCCAGGGCGGTGTTCGCTGGCGCGGTACAGGGGAGTTGGTCATCGAGTGATTTGGTGTCGTGCCAGGGACGGATTGATATTGGTATGGGAGACATCCACGAGTTACGCCTCCGCCGCTTTGCAGGCCCGGTAGCCTATCTCAAGCACTTGGGCCAAGGCGCCAATATTGACCACAACCGGTGGGTGTTGGCCCAGGCTGATGGACTTTAATCCCCTGCAACATGGCCTCGAAGCGGCTTCCGTCAAATACCGGTGCGGCTCTACGGACGGACAGGCTCCCGGAATCCGCCAGAACTCCGGCGGACACGCGGCAGCCGACCTTCCCCTCGCGAGCGGACTCGCGAAGGGAGGGAGGACGCCGGACGCGCGTGGGAAAGTCGGGCGCGCCCGAAGCCGTAAGGCGCGTTGCCTCGTCCCCCTCGCCTCCTCTGGAGGAGGGCCGGGGAGAGGAGGTCGCCGGGTCGTTGACTTAGGACTAATCCCTTGGACTTCCCCGGTGTGTAACCCTAATTCGGCGGCGGATTTGGTCACTTTGTGACCCCGCAGCGGCCCGACAACAACGACAAAGAGTTCGACCCGGTCAGAAGCCTCAGGGCTCCTGAAACCGTGGAAATCAGGTGACACCGCGATTCCCCTCACCCCAGCCCTCTCCCGAGGGAGAGGGAGCAGGATCGTCCGCCCGGAGAGGTCCACCGGCTTTCCAGGTCTGCGAGTTTC
>Ga0316217_10000272_pt1 | contig 76298 bp, 64 predicted proteins | sample 1anoAmetaG_FD_203633 | JGI IMG/M metagenome (GOLD analysis project Ga0316217, IMG submission 203633) | Freshwater microbial communities from Trout Bog Lake, Wisconsin, USA - 1anoA | ecosystem: Environmental > Aquatic > Freshwater > Lake > Hypolimnion/Profundal zone | place: USA: Wisconsin... | reverse complement strand
CGCCCGTAGTTCGCGGCAGTTCCAAAAAGGCGTTGGCCGGCGAAGCGGATGGCGAGAAGGCGATTCAGACCCTCATGGAGGCGATCGACTCCTTCATTCCTCTGCCTCCGCGCGAGGTCGACAAGCCTTTCCTGATGTGCATCGAAGACGTGTTCAACATTGAAGGTCGCGGCACCGTGGTCACCGGACGCGTGGAGCGCGGCGAACTGATCAAGATGAGTGATGTCGAGATCGTCGGTTTGCGCGACACGCGCAAGACGGTGGCGACGGACATCGAAATGTTCCGCAAGCTGCTGGATTCGGCGAAGGCCGGCGACAACGTGGGCGTTCTGCTCCGGGGCACCAAGAAGGAAGACGTTGAGCGTGGCATGGTCCTGGCCAAGCCGGGCAGCATCACGCCGCACAAGAATTTCAAGGCGGAAGTATATGTGCTGTCAAAGGAAGAGGGTGGCCGGCACACGCCGTTCTTTACCAATTACCGTCCGCAGTTCTATTTCCGCACGACCGACGTGACCGGCACCGTGAGCCTGCCGCAAGGCGTGGAAATGGTGATGCCTGGGGACAACGTCTCCGTATCGGTGAGCGTTATCGCGCCGGTGGCCATGGAACGGGGTCAGCGTTTTGCCATTCGCGAAGGCGGCCGCACCATCGGGGCCGGGCGGGTGACGGAAGTACTCCCGGATTAGCCGGGTTTCCAGTCAACAGCAGCGCGAGGGGGCATTGCTCCCCTCGGGTTTTCTGTTGTTTGGGAAGGACTGGCTGGACAACGGTCGAGAGTCAGCTAGACTCGACGACAGAAAACAGAAAAACAAGAACGAATAGCTCGACGGCAGCGAAGTAGGGCGGTAGCTCAATTGGCAGAGTAGCGGTCTCCAAAACCGTTGGTTGGGGGTTCGATTCCCTCCCGCCCTGCCATCGCACAAAGCCGGAGAGGTGGCAGAGTGGTCTATTGCGGCGGTCTTGAAAACCGCTTCGGCGTCACTGCCGACGGGGGTTCGAATCCCTCCCTCTCCGCCAATGTTGATTATGCAAGACTTAATCTGGATCATCGTCTGGGGTGCCGTGATTGGCGGCGCCTTCATCTGGTTGTGGCGAAAGGGTCAATTGGCCCGCTTCGCCGCCTATGTGGCATCGACCCGCGAGGAATTGCGGAAATGCACGTGGCCCACCTGGGAGGAACTCAAGGGTTCGACCATCGTGGTGGCGATCTGTATCCTGTTGCTGGGGGGCTTCACGGTACTGGTGGATTTTATCTTCTCGTTGTTCGTCCGCTGGATCACCTAAGCATCGCCCATGAAAAGCCAGTGGTTTGTCATTCATACTCTGTCCGGGCAGGAACAGAAGGTCAAAGAGAGCATCGAGAAGCGTATTAAGCCCGAAGAGATGGGCGAATACATCAAGGAAGTCCTGGTTCCGATGGAGAAGGTGGTCGAGGTTCGCAACCAGAAGAAGACCGTCTCGACCCGAAAGCTCTGGCCAGGGTATGTATTCGTGGACATGGTCCTGCTCGATGAGGGCAATCGGATCATTGAAAAGCCGTGGTATTTCATCAAGGAAACCCAGGGAGTCATTGGGTTCGTGGGCGGAGAGCCGCCGACGCCCACCCCGGCGGACGAAGTCGAATCGATTAAGAGCCAGATCTCCGACTCCGAGGAGCATGAGAAGCCCAAGGTGAGCTTCGAGGTGGGGGAAACGGTAAAGATCAACAACGGTCCGTTCCTTAATTTCAGCGGGGTGATCGAGGAGATTGAACCGGAGCGCGGCAAGCTCAAAGTGACCGTGAATATTTTCGGCCGGAATACGCCGGTGGAGCTCGAGTACTGGCAGGTGGAAAAAGGTTAATCAGACCCAACGGAACGGGGCGGCGGCCTGAAGGTTTCAGACCGCGGCCGCATCGGTCCACAACCAAGTTTTATAGATTATGGCAAAGAAGATTACAGGACAAATCAAGCTGCAAATCCCAGCCGGGCAGGCCAATCCCGCCCCTCCCGTGGGCCCGGCCCTGGGCCAGCATGGCGTCAACATCATGGGTTTCTGCAAGGAATTCAACGCCAAGACCAAAGACCAACCCGGGATGGTGATCCCTGTGGTGATCACGGTCTATGCGGACAAGTCCTTCAGTTTCATCACCAAGTCGCCCCCGGCTTCGATCCTGCTGAAGAAGGCGGCCGGCATTACTGCCGGTTCGAAGACCCCGAACAAGGACAAGGTTGGCAAAGTAACGCGTAAGCAAGTCCTCGAGATCGTGAAACTCAAGGGCAAGGATCTCAATTCAGGCTCCGAAGAGGCGGCCATTCGCGTGGTGGCGGGCACAGCCCGGAGCATGGGCATCGAAGTGGTCGACTGATTTTGCCGGCCGGCCCTGAGCGACCGGCCGCTGTCGGAATAAGAGCTCTGAGAGCAACCGTAGTAACCGTTAATCGTTAAGAACCGCGGGAGAGTTTCGGGCAACCGAGGCTCGCTGACCGCAGAAAGAAAAAATGCCGAGTAAACGTTATAAAAAGGCGCTCCAATCAGTGGACGCTGCTAAGTCCTATCCGCTCAAGACCGCCGTCGATGTCTTGTCCAAATTTCCTAAAGCCAAGTTCAACGAGACCGTGGACCTGGCCTTCCGGCTGGGAGTGGATCCTAAACAATCCGACCAAATGGTGCGCGGAACCGTTCCGCTGCCTCATGGAAGCGGCAAAGTGGTGCGCGTGCTGGTGTTCGCTAAGAGTGGACCCGCGGCGGACGCCGCCAAGGCCGCCGGGGCCGAATACGTCGGTTTCGACGATATGATCAAGAAATGCCAGGAAGGCTGGTCAGATTTCGACGTGGCTATTGCGACCCCCGAGGCGATGGGCGAGGTCCGAAAGCTCGGCAAGGTTCTTGGTCCACGCGGCTTGATGCCAAATCCCAAGACGGGCACCGTTACCGACGATACCGCCAAGGCGGTGAGGGAAGTCAAAGCGGGCCGAGTCGAGTACAAGACTGACAAAGCCGGAAATGTTCACGTGCCGATTGGCAAAGTGGCGTTCACGGCGATCCAGATCGAAGAAAACGCGCGATCCGTCATTGAAGCCGTGATCAAGGCGCGGCCCAATAGCGTCAAAGGCATCTACGTCAATAGCTGCACGCTGTCGGCGACGATGAGTCCGCCGGTGCGGGTTGATTTGAAGGAATTCGCGGCCTAAGGGCGCCCGGAATCCGCCTGGGATTGATTTAACGATATTAAAGCTTTAACGATTTAAACACATGCGTCCGGAGAAGCAAAACCTAACGAAAGAGTACCTGGCCCGGCTGAACGCCTCGCCGTTCTTTATCGTGGTGAATTACAAGGGCCTCAAGGTCAGCCAGATCACCGAACTGCGCAAGCGGCTCGGCGTGGCGGGCGCGGAGGTTCATGTCATCAAGAATTCGATCTTCCGCATCGCGGCCAAAGAGGCCGGAGTGGGGGATTTTAACGGCTCGCTTGGCGGGCAACTGGCGGTGGTTACGGGGAAACGGGATATCTCCACCGCCGCCAAAGTCCTCAAGACGTACGGCAAAGAGCTGGATCGGCTCGCGGTCCATTTCGGCTATTTGAACAACCAGCGGTTGGAACAGCCGGACATCCTGGCTTTGGCGGATCTGCCTTCGCTCGACGTCCTGCGCGGCAGCCTGCTCGGAGTCTTTAATGCCCCGGCAAGTACGCTGGTCCGCCTGCTCAACACTCCGGCCAGTCAACTGGCGCGAGTATTGCAGGCGCGGCAAGAGAAACTGGAAGCGGCGCCCGTTGAGGCCGCCGCCCCGCTGGCTGCCCCCGCCGCCGCCTGAATTTGAACTCCCGGCGCTGCCGAGGCTCCGTCCCGATCGTCGGGTGGGGGTCTTTGGCGGCCGAAAACCGCGGAAAACGAAACAACGATTTCGGTCCTATGTTCGAGGGGCCGAGAACAAGAATAGACAAAAACGTAAATCGTCGGCTCACGGGCTGTGAGCATAATTCATTCGTGGCCACGGATGACGACGAGACGCAATGAAAGGTAACAATGGCTCTAGATAAAGCAAAGATTGTAGAAGAACTGAGTAACGCCACCGTCCTCGAAATCGCCGCCTTGGTGAAGGAACTGGAAGGGAAATGGGGCGTAAGCGCCGCCGCGCCTGTGGCGGCTGCCGGTCCGGCCGCCGCTGCCGCCGCGCCTGTCGCCGAAGCCAAGACTACGTTTGACGTGGTCCTCGTGTCGGTTCCGGCCGACAAGAAGATCTCCGTCATCAAGGGAGTCCGCGAAGTGAAGGCCGGGTTGGGCTTGGCCGAGGCCAAGGCCCTGGTTGAAGGCGCTCCCAAGGCGATTCTCGAAGGCGCCAATAAGGCCGATGCCGACGCCGCGAAGAAGAAGCTTGAAGACGCCGGCGCCAAGGTCGAAGTGAAGTAAGAGGTATTCTCGTGAGGGGCGGCGGCGTGGAGCCGCCGCCTCGTCTGGGCTTGCCTTCTGCAAAAGCAGAAAAACGAAAGATTTAGATTAGCAACAAGGTCCCAGCGCAGCCATTAATGATGGCTTGAGTTTTGGCAAGTTCGCGCTTGAACGCGACGTACTTGCCTTCTGTCGTTTATTAGTAGTGAACCGACCGGCCTGCGCGCCGGCCATCTAGCAAAGGTCCAAATGCCATCGCGAACCACGGAACGAATCTATTTCGGCAAGATCAAAGAGATCATCGCCCCGCCGAACCTGATCGAGCTGCAGACCAATTCCTATAAGGAATTCCTGCAGGCGGAGATCCCCCAATCCAAGCGGAAAAACCTCGGTCTGCAGGCCGTTTTCACCGAGGTCTTTCCCATCGAGAGCTACGACGGCAAGTGCGTGCTCGATTTCCATTCTTACGAGATCGGCGAGCCGAAGGTGGATTGGCTCGAGTGCCTGCGCGAAGGCTTGACCTTCGGGGCGCCTCTTTACGTCACTTTTCTCCTCAAGGAGGAAAAGGGGACCAAAGAAGAAAAGGTGTTCATGGGCGAGTTGCCCTTGATGACGCCGCAGGGGACCTTTGTCATCAACGGCGCCGAACGGGTGATCGTCAGCCAGCTTCACCGTTCTCCGGGGTTGGCCTTTGAGGCTACCCAGCATCCCAACGGGAAAATGCTCCACTCCTTCCGGATCATTCCCGATCGCGGCTCCTGGTACGAGGCTCAATTCGATACCAGCGACATGCTCTACGTTTACCTGGATCGAAAGAAGCGCCGTCGTAAGTTCTTGACCACGACCTTCTTCCGCGCCCTGGCTAACATCGAAAAGACGGAAAAGGACAAGGACAAAGACAAGGATGTCGAGAAGAAGTGCGGCTCGGACGAGGAAATCCTCAAGTTGTTCTACGATATCGAGGAACTGAATGTCAAAGAGGCTGAGAAGCGCGAGGACATGCCCAGCAAGGTCCTGATCGAAGACGCCGTGGACGTGGAGAAGAACCTCGTGGTCGCTCGCGCATTTGAGCCGCTCTCCAAGGCGGTGGTCAAGCAGATCGCGGACGTGGGGATCGCCAAGATCAAGGTGGTGGATACCGCGGCCGACGATGGGATCGTCATCAAGTGCATGAAGAAGGATCCCGCCAAGAACGAGGAAGAGGCCCTCAAGGACATTTACCGGCGTCTGCGCCCGGGCGATCCGCCCACGGCCGCCAATGCTCGCGCCTTGATCAAGCGACTCTTCTTTGACCCCAAGCGTTATGATTTAGGGCGCGTGGGTCGTTACAAGATCAACCAAAAATTGGGCATCAAGGGTGGCGATTCTCGCATCCTGACCAAAGCGGACCTGGTCGCGGCTACCCGGTATCTGCTGCGCCTGAAAAAGGGCGAAGGCAGCCTGGACGATATTGATCATTTGGGCAGCCGCCGCGTGCGGACGGTGGGCGAACTGCTCGCCAACCAATGCCGGGTCGGCTTGGCCCGGACCGAGCGTCTGGTCAAAGAGCGCATGACCCTCTTCGATCAAGGCGTCGAATCCATGTCGCCGCAGAAGTTGATCAACCCCAAGGCGCTCTCGGCCGTGATCCGCGACTTCTTTGGCCGGAGCCAGCTCTCGCAGTTCATGGACCAGATCAATCCCTTGGCGGAGTTGACGCATAAGCGCCGGCTTTCGGCGCTCGGGCCAGGCGGCTTATCCCGCGACCGCGCTGGGTTCGAGGTGCGCGACGTGCATCCGTCTCACTACGGCCGCATTTGCCCGGTGGAAACCCCTGAAGGCCCCAACATCGGCTTGATTGCCTCCCTGGCGACCTTTGCCCGCATCAATGATTTCGGCTTTCTGGAGACGCCTTATCGGAAGGTCGACGCCGGGCGGGTGAGCACCCACTTGGATTATTTAACCGCCGACCGGGAGGAGACCTTCGTCATTGCGCAGGCCAACTCGCCGATTGACGATAAGGGCAAGTTCAGCACCGACCGTGTTGTATGCCGCGGCAAAGGCGACTTCATTGACGTCGAGCCGGCCCGCGTCGATTACATGGACGTCTCGCCCAAGCAGCTCGTGTCCGTCGCCGCGAGTCTGATTCCGTTTCTGGAGCATGACGACGCGAATCGCGCGTTGATGGGATCCAACATGCAACGGCAAGCCGTGCCCCTGTTGGTCACGGAGGCGCCCTTGGTAGCGACCGGGCTGGAAGAGCGCGTGGCTCGAGATTCCCGCGCCGTCATCGTCGCCGAGGAAGCCGGGAAAGTCGCTTCCGTGACCGGCAGCCTGATCGTCATCACCCCCGACGGCAAGATGCCGGAGGGCAAAAAGAAGCTTAAGAACGATCCGGAGAAAGGCATCTTCGTTTACCAGGTCCGCAAATTCATGCGGTCCAACGCCGCCACCTGCATCAACCAGAAGATCCTGGTCCGGAAGGGGGAGGCGGTTAAGAAGGGGCAGGCGATCGCCGACGGTCCATGCACCCAGGGCGGGGAATTAGCCCTCGGCCGCAACGTCCTCGTCGCTTTCATGCCGTGGAACGGCTACAACTTCGAGGATGCCATCCTCATCAGCGAGCGCATCGTCAAGGAAGACGTGTTTACCTCCATTCACATCGATGAATTCGAGGTGGGGGCCCGGGATACGAAGCTGGGCCCCGAGGAAATCACGCGCGATATTCCCAACTTGGGCGATGAAGCGTTGAAAAACCTCGGCCCCGACGGCGTCATCCGCGTCGGCGCGGAAGTCAAGCCCGGCGACATCCTAGTCGGCAAGATCACGCCCAAAAGCGAGACCGAGCTGGCGCCGGAAGAGCGTCTCCTGCGCGCCATCTTCGGCGAAAAGGCCGCGGACGTGAAGGACACGTCCCTCAAGGTTCCCTCCGGGACCTACGGGATCGTCATGGACGTCAAAGTCTCCGCCAAGCGGGAGGCCGACAAAGAGGTCCGCGTCACGGTGACCGAGGAAAAGCGCCACGCCAAAGAAGTGGAAGAGGATTACCGGAAGAAGACCGACGAACTGCGCGAGCAGTTGACCGAGGCGCTGAGCAACATCCTGCTGGGCGAGAAGATCCCGCTGGATGTCGTGAACAGCGAGACGGGCGAGATCATCATTCCCGCCAACCGGAAGATCACCAAGACGCTCTTGCGCAAGCTGGCCCAGGTTTACGATCGGATCGAGATCGACCCCTCGCCCATTCGCAACAAGATCAATGAGATCATTGGCAGCTTCAAGAAGAAGTTCGACGATCTCCAAATGCAGTACGACGAGGAGATCGAACGCGCGGAGTCCGGCGAAGGCGTGGACAGCGGCGTCATCAAGTCGGTCAAAGTCTATATCGCCTCGAAGCGGAAACTGTCGGTCGGCGACAAGATGGCCGGCCGCCACGGCAATAAGGGCGTGGTCGCCAAGATCGTGGCCGAAGAGGACATGCCGTTCCTGGCCGATGGGACGCCGGTGGACATCGTGTTGAATCCGCTGGGCGTGCCGTCGCGCATGAACGTCGGACAGGTCCTCGAGACGCACTTGGGCTGGGCCGCGCGCTTTTTGGGGTTGCGCTTCGCCACGCCGGTCTTCGACGGGATCAAGGAAAAAGATATCCGAGGCTATCTCAAGCAGGCGTCCTTGCCCGAGCACGGCAAGACCAAGCTCTTCGACGGTCGCACCGGCGAGTCCTTCGACCAGGAAATCGTCGTCGGCTACATTTACATGATGAAGCTGGGGCATTTGGTCGCGGACAAGATTCACGCGCGGGCGGTGGGTCCGTATTCGCTGGTCACGCAGCAACCTTTGGGCGGCAAAGCCCAATACGGCGGGCAGCGGTTCGGGGAGATGGAAGTCTGGGCCATGGAGGCTTATGGCGCCGCCTACACGCTTCAGGAGTTACTCACGGTCAAGTCCGATGACGTCCAGGGACGCACGCGGATCTACGAGAGCATCGTCAAGGGTGATAACAGCCTTGAGGCTGGCATCCCTGAGTCCTTCAACGTCCTGGTCAAGGAGATGCAATCTCTGGGGCTCGACGTCAAAGTTGGGTATTCCAACCCGGTGGACCAGCCGGCCGAACCGATCGCGGTCCTGGCCGCCGTTTAACTGTTTTAAGTCCAATAGCTAGAGTTCTTTATGATTAGCACCAAAGAAAGCGCCCGCGAGTTGCTGGGGCTCGAGAAGGTGAACCAGGTCGAGTACGTCGCGATCTCGGTCGCGTCCCCCGAGTCCATCCGCTCGTGGTCCAAAGGGGAAGTCAAAAACCCCGAGACCATCAATTACCGCACGTTTAAGCCCGAGAAGGGGGGGTTGTTCTGCGAACGCATTTTCGGCCCCGTGAAGGATTGGGAATGCTCGTGCGGGAAGTATAAGCGGATCAAGCACCGCGGCGTGGTTTGCGACCGTTGCGGCGTCGAGGTCACCCTCGCCCGGGTGCGGCGCGAACGGATGGGCCATATCGAGTTGGCCGTGCCGGTTTGTCATATCTGGTTTTTTAAGTGCATGCCCTCCCGCATTGGTTTGGCGTTGGACATGACCGCCCGCAACCTCGAGCGGGTGATCTATTACGAGGATTACCTCGTGATCGATCCGATCTCCACGCCCCTCAAGCAGAACCAGTTGTTGAGCGAGCAGGAATATCGCGAGGCTCGCGAGACTTACGGACCCGACGCCTTTGTCGCGAAAATGGGCGCCGAAGCGGTCCGCGACGCCCTGGCCAAAGTCGAACTGAGTCGCCAGATCGAGGCGTTGCAGATCGCCATGACCGAAACCAAGAGCAAGCAGATCCGTAAGAAGGTTGCCAAGCGCATCAAGCTCCTTCAAGGCTTGCAGCAGTCCAAGAGCCGGCCCGAATGGATGATCCTTACGGTGCTGCCGGTCATTCCGCCCGACCTCCGACCGCTCGTTCCGCTGGAAGGCGGCCGGTTCGCCACCTCCGACCTGAACGACTTATATCGGCGGGTGATCAACCGGAACAACCGGTTGAAGAACCTGCTTCAGCTCAAGACCCCGGAAGTCATCATCCGCAATGAGAAGCGGATGTTGCAAGAAGCCGTTGATGCCCTGTTTGACAACGGCCGCCACGGCCGGGCCGTGACCGGGGCCGGCAACCGCGCCCTCAAGTCTCTGAGCGACATGCTCAAAGGCAAGAGCGGACGCTTCCGCCAGAATCTTCTCGGCAAGCGAGTGGATTATTCGGGCCGTTCCGTCATTGTCATCGGTCCCGAACTAAAGCTCCACCAATGCGGTCTGCCCAAAAAGATGGCCTTGGTGCTCTTTGAGCCGTTCATCATCCGCCGGCTCAAGGAACTCGGCTACGTCCACACGGTCCGCTCCGCCAAGAAGATGATTGAGCGGCAGACGACCGAGGTGTGGGATATCCTGGAGGAAGTCACCCGCGGCCATCCCGTGATGCTCAACCGCGCTCCGACGCTTCACCGGCTTTCCGTCCAGGCGTTCGAGCCCCAACTGATCGAAGGAGAGGCGATCCGGATTCATCCCCTGGTTTGCACCGCGTATAATGCGGATTTCGATGGCGACCAAATGGCCGTCCACGTTCCGCTCTCGGTGGAAGCCCAGTTGGAAGCGCGATTGCTCATGATGGCGCCCAACAACATCTTCAGTCCCTCCAGCGGTCGGCCTATCATTACGCCCACCCAGGACATTACGCTGGGCTGTTTCTACATTACCGCCGAACCGCGCGCGCCCGCGCCGGCCAACACCAGCCTCCTCAGGTTGCTGGGGTCAAAAGTCGAGGTCATTTTCGCCTATAGCGACAACGCCCTCACCACGCACGAGCGCATTCGCCTGGCCAATCCCGACCTCGGCAAGAAGACCGAGTTCGGGGACATGAATAAAAAGGTCATTGAGACGACCGTCGGTCGCGTTCTTTTCAGCGAAATCTGGCCGCCCGAACTCGGCTTCCCCAACAAGTCCGTCAAGAAAAGCGAGCTGGGGGATATGATTTGGAAGTGTTATAAGATCTGCGGCCACGAGAAGACGGTCATCATGCTCGACAAGCTCAAGGAACTCGGGTTCCGCGAGGCCACCAAAGCCGGGGTTTCCATCGGCATCGATGACATGATCATCCCCAAGGAGAAGACTCAGGAGATCGACAACGCTCAGAAGCAAATCAAGGAAGTTGAAAAGCAGTACCGCAAGGGCGTCATTACTCCCGGCGAACGCTACAACAAGATTATCGATATCTGGACGCATTGCACCGACCAGATCTCCAACGTCATGTTGGACACGCTTAAGTTCAACCAGGGGAAGAAGGAGTACAACCCGGTCTCCCTGATGGTGGATTCCGGGGCGCGGGGCAACAAGCAGCAGGTGCGCCAGCTAGCCGGCGTGCGTGGTCTGATGGCCAAACCCTCCGGCGACATCATCGAGAAGCCCATTCTCTCCAACTTCCGCGAAGGTCTGACGGTCCTCGAGTACTTCATTTCCACTCACGGCGCCCGCAAGGGTCTGGCCGATACCGCCCTCAAGACGGCCGACTCGGGTTACATGACCCGTAAATTGGTCGATGTGGCTCAGGATGTTATCATCCGCGAGCATGATTGCGGCACCAGCAACGGGATCTGGGTCCAGGCCATCTACGAAGGCGAGGACGAGGTCGTCCGCCTTGGCGAACGGCTCATCGGACGCCATTCTTGCGATGACCTCTTCAACCCGCAGAATCCCAAGGAACTGCTGGTTGCGGCCAACCAGGAGATTGACGAAGTCCGCGCGAAGCTCATCGAAGTGTCCGGCGTCGAAAAGGTCAAGATTCGCTCCGTGCTCACCTGCGAGAGCAAGCATGGCGTTTGCATCTACTGTTACGGACGTAACCTGGCCACGGGTAGCCTGGTCAAGATGGGCGAGGCGACCGGCATCATTGCCGCTCAGTCCATCGGCGAGCCCGGCACGCAACTCACCATGCGGACGTTCCACATCGGTGGCACGGCCTCCCAGGTGTTCAAGCAACCCCAGATCAAGGCAAAGTACGACGGCACCGTTCGCTACAACGACCTCCGCCTCGTGGAACTCGAGGACGGCAGCAATATCGTTTTGAATAAGAACGGGTCGGTCTCCATCCTCGCGGATGACGGCCGGGAACTGGAGAACCATCCCGTGGTCATCGGCGCGGTCATCTCCGTTAAAGACGCGTCCAAAGTCAAAAAGGCTGATACCTTCGTGCAGTGGGATCCCTACAACGTCCCTATCTTGTCTGAGAAGGCGGGAAAGGTGAAGTTCGTCGATATCATCGAGGGGGTCACCATGAAGCAGGAGACGGACGAGACCACGGGCCAGGAGGCGATGGTCGTCATCGAGCATAAGGAAGACCTGCACCCGCAGATCGTCATCCTCGACGAGACCGGCGAGCCTGCGGCCAATTACCCGATTCCTTCGGCCGCGCACATCGTTGTGGCTGAGGGCGATAAGATCGTGGCCGGCACGCTCATGGCCAAGACGCCGCGAAAAACCTCCAAGACCAAGGACATCACGGGCGGTCTGCCGCGCGTGGCCGAGCTGTTTGAGGCTCGGCGACCGAAAGACGCCGCCGAGATCTCCAAGATCGATGGGGTGGTCGACTTTGGTCCAAGCGTTCGCGGGAAGCGCTGCATCCTTATCAAGGACCAGCAAACCGGGGTCGAAGAGGAGCACCTCATTCCTATCGGCAAGCACGTTATCGTCTTCAAGGGCGACTACGTCAAGAAGGGCCAACAACTGACCGAAGGCCCCATCGACCCGCACGAAGTTCTCGACATCTGCGGCCCGCAGGAACTCCAAGAGCATCTCGTCAACGAAGTCCAGGAAGTTTATCGACTCCAGGGCGTTACCATCAACGACAAGCATATCGAGATCATCGTCCGGCAGATGCTCCGCAAAGTGCGGATTACCGAACCTGGCGACACCACGTTCCTCTGGGGCGAGCAATTGGACAAGCTGGAGTTCGAGGAAGAGAACCAGCGCGTGGAGCGCATGGGCGGCAAGCCGGCTGAGGCGCAGCCAGTTCTGCTCGGTATCACGAAGGCGTCGCTCGAAACGGAGAGTTTCCTCAGCGCCGCCTCCTTCCAGGACACCACTCGCGTCCTCACCGAAGCCGCCACCCGCGCTCGCGTGGATTACCTGCGCGGGTTTAAGGAGAATGTCATCATGGGCCACATCATCCCGGCCGGCACTGGGTTTGACCACCACCGCAAGGTCCGGCTCAAGCCGTTGGTCGAGATCCAGGAAGAGCCAGAAGCTCAGGAATCAGCCCCCGCGCTGCTTCTAACTGAAAACCCGCTCTTGGGTTGAGCGGGTCTGATTAATTAATCTAAGCCTCAAAGAGCATCCGGTCGCCCGGATGCTCTTTTTCGTTATTTGCCCCGCGGGCCGTAGCCGACGGCGGGCATGCCATTTTCATCCAGGCGGCCGGCGGCCCAAAGGAGGCCGCGGGCGACCAAGTCCAGGTAACGGGCGTCCGACACGGTATCGTTATTATGGCCGATCGTGGTGCTGAAGACGCGCGTCTTTTTGGGGCCGTAGGTGTTGACCCAGGCGACGACAAAATCGCTGGTCTTGGAACTGCCGTCGTTGTTCTTGACCACTTGCTGGCCGCGGGCGAGGGCGTGAGCGGATTCAAAGATATGGACGTTGTTGTAAAGTTCCTCTTTGATCGTGGTCCAGTCCTCCAGGCTTTTCACGATCGGACTGTCCTTGTCCGTGAAATGGATGGAAATGGGCAGTTGCGCGCCGTGGCCGCTGGATTGGAGGCCGAGGTATTCGAACCAGTAGCCGTGAGGGGCGCCCAAGGCGACGGGATCGTTCGGGTTGCCGATGCGGTAGGAATGCATGGCGCAATGCAGGTTGACGCCGGGGATGCCGTCGCGGTGAGGCTTGAGCACGCCTTCGACCTTGGCGGCGTCGGAGATGTCGGCCGCGCACTCGTCGTGGATAATCACGTCATAAGCCTTGCCATACTCCGGATGTCCCAGAATCGCCAACGGCGGAGCGGTGCTGGAATCATCGGTATGGACCTGGTCAATCGCCACGTTGGCGCGGGCCTCCAGGCCCTTTTTCAAAAGGTCCTTTTGCACCGGGTAATCATGGCAGCATCCTCCGGTGATCAGGAGCACCTTCAACGGCGGCGGGGCGGCAGCCGAAGGTCGCGGCGCGAGGGTTAAGGATACAACGCAGAGCAAGGCGGAAGAGATCGCAGCCAGGCGGGATGGGACGTTCTTTATCATATCGAAGTTGTGGCCCAAACAATTCGGGTTGTCGAGAAAGTTTTTTCCAGCGAACGTCGCTGCGCTTTGGCGGCGATCTTGCCGCGAAAGACCGTCCATCGACTGACGATCCGGACCTCTAAGCCTTGCCCGGGCGTAGCGGGATCACGGATTGCGGAGTGGGCGGACATCGGCGCCTCGGCATCGGCGCGTTAGCCGTTTGCATCGGGTGGGGCTCAGCAGGGCGTCGTCTGGTCGCCCCAGCCTCTTTGCGAACGAATGCCCGCGAGAGCGACCGGGATCTGGCATCGAGGCCGGCTTCCCGTCCGTTCGGAAAAGCGCGCCGGAGCCTGCTGGGTGGTTTTCACGGGCGCCGGTTCGGTATTTGAGCCGGCGGACTTGCCGAAGTACAACATCGCCGCCACGACCGCCGCCATGGCGATGCGGTACCAGCCGAACAGGACGAAGGTATGGGTTTGCACGTAACGGAGCAGCCATTTGACGGCAATGAACGAAACGATGGCGGAGACGACGAAGCCGAGAGCGACCATGTCCCAATGCTCCGGCGTCGCTCCGGGAACGGGGTGGCGCAAGGCCTTGAAGATTTTCAGTCCGCTGGCGGCGAGCATGGTGGGGATGCCCACCAGGAAGGAGAACTCGGTGGCGGCGGGACGATTCAGCCCCAGCAACAAGCACAGCAAGATAGTGGCGCCGGATCGCGAAGTGCCGGGGAAGACGGCGGCCAGCAGTTGGCCGAGCCCGACCGCCAGGGCGATGGTCCAGGTGATTTCGTTCTTAAGCGGGCGGCCGCGCAGCCAGGACTCAATGGCCACAAAACCAATGCCCCCGACCAGCAACGCGATGGCGACGGGTTGGAGTTGTTCCGGGAGTTTGAAGCCTTTTTTCTCCAAAATGAGGCCCCCAATCCCGGTCAGCACGAAGGCAAACACGATCTTGCCAGCGTAGCTCTGAGTTTCCTTGCTCCGCCATTCGAAGAAGAACTGGCGCAAGCGGTCGGGAAAGAGCGGCAGCACCGCCAGCACCGCCCCGCCCTGGATCACGACGTTAAAAAGGTCGCTCTGGTGGCTATGGAGCCATTGCTCGACGATGAGGAGGTGGCCGGTCGAGGATACCGGAAGGAACTCGGTCACGCCTTCGACAATACCGAGCAGCAAGATAATAAACCAAAGTGGCATAGAGGCCCCCTATAAACGCAAAAACCCGGCCTAAGACAAGCAGATAGTGAACCTCAGTCCTTCCGGCTCCGTCGAAAGAACCAGAAGGGGAAGGGGGTTGACTCGTCCTGCCGCTGTCGGACCTTTAACTGGCCCATGATAGACAGCCAGCCGACATAGATGCGGTGCCATTGGTTTTCAAGGTTGCGTACGGCGCCGTCGCTCAACTCGCTCAGGTAGCGCAGGGAGGAGGCATTGCCAACCAGATTGTGGATCTCGTCTTTGGTTGGGGAAACGACTTCGATAGAGGCCAGGATCATCTCCAACTGCTGGATGACCACGCTCTTGAGTTCCAGGAACTGGAGATCATCCTCGGCGCTGAAGTGTTTGTCGCGGGCAAGATTGATAAAGCGGTTGAACTGTTTCCAGCACTCGAGGTAATTCTCCATCTGGTCGATGAGTTGGTCGAGTTTGGCGTTGCGCATAGGCGGTCGGTGTTAACAAGCGTTGGGCTGACTGAAGTTGGTCTTCGGACTGAGGAAGACGAGAGCGCCCCCGCGAAGTTCGCGGGCGGTAATCCTCAGGGAAGAATAGTCGATGATCAGTTCGGAGAGCGGTAGTTGAGCGGCTGCCGCTTCCTGGAAAGTGTGGAGCACCTGGCGGGCGATGTTTTGGACGAGCCCAGACGGGAAGGTCGATGGCAGGGTGGCCACCAACACGCGTCCCGAGCAGTCCACGGTGAAGCTGCCCGCCGGCAAGCGCAGGAGAGTTGGCGCGGGTTTGGAGAAGAAGTTCATGAGGTCCATAACGCCAGGAATTGTTTCATCAGATTCCGCAGTTGGTTTGGAGAAAGGGTTGGGGTCCAGCCCACGCAGAAGTCGAGCTCTCCCTGGCTGGCGAGGGTGACATGACGCTGAGGGCCGAAGGCGTCCACGTGTTCCAGCGGCCCGGCCTGCAAGGCTTCACCCAGCGATCGGAACCCAGTGAGGGATGTTTGGGCCCAAGCCGCAATACGCTTGGGGTTTTCCAGCCCGCGAGCCACCTGGGGTTGCGTCCCTCCCGGTTTAATGGCGAGCACGAATTCGATGCCTTCAACCTCGGCCAAGCGCTTGAGCGGGCTAGGGAGATTTGCGCCGTCATTTCTGCCGTCCTGAGTCGCGCTCTCGATCGATTCGTCGAGGGCTTGGGCCGACTCCAGGAGCAAGCCGCTGGCCGATTTCGTGATGGTTCGGGGCCGGGTCTGGTCGGCTGGCAGCGTCTCGAAGTGGCCAGTCCGCCACTCGAAAATGCGCCGGAAGGCTTCCTCGCCCGTGAGATCCTCGGTCTCCGCGTCGATGACTTCCCCGTTCTGAATCCAGATTCGGCCGGTGCGCGCGGCGTTGGTGATGCGGAGCACCGCGGAATTCTGGGAGAGGCATTCCAATTGAATCAAGTCGATGAGACTCTTGCTCTGAATACCGCGGAATCCACCTTCCACCTCCCGCCCCAACAAGGATTCGAGGCACTCCAGGAACATGCGGATTTCCTCCTCGCTGGCGGGTTTGTGCCAGAAGAGGTCAATCCCGAGAGCGTAGGCGCGGGAGCGAAACTGCTCGTCCTCGACCGAGGTCAGCGCCACGGTGCGCAATTGCGGGAATTTTCGTCTCACGATGGACAGGACTTGCAGCCCATCCATCTTCGGCATTTTCAGGTCGCAGATCAGCAGGCGGAACGGCTCGGCTTCGAGCATGGCCATGGCCCGCGGACCGGAGAGCGCGGTGCGAACTTCCGGTTGACTGGGCAATTGTCCCAGGATCTCCCGATAGACTTCCAGGAGATCGGGGTCGTCATCCAGTAGCAGTAATCGAGGACGCGGTTCGGTCGCTGTCGGCATCGGTTTCCAGTTTCGTTTTGCGATTCATTAAAATCCGGGCGCAGACCCGTGACAGGGCTTTCACAGCATAGATCGTTCCGCTTTTTGGAATAGAAAAAGAAACTCATCGGCTTCAGTCTCGCCTCCCCCTCGCAACCCTTGCGATCGATGCGTGCCAGGGAACCTCCTCACCCCAACTCTCTCCTCTAAAGCAGGCGAGGGAAAAGCCGCTGCGCCGTTGGGGTTCGGAGGGCGCGAAGCGCGAGTTCCCTCCGAGGCGGATTCTCCCTCCAGGCTGGTCGGCGGCGCACCTACTCGTCCATGGACCGATCGCTGTTCATTAAGTCGCGAATCGCTTGGCCCTGATGTCCTGCCCCCTCGTCTTTCCTGGGACAGCCAGTCCATTGATAAGACAACGGGGGATATGCCCGCGCCCCTTGCCCACTGCGAGGGGAAAATATTGCCCGCCTCTGGTTGGCGCGGGGCAAAGCTAAGGCTTTTAGTGGGTCCGAGGGGGAAGGGAAACCGCCCGAGCTACCTCCGCTGAGGTTCAGGGATGCGAAGAGTCAAAAAACGAATGGGCGCTTTTGTCTCCCCAGCCCGCTCCGACACAAGCCATTTTATCCGAGGCTGATACGGCTGGCATAAAACCTGCGTAGTAATTGCTTAGATTAGTCGAATGCGGACAACAACACGGACGAAAAATGTTCAGTTTTCTGAAAAATATAGGGGCCAGACTCACGGCGGTGTTCGCTTATCCTTCGGTGGCGTCTTCAGCTTTGCCATCGCCTGGCGCGCCACCCGCTGTTGCCACGAGTACCTACCAGCCCAACGGACTGGCTGCCCACCCCGAGGGAGTTCGCCCCAACGGTCTCGCGCGCAAGGGGAACCCGCAAAGTGTGAATCATCACCACGGCGGTCATCAGAATAGCAACTCCCCGAATGGCGCTCCTCAGCCTGGCAGCGGGGTTCCTGTATCGCTGCGCGCGATCCTTGGTCTGCTGCCTTCGGACCTCCAACTTCGGATCCAACCGTCGGAGGTGGGCAACCAGACTATCAGCATAGGCCTGGCGGGCATCCTGCCCCAGTTGACCAAAGGAGCGATCCAAATCCCCTTTGGGGAGTTGCGACAGGCTGCCCCGCACGTATTCTCACCCGAGAACGACCGGGATCACGTATTGGTAACGCTCCCGCTGGAGGAGATCCTGCCGAAACTCAGTCCGGCGTTAATGATGCGTCGTCGGTCGCAGAAACAGGTTGAAGTTCCCGAAGAGATCCAGAGCCCCTTTGATCCGCGGGGGCAGACTTTGGTTTTCTCGGTCGGTCCTTCCAGTTCGATGGCGCCCGTCGCTCCGTCGCACTCCCCTCCGGCGCTACCAGTACCCGCCGCCGCAGCCGAGGGTCTGTCCTCTCCTCCCACCGCCCCATTGGCCGGACGCCATGGAATGGCGTCCTCTCCGACACCTCCACCCCCTCCCGGTCCGGAATCGCCCGCGCCGACCCTGATCCCGTTTGGCCGAGGGCGCCCGGAATGGAGCGCCCAGCCTCCAGCTCCCGAGGAGATTCCCCAGTGCCGCGCCGAGGAGGCGCTGCGGACGATCCCAGCGCCCCGACCTGAGCTCGCGCCCGCCTCCGAGCTAACCGACGCGCTGACCTTTAACCTTGCCTCGCTCGCCGAGACTTGGCCTGAAGCGATGCGCAAGGAACTCTCCGAGCTCAAGCTCAGCCAAGCCAAAGTGTCGCTGCCGCTGAGCTTTGTGGAGCAGGGGCTTAAGGCGGGGAAAATCACCGTGAGTTGGAAGCACCTGCGGGGTTGGATCAAACCGCCTCCCATGCCCGTGGTTTCCCTTCGGGACGACCTGGCGTTGGAATTACCGCTCAAATTGCTGGCGCCGGTTTTCCTTGCCCGGTCCAAGGGCTCCGGGTCACCGCGCGCTAAGGTGGCGGTGGACGAGAGCATACCGAATCTCTTCTTCGGGTTTCCTCAGAAAGAACCCAGCGCGCCACCCGGAGTCCGCGCCGCATCGGCTGACACTAATTACTTTACCCGCGGCGACAAAGGCGTCGTCGTCGCCAACCCCGATGGGACCGACGCATCCCCAACGCCTGGAACCAGATTCGTGGCCAAGTACGCGACGCCGAATGAAGTGGTTTCCCGGGCTGCCGGGCTCGAACACGTTGCCGGCGCGCTCATCGCCCTGCCCGATGGTCTCTTGGTGGCCAGCCGTCTGGACGCCGAACTCAACGCCGAAACCGTCGCCGCATTCCTGCCCCAGATCTTTGCGAAGGTGAGCCAATGCACCCGCGAACTTAGGATGGGGGACCTGAACAACCTCAATTTTACGGTCGGTGACGTTCCCTGGAAGATCTTCCGGGTCAATGCCATCTACTTTGCGGCGGTAGGCCGTTCAAAAGAGCCGTTGCCGACCGCCCAATTGGCGGCCTTGGCGGCGGAGTTGGATCATCGACCGAAAGCTTAATTATGGCCATTATTAACCAGGCAACCAGAGAACTCCAGGTCAAGATAGTCTATTACGGCCCCGCGATGGGGGGCAAGACGACCAACCTGGTTCAGGTTCACGACCACGTTCAGACCACCGCCGGCAACAAAGGCAAACTTGTTTCACTGGCAACCAGTTCGGACCGCACCCTCTTTTTTGATTTTCTCCCCATCGAAGCGATGTCGATCAAAGGTTTCAAGACCAAGTTCCAACTCTATACCGTACCAGGACAAGTCATCTACAACACCACCCGACAATTGGTTTTGCGCGGCGTGGATGGGGTGGTGTTTGTCGCCGATTCGCAGTACGACAAAATGGCCGAAAACGTCGAGAGTTTCACCAATCTCGAGGAAAACCTCCGGACCATCAAACTCAAATTGTCGGAGATTCCCTACGTGATCCAGTATAACAAGCGGGACTTGCCCAACGCCGCCCCGGTGGAATACCTGGAGTACCTGCTGAACAATCGCGAGCTCCAGGTGCCGACTTTCCTGTCGACCGCCCATCGATGCGAGGGCGTGTTCGAGTCGCTTAATATGATCACGCGCATGCTACTGCACAAGTTCATCAACATGGGCACGCCCCAGTACGCTTGAGATGGCCTCTCTCCCCCAACTGATCGAGGAAGACGTTTCGCGGCTCGATGAGGAACTCCGAGGGTTTGTGAGACAAACCGAGGCCGCTTGCGCCTTGATCGTCGACCAGGGCGGCTTCCTCATCGCCAGCGCCGGCGACTCCGGTCAGTTTGAGATCACTTCCCTGGCGGCGCTGGCGGCCGGCGCGTTTATGGCCAACCAGACCATCGCCACTTTGGTCCATGAAAAATCCTTTAGTTGCGTTTATCAGCAGGGAGAAGTGTCCAGCGTTTTCGTCGTTCCTATCGACGCCGACACCCTCCTGGTGGTGATCTTCAGCGCCCAAATCAGCGTGGGTCTGGTGAAGTACTTCGCCCTCCCCGCCGTCGAGCGCATGGCGCGGCAGCTCAAGATCGCGCGCGAGCGCAATCCGGAGGGAGGGTTGGACCTCTCCGCGCTCAATCTCGCCGACGCCCGGCCGCTCTTCCGCAAGGCGGGTTAAGGGACAAAAGTCGCGACGGCTGCCGAGCCGGGAATTGCCAGTCGTTGGGAGGTTATGCTACAACCAGCGGATGTCTAATCCGCTATGAAAGAACAATCCGCATCTGGAGGCGAAGCGGTGGTCGAGTTGCTGCCCTTGGGCAGGATCGCGCGCGTGGCTCGAGGGACGCCGCTGCAAGATCTACTCTTCGCGCACGGGGTGGAGTTTCCTTGCGGCGGCCAGGGGCGATGCAAGAGTTGCCGGATCAAAGTGCTCGAAGGGACCTTGCCGGCGAGCGATGAGGAACGGCAGCGTTTCACGACCGCAGAACTGGCGGCAGGATGGCGAATGGCCTGCCGAGGGCGGGTTGAAGGCGACCTCAAGCTGGAATTAGCCCAATGGGAGGCTGTCATCCTGGCGGACGACACGCCTTTGGTTTTCAAGCCGCAGCCGGGATTGGGGTTGGCGGTGGACTTGGGCACCACAACGGTGGTGGCGCAATTGGTCGATCTGGAGACCGGCCATGTGCTGGGTGTTCGAGCGGAGTTGAACGTGCAGGCCCAACACGGGGCGGACATCATGAGCCGCATCGATTTTGCCGTCGCTCGCCAGGGCCAGGGGCGACTGGAGCAACTCATCCGCGATCAGATTGGCCGCCTCGCTCGGGAATTGATCAGCTCGCTATCGCCCCTTCCGACCAAGCCACTGGAACGCGTGGTCCTGGTCGGCAACACCGTTATGCATCACCTGTTCTGCGGCCTGGGAGTGGAGCCGCTGGCGGAGTATCCCTTCGAGCCGAAAACCCCGGGCGCCCAGCGGTTCTGCGCCGATGTCCTGGGCTGGGATCTGCCGGGCAATCCGACGGCGCATTTTCTGCCTTGCCTGGGCGGATTTGTTGGCAGCGACATCCTGGCAGGCATTCTGGCGGCCCGGATCCATGAGAGCGCTCGTCCGGTGGCGCTCTTGGATCTAGGCACCAACGGCGAGATCGTGGTCGGGAACGCCGAGCGGCTATTGTGCGCCTCCACCGCGGCCGGCCCCGCCTTCGAGGGGGCGCGCATCTCGATGGGGATGAGGGCGGCCACCGGCGCTATCTCCTCGGCTACCATACAGGACGGCGCTATGCGTTGCCACGTGTTGGGGAATGTCGCCCCTCGAGGCATCTGCGGCAGCGGTTTGGTCGATGCGGTGGCGGGCGGTCTCGATTTAGGCTGGATCCATCCCTCCGGCCGCCTGGCCAATGGCGGCGGGCCGATCGTCTTGTCCGCTCCCGTTTCGCTTACCCAGCGGGATGTGCGGGAGTTGCAGTTGGCCAAAGGGGCGATCGCCGCGGGGTTGCGCATCCTCCTGGAGCAGTGGGGCGCCGTTCCAGCCGATTTGGAGCGCGTCTATTTGGCGGGGGCCTTTGGCAACTACATCAATTATGCCAGCGCCCGGAGGATCGGCCTGCTGGCGTTTCCGCCGGAGCAGATCCACGCCGCAGGCAATACCGCTTTGCGCGGCGCCAAGCTCGCCTTGTTTGATTTGGCGCAGCCAAACGAGGAGGGTTACGCGCGCATCCTGAGCAAGAGCCGTCATGTTGCTTTGCACGAGGACGCCCGGTTCCAGGAGTGGTTCGCCGACGAGATGGTTTTTCCGAAGGCGTGAGCTTCACGCTCCGTTTCGGCCTTCAGCATCCCCGCGCCGGGCCGCGCCCGGGGAGCGGGCAGTTTGCTGAAGGCCGTTCGTGGCGCCGAGTTGCTGTTATCTCGCCGGCAGGGTTGGGTTGCCCGGGGCCGGCGGCAACGCGCCCAGGATTTCCTGCTGACGCTGATACCACTCGCGCAAGGCGCGCGAGAGCAGGGAGACCTTGAAATCCTTAAAATGCGCCAGGTTTAGCGCGGACTCGACGTCGTTCTTTAATTGGGTGTTGAGGTCGGATTTGGCCTCTTCAGCCCAGCCCTTGAAGGAGCCGGTCTTGTCGTCCAGCGCCCTGGCGGCGGCCATGCGCGTTTCTTGATTATACTTGTACTCCAGCACGCCCACATAACCCTTGTCCACCTTGCCTTCGAGGCGTTTGGTGTCTTCTTTGGCGGTGATGACCAACTTGGCGAGCTCGATGATCCGTTGCTCGACCTTGGCGACGATGTCCTCTTCGCCGGCGGTCCCGTTGGCCTCGACGCCCAGCGTGCGCGAAGTGTTGGCCAGCCGCTGGCATACCTCTTTGAGCAACTCTTTCTCCAATTCCTCGAAGAACTTCTTGGCGCGCTTGAGGATGAGGTCATGCTCCTCCTTCGTGAACGAATACTTCTTGTCATCGAGACCCACGAAACTCTTGTAGTTGGGCGAATCGAGCAGCTTCTCAAGCTTCGCCGTCAAGTTGGTCGCGCTCAGCCGTTGGACGGCGGGGATGCCGGCTGGCTCCGCCTTGAGGTCGAGTTTGAGGTCGACGGGCAGGACGGAGAAGATCGCGCGGTCCACGCCGCTGAGTTGGTCGATCTGGGTATTGAGGTATTTCCAGTGCGCCTCCAAACGGTCCTTGCGGTTGAGATCGCCGATGAAATCAAACTGGTTTTCGACGCGCAGCGAGCGGGTATCCTCCTTGAACCAGGCCAGGATGTCCGCGAACTGGTTGGCCAGTTGGCCGGCATAGAGGCTGTAGTGGAGATTGACTTGCTCGAGCGGTACGCGGTCGTGGGGATTGCGCGGGGACCGGGCGCTGATGAAGGTCTCGATGACGTTGTTGGGCAGGAGGTCGATGATCTGGGCCATTTCGCCATAGGCGTTGACGACCGGGTCGGGACCGTAGTCGAATCTCCGCACGTCTCCGTAGTGTCCGACGTCGTCGTCGGTGGCGAAGAGCATTTTTGTTTCGCGGGCTTCGGGGCTGTCGAAATAGCCCCAGGCGATGGCGGCGCGATCGTGCGGGAGGGGGGCCTTCACTGTGCGCATGAGCCAACCGGTGAAAACCGCCCCTTTGAAGACGGTGTACTCCATCATCGAGTTGGAGGTTAGCTTATTGGTGAACGCGTCGGTCGATTTTCCGCAGACGTAAGCCGCGAACCAATCGTCAAGTTCCTTGCGCGTCAGCGTGGCCGCCAGGCTGCCAGCGAAGTTGTGGCGCAGGCCCAGGATGTGCCCCACCTCGTGCGAGACCACTTCCCGCACATAATCCTGGGACACCCGAAGGACGGCTTCGTCGGTCAGTTCGTCGCTGGCCAGGAGTTCCTGAAGACCGTGGGCCATCTGCTGCGCAAAGGCCTGCGGGTCCATTTTGCAACCTGGCGCGGTTTCGAGGAACGGCGCGCCGATGCGGAGGGCGGCGAGATTCTTCTTGTCGTCCTTCTTGGGCTCGGCCTGGTCGAGCATGGCCCGGAGCAGGGCGCGGGCGCGGGATTTGCCGGCGAAGCCGAACACGCTCGTGATATAGGCTTGGCCATGGCCCGACTCGCCCGTCAGCGGGTCCAGCAGCACGTCGGCGTACGCCGACCCGGCATTGTCCCAGGGCACCCACTGGATGATATTGAGTTTGGCATCAGGCGCGGTCACGCCTTCCGGGGCCTTTTGGGCTTGGACCACTTCCTTGCCGAAGGCGCGGTTCCAATAGAGGATGCCGTCCTGGACCGCCTGGACATACTCTTTGGGGGTGTTGGCCGAGTAGTGAAACACGACGGGTTTGCTCAGGTCGAAGCGGGCGATGCGGGCCGAGACGCGGCCGGTGCCGGGCTCGATCTGGCCCTGGGTCTCGAAAAAGCGCGCATAGCGCATGTCCGGGGCGTTGGGTTCCTTGGAAGGCGCGCCGCCCGCGACGTAGGGCGAAAGAAAGTAACGCACCTCCAAGCGCGTCTCGAGGTTCTGATCCGACTGGCGGTTGCGCGCTTGCACGCTTTGGCGGATCAGGAGTCGGTTGCCGTCCTGGCGCATCTCGAATACCCGGCCTTCCGGCACATCGAGCACTCGATCATGCTCCCCCAGATCCAGTTCTCCCTCCGAGGTCCAGGCCTGGACAAAGACCCGGCGCATCCCCTTGTTGAAGTCAATCACCACCTCCTGGTCATCCTGGCGTAGAATGGGAAAGGTCGCCAACAAGCGTCGCGCCGGCAGGTCTTCGGTAACCACCAGGCCCTGGGTGGACTCGTAAAGGTCCACACCGTCGGGAAACAACTCGAAACGGACGATCTTCGCGGCCAACCCGGTGCTCGTCGCCGCGACCGCCTGGGGAATGAGCGAGGCCGTGAACAGGTAATCCTTGCCTAATCCGCTCTTGGGAAGGGCGAGCATGAAACGGTCCGCCACCCGCAACTCCGGCGCGATCTCCTTGGGCGGCGATGCCGGCGTCGCCGTCGGCGAGTTCGTGGCTTGGGCCGATGCTTCGTTGGTCGTGTCGGCCGCCTTGGCGGCGCCCGGCGCGGCGGACAACAGGGATGTGATTACGATGGGAGTCCAAACCCGCAAGGGGATGGCGAAGTAAAAGTGTCGCTTCATGGTCAGAATCAGAATGCCGAGCAGCATCGCGAACCGCCCGAGCGTCGGCAAGCCCAAAGCTAAGGGCGAAGAAACGTAAAAAATGCCGCAACGTCCGTTATGACACGCTCACTTGAGTAAGGCGGTAAACCCCGATGTAAGGGCTCAAGCCCTTACAACGCGAGTCTGAGTTGGCGCAACCGGAGCGAGGCTCCTCATGGTCGCGTGAAGGCGAACTCTGGCGCTTCTGGATGTCCCCACGGCGAAGGCGGATGGTACATGGTGCCAGGATATTGAACGCGCCGTGGTCGCGGCATGCCGAAACTCCGGCGAACTCCATGCGCGCCGTCATGGAAAATAAACAATGTATGGGTTCGACCGCTTCATTTCCTCACACGGATGCCGTTGCCATCTCACGGAGTGGACCCCTTTCCTCTGGAAATCGTTCTTTCGCTACTCACCGGCGTGAGTTTTTGACTCGCAGACTCGAACTCCTTGTGGTCAAATCTGAGCGCGCACGGAAGATGTCCTCAAAAAAAAGACAGCCCCAGTCAGGGCGAGGGTGCCTCCCTCACGGTGGGACGCAACCTACAATCATCCCTGGCTTAGGGGTGGACCTGCCGGAGTTGCAACGAGCCCGCGCGCTCTGGATCGCGAACCGCTTCGAAGAGGCTCTCCAGCTTTTCGAAAAGGCGGTCCGCACCCATCCGCAGAACCTCGTAGCCCTGGTCGACGCGAGCCGGGCGCTGGGGGCGCGCTTTGAGATCCAACGGGCGGAGGAAATGTTGGATCGCCTCATGAAGGTCGGCGACCGGCAACCGAATCTGCTCCACCTGGCCGGCCAAAGCTACCGAATGATTTTCCGAGCCGACAAGGCGATGAGCTGCTTCGAGCGAGTGCTCAGCATGACCAAGGATATTCCGGATGCGAGCCTCGAGTTGGCGATCCTCTACGAGCGCCGTCACCGGGTCGAGGAAGCCTATGCCTTGATCGAAGACTGCCTGCGAACGGAGCCGGGTTACCTGGAAGCGCAGTTTTTCAAGGCCCGACTGCTGCGCCGCATAAAGAACGAGGCGGCGTCCGAGGCGCTCTTCCGGGATCTGGCGGCCAACGAACACGCCCCACCCCAGGTCCGCGCCCAGGCCTGGGCGGAAATCGCGGCGCGGCACGACCGCCAGGAGGAATATGAGCCGGCGATGCGCGCGATGTTGCAGTGCAAACAAATACTCCTCCAGCGGGAAGGGCGGTTGCGAAAGGAATCGGACACCGTCCTGGGCCATCTGAGCGCTCTCACGGCGTCGCTCACTCTGGACCATTTCCACCGGTGGTCGACGGCCGCCCGCGACCTGCCGGACAAAAAGACGGCGGTGCTCACCAGCTTTCCGCGTTCCGGTACGACGCTCCTCGAGCAGGTGCTCGACAGCCATTCAGGTCTGGTCAGTTCGGATGAACGCGAGGCCTTCGCCCGCGATATCTTCCCGGCCATGTGGTTGACGCCCGCGACGCCGCTGCCCACCGCCGCATCGCTCGACGCGATTCCCTTGCCGCGGTTGACCGCCCTGCGCGATCGCTATCTGGCCTACATGCAATCCGCCTTGAACGAGCCGATTGGCGACCGGGTCCACCTGGACAAGAACCCGACGCTCACCTTGGTCCTGCCGGGGCTGTTGAGGTTGTTTCCGGAAACTCGCGTGCTTATCGCGTTGCGCGATCCCCGCGACGTCGTCATTAGCTGTTTTATGCAATACCTGCCGCTCAACGCCAACAGCGTCTGTTTCCTGACCCTGGAACGAGCGGCCCAACGTTACGCGAACGACATGGCCACCTGGCGGCAACTCCGCCCGATGATCGCTTCGCCCTGGCTGGAAGTCCGCTACGAAGACGCGGTGGGGGACCTCGAAAAAGAGGCTCGCCGGGCGTTGGAGTTTCTGGGCCTGCCCTGGGAGTCCGGCGTTCTGAACTACCGCGACCGGCTCCAACAAAAGGCCGTCGGCTCCCCCACTTATGAGGCTGTCAGCCAGCCCCTATATACGCGCGCCATCGGCCGGTGGAGACATTATGAGAAATTCCTCGCGCCGTGCCTGCCCATCTTGCAGCCGTCGATTGATGCCTTCGGTTATTGAACCGGTCCGTTGTCCGCGATCGCTTCGGCTACTGGTGAATGCGATAGAATTTCCCGCCGCCCGTGGCGGGCACGGTTTGCGGGTTATTCTGGTTGGCCGAGGCGGACCATGGCCCTGTGACCAAGGCGGCTTCTTCCAAGGTGCCAGAACCCGTCCACGAGATCGTCACGTTGCCGCCCGAATGCGTTGGCGCATCCATGACCGGTTTGGGGCTGCTCCGGGCACGGAACGTCAGCAAGGCGTCCGAATTCGAAGTGTCGTTGACAAGAATCTTGGCGCCATCGGGCTTTATGGAGAACCACTCAAGATCCGCGTGGCTCGCCGCCCCGGTTCCTCCCTTGTGGCCCGCGACCAATCTCAAGGGATAGACCCCAGCCGTCGGCACCGCAAATCCGCCGCTCACATTCACCGCGCCGTACCCTTTGGTTGTGTCCCACTCGGCAATCCTGGCATTCGTGTCGGCGCGGATGGTTGCCGAGACGGCCACCTTGTTGGTCAGGTAAGACTCCAGCAAACCGGCGCCATAATTCTCGGCGATTACCAGTACCGGGATGTTGATCGTGGGATCGGCGCCTCCCAGTCGGAAGGGGAAGCCCGTGTCTCCCGGCGTCTTCACGAGCACGGCTGCCGCCCCCGCGAGTTGGGCTTGTTTCACTTTCGTCGGGTCGTCGCAATTAGCGCCGCCCCGATCCAACAGCACGATCTTTCCGGCGAGGCCGCTGTTCGTCGCCAAAATGCACGCGTCATCCGGATTGCCACTGGGTGTGGCGTACACGAGGGGGGCGGTCAGCGGCGACATCGGCAGCGCGCCGCCAAAACCGACAAATAAAATGTTGGTCCACATCGTCACGCAAGGGATGGCGACATTCGTTGGACCACTGATCTGGAGCACCAGCGCGCCTGCGGTTCCCGCGCTCAACCGGAATTGATCTTCATTATTCACGCCCAGTTGATAGTAGCCCGGGGTGGGGAAGCGTACGAACGTGGTGATCTCATCAACAAAGCTGTTCTCGCTGCCCGTCGCGCCCGGGATTCCAGGAAAAGGCGCGTCATTCGGAAAATTAGCCGTCGAACCGGTCGAATCCACCCAATTGATGACGTTACTTACTACGAACGCATTTCCCGTGGCGCCGGTGAGGTCCGCTACATTCGGGCCCGCAAGTCCAGCCAGGACCGCTTCCGACAACGATATGTCGTCCTCCAGGTTTACCTGGTTGGCCGCAGGATCGGTCAAGGTGTCCACCTGCCAAACCTTTACATTGAATCCAGGTTTTGCCGCGTCCTCCGTCCCCAGCGGCGTTCTCAAAGACGCCGACAATGTGGGATAGTCCGCCACTTGAAAATGGAACATATTGGTCTTGGTGGTGACGGGCGCGCCGTTGTCCCCAAAAACAATTTTGTAGGTGTGGGTCGAAAGCGGGGGGAACGCCCCCGGCGCATATTGGACCGTCGTATTCGTTCCGTCCTCTTGGATCGACGGCGACACGACCACCGCATCCAGGGACAATTGGATCGCGTTGGTGTTCACCGCCGTGGCGCGATCCTGCAACTTGACCGTGATGGCGGCCAGTGGGTCCACGTTGATCGCGTTGTTGGCCGGGAACGCCTGGACCAAAACCGGCGCCGTATCTGTCGAAGGTCCCACGTCCATCGCCACCACATCCACGTAACCGTCGGGTTGCCCGGCCACGGAGGTGGCGGTGACGACCACTCGCGCCGTGCGGGCGCCGGAGGGGATCGTCGCGCTCTGTGAATCCTGGGCCCAGTCTTTGCCGTTGGGGTACTTGCCGGAGGGACTCGGTTCATTGGGTATTGCAGCCACGAAATCCAAGCCACCCAATGGGATGGAACTGCCAACTACCGTGCTCGAAGCGTCGAGAAAATCCACGGTCAGGGTGCTGTAGTCGCCTTGCGTGAGGTAGCTGCTGAACCAGGCGGACACGGTGTAACGACCCTGACCGCCATCAATATCCGTCGGCGTCAGCCCGGTCGAAGCGGTGAGACTCACCATTTGCGTCACCGACTGGTTGGGCGGGTAAGGTCGCAAAAACTGAATGCCGCAACCGGTGGGCCCGGGATTGGCGTACTCGGTGGAATAAAGATACGTCGTGAAGGTGGTCCAGCCGCCGCCGACCGCGGGGTTGGCAGTGCCGCCATTTCTGACGATCCCGGACCCGGTCGTGTTTTCGAAGCTGCCATCAACAATGACATCCGTGGCCTGCGCGGCGCCGACGAAGGCCAGACCACCCGCGAGGATGGCCAGTCCATTGGTGGTTCTGTCTCTTCTCTTTATACGTTTCATGTAGATCAATAATAGCTGGCTTGTTCTTGTTTTGTGCTGGGGACAAGAGTTGGAGTCAGAGGTAATCCTTCAGCCCGTTCCGGCGTCTTTGAGCAAGGATTTGCCACATTTTGTCGGGGGTGACACATAGGTCTGATAATTTACGGCTTGTTGAATAACAGTTACACCGACCTCGGAAAAACGCAATTATTTTTGGCCGATAAATTTGCTTTTTCGCCGCGGCGCCGGTCATTGTCGCATCGCGGGCAAAGCGTGTCGGCATCTAAAAATGCCCGGCGGCTGTGCGCTTGCGCGCCATGGGGAGCCAACGACTCCCCCGAGCGCACAGCGTGGACGTGAACGCGTTCATCGAAGGCGGAGCCCACCGAGGGGAACGCGCCTCCGCTCCACTCGAACAGTATTTCCGTCTATGGTTTCTTTTGAAAACTCACGACGTTTGAATAGGTTTTCGCCGGCGCATCCAACAGGTGGTCGTCCTGGTTCTTGAAAATCTTGTTGAAGAAAGCGACGAGGCAGGCGTCCTTGGCCTGGCCCGCCGAGCGAGTGACCGCGCTGGGTGAGGTGGTCCAGGCCTCATCCGTGAACGTTCCATGCTGGGTTCCTGTGATTTGCAGGACATAGGCCGTGTTGGTGGAGTGATTGAACATGGTGACGTTATTCGGCGCCAGCCCGGAGTTGGGGCTGTTCATAGCCAGAAACGGTTTCTGGAGCCCGAGGTTGATCACGTTGGGCACAGGGTCCAAATAGCCGTCGAGAAGGACAACCGCCTTGATCAGCGGGTTGGTGCGGCAAAACTCGGCCGTAGTGCTTCCCCCAAAAGACCAGCCCATCATGCCGATGTGGTCAAGGTCCAGCCGGCCAGCCAGCAGCGGGTCGGTTTGACTGAACTGGCTGAGCTGCCCCAAAACAAACTGCACATCTTGAAAACGGCTCCGCAGGTAAGAACCGGCATTGTCGAGCACGCTGTCGAAACTGAAGCCTCGCGCTACCATAGCGCCATCCGGGAACACAGAAGCGAAACAGTCGCTGTGATCGACGGCGACAACGATGTACCCGTAACTGGCCAATTTCACGGCGGTCTCGGTGTTTTCGGCCCGCAGGCCGGCCGAGTCACCGCCCCCCGCCAGACCATCCGACAATCCGTGGGAATAGATGACCACCGGGTAGGTGGCCGCGTTGGCGCTGATCGGGGCTTCGGAAAAGGCCGGGGAGACAAAACTGGGTGCGACATTGGTCATTGAACCCCAGAAGGGATAATACTTGGCCAGCTTGCCCTCCATGTAGGCCGCCGGCCACTGGCCGGCCTGAGACTGCGCCGGGTACCAAAATGTCGCCATAAAGGAGCTGTTGGTCTTGATGTTGTAACGGTTCGTGCGCGACGGATCGGTGAGCATTCTCACGAATGACCCCACGTGGAAAGGCCCCGTCGGCGCGGGAAAGGGAGTGATGAGGAAGTTAGTTGGCATCCGATAATACCGCTGAGGCGGCGCGTTGGAAGCCTGGTCGAGATAGATCAAAGCGTTCGTGGCGGCATTGGTTCGCACCAGGCTGGCCAAGGGCGCCCAGTTCACCAGATCCGGCGAGGCCTCCAGCAGATACACATCGAAAAAGGATTTGAACGGCGGGGCCGGACTGCCGCCGAGTTGGAGGCTCGCGGCATGATCAGGCAGCATTTGGATCTGATTGAACTGATGAATCCTCGCGGTCTGGGCCGGCGCCCGGTCAAACGAGAGCCACATCATTCCCAGGCCAAGGAACCACAGAAGGGCCCTGAAAAAGCGGAAACTCTCCGAAACCGCCGCTATGTTTGTGTCGCGGCCTAAAGGGAAACACCGCGGCGTTATGAAAGTGGTTGAAGCGTTCATGATAGGATTTCGACTTTGATGATTGACCGTCGCTCTTCTCCGACCTGCCAGGCGGGGACGCCGGGCCGAGTGGCAGTAGCCATCCTGCCACTCGGCTACAGGCAGTTCATCGTGTTTTTATGATCGGCCGGCTGACATTCAATACTCAATCCAGCCGGTCATTGGGCAGGTGGCATTTTGCGCTGTTCCCTGGGCGGCAATCGTTCCGGCGCCCTTGACCTTGGCGAATTTCCCGGTCCCCGAGGTGAAGACGAACGGGCCCGAGGTGTTGATAGCCCAAGTGGTGTCGTTGAGGGATCCTTGTGTGCTGAAAGTGCCTTGGATGGTGTCGCCGCTCCCGAAGTCTAACACGAACCTGACGCCGGTGACGTGGATGTCCCAGGGAGTATCGGAAAGGTCCTCAACCGTGAACGTCCCAACCGCCGACCAATGGAAGCCGCCCAAACTCGCCGGCTCAGACACAGAACCTGCCCACCCGCTTTCGATGAAAAACGAGGAAGCCGGCTTCCCCGAAGGCCACGCCGGCACGGTAACGGCTCCCGAGTCGTTCGCCACGAACTTCATCCTTTTCCCTGGGCTGGCAAAGGCCCAAGTCGCGCACCCGACAGCGAGGCCGAGGATCAATGCTACACGTAATGTTTTCATGCTGCTTTTCCTTTCTTTTTTGGAAGCTGCGCTTCCGAGTTATGGTTGTTGATCTTTTTTGTCTTTGATGGCCAAAGCATTTTGGCCCTCGTCCTCTACAGAGGAAAAAGCGGGAAAAACTTACAGGAAATCTCGCCGGTCGCCGCGCGGCTCGCGGGGAAACCGCGCTCATCAGTTCATTAAATCGTGGCCAAAGGAAACGGGCTGCGATAGAATGGCGCCCGTCATGAGCGGCTCAGAGGACAAATGGCTTATGGCAGGGCCGGGCCAGTTCACCACGACCATTGGACGGTCGTGCTGCAGGCGGGGGAAAGCGGATCGGCGGGAGCTCAGCAGGCCCTGTCGAGGCTCTGCCAGACTTACTGGCCTCCTCTCTACGCTTATATTCGGCGCGAAGGTTATTCGCCGGAGGATGCCCGGGATCTGACGCAGGAGTTCTTCTTTCATTTTCTGCAAAGAGATGCTCTGGCCGGCGTGAATCCTGCAGCGGGTAAATTTCGGTCTTATCTATTGGCCTGCTTGAAGCATTCTCTGGCCAATGAACGGGAGCGGGCCCAGGCGCAACGTCGTGGCGGTGGCCTCCCGACCATTCCACTGGAACCCGGCGACACCGAAACGCGCTATTCGATCGAGCCGACTGATGGCCTGGCGCCCGACGTGCTGTTCGACCGGCACTGGGCCTTCGCCGTCATCGAGCGGACGCTGGAGACACTGCGGCAAGAGCATGTCGGGCGGGACAAGGGCCTGGCGTTCGAGGACCTCGAGGGCTTCCTGCCGCGAGGTCGAGGCCGCGCCTCCCGGTCCGAGTTGGCTGCCCAACACGGCATCAATTTGAATGCGGTGGATGCGGCCATCCACCGGGTGCGCCAGCGGTTCGGGGCGCTGCTGCGGCGGGAGGTAGGGCAGACGGTTTCCTCGGAGAGGGAAGTGGAAGAGGAAATTCGCTATCTCATCTCGATCGTGGGCTCGTAACCGGGTTCGGCGGTAAGTTTTTTTGCGGAATTCCTTCTGTAGGGCATAGGCGTGAATGCAGAGAACAGATGCGCAGAATGCGGCAGGGTGATCCCAAGCGGCAGCCCCGGTGACTTGTGTGCGCAGTGTCTCCTCGGTCTGGGGTTGGAGCCTGGGCCAGGGAGTCCGGACCTCGCTGCTCCGCTCGATAGTCTCGAACCACCACTCGCCGCCGGGCGGTCAGCCGAGTCTTCGGACGACGCGTTCAGGGCCCCCGCCGCCGCCGAGACGGTTGTGGTATCGGCGCCCCCCACGGAGCAACCCGGCGATCGCATCGGCCGCTACAAGTTGCTCGAGAAAATCGGCGAAGGCGGGTTCGGCGCGGTCTATGTGGCCGAGCAAAAGGAGCCAGTCAAACGTCGCGTGGCGCTGAAGATTATCAAGCTGGGCATGGACACCCGGCAAGTGGTGGCCCGGTTTGAAGCCGAGCGTCAGGCGCTGGCGAGTATTGACAGCTAACCCCCCATCTGCGATACTGCCGGTATGACAACGACATTATCAACGGGACGGGACGAAAAAACGGAAACGCTGGCGAAACTCGCCTACTCGTATAGGCGCTTTTCTTCCTCGGGACAACGGGACGGTTCCAGCTTGGATCGGCAACTCCAAATGGCGCAAGAAGTTTGCTCGGATCAAGGTTGGGAACTGGTGGACTTGGAACCCGATCAAGCGATATCCGCCTACAAAGGATTGAACCGCATCAAAGGTTCACTTGGCGCATTCTTGAAGCGGGTAAAGGCTGGCGAAATCTCCAAAGGTTCCGTTCTTATCATCGAAAAAATGGATCGGTTCTCCCGTTCCGAAGTCGACTTGGTTCTCCCCGATTTCCTCGGATTGCTCCAAGCGGGTATCGAGATTTATTCTTGCGTGGATCGAACCCACTACACGTTAGCGGCAATCCGCAAGAACCCAATGACGCTAAACTATGCCGTAATGGCAATGGCAATGGCGTCTGATTATTCCAAATCTCTCGGAGACCGTGTAACCCGTTCCGTAAACATTCGGCTGAACTTTGCCAAGCACGGAACCAAAGTTGATTTTGGCCCGTGGAACCCTGCTTGGATCGATTTCGTGGAAGAGACCAAAGGAACGGGGCGGTTTGAGTTCAACGCCAGTGCCGAAACCGTCAAGCGGATTTGCCGTGAATACTCTTCCGGTTCCTCGATGTATGCGATTACGAAAGGTCTGATTGCCGATAAGGTTGCAACTCTCCGTGGTGGTAAATGGTGCCAACAGACCATTTCCAATATCCTTTCAAACCCCGCATTGCTTGGCAACGTCACAATCAAGGATACGGAGTTGAAAGGGTATTACCCCGCACTTCTTACCCAAGCGGAATACGATAAGCTCCAAGCCAAACTCGGAGAGAACAAATCCCGCAAAGGCGGTTCGGAACCTTCTGATTATATCGCCAATCTTTGGCGGAACCGTTGCAAGTGTGCTCATTGTGGCGAGACCATTTCCACGAAGAAGAAGAACACTCGCCATCTCTTCACTTGCAAAGGCAAGAAAACAGGAACTTGCGAAAGCGCCTATGCCGTCAACGCCAACGACATCGAACTTGATTTCTTCATTCACTTCCTGAAAGAGTCTCCCGGTGATTTACTCCGCAAGCAGACGCCAGAAACCAATGAGAAGATTGCCAGCGTTCAAGCGGACATCTCCCGGTATGACAAAGAAATCAAGGACACCACCGCTTTAATCGGGGTTGTTCCCGTGGAAGAACTCCGAACCAAGCTGATTGAGACTGAGAACAAGCGCCAAGCGGCAAAGGCGGAACTGGATAGGTTGAATGCCAGTATGCTTTCTTCCCAGTCTGCCCCGAAAGCTCTTGCCAGCGTGAAAGGTATCCTCGGAGAGTTGAGCACCGATGAAACCGGACACGTTGATCGCACTTCGCCAGCGTATGCGGGATTGGTTAGGCGGGTAACCAGTCACTTGAAAGCGAATGAAACCCGAAAGGTCTTGCTCGGATTGCTTCCTTCTTTGGTCAAGAACCTTGTGGTTGACACAACGAACAAGCGATACGCTGTAATCAACCACAGCAATCAACAATCCGCTTGGCGCACTTTGAGACCTTTCAACGTGGAAGACGCCTTATAAGGCATCCTAGCGCCAAAGAAAGCCACTCCTGAAACGAGTGGCTTTTTTGTTTACCGATATACGTCCAGATGCATCTTTGAAAGATCCTTTTGAAGGTTGCTCTGGATATTGTTCGTAAGCGTATCCGTGGAAATCGTTGCCGCTTTGGCGGTGGAATGTTCGGAGACAATGTTAACGATTATCGGGAAAAGAAGTTGGGTTATAATCATTCCGATAACCATAGCCGCACCGCAGCTTTTCCAAATCGTCTTTTGGATCTTCTTCACTTCCTTTTGAAGTTCGGAAATATCACCGGAGTTGCGTTTAGTGGTTTCCCAGTGAAGCGGACATTGAAGCGTTTGGACACCGCCAAATCTTTGTTCAATATTTTGGACGGTTTTCTTTATGTCTTTAATGTCTTCTTTCATTTCGTTAAGGTCTTCTTTGGTTGCATAACGGCTATCAACCATAACTTCTTGGCCTTTGCCCCATTCTGGGTTTGGCGCATACCTCGCATCGACCATTATGGTATTCTTTTCATTGTGCATAGTGGTTCGATTCTTATGAGTTGTTTTCGGTGTTCTGTATCAACTGGTAAAGAGCTACCATCACCGCTTGAACATCCGTATTGCCATTGGTAATAGCGCCATAGACATCGGGTATGTTGATTTGTTGCATCTGGTCTCGTAACACTTCCCCGGTTGCCGATATCACCGGAGCATATGAAATGTAAATACCAGTTGCAGCAGAAGTATTATCTCCAAGGACATTACAGGTAAGCATATAGTTTGTATCCGCCACAGAAGCAGATGTTGCCGGTATGTCAATAGGGTTATCCATTGCTGCCACAGTAGCCAAAGAGGTTCCACCAATACCCGTATTAGTTATATCGGTTGGCCCGCTTGGCGATGCCGTTTGAGTTGTCAAACTCGTAAGAGCTTGTGAGTTGAGTATATTCATAAAGTGTTTTCGTTTGGTTCTTTAGTATCCGAACACCATATACGATGCTGTATTTGGATCTGTTAGAACCGATGTATTACTTCCCGTATATGGACTACAAACCGACATAGTGAAACCGGTTGTCAATCTTCCAAGCGGTGCAAATGTGCTGGCGGTTGGTGCCGTTGCACTGCCACTAGATCCACAAGCGGAAACTGCATACCATTGATTTGATGCCGCATTGGTGAACTGAACCGAATAGATGCCGAGACCTTGTCTCGTAATGGTTGAGTTATACGCCAGTTGAGTTATCACAGCACCGGCAGTGCTTCCGGTTACAGTAAAGGTTCCGTAAGCAAATGCTGCGTTATTGTTCTTCCCTGTTGCCAAATATGAAGCAGTATAGCTTGACGATGCCCAAGAAGCAGAGGATTGCAAGTTGATCGTGTAAGATACAGCACTTGCGGTGATGGAATATGAAGCAGTAGTGGCCAAGGATGCTGTCAAGGCATTGGTTGCCCAAGATGAAGTTCCTTGAGAGTTCCCTAGTAAAGAGCCGGTAAATGAGGTTGCATTTACACTTCCTCTTGTTCCGTTCATTGTTATCGCAGTTATCGTCCACCCCATTTGCCATACACCACTAGAGTTGCTCATACCCCCAAGCGGATACAAAGTGGCGGTTGAAGTGTTATATGAATATAATGCAGAAGCAGTGTTTGTGCTTGAGGCATTGACCGCATAAGCTGAATAGGATGAAGAGACCGCTTGGGAAGCAGTTCCAAATGTATTACCAATGTGGGAAGCAGTAATAGCGGAACAAGTAAATGCTAACGGAGTCGAAACGGATTGAGAGGTTATTTTCAACCCACTTCCTGTGTTTGCATATCCACCGGCAAAGAGATAAACGCTTCCGCTCTGGTCAATATTTCCGATGAACAACGAACTACTGTTACTGCTGGTGCAAAACACATATGAGTCATTGGCAGTTCCAATAAATGGATACGCATATCCACTGCTATTGATACCGAAATCAATATAGTATTGAGCGGTATAGGTAGTGAGATTTCCGTTGTTGTTTGTGGCAATAAAATCCGCAGAAGCGGTGTTTCCATTATTAAGGTTTTGATTTACTACTACTCCTTCGGTGTTCTGGTTACTTCCGATAGCAAGAGATTGTGTTCCCGAACTACTGAGGATGAGTGCTCCATTATAAGTGATTTGCAGACACTCACTCCCGTTCATATCATCGAACTCTGCAATGTTTCCTGTTCCTCGGTTAGATGCAGAAACATAGAAAGTAACACCGCTATCATCGCTTCCCGGCCCAACCAAAAGATTGATAGAAGCCGTAAGGGTATTTAGTGAAATGGTCTGAGGAAGAGTGCTAACATAACTAGCAGATGTGGCGAAAGAAGCTGTGCCAACTATGTTTTTAACGGTTAGGATTTGCGTTGAACTATTGTAACTGAAAGGCGAAGTGATATTGCCATCGACCATCGTTGCCTGATATCCTGTTGTATTCTGCACGAACATCGGCAACCACGTTATGTTTCCGGTTGTTGAGCCAATACCAACGTTGATTGCCTTTGTTGCGAGACTTGCTGTTCCGCTATGGTTTTGAACAGTGAGAGTTTGAGTTGATTGATTATAGGTCAACCCACTATCAACCGTTGCTTGTTGAATGCCATTTGAACCGGATACAGTAACCAAAGGTATATTGGCGCTAATCGTGTTCGGAGTAACCAATACGCTATTAGCCGAAACCGCATTGCCATACAAGCTTGCGGACACAATGGGAACCGTCAATGTGAACGTAGAAGGATTGAAAAACAGATTGTTGGTTCCGCTAGGAGATACCCAAGTAGGTTGTGGGCCACTCGATGAACTCACGAATGTAACCAAATAATTGAAATTGGTATTGGTCGTTCCTATTCCAACATTGTTGGCAGTTTGTGCAAGAACTGCGGTATCTGCCCACGAACTTGTAAAGGGATAATCACTACCCGTTGCTAGACCGGTTCCACCACCACCACCACCGCCATTCATAGCAAAAGATGCCGTTGCCGCATACGATGCCGAACTGATAGAACCACCGTGCAAGATATATCTGGCATCGGAACTTGAAACCGTGAGCACGTAACTGTTATCGGAACCATTCACTTTAACGGAAATACCTTTTGACGGTTTGACTACGATAAGGTCTTTCGCATTCCACGATCCACCGGCAGTGGGAACAGAAATAAAGAATGTTGTGGTTACCTTTCCAGAAACATCGACTTGATAGATTGCGGGAACAAGTTGATCGAAATCTACATACCCATTGCTCGGAACTGAACTTGTGGAAAAGAATGCAATGATGTTACCACCAAAAGTTACCGGATAACTCCATTGCGGGGTCAATGTGACTTTCTTGATGTTGGTGGAGTCCTTAACTAGATTGAACAAATCAAAGTAAACATCTTGAGCGGTTCCGGTTTGAACACTTCCTGAATATACATACGAGCCACTTTCACTGGCAACGAGATAGAATGATGTTGCGGGAAGCGGTGATGAGATATCAACCTTATAAGTATTGGCAACTACGGATGCAGATAGAACCCCTGCTAAGCTGGTTGTGAACTGATAACTATCGGCAGTGGACATCCACGAAGAAGATATTGCCGGTGATTGTAGAGGAGTAAATAGAACCTTGCGACCTGCTAACGGGTTACTATTACAATCGATAAAAGTGTTCTGTATGTTCATATTCTGGCGATAATATCACCCACCGATAGGAGAATGACCTTGCTATCTGCACTGTTATAAATAGCGCCCAACTGCTCTAACCGTCCAAGTATTGTTTGCATTTGTAACCAACTGAACATAGCTCGTTGATACAACCATCGACATCGTAGCATCTCCGGAGTTGCCAACATCGGGGGAACAATACTCCGTATAAATCACCGTGCCGGTTCCCCAACCACCTAACAAAGTTCCATATCTTGCATTGCTGCCGCTTCTCACGGAATAATCAAAGAATGCCGCTTCAAAGGAACCGGTTGAATACGAGAGCACAACTGTATTGCCTTGTGCCGGTGTTATCGATCCTGTGAAGTTCCATCCAATTAGATCACTTGCGGTGATAGCATACGAAGCCGTTCCTGCGAAATTTGCATATGAAGCAGTAACAGAGAATGCGCCAGAAACATAACTAGCAGTTAAAGACCACGAAGAAGAACGAGCATAGGATGCAGAAAGAGCATAGGATGCCGATACCGCTTGGCTTGAGGTTATCGGATACGTTGAACCCGTTGCCAACCCACCACCACCGCCAGAACCCGCATTAAGAGCATAGGAAGCCGAGACCGCATACGAAGATGAAATGCTATGCGATATCGTTTGGTCTGCTGTGATTATCTGTCCACCCCAAGAAGCAGACGGAACCGAGAGCAACACAGAACCAGTTCCATCAAGCAAATAGAAGATGCTGCCGTTATTGTAATACTGAACCAATGGTTCAAACGATTGGCTCACGTATTGGTTTGTTAAGTCTTGGGATGGAAATCGCATATGTTATGTTAGTAATAAATATCTTCGCTTACCACAAACCAACCGGACAAGTTGAATGCGCCCATCTTACTTTGTCCACAATAGGACAAGTGCATTTGAGACACCGGGATTTACTGGTCAATCCTTTGTTCGAGTTGAACTTCGGATCATTGTTCCTCGTGGCATATTGGCAACCTCTACATACATCAATACGTTTTTTTATCGTCTCATCCGATGAGATATTGACGTTCAATCTTGTTTGAACTTTGCCAACGATACCTTTAGCGATTTGAGACACCGGCATTTGAGCAACCGTTTTGATTCTGTCAATCACCGGCATTTGTTCTTGTTGTTTGTTGCAGTTGTTACAAGCCATATTCGAAATTGGGGTTAGGGCAAGAAGCCAAGTTGTTTACGTATTGCTCTGCAAACTCTCCACCTTCACAAATACAACCCGCTTCGTTGATCGCCAACTGCCACGGTGCCCAAATGATATACGGGCCTTCTCCATATCCTGTTGGCGGCAATCCACAAGATTGTTGCGTTGGGCAACCGATGGTTGCCGCTCCTGCTGGCAAAGCTGGACTTCCAACAGGCTTAACACATATCGCTTCAAACTGGTCTCTGTGTGGATACTGGCCAGAGTTGCAAGTTCCGTCATCTTCCATCCACGGCAGTTGACAACCTGGTGGTGCCTCAAAAAGTAAATCATCCATTGCCGCTTGTATCTGGCAACCCCAATAGGTTCCGTATATGCTGTCAAGTATCACGTTGTCAAAAGGAACATAGGCACCGGCAGCAAATGACCTTGTCATTGGTGAACAGTAAATAACATTCGTTGCACACGGGTTTGTGTATGGAAGACAATACTGCGAACAAGTTGAAAAGAAATATACCGGTTGTGGTAATGTCGGAGCGGGGCCAAGAGATGGACAGAATGAACTGCTATCGCAAACATCGGAAGTATTATAGGTTCCTTGTTGTGTTATCATCCGATTGTATTCCCCAATACCTCGATTGTTTAGTGTCCCGTGAATGGCGGTGAATGTTCCGAGTGGAGTTGAGTTATCCCATTTCCAATCAGGAGAACCGGCAGAATACAAATACTGAATGGTTGCGGTTGTATTAATATTCAAAGCTACCGTGTAATCATCGATAAGAGTTACCGTTGCGCTTATCGGGTAACTCAATCCGCTGTTGCCGGTTTGAGCATATACTTTATCACCATCGACAAGATAATGCGGTTGCTCAAGAGATAGTATCACTGGGTTGTTTCCGGTTTGAGCCACGACATAGTTTCTTCCGCAAATCACAGGAGCATTCGGAAATCTCACTTTGGCAACCATTGGCGCATCTGCTGGCGGTGGATCGATTTGACTTCCGGAGATGATAAGGTTTGCCGGTGTAAACAACAACTGAGTTGAACTGTTCACACTGACTTTCCACATACCATCAACGCCAGAGTTCCCAGTATCATAAACAAGAACAACATCGTTGTTCTGAAAGTTTCCTGGCGACACGAGATTGATCGTGTTTTGCATAGCGGGAGGATTGCCCCAAAAGTTTTTAACCGCACTCCAGAGTTGTGCAAGTTGCCCCCACGTAGAGTTAATCGGAGTTCCACTATATGTAGATTGTGAGAAGTTGAGAATACAGGATGCCGATTGAGGCATCACCAAATATCTATCACCGGCACAAGGTCTGGCCCAGTTCCAAGAGGGTCTTCGTATGCGTTGCTCTACCCACTCGCAGACCCACATATAGTTATCCGCTAATGGTGATGGCCCGTTCGAGTTACAAGTGGATGGAGTTGACCACTCCCACCAGTTATACGCTTGAAATGGGCCTTCCGGTAATTGTGCTGCATCCCAGTTATTAACCCATTGTGTTGCCGCTGGAACGTGACAACCTTGAGGGTTTCCGCTCTTATCAATCGGACTATCACTCCAAGCGCCATACGTGGAAAGATAACTCGGCAAATGACATTCTGGATCAACCAGACTGTCGCATCCATTCATATTCCAATTTTGGTGAGTTTGATCCCACCAATGGTTAAAGTTCTTCGGTAATGGCTTTCCGATAATGCTTCCATCGAAACCGGGATCTATAGAGCCAGAACAGTCAATGCCGATTTGAGGTATTCCCACCTTCTCATTGTATGTGACTAACGGGCCTATGGTAACATCAAGATCTGTTCGTATTGGGTATAGGTTATCATCGGTCAAATCCCAGGTCTTTAAGAGCTTGATAATATCCGCTTTTACATCGGCAGATGTATAGGTATTTGATAGTTGTCCCGATACTGTTGTGTATGTGTCGTTTGTTTGTTGGCACGAAGACGATGAGAAGTGACCTTCCATTGTCATTTGGAATGAGGTTCCCGAGTAAGCATATACCGTATTCCCGGTTTGATACGTCCCGCAATCCGAGCACGGTTGAAGATCCCACGATTGGTGTTGCAAAGTTCCGGCAGACAAATCAACGGTTAATGACTCTCGGAGTAACGATACAACACTGTCATCTGATTTGGTGCAATCAACCCACCATTCAAGATGCCAAGCATTCGGACCATCTTGCGTGATTACATAATTCACTCCTGCGACTGGAGAAAGTGGACTTCCCCAAGCATTTGATATGCTTGTAAGTAAAGAACAATATTGATTGGCAAGGTCTCCAATAGAACCATTTGCCATACCAAGCAAACCGAACATATCATTTGATGCGATTGTTCCTTCATCGCTTGAACCACTAGAGCACGAATCCACAATAAGGTTTCCGGAGTATCTATCAACGTGAACAGTTTGTTGTGCTGTTCCAGTTGCGGTAAGTGTTCCGTTACTGTATTGCGTCTGAACCGCAGAAGCAGAGATTGCAAGATAATGAGTATCGTCTGCGCTTCCCGTGTGCGGATTGGAAATACCGCAAGTGCAACACCATTGAAACGAGTCCGACATAAACCAATCCGGACTTGTATAGGATAGTCTCCCGTGAAATGCCTTCTTTGCGTATAGGTTTTTGAACCCACCTATTGAGTTCACACATTTGTTGAACGAAGTAGTGTAGGCACTTTGAGAGAAACAGTTTGAGTATGGGCCATAGTAACTTTTGGAAACGCAAGATCGTTGATCGCTATTTAACGGATATGGTATCTCACAAAATGGATTTCCGTTTACTCCATCTCCGCAGTGATAGCACGGATTATCGGGACAACCGCCAGCGTTGAAAGGAGAGCAATCCGGAGCTAACGCTTGGCAAGGTCTGCCGTATGGATCGATGTAACCAGAGGAACCCGAAGCATAATCCTTAACCTTTGTGGTATTGAGCCATTGAAACGATTGTGTGAGCGGATTATTAGACCACAGTGTTAATGATGGTATGCCGCTACCGCCACAAGGTTGGATTTGATTTGGTGATACGTGCATTGCATCTTTAGCTTCTGCTTAGTGTGGATTATATGGCAAATACCCTGTTTGGAACACAGAGCCAGATTGAAACGCCATCACATATTCGGTGAGCCCATTACAGTTTATCATTGTCATTGCGCCCATTGGCAATGCCTGCCAAAAAGTCTGATTGGCAACAACCTTGTTGCGACCATTGAATATCGTGTATGAAGAAGTGTATGCACTGGGTATCTCTGGATAAATCGGATAATAGACGTTTGCGGAATAGTATCGAGTGGATTGCACTACGGTATATGGCAACCCTTTTGAATAGAGTGGAGCAACAGAGGAAGCCAACCACGCTTCATTGCACGATGCTGGCGGAACATAGTTCACGCAAATGAATAGACCAATCGATATCGGTGTCACCGAAGAACCGCTTACAGCAGTTGTGCCAAATGGAATAGCGCCACTTAGCGGAGCACCATACGGTTGGCTATAGGTCTTGTTTGGCGAAACTCTTACAATTTGATTTGGGAAGTATTGTTGGTTCGGATCAAAATCACCGGCATATCGGAAAGGCAACGTATCGTTGACTACGTCAAGGGTTAGGGTAACTCCATCGGGGCCTTGCTCGACACCGATGCCGTTCCCGGCAACGATACTGCCTGCGTTAAGAGTAGATGATACTTTGTTCTTCCAAGCATTTCTTCTATCTTCTGTAAGCGGTAAAGTTCGTATTTTGTTGAGTGCCATAGGTTACACATTGAGCATACCCGAATATCCTGGCGGATACGGAGTTGAATAAATCATCGGAAAATCTCCGATATTAGAGTATCGGAAATACTGGCAATCAAGCCATTCATCCCATTCAAACAACTGAACAATAGATATCTTTGTTGGAGTGATAAAGGTTCTCACCGGAACGTGAACAAGATACCCGCCCAAAGCGAACATATCCGATATATCGCCCATAGCTGTTTGGCTCTTAGGAATGGAATAACTTGGCAAGAGTTGTTGCTGTGTTATCTGGTCTGGTTGGAATATCTTAATCAAATCGCTTCTTGAGATGATAGGATTGATGTTTGATTGTTGCCATCCCGCAGCATCAATCAATGCATAGTATGGTTCATTGTCCACGGCATTTGCATCGGTGATGGCATAAACGGCAGTTCGTTTAACGTGGATGGTTGCGGACTTCACAGAGGTAACACCGGACTTCAACAACTGATAAAACTGTTGAGCAATCGTATTCAAAGGAGCAACTGCCGCAGCTTGTGCCGGTGTCAATGCAGTATTGTTCGCAAGATTGAGTTGACCGAACGGGCCATACTTCAAGGCTTCACGTATGGCAATCTGAACGAATGGCGGAACCGTGTAACGTTGTGTGGTAATAAGTTGCCCCAAAGCATTGGTTGTATAGATACCCGCTTCAAAGATATCACGATTTACAATGTTCTCAGTTACTTCCCAAATCACTTGCTCTGTCATCAAACTATCTGCATTGGTGATTTCATCGTATGGAACGGTGATGGTGATAGAGAATACTTGGCCAGGATTCTCCTGAACTGAATATGACATATAGTTGTTAGCACACCATAGGGCAATGGCGCTGATATCAGCTTGTAGCTTGCTAGTATATGTCTTGGTAGTGGTTCCCAATGTGGTTGGCGTGAAATCGGATTTGCGAGGTTGCAATATAGCATTGGTTGCCGGGAACCCCGACTCGAAAGAAAATGGATCAAGCGGATTTGCCTTCCCGATTGAGGAAGCATCCGATGTCGGATAAACATATAATGGTTGTTGACTTGGCATAAATTGTTTTCTTTAAGCTTTCATTAGTCTGCTAATCCCGATCCGCCTTCTTCATCATTGCCGTTATCTTGACTGAATGGCGTAGTGTTCACAACGATTTGTTGCAGCAAATCCACCATCTTAGAATTGAGAGATACAATCTTACCTTGTATATCACTTCCGAACACACCACCAATAGCGAGATTGGCACTACCACCACCGGCACCATAACCTTGCCCTAACTTGTCCAAGAACCCGCCACGGTTGGGCGGTGGAGCACTTCCACCACCAGAATACATAGGGTTCGACTTAATGTCCTCCGCTCCAATGAGAGAGGTTAATCCGCCCATTCCAGCATATCCCGAAAGCTTTGAGAACATCTTGATACGATTGGCACTTCCCATTCTCTCCCCAACCATCTTTGCCGTTGCAAACATATCTTCTGGTGAATACAACCCAGGATATGTCCTGTTCAGTTCGACAATATGTTCCGCTACTTCTTCTGGTGCCATATTCTTGACTTCTTGTAGAAATGGTTTTCCTTTGAATGCGAGACGCTCAATAGCAGAAGAAACCATTCCTGGCATACTTGATTGAACTCCTTTTAATCCGCCCACTCGCATACTTCCCAACTTACCAACAGGAACACCGAATGTTGCCGCAGTTATCAAACCTTGCATACCACCTTCCGCTTCACGTCTTGCTTCTTCTGTAAGGTTCGGGCCTAATGCTTGTTCTCCAAAAGGTTTCCAGTGTCCCAAGCTAATCGCTTGTGGAATGGTATTGCCCAAGTCTCGGAGTCCCGCTTTGTTTCTTTCTTCACGTTCTCTTCCCCATTGAACAAAAGCATTGTTGTCTTCTTTGCTTCCCCACAAACCACCACCAGTTTTCAAAGCTAACCATCCTCCTTTGAGAATATGCGAAGCTTCCCCAACCACGCCATTTACCATCTTGAGTATTCCATCGACCAAGGTCAAAAGTAGAGAAGCAATCGGAGCTAACTTGTTTCCGATGCTACGAATATCTTCAACTATGTTTGTCCAAGCAGTAGCGATATTTCCGGTAGTTCCTTCCGATACTATCTGGAATTGGTGTTCCTTTTGGTATTCAGATAGACTCTTTCCTTTGAACTGGTTTGCCAATGCCATTGTTTCCGTAATGGACTTTCCAAACCCGAGGTTGACCAATGCCGCTTCACCGCCAGGATGAGAGGCACCGGCAAGAACCTTCTGGCCAAGCTCCACCGTCCCGAGTCTGTTCGGGCCTTTGATGTCTGCCATACTCACGCCAAGAGAGGCAAACGATTGCATCAAGGTCTTGTTGCCGCTTGCCGCTTTCTGTGCTCGTGCTTCTATCTTGTCATAGAAACTAAAAATCTTTTCTTGAGCCACACCGGCACGTTCTGCCGCTACACGAATAGTTTGAAGTTGTTCCCGAGTGATGTTCAGTGCTTTTGCACTCTTGGCGAGTTCACTTGCCCATTCACCGGTTCTGCGAACTACTTCCTCGACCACCGCAACAGAGAAAGCGGTTTTGAGTTTTTCGCCAATGTGGCGTTGCAAATCATTTCCGAGACCCTGTGCTTCCCGCTTTACTTCGGATATAGCACGTAGAGCAGAAGAGTTTTCACCTTCAATCCTGAACCTTAAACTTGAGGTTGGCATTGGACTAGTTCTCCTTTCTCTGTGAGTTTCACTTTACCGGCACGAATATCCTCGACCAACTTCTTCGCCTGTTGTTCCGCAAGAATAGCTTCTTTGGTCTTCACTTCGATAGATCCACTCTTGGCAACGATGGTAACCCATTCAGCATACAATCTGCGTATCGACATATTCATGACTTCGGATTGCGAGTATCCGCATTCATTCTTCAACACAGAATAAATATTGGATTTCCAATCAACCCCGTTTTGCGGTGATGATGGGCCTTTCTCTACGAACTCAGGCATCGAGTTGATGTAATAGCCAAGGTATTCTTTGATTTGGGTTATCTCCGCAAAGATGTTCCATTGCTCTTTCTTCTTGATATACTCCACCATATGCTTCTCAAACTCCTGCCGTTCACTTTGATAGAAGGCGGCATCCTCAATAAGTCTGGTATTGTCTTCGTATGTATGGCTGCATACGAGGATGAAAAGAAGTATATGGCGGATACAGTTCAAGTAGTTCTCATTTGGATCGTTGGATATTTCTTCCGGATAGAGGCTTTCCGACAATAAAGGAGACTGATAGGCTTCGAGGAAAGACCAGTGCCCAAGAGAGAACGGCTTCAAGATGAAAGAGCACACAACGTGCTCTGGCGCTATAAGCGTCTCTGCAAAACTGAATGTGCGGCTATCCTGCATATCGTCAAATAGAGAAGCGGGTATATACTCCCACTTCTCGTTATCTTAACCGACAAGCAGGAGTTAGCTGATAGCATCCCAGGAGATAGCTACAACTACAACTTCGGTTCCGCCAGTGCTGGAACGTCTTTCCTGAACAGATTCAACTTTCCAGTTGGTAACGTCAATGACGTTGCTAACATCGATGTTGTCCACAACTGAGATAGCAGAACCAACAGCAGGTTCATACGCACTTGTTGCTAGGTTTCCATCGGCAGTTACTACATTACTTGGAATGTATGTAAATGTTCCTCGTGTCTTGAAATCATAGAATACCGCCATTGCAGTATTTCCTTTTTGATTTGGTGCCGTCCATTGGGCGGATTGTCTCTCTGCATCAATAGTCTGAATAAGAGAGTTCACGCCAAAGGCGGTGCAAGATACACCGTTGGTTGACCATCGCATCTGTAATCCGTAAAAAGTATTCGTTGCCATATTTGTTTTCCTTTATTGTTTGTGTTATAGACTTCCGCTCAAGCAACCGATGCATCTAACCATCATATCCGATATGAGAGCATCACCGCTTACGCTGTGTCTATTATCCATCTTCTGTATAAATAGCGTTGAGAAGTTCCTTGTATTACCCGTATTGATTGCCGCCTTGATGTTCGGATTGCAAACAGCATTGTATATGTTTGCTGCGAGCATCCCGAGTCCATTGGCATATCCAGTGTTATTGATAGAGCCGCTGATATCTGCCGCCATCTCCTTGACTGATATATTGACCGTCATATCATAGACATTAGAGAACGGGAAGGTTTCAGAACCCATTTCGCAGTTAACAAACACCGCTGGTGCTTGCATCTCCGCTACATCACCGGTGCCTGTATAATACGAAGCAGTTGTTTGGAGTGGGTCACATTGACTAATCAAGTAGTCAACGAAACTCTCTTCACAGGCATAGTTGAGTGATACAAAGTTTCCAACCATATTGGTTAGCTCTGTTGCAAGATATACTGGAGTGATCCTTGTCCTAGTTGATACACGGCACCTTGAGGATTTGGAACAACTTTCGCCCAAAGTCCGCTAAGTGAACCACTCCAACTAAGCAAAGTGCTGTAGCCAGGATACAGAATAGTTCCAACAGGGTTGGCGCTTCCACCAGCACCGGAACCGCTAATCTGAATGAGAGATTGAGAATATACAGTGTTATCGTTGTAGAGATAGCACTGCAATACATCCGTCAATGAACCAAGACTCACTTGAGTCCAAGCACTGCTGGTTACTGCCATAGTGCTGTAAATACAGTTTGAACTGGTCGGAGTGGCGGTAATGCTTGGAGCATTGCTGGACACTCTCGCACCATCAACTGTGCTGGTCATTGAGACTGAACTGTTCAATGTGTTTGCCATAAAAAGTATTTTCCTTTATTGTTTACGAACCCCCTAGTTTCCTACTGTATTCTCGATTGACGGGGTTCAACTTTCTTTCGAGATACGTAATCATACTTGCAGTCTCTTTCCTGATTGCAGCATTGAGACCGTCCACTTTAATCTTGGCGAGTATTGCAGAGTTTCTTTCGCCATCTGGCCCACCGATATCATTCTGGATTTCGCCATATGCTCGGGGACTACGCTCCACTAATGCCGGTGTTGCCTTCCCGAGTTTCTCAAAGTTCTTCTTGTTCATTGTGGCTTTGTCTGCCGGGGCCGTGCTCGACCACCGCTTTACAAAGTTCAATTCGCCTTTGCTGCGAAGATACTTCTCGATAATCACAATGGCATTCTTCCACCCTGAACGAATAAAGTTCCGGTGAGCTATCCTGTTCTTGATAAACTTCTCAACCGCTCTTGCCATCTTGGAGCCGGTCAAGCCTTTCTGGTTTTGTTTACCTAACTGCTTGTTTACAAGAATTGCCGCTAACGGGGCATCGGGATACCTATCCGAACCAACGCTTAACTCATCTCGTATCCTGCCGCTGTTTGCCGTCTTCGTTAGTGAAGTGCAGTTTCGTGCAATGTAATAAAGCTTTGCATTCACTACGTCTGCTGGTAGCCGCTTCTGGAACTTCATATAGTCCGCAAAGACGGCATCAAAATCTTTTGTGTCAACTTGAAGAGAGAACATCTTATATACCTCTCGTAGTGCATACCGCAACAAGGCGGATATACGCCAATGTCGGATGATACTTGGTTGACTTAATACGATAAGGTTCCCCGAGATACTGTATCAACTGCTGTGTATCTGGCGCTGTATTGTTTGGGAATGTTTGGTTCCCATTTCCATCGGTTAGAGGAACCGTCATTGTCAGAAGCTTGTCGACAATGAACCCGCCTGTTTCAAGTTCTCGTTCAAATTGGTTTACAGATGGAATACAAGGGTATGATATACCATTCCAAATGAACTGAGGGTTGCCCAAATCACTTTGAGCTTCATTCATTCCATCGATGATATCGTTGATGTATGCCATATGCTTTCAGAGAAAACCCCGATGATGGTATCAAACCCACCATCGGGGCCGAACTCAGAAACAAGCTAACCGTTATTGATTAGGTCGATTGCGTGATAATCGGGATAATAGCTTTGCTATTTCCTGCCGCTGCCCCGAATAGCACATACGTCCCCAAACGCCACATCGGTTTACTTTGGTCAAACGCTACCACTACTTGTAGCGATACCTTAGACGTTGGATCGACCGCTGTGTAGGATTGGATCAATCCTGTATTCATATCTAGCGGACTTCTCATAGCCACAATCAAACCTTGTTTGTGACCAGCAAACCCAACCAACTTATCATTGGTTCCAGTTCCCGAACCTACGTAATCACCACCGTATGGCTTGGTAGATCCGTAGAGGCGTGGATACTGATAAACTGAAAAGTTCAACACTGGAACACCTTGGCGTCCAAGTGCATTACCATCACCATAACCGTTCTGTTGAACGATTTGTGGAGAACCATACACATACGTCTGTGTGATGTATGGGAGCAATCCTTGCCAGACAGAAGGCATTACGATTGCGTAACGTCCTGGCTCTGGGATTTCGTTGTTGGTTAGAGTTGCATTCAAATAGGCAAAAGAACCGGTTGCCGTATTCAACTGAACGTTGGATGAAGTTGCAACAGTCATCGTGGATGTGAAATACGAAGACGTTACTTGCTGTGCCAGTGTTACGATAACACCGTTAGCGGTCTGCTTTGCCAAGGTTGGCAAATAGAGGTTCTGCAACATAGCAGGAGTGATCGTTGCCCAATCAGTGACGTTGAAAGCATGATCGTGTCCTTTAGTTGCAAGGTTAATAGTAACCGAAGAAGCCGTAGCTTGTGCGGTTTCCCATCCACTTGCGCCCAAGTCATTCAAAGTAGAATACTGGGTTGTTGGGATACGAGTTGTTACGCTGATACCACCGTTGGCGATACTATCATCGAAGTTTTCGGTGAATAGGTCTCGTGGTGGCATATCTGCCAAAAAGGCATTGAGGCTCTTCTGTGCATACACTGCCAGAAAGCCAGCCAAACTGTTTTGTGTTAGTGCCATATATATGGGTTTCCTTTATCTCAAATGGTTATTGTTTCGCATTGAGGAAGGTTGAGATCTCCTTCTCGTGCTTTCTGTAGAACTCCGTTTGTTCTGCACCTTTCAAAGATACAAACTTTTCGTATGTATTCCTTGGTTGCATAGTAGGAGTTGAAATCATTTCCTCGGGAACAAATGAAGCAACCCCAATACGGGATAGTGCTTCATTCACTCTTCGATTTACCGAAGTCTCCTTTGCTTCCAAAAGAGCATTCAGTTCTTTCACTTCTTTCTTATGTGCTTCGGACATCTTTACCAACCGGGCATCGTATTCCATCTTCACACCGGGAAAGGTTGAAATTGTTTTTTTGTAATCAGCAATCTCTTCAAGCAACATATTGTTTTGCTCTTTTAGAGATGTGATTGCATCCTCTAACTCGGCTTGTTTATTGTGCTTGAATAGGTTCATTGCCGTCTTATTGTTTCGTTGGTGGAGTGCTAACAAAGTCGTTGCAGACTTTTTGCCAAGCGGTTAGTTCCTTGGAAGGAGTAACCATACCAATACCCATTGCCGCTTTCCAGTTGGCATCGGAGAGTTCCATCTTCTTGGAACCTTCTTCCTCTTCTTCCTCTTCTTCCTCTTCCTCTTCAAGTTCGGCTTTGGTAGGAAGTGCTTTCTCTTCTTCCATCTTCTTGCCGCCTTCTTCCTCTTCTTCTTCGGAATGCTTCTTGCAACGGCTACCGCATTCAGCACAAGTATAGTATTCATCCTCTACCGCATCGGTAATCGGATCATCGGCATCCTCGGTTTCTTCTTCGCACTTCTTACCGGCTTCTTCTTCTTCCTCTTCGGATTTCTTCTCAGCATACCCGCTATCATATCCGGCTTCCTCTTCACCTTTCTTTGTGGTGGTGGTAGCACCGGGAACACCGGGGAGTGCTCCTTCTTCTTCCGCTTTCTCTGCATATCCACCATCATAGGAACCGGCAATCTTTTGGATGAATGCATCCATTGCGTTCTTGAGGTTATCAAAAACAGATGCCTCTTTTTTCGTTTCAACTTTGGTCTCAACCTTAGTTTCAACTTTGGCTTCCGTCTTGGCTTCTTTTGGAGTTGGGTTGACCTTCTCCACTTTGACATTTTGTGATTTCGTCATATTAGTAAATAGTTTGTTATACTACATTGTTCGCTAAAAACTCGTTGAGAGAGTCGTGGAGACTATCAACGAAACCCTTGTCGAGTGCCATTGCACCTTCAAAGGCCAGACCTTCAAAATCACTGACATTGATTTGCGGTCTCTTTGAAGAAATAACATCCTTGAACTTTTGATGTTGCTTCTTCACATCTGTATTGATCCACTCACGTTCATCCTTTGTGAGCGTATGCCATTCGTGCCCCATCAACTTCATATCACCAGAGTAGAACGCTTCTATTGTGATACCGGCTTGCTCTAGTGCCTTTGTCTGGTCTGTTACTACGGTGTAAACCCCAACAGAACCAACTTGGCTTGATGGCGTCATACCGATAGTTCGGCATTGACTGATTAGCCAATACGCAGCACTACAAGCTTGGATTTCCGTCCATCCAAGCACGGGCTTTATATTGGTATCAATATCTGAAATCTTTCGTGCCAGTTCCTCAATCCCCGTGGTCTCCCCACCAGGTGAAGCAAACGATAACACAATGTGGCTTATGCTCGGGTCACTTGCCGCTTCATCCAAAGCATCGGAGATAGCATCGACATCCGTCATATTGCACAGCAGTTCCTCAAGCTGGCTCACTCCCTTGGAGAGAACCCCACTCACGCTAATCACCGCCACGGGGCCGTCACCGGCTGAATTGTCATCCGTGGTAGCTTGTGCATCCGACAAATCAAACGCCAATGAACCGTTCATATAATGCTGAACTGCTTTCACTAATGCAGAATGATAAGCCGGATTGAGCAACCATTTGTGAGTCAATAGCTTGGTTGCCAGCTTGGACATATCGAGGTTATTTCTGTTGATTTTCATTGTTGTTTGAAATCGGAGGTTGAACCTTCTGTGTTAAACCTTCCTTCATTGATTGGGCAACCATATTCGGATCGACACCGGTTGCTTTGGAAACTTGTTGAACTCCTTGCCAAAACAAAATCTGTTCGTTTACTACTTCACCAATAATAGCACCGGCAGTGGTGTTGCGCTTCTTTGCAATCTCATTCATAGACTTCAACCCTGCCTTGTATGCTTGAAGGTCTCCTGCATCGTCATATCCTTTGTTCAGGCTGAATGGTGCCGGATGCGTGAGATTGAAACTATTGTAAAGGTCTTCATCGTCATTGCGTGAAATCAATCCTTTATCCATTGCCTTTGCCAATGCCCAAGAAAGGATAAGCTTGCCGTGCTTATCAAGTATCTTCTGGCGTCTTGAAATTGAACGATTGAATATCTCCCCCACTCCATCACTTATCCTTCCGGAGATTTCATCCGGTGAGAACAATAGAACGTGTGGAACGCCAAGCGTTGATAATACGTGAGTCTCCAACCTCGTAATATATTCCCCGGTCTCATTGGCAGGAGTGTTGCTCGACAATGTGGCAATGTCACCACCGCTTGCTCGAACATACCTCGTGGTTGGCCCGTCAACGATTTCGACACCGTGAACATTCGGAGATGGAGTAAAGATACCGCTAACAGATTGGTTACTTTCCAACTGTTGCAAAGTCTGTTGAAGTTCAAGTGGGCCTTCTCCCGATGGTGTTTTCTCAACCAACCCAACACAACTTTCGATTTTGATTTTGTCCATCAAATACCGCTCAATCTCTTGCAAGCTCAACGCTTGAAGGATGGCGCTTCCGATAGTTGGCCTTCCACGTCCTTTATCAAGGAACCGTGGGTCAAATGCCATTACACTATTACGAGCAGAAATTAGTTGGCTATCTGTTGCCGGTGCAATGCTATTCACAAGGTTCTTCGCATTCACTACATTGTATGCAAGCGGCTTGCCTTGATAATCAAATACAACTCCATCCGATATGATTGAGTTAGGTAATGGAGATTGTTCCATTTGATCGTTGTATAAGGGATCGGCTGCACTGCCAAAGGAACGTATGCGGTGAGAAGGTATTAGTTGTATTTTAGGGAACCCGTTATCCTCTCCGAACACAATCAAGAAGTCTCCATCCATATCAAGCATTTGGGTTCCCACATACATTATCGTTTGAAAATCAAATGTGTTACCACGATTGCAGCAGTTGGGATAAAAGTCTTTGGTCAACCATTCTGTGGCTTCTTGTCCCCACGCTTGGTTGTTTCCTACATACTCAGGAAGATAAGCTTCTCCCACCGTGAATGAAGCGTGAACTCGGATTGCGCTTTCAACCCAACCGTGTTGTGAACAGATTTCACGAGACCACCTTACAAGCAACTCTCGGGAGAGTGCGTCCAAGCCGGTCTCTGTATCTTGCTGGACATACCACCTTGGCGAGTATCTTCCATAGTTCGGAAAGCTGTAGATGTTCCCATACAAACCAAATGCTTGCTTGTTCAGGTTACCGGCAACATTTTGTTGCAGCACACCACTAACAAGCTTGGCTTGCTTCGGTGACAACACTACGCTTCCTTTTTCTCTCGCCATAGGTTTGTATTAGGATATTCGAAATGCTCTACTGTTACGGACAATGTATCCATACACAGCAGGATTAAGTTGCTTCAATGCGTATCGGGTTTCCGCAAGAATACTTTCAACCGGTGCCACAAATGCTTTCTTGCCGCTGTTACCTTCTCCCGTCCATTCAAGCACTTGCCTTCCTGCCTGATATGCGCTTAAAGCTGCCGCTCTGATTGCTAGAATGGTTTCCTCGCTATCGATTACAGGATCGAGAAATACATATTGGAAGCCGGTATCATTTGGCATAGGTCTTATTTATGTCCGAAAATCTTAATGTAATTCGCCAAGAACTCTTTGCTTGGAGCACTCAAAGCAGTATGAACGGGTTCAATCGTGCAGAACTTCTCTCGGGTTCCATCACAAAGATTATGCCACAAATCATTCTCGTTCCTTGTAAATGATGGACAAGCCGGTTTCTTCATCCTCTTCTCTTGGGGAGTCTTCGATAAACGTTTAATCATAAGAATAAATAGTGCCCAGATACAAAAAACATCCGGCTATTTCCTTTCCTCGGGTTTCTCCGAGTCGACAAGTTTCTTTAACTCTTCCTCGTTTACAGCAGTTGGAGTGAATATACCGGCTTGGATTGCCATCACTAGATTCATATTTTCTGCATCATACCAATGGTTATCTTCACCAGTCTTTACCCAACGTAAGGTTGTCTCTCCGTTCTTCTTAACGATTGTCTTTAGTCCTTCACTCCAAAGCTGTGCCTCATATTCCTTATCAACCCCATTCACAACCCACTTCACACCGGGAACTTTGTTGTCTCTTAAATTGGCAAAGATGGTCTTGATACTAAAATTGCTCCATAACCAGAACTTGGCGGGTAACTTCTTTAACCTATGGTCTGCCGGAAACATTGGGTCTCCATATCGTATTGGCGAGTAATACCGCTTCACCTTGTCTGGATGGTCATACGAAATCTTTTGGTCTCCTTTCAATGCTGCCCAACAAAGATATTCAAACTGCCCATTCGGAAGCTTCAATATTTGATTGTGTAATACACAGGCTTGGAATACCTCGCTTTGCATTTCACCATCACCACAATCAAGCCCAACACAAGGTAACTGAACATTCCACTTTACCCGCAATGCTTCTATCTCTTCCCAAGTCCGAACCACTCCGAAATCTAATCTCCTGCTTTCCCTACCAGAGCGGTTCCACGATCTAACAATGTAGAACTTCAATGAACCTTTTCTTTGAACGTCTGCCGTCAATATGTTTACCCACTCCTTATCCTGCTTCACATTCTCGGGTAAGTAGTCACCACGCATTATCTTTGAATGGTCTGCTGTTGGTGCTGCCTTGTAGAACCTACCTAATACTTGATTCACAAAGGTAACCATATCCTCATCTAATCCGAGATTATACATTGTCCGCTTTGCGTTCATATATTGGATAGCCATATCCGCAAAACTGATATTTGGGTTCACAAACTGCGGAACCGTGTAGCTATGAACGGAAGGATCGCCATCATTCTTTATGCATAGATACTTGCTAGTATCATTGAGTAATCGTCTGTTCTCCTGAGTATCGGTTACCTTGTGGCAACAGTGAAAGCATTCGAGCCAAGCGGTCTTTGCAGATAACCCGATGTTGGTTTGTTCTCCATCGGGGTTCAAAATCGTAGTCCAGTTGACACCGGCAAATGTCCCGTCCAATCGTTGCCAGTTCCATCGATACGGTTGATACTGCTTACACTTCGGACAAAGCCATTCCCATTCATATATCATTCCAACATTGAAATACTTCTCTAACTCAGAACCCGCTCTGTTGGGTTGTGATGAGATAACAATCTTTCTTCGACCAGCAAAGGCGGTGGTTCTTGCCAACGCCTTATCGATGGTTCCAGCATCCAGAAAGATGTGTGCCTCATCGAGTAGCAGGAAGCGGATCGACTGCCCGTGCAACATTGACTCTTTTGCGGAAGATACCTTTACCGCCATATGTGGAAATATGATGATATCCTTCTTCGCTGCATTACGATTACCAGCAAGCATCTTGGCAACCGGTGGAGTGTTTCGGAGCAATGGCAATAGGCGAGTCTCCATAAAAGTATGTGCCATTTCATCGGATTGATGGAGACGGAGCACGGGGCCAGCGTCATTACAGATAATGAAAGGTATATACAGTTCCGCCAGCAAGCTCTTGCCTATCTGAGTTGCTCCAATCAAGTTTACCATCTTCACTCTTGGGTCGAGCAAATCATCAAACGGCTGAACAAGGTATGGAGACAACGAGACATCAAACCTCCCCGTGTATCGGTATGCTTGAGGAAGGTCGACATTCTGGTTGCACCATTGATATACGGAACCCGTGAAAGGCGGATTGAAAGACTCAACGAAACTCGACAGCAGTTCCTTTTGATAAGTTATTTCCATTGGGCGATTTCCTTCTGAACAAGGTCGAAGATGTCCACGAACTCTTTCCGTATCACCATCTCAAAGCCGGGACATTTGCTCTCAAGGTTCTTCTCCTTGGCGGTGAGCGTGGATGATAGCGCCAGACCAAACGCTTTCAGGAAGTCTCGGAGTTCTGCCGGATCAATCATCTCCCGTTTCCGCTTGGAGATTTCCAAGTCTTTCAACTGGCCATCTTTGATAAGGTTCTGGCGCTTGATTTCGTCCAAGCTTTCCCCGGCCCACTCTTCAAGCTCTTCCTTGTGTTCCTGCATCCACGGGGAAGCTTCATCCCAGTTTATCCGGTGAGCATTGAAACCGGGGCATCCGTGGTTCTTTGCCGCTTTCAAAATCTCAACCGGTGTCCCGGTTGCGCCAGAAGCTTGTTTTAAGGTCTCGTATCGCATACCCATATAAATAGCGCCCACACACGCCAAACCCTCGCTATAGGTCAAAATAGAAGCGGCAATGAGGCAATACGTAGATGCTTGGATGCTTGAATATGGGAATGCGGATATGCTTGTTGTATTGTGCTGTATAGCGCATACCAATACGAGCCAGCCAGCGTGTTAATACGGGCCAGCCAGCATATAGGTAAAGAGATCGGGCTCCCGAACCCCGCTTGCTCCTTTTTTGGGTCAAAAAGAGATTCCTTGATTTGTATATGATATTGCCCAATCAACCCCCCAAAAGAACCCAACCGCTTCCTTCTGGCTCACCGCTTCTATTTATTCTGTGGTGAGATTGGAATATTCAGACCACATATCCGGAAGATTACGATTTCACTGAACCCCGTATGCCGATTGCTGCGGGGTTCTTTGGCTTTCTCGATTGATATGTATTCTCGTGAAGTGATAAGAAGGCATTCCAAACGCTTCACAACCTATGGTAAAAAACATCCCCGCATAGCTGTTCTGTGCGGGGTTTCTCTTTTGGGATTGCTATTTATTTCCGTGGCAAACTATTGGACTCAAGACACTGAAACGGCAATCCTTGAATACTCAAGCTCACAGGATATGAACACTCGTAATCAAATCTTTGTTGATACGCTATACGAGCCAATCAGCAAGATGATAGAGTGCATCTTCAATCGCTTTCAGTTGTCCGCTTGCGGCTATCCTGTTGAGACCATACAACAAGACGCTGTTGGATTTGTCGTTAGCAAGCTGGAAACATTCAGCCCACAGAGAGGCAAATCATTCGGATATTTCTCTGTAATCGCCAAACGCTATCTCATTCAACTATCCATCAAAGAAGACAAAGAGGAACGGTTTCTTGTGCCGTTAATCCAGAGGCAGGATGGAGAGGAAAAGGAAATTGATATACCGTTCATTGATCCGAACAATGAACCGTTTCAGCATACAGAGTTTGTGTCACAAATGCTTGATTGGTGGGATGAGAATATCGAAACGGTATTTGCTACTAATCCAAGGCATCTTGCTATTGCTCGTAATGTATTGAGTTTGTTTGGTGAGCAAAGCTTTGAGTTTGAGAAAAGAAAAGAAGTCACCGCACATATCGCAAAGACAATGAATGTAGCACGGAGCCACGTATCCCGAGTGATACAGAAGATGAAGTGCTATATCTTTCTTCTTCGCAAATCCTACATACAGCAAGGTCGAATTGAGTATCAACTTCCGCCTACAGCAATCCCCGTTGCCAAGAAAATAGTCGAGCCAGGAAGAACGAAAGTCCCCAAGATATTCACTGAGGAAGAGAAAGAGACACTTCGGGAACAATATCGGAGTGGCAAGTATCCCAAGCGCATACTTGCTGTGATGTATCGTTGTGGAACGCCCAGTATTGACAAAATCATTGCCGGTATCACAAAAGTAAATCAAGGCATCTCGCCTAAACGTTGTCTCACCGCTGAACAAGCCATATCCATTCGTAAGGACTATGCAACCGGTCAATACCTGCAACGTGAGTTAGCGAGTAAATACAATATCAGAACACGATTGGTATCAAGGATTGTGACGGGCCAACAGTATCGGGATTGCATTCTTGCTCAATAAAAACACAATCCGCCCAACTTTCATTGAGCGGATTGGTATAGCTCTATCTTACCGAACCACATTTACAACAGGATACAGGAAGGAAGAAAGTGTTATTGCAACACTCGGGGAACTAATGGGATTGCCCCATCATTCAATAACTATTTGGCTCACCGGGAAAACGTTTGGTTGGACTTATTATATGCAGCTTGGGCGGAATGCGGAGCGCAAGAGAATATAACCCCGGCACGGAAACGCTTCGCTTGCTCGGATGCCTCTGGTTTATAATAACAACACGATTCTTTCTTCATAGTTGGAACTGGGAGACTGTAACGCTTCGCTTTCGGATGGACACCGGCAAATATAGAAACTACAGACTCAGTTTGGTTTTGTTAGTGGATACCCACAATCTAAGACCTTTCTTTTGATCCGTCTCCAACTCCGACCAAGTCTTACCATATTGTTTTTGAGCGTATTGTATTGCCAGAAGGTCTATAGTTTCATCATTGGGGTTAGATGGTGGTTCGATATTGTTTACCTCTCCTGCTTTATTCTGGGATATGTTAAACATTGCTTCCCAGGATACCGCCAATCCGTCAAGGTCTTGGTTTCCTATAACCTTCCTATTGGGATCAATAGGATCAGTAGGATCTATAGGATCAAGATCTTTTGTATTCTTGTGTTTATTATTCTGTGTAGAGTTTCCTAAGACACTCTCAGAGTGTCCTAAGACACTCTCATTGGTTAAAATAAATGCCATCCATTTGAGGAAAGCGGCATAATCCAAAGTCCAATAGGTGGTTCTTCCTTTGGGTTTGCCAATCCGAGTTAGGAACGGGAAAGAAGCGATTGCCTTTCGTAATCCTTTGGTGTCCATACCGGTTTCTTTGAGGATGTTTGTCCAGTGAAGTTCCCAGTTGGGAAGAGCGGAGCGGAAAAGAATGTAATCAAGGATAACGTATTGATTACTGGTGATGTATTTTGCCAATTCGATTGGCACACGGTTCATTCTGTCTTTGTCTCTCATAATCTTTTCGCCAAAAAAGGTTGGTAGGAACTAACAGTGTCGTTTTGAGTAATGTCTTTTTGGCGAAAAGTGTCGTGCCGCCAGTTCCTACCGAAATCGTTTATCAATGATCTTTTCGCCAGAGATACATATTTTGGTAAATCACCAAACCGCCAAAAATGTGATATTTTATGTTTTGACCTGAACGAAGCACCATGTCGACACCGGCACTTTGAAGAAGTGTTCCCCGTGCTTGATGGAGAAGTTAGGGTTGTGGTATGTGCGTTCAAGGTAGGGTTGGAGCTTCTCTCCGGTGACAATGGCGAGCCGGTCGAACCATTTGTTTACCACCACATACGTAATCTCGGGATGGTTTCGAAGTATCCTTCCTTTGCGCTCTGGTATGTTGATTTCGGAAAATGGGAATACGGGATCAACCCATATGCTTCTTCGTTCAAGCTCTAATGCCAAGCCGGTTGCCGGTGATACCAAATCAACGCCATAGATATCTTGATTGTTAGTGAAATCAAATCCTTGTTGGCGCATATAGGATAGGACAACCGCTCTTGATTGTGGGTCATTAGAAGCGAAGACCTCGTTTGAGAAAGCTTTGTGGTTCATACATATAAATAACAATGTGATAGGGAATATCTTAAAGAAAAGTGCATCTAATGAAGACTTTCTTTGTAATGGCGTTTGAATACAGCTTTCCGTTGCTATTTATGGGTATGAAGAAACGAACACGCCAAGACGTATATGAGGATATGAGTCATCAAATCCGATTGATAACCCATTACATCGAACAGACTCGGGAACAACAGACACCAGAACGGATGAAGTCATTTATTTGGAGCATCAAGAAGGAAGCTATTGTTTTGGGGAACAAAGCAAAGTCTCTGCAAAAGGTATAACCTATGCCATTCAAAGACCCTCAAAGGAAAAAAGAATATGCCAAACAATACGGTGCCAAGTGGTATCGGAAACACCGGGCATCGATATTGCGAGACAAGCGCAAGCGGGATCGTCTTGGCGGTGATTACGAATGGTTTGAAGAAGTCCGAAAGAATATCCTGGCGGGTATCTCAACAACGACAATGCCCAAAGAAGACTGTGAAAGGTGGTGGTCACTCTTGTCGAAGCTAGTGGACTACGAACCCTGCGAACTCGTGAAGAACCGGCATAACCGCATCAATGCGATACTCTAACGAGCACTCTAAAATATTTCGAAGATTTTTATTGTTTGGGAACAGTTGTTTATATGTATTTGGTGAAAGGAACAGAACCAATGAAAAAGAAACAACTTAGCAAATCCTACGAAGACGGTTACAAACAGCATTACTATCGGATGAAAGCGATGGGATGGAAGCCGTTCCATGTAATTGCACCACCAGCACTTGTAACACTACTCAAAAAGTATGTGAGACGTTGGAAGATTGCCAACCACATTTACAAGAACACACCGCCAGCACTCCGCAAAGGATAACCAGATTTTGGGCCAGCACTGGCGGAATACTGCTTTGGTTCCCCCACCTTGAGTAATAAGCAGTGCCGGTGCTGGTTCCTCTTTAGAAGAAACAAACAAACAAGAAAGGAACAACTCATTATGGCAGACATCAAATTCACAGAACAGGAACTCAGCGAAATCAAGAACCTTCAAGCGAAGTTTCAGGAGAAGGTATTTAATCTTGGACAACTCCGAGTGGAGCGTATGCGGGTATCCGACATCGTAAGAACTCTTGAGTTCCGAGAGTCGGAAGTCGAAAAGGACTTTGCCGCACTCCAAGCACAAGAGAAGAACCTATTGGAAACACTCACGAAGAAATACGGAGAAGGAAGCCTGAATATCGCAGATGGAACCTTCATTCCAGTCAAAGCGCCAGAACCGAAAGCAGAACTCGTATTGAACCAATAACAATATGAAAGCTTTTGATTTCGCAGAGGAATACGAAAAGCAATCCAGCAAGCCAGTATCAGAACTGGAAGAGCGGTATCAACGTTTGTGGAAATTGCTTCTGAACCCGAAACACAAGATGACAAGGAACGAGTTCGGACAAATGGCGGTTGCTCAACGTTTAGCGAGAGAAAAGAAACACAACAAAGGAAAGAACTCAGAATGAAACTAACAGAACTCCAACAGAAGAAGGTCGATGCCTTGCTAACAACTTGGGCATTGGAAATCGAAGCCAAGCATACCAGTGAGAACCCAGACCTTTGGGCACTTGCTGAACAACTCCGTAATGTGATGGAGACCACTTTCTGTAAAGACGTGGTTGCCATTGCAAAGCAGAAAGTATTTGAGTCACCAGAAGCGGCAGAAGAAATGATGTCGTTGGCGGTGTAACCTATTTCAGCATTCACCGGCATCGAGTTGTTAACCCGTCAACAGTTCTCTCGATGCCGGTGTTTTGCTGAACCGAAAGAAACAACTAAATCCATTTGAAAACAAATAGATGGAAAGAACTTTGTCGAATGTAAGTCATATTTGGACTTGACAAACGCTAATGATGGTGTATAGTGGCGGTATGAAAACAAAATGTATCTGTGGTCAGACAGCCAAGTTCAAAATAACCGAGCACGCCATTGACGGGAAAGAACCCGAATACATTGTGACATATGTGTGCTTGGAACAATTCTTGGAGTGGGTAAGCAACCACCTTGCCATCGAAGGCGAGGATTCATTTGAGGAATTATGAAAACCTACGAAATCAACATACATACTCGGTTCGTGGTGGATGCCGAACCGGAAAATCTGGATTGCGAGATTGATAAGTTGTTCGCCAAACTGCGTGACTTGGTCGAGGATAAGTCCGATATCATCCTCGAAGATGTCAATGAGGCAACCGAAGACGGCAGTTGGGAACCCACAAAGGATGAATATACAACGGTATGAGTGACTACGATATGGAATACGTTCCTGAGAACTTGCGGAACTTGAGCAAGCCAGCAGTGGCACCGGCACCAAAGAAAGAAAGCTGGTGGAAGCGGGATTTGAAGCAATTCGGGATTGGCTTGCTGTGTTGCATATTGGTTGCGGGGTTCTTCGGTCTGGTGTTCGACCACTCGGAGAAAAGCACCGGCACTTCTCAACCCGTCTATGAGTCTCAACTTCCACCGGGGTTCAAGCATCTTGGGATACCGGACAACTGGCGATACGATTTGCCCAATACCCGAAGCAGGATTTACCGCTCTGGTGATTACGTAATCAGACGCACAGTGATTTATCCGGCAGAAGCTTTCGGCAATCAAAGTGTGGGCGGAACTTTCAGCGGTGGAGCACTCCAAGGCGGGTATAGCAATATCCTCCCGTAGAACAGACCCTCATCGAAATAAAATAAAGATTTCTGCGATCCTGGCAAATATCACTGATATATATACACGTTGAGAGCAATACCGCTCCGACAGAACTAACTCAGATGAAGACACCTAAATACACTCTCCAAGCAACAAAGGAATATCGTAAGAGACGGAAGGAAGAAGGCTGGCAACATTACAGCATCTTTGCTCCACCGGAGATAGTTTCCAAGATGCGGAACTATTACAAGGCAATCTCGCATCCTGGCCCGTGGGGGAAGCCATGAAACGAACTCCAAGACAACAGTTCCTATGGAAGAAGACCGTGGATCAACGGGTCAACATTAATCATCCGGTGCTTGGCTCTATCCGAATGAAAGTCAAAACGATGTTACAGAAGATCCATCGCTATCGTATTAAACCAACATCGGAGTATTTAGACTTGGAGTCTTGGGTTGCTGAAAAGGAACAACAGTTCCCACACGATCCCAAAGGATGGTTCGTAAAGTATATGCTTGATGAAACCGAAACTACCTTCTCCGACTTCTCCGACTACGATAAGCATCCGGTGATTGTCCTTCATAGAGAGAAGGATGGTAAGCACTATAACGTTGTCCTTGATGGCAATCATAGAGCTTGTGTGGCATACAGGAACGGTGTCAAGCGGCTAACAACATACGTCCTTGAGTCTAACCATATCAGGTAAAGATTTAGTTGTATCGCCAAGGAACCAAAAAAATAAACCCCGTGGATTGATGCCCCACGGGGTTTGTTGTTTCGATATCTGGTTATGCTTTCTTCACCGCTTCCCAAATCTTGCCAACCAGTTTGAACTTGGGGTTGGCTCCGCTCGAATTGTTCGTTAGAGTCAATTTCAACTTTTCTGATGTCACGCCTTCGAGTTTCTTCAAAAGTTCTTCTTCGGTTGCGGGAAGAAGATCCCGAACCCGCCAATGCAAAGGCTTCGTGCCGGGAGTGGTTGTCTTCCTCGTTTTCGCCTGTTCTGCGGTTGGCAACTGGAAACTTTGGATAATACCCGCAAACTTTTCTGTTCTCAGAACATCGGTATCCCCTATTTCCTTCAAAACCTTCAAGGTATTTTCTGCGGTTTGAAGTTGGGAAAGGAGTTCAACTTCGATTTCCTCGACAAGCTTCTGCTGTTGTTCTTTGAGACGATTGTATTTCTCAATCGGACTTGGTTTCGGATCGTTATGCGCCATAATATTTATACCTTTCAGGTTTGCCCGTTATTGGGTATCCAAAGAATTGAATCACATTGAACCCAGTTGCAAGGAAAAAAAGCCGTTGAAAAACCCTTTCTAAAGGGGTTGATATGTGGTTCAATCCTTCCGCAGATGACCGGCACACCGAAAGTTTCTTTGGGAACCGCTACAAAAGAAGCGGTTTTGATGGAGTATGCCCCCGATAAGCTCAAGAAACTTGAAAACGTCCAAACGGCAATCCCGAAGCTAGCCAAGGACTCCAAGACGATACGGGAAATCGAAAGCATCCTTCCCCGGTTGCCCACTTCGCACAGGTTTTATTGTGCGGATTCAACGAACCTGAGTTTCATCCCAGAAGATAGCCTTCACTTAATCATTACGAGTCCCCCATACTGGACTCTGAAAAAGTATCGGGATCGGGAAGGCCAGCTTGGGCACGTTGAAGATTACGAGACTTTTCTAAACCTGCTCGACAAGGTATGGAAGCACTGTTTTAGAACCCTCGTTCCCGGTGGAAGGTTGATCTGTGTGGTTGGGGATGTATGCCTTTCTAGACGCAAGAACAATGGACGGCATACCGTGGTTCCGCTTCACGCTTCCATACAAGAAAGTTGCCGGAAAATGGGCTTCGACAACCTAGCGCCTATTATCTGGCACAAGATTTCAAACGCCAAATTCGAAGCCGAGGGTTCTTCAACGTTCTTGGGCAAACCTTACGAGCCAAATGCGGTAATCAAAAATGATATCGAGTTCATCCTAATGGAGAGAAAATCCGGTGGATACCGAAGTCCCGCTTTCATCGAACGGGCAATGTCGGTTATCTCGGATGAAAATCACAAGAAGTGGTTTAACCAAATCTGGGAAGGCTTAACCGGTGCGTCAACGAAAGCTCACCCTGCTCCATACCCGCTTGAGCTTGCGACTAGGTTAATCAAGATGTTCAGTTTTGTAGGGGACACAGTTTTAGACCCGTTCTGGGGCACGGGAACTAGCTCCATTGCGGCTTGGCAGTGTGGAAGGAACAGCATCGGGGTTGAACTCGATGAAACTTACTTCAAGCTAGCAACTGAGAAGTTCAACAGAGAATCTGCCCACTTGTGGAGCAATCACACTTCGGAAATTCACTACCACCCTAAACCCTAAACCATGTCGAACCTAACCCTAACCGCATACAAGGACTTAACACCGGCAGCAATCAAGCTGTTTTGGTCTTCTCGTAAGAGTGCTTCTGAGGCACAGAAAGCACGGGGAATATCGGATCAAGGCAACCGTTCCGGTGTTACTTCGGGAAAGAATATGGATGGTTTTGTCAGAATGGTTAGGCGTCTGATTATTGATAACGGGGTTCCCGATCTAGAAGTGCTCACAGACGGAAAATCCGGACTTTGCTTGCCGGGGTTCTTTCGCCCAACGAAAAATTGGGATTTGCTCGTTGTGAGCCAGAAACAACTGATTGCTGCGGTGGAGTTCAAATCTCAGGTTGGCCCGTCTTTCGGAAACAATTTCAATAACCGAGTTGAAGAAGCTTTGGGCAACGCAACTGATTTGAGAACCGCATACCGGGAAGGCGTTTTCAAACCAAGTCCAAAACCGTTCATCGGATACGTCTTCGTGTTAGAGGATTGCCCCGAATCAAGATCGGTTGTCAGTTTCCGATCCTGCCATTTTCCGGCAATGCCAGAATTCAAGGAGACCAGTTACGCCAAGCGGTATGAAATTTTTTGCCGTAAACTTGTGCGGGAAGAACTGTATGATGCTGCCGCTTTGGTGATGACGAAAAAGGAAGATCAAGAAACCGGAGATTTCGGGGAAATGAGTGACGAAACGAATTGCTTGCGGTTTGCAACCACTCTTGCCGGTAAGATTGCGGCTATCTCGGCTGAACGAGAGTTGAAACGGTAAGGATACCCGCAAGGATACCCGCAAGGATATAGTTTCTTCTTCCCAGGTTCATTTATAGGCGCTTTGAACCCGTGGAAGGTCTCGGAACACCGGGAACCGCCAGAACCCCGCACAACCGGTTTGCCGATTAAATACGGGGTTGTATTTATTCCGGTTGGAGACCGGAACCCGAAGATTTTTTATGGTTTATTCGGGGAAACGGTGTAAGTGGTTGATAGTCTGCAACTTAGCGGTTGGGGGTTATTTATACATTATTGCTGGCGCTGATGGATCATCCGAATATCGCGAGGATCTTCGATGCCGGCGCCACCGCCACGGGCCGGCCTTACTTCGTGATGGAGTTGGTGCGCGGGATTCCCATCACGGAACATTGCGACACCAAACGCCTGCCCACGGCCAAACGGCTGGAGTTGTTCACCCAGGTCTGCCGGGCCATCCAGCACGCCCACCAAAAAGGCATCATCCACCGCGATATCAAGCCCTCGAACATCCTGGTCACGCTGCACGATGGCGTGCCGATGCCCAAGGTGATCGATTTTGGCATTGCCAAGGCGACCCAAGCGGAACTGACGGACAAGACGGTCTATACGCAATTTCAGCACTTCATTGGCACGCCGGCGTATATGAGTCCGGAGCAGGCGGAGATGAGCGGGTTGGACATCGACACGCGCAGCGACATTTATGCGCTGGGGGTATTGCTCTACGAGTTATTGGTGGGCAAGACGCCGTTTGATCCGAAGGAACTGCTGGCGGCTGGCTTGGACGAGATGCGGCGGACCATTCGCGAGCGAGAGCCCGCGCGCCCCTCAACGCGGCTGCGCAGTATGGTGGGGGAGGAATTAACGTCGACGGCGGAGCGGCGTGGCGCCGAGGCGCCCCGACTGGTTAGCCTCCTGCGAGGTGACTTGGACTGGATTGTGTTGAAGTGCCTGGAAAAGGACCGAACCCGGCGCTACGAAACGGCGATTGGCTTGTCTATCGACGTGCAGCGGCACCTGGACAACGAGCCGGTGGCGGCCCGGCCGCCCAGCGCGGCCTACCGGCTGCAGAAGTTCCTGCGGCGGAACAAAGTGATGGTGGGTGCGGCGGCGGCGGTGGCAACCGCCCTGGTTCTTGGCCTCCTCGTGAGCCTTTGGCAGGCGGTGATGGCCACGCAGGCGAAAAACGACGCCAGGCGGAGCGAAAAAGCCGCCCAGCAGGCCCAGGTCAAGGCGCAACAGCAAGAGCAGCGCGCAGAAAGCGAGGCTAGGCGAGCCGCAGCCAACGAGAAGGAGGCCCTGAAAAGCCTCATTACCCAGTACGTGGACAATGGCAATCGGCTCACCGAGGAAGGCGACCTGTTTGGCGCGCTGCCGTGGTACCTCAAGGCCCTTGAAGGAGAGACCGACCCGGCGGCGATCGCCCGTCATCGTTTTCGCATCGGAGCCAACCTGTACCTGGCCCCCAAGCTGGTCCAGCTTTGGACCCACGAAGGCTCGGTCAACGACGCCGCTTTCAGCCCCGATGGGCGGCTGGTGGTTTCGGCGTCCGACGACAAGACGGCCCGGCTTTGGGACAGCCAAACCGGCGAGCCAGGTCTGATTTTGCCTCACACCAATGAAGTAAGGCGAGCGCGGTTCAGTCCTGACGGCGCGCGCGTGCTGACCATCGCGGGCAACCGCGCCAAACTGTGGAGCACCAGCGATGGCCGGCTCATCCGTGAAGTGGGCGGGAATTCTGTGACCGACGCCCAATTCAGCCCGGATGGCAAGTACTTCCTGACCGCCCGCGACGATGGTTTGGCCGAGCTCTGCGATGGCCACAGCGGCGCGGTGAAACGGACTTTGCGCCACCCGAAGAAGGTACAAGCCTTGGCCTTTGGACCCAACGGCAGGCTGGCGGTCACCAGTGCGGGAGATGGGCGGGTGCGACTGTGGGATGTCGAAAGTGGGAGCGCGATTTTCACCAATCTGGTTTCCACCTCACCTGGTCTCGCTATGCTCGTCGCTTTCGGCCCGAGTGGCCGGACTTACGCGAGTCTGGCGGACACCGGCTCAGCGTTGTACGACGCGGCGACGGGTGAAATCTGTGGCCGCTTCACGCACGCAACCGCGGTCAATGGGGAGAATAGCGCGGCCTTGGGTTTCAGCCCGGAAGGCGACAGGCTGATGATTGCCTCGTTCGACCAGCACGTGTTCGTCTGGGATATTGCCAGCGCGATCCAGATCACTACGATCAACCCGGGAAGCAAAGTGGGCTGGGGTGATTTTGGGGCCCAGTTCAGCCCCGATGGGCGCCTGGTGCTTACGCGGATGGGGGATGGCGCCGCTCACCTCTGGAGCAGCAAGAGTGGCGGGCAACTCTATCCGCCCTTGCGCCACTCCGGTCCTGTCACCGCCGCCGTCTTCGGGCCGGACTCGCGCCGCCTGCTGACTGCCGGGGCCGATGGGGTGGTCAAGCTATGGGAGTTGGTCAGCGCGAACTCTGTTGAGCCGCGCTGCTTCCATGACTTTAGGAGCCGGTATCTCACGGGAGCCGAATGGTCCCCTGACGGCTCGCGCATCCTTGCCGGCAACGAGATGGCCACGGCCCAGGTTTGGGACTCGGCGACCGGAAGGCAGATCGGCGGGAACCTGGGTCCCCACCGGGAGGCCAACCTTTCCGTGAGGGCGCGCTGGAGCCGAGAGGGACGGTGGCTGGTTACAACCGTCGGCGGCGCCTTCCGGGTGTGGGATGGCACAACTCTTAGCCCATTGACCCCGCAGATTCTGGTGCTGACGAACAAGGCCTTGACAGCCGCGTTCTGCGCCGATGGCTCGACGATCGTGATTGCCGGCGAACTCTCCGAGCTGAGGTTTTACCAGGCGGCGACCGGGCAGCCAATCGGTTCTGCCCCAACCGGGCATGACGGCGACGTCTTGGGCTATGAGGTCACGCGCAGCGGGCGCTGGGCCTACAGTTGGGGAACGGACCGGGTCCTGCTGCTGCACAACGCGACGAATGGCGTTCCGATCGGCTCGCCCATGAGGCATAACTCGGCGATCTCGGAGGGGGTGGCCAGCTACGACGAAACGCGGTTGGCCACAAGGTGCGAGGACGGAACGCTGCATGTTTGGGATATCCCCTCCGGGCGCGAAGCGCTGCCACCATGCCGGCATGGCCAGGCGGCCGCTTCGGTTCAATTCAGTCCCGACGACCGCTGGCTGCTGACAGCGGGCCCGGATGGCACTGTCTGCTCCTGGAATACGCGAACCGGCGCCCGGCGGCTGGTGCTGGCCCATGGCGGGCGGGTGTACGGCGCGGCGTTTAATCACGACGACTCCCTCATCGTCAGCGCCTCCACCCGCGCCGCCAGGCTTTGGGACGCTGCGACCGGCGAGCCGCTCTCGCCGTGGTTCGGGGCCGGGACGACGCCCGACGTGTGGTTCGCCGTTTTCAGCCCCACGGACGACCGGTTGCGGACCCAAGCGGACTTTGGGGCCGCGGCCGCGACGACGACCCAGGTTTGGGCTTTCCAGCCGGACAACCGTCCGCTGGCTGTGCTCCGAGCGCATGTCCTCGCGCTGGGCGCCGAGATCGGCTCCGCCGACGCCCAAGCCGTGAAAGAGGCCTGGGTGAAGCTGCGCGCCGCCTCCCCTGAAAGTGTGCGGGTGAGCCTCGAACAAGGACTGCTTTGGCATCGTGCCATGGCCGATGAGTGCTTCTTCGCCTCGGAGCCTTGGCCGCTGGCCTTCCACGCCGCTTGCTGGCGCCGGGCGCATCCGGAAGACTCGGTGATTCAACGGCATCTCGCGATCGCCCTGCTCGCCTTGGGCCGCGCCCGTGAGGCCCAGGAGGTCTTCCCCGACATTTTGCCGGCCCGACCACCTCAAGCCGGGCCGGAGCAACTGGACCTGACTGCCTTTTACAACCAGCGCATTGAGGACGACGATTACTTTAACCTGGAGGGGATGCCCGATCTGAAGCCGGGCCTGCACCTCTTGGGTGGAACGCCATTCGACGTGCGGGGCGTCATTCACCTTGGCGGCGTGGCCAGTTTGTTGGACTGTAACAGATTCCCGACTAAGACGCCGCCCATTCCGGTTCATCGGCGGGTTCAACGACTGCACACGCTCCAGTTCTGCGCTTACGACACGACCTGGGGCACGCTCGTCGGACGGTTTGTATTGCGCTACGCCGATGGCAGCACCAGCGAGTTGCCTATCCGCTTCGGGATTGATACGCGCGAGTGGTGGCTCAAGCGCGACACGGACGACGCCGAGGCGCCGGTCCCCGAACCGGTCTGGCGCGGTGCGAACCGCTATGCGGACGGCCTCGGTTTCGACATCGGTTTCTTCAAACGCACCTACGCTAACCCGCGGCCTGAGGTGGAAATTGAGAGCCTGGAATTCCAATCCACGATGAGCGCCTGCTCCCCGGCGGTGATGGCAATCACCGTGGAGTAGGAAAGCGGAATCGCTTCGGTCTCAAACCAGACCCCATGGGAAAACCCTCTGCCAGAAATCCAGGTCGAAAGCATTGACCTGGTGTCCGCCATGAGTTTTTATCCGACTTTCCTCGTTGCGATTACGGTCGAATGACCCTCTCGCATCTGATTCAACGCTTGGACGGATGACGTGATCGGATCATTAAGATTCACCGTAAGTTTTTCCTGCCTTTCCTTCTGTAGAGACTGACGGCCACTACTCGGCCGCCCTAAAACAAACAAGAACAACCTCGGAGGCCCAGCCTCCGAACAACCGAAGGGAAAGGCAGAATATGGTAAGACTGAACAGACTGGCATTCTTGGGCTTGATTGGACTGGGTTTGACCACCGCATCAAGCTACGGAAACACGTATGACTTCTCGTATAATTTCGTCGGGAACTACGGTTATGGGGGCGCTGGTATGACAGTGACAGGTGAACTGGATGGAACTCCAGTCGGAAGTGTCGTTGACGTTACGGGTGTCTTGAGAATTTCCGTCGATGGTGTTCCTTTGAGCGGTCCATTCTCCTTATGGTCGTACAGCGGAGACACTCTCTTAGCTGGCGGGGCTGTGGTTGCAACTGAAGTGGACAAGAACAACTTCGGCTTCAGCAACACCGCAAGCACCCCCTATGGTGACGAGCTGTTTCAGAACGTCCCCTACCAAGGACAACAAGACATCGGCTTGCAGAATGCGCAGAATTGGATTGCAATTGATTATCCCGGAGTTCAAGCCAATTGGTCCCTCACTCCCGTTGCCACTGCTCCCGACGGCGGTTTCACAATCGCAATGCTCGGAACTGCGATAAGCGGTCTGGCATTCATTCGGCGCAAGCTGTAAAGCCGGGACGGTAGCGAGGGAGATTTGCGGTTTCACAACAACTGATAACTGATAAGAATCTGCTTTTTTGCCACCCCGCCGGCTATTGACGCTGCGCGGGTGAGCTGGGCTTGTGGCTGGTCGGCACCAACGGGACGGCGCAGCAATTCCGCTGGTCGCTCGCTTCGGTCCCGGCGGGTGCTTGTTACCAGTTTACCCTGGCCGATCTCAGCGGGGCGCTGGCCATCGATTCGAACTGCGATGGGACCGTGGACGGCGTGCTCCCGGCGGTGCAGACGCCGGTCCAGGAATTGCCGCCACAGCTCATCACGGCGCTCCAGGATATCAACGCCCCGGTGGGGCGTCCCATGCCGCACTGCGATCCGCAGATGCCGAACAACTACGGCGCCGTCCTGGCCGTGCTCTTTTCCAAGCCGATGACCCAATCCAGTGTGAACGTGCCGGCGGCCTACCAATTCGACAATGGCAACGCGGGCTACGCGGTTCAGATTCAGCCCGGCGGCCGCGTGGCCCTGATCAATATGCAGATGCCGTTCTCCGCCCTGCGGCCGCGTACCCTGACTATTTCCGGCGTCACTGACCCGCGCGGTCGTCCCTTGAATGTGGTTGCCCAGCCCATCAACTCGCCACTTTACGCGGGCATCGTGGTGCGCGGGCGGGTAGTCCGCGCCGACGGATCGGTGGCCGCGGGCATACCGGTGACCCTGACGATGTACGATCAGTATTATGTGGTCAGCTCCGGCGAGTGTCTGCCTTACACCGTGCGCCTGGCCCAGGTGTTCACGGACGCGGAAGGCAGTTTCAGCTTCGATTTTGTGCTCGCGGGGATGCTGGGCTATAGCGTCTCGGCCACCGATACCTCCGGGCTCAGCGCCACCGCCATTCGGGCGATCATCGATTCCACCTATGAGGGGAATGTGGACTCGCAGAGACTGTTGAACCTGGCCAATTCAGCGGACATAAGGAACTCTCTCTTAGCGGAGTTTGCTGTCGGGTCTCTCCCGGAGGCGATCGTGGCGGCGGAAGGCTTGGACCGGGCTCTGTTACGCGATTTCGTCGACACGGGTTCGGCGCGGGTCGGCACCGAAGTGGTGGTCGGCTTGCGGTTCCGCGGGCGTGCGACCGTGACGGGCCAGGTGCTGGCCGCGGACGGTGTCACTCCGGTTTATAACACCGCGGTGAATCTGTTTCCCCACCCTTCCTCACGCGAGCAGGGGCGGGGCATGTTCTCCGATGCCCAGGGCAATTTCGCTTTTTACGGCGTGCCCCTGGGCACTTTCTCGATCAATGCCGTCAGCCCCAGTTCGCAAGCCCGCACGGTTGCGGGCTACCTCGACCAAGTCAATGAAACCAACAACGTGGTTATCGTCCTGAGCACCAACCAGGTGTATTTTGGGAACGTCAGTGGGCGGGTGGTTGAGTCGGACAACACGACGCCTATCCCCGGTGCGCAAGTGTTTGTCGGCAAGCCGCTCGACGGGGGGGGCATCGCGGTGGCCGGCTCGGCCACGGCCGACGCGAGCGGGTTCTGGAGCGTGACCAACTTGGTTTGTGACACGTATATCGTCGCCGCGATTTCCGTGGACGGCAAGCGCAGTGGCAAACGAGATAATGTGATCATCCCGCCCGGCGGGACGGTTCAGGTGACTGTCAGCCTGCCGGGGACGGCGACCGTTCACGGCAAAGTGGTGATGATGTCCGGCACGCCGGTGCCCAACGCGGTGGTGGCCGGCGGTGAATCCCTGGTAACCACCGATGCCAAAGGCCTGTTCACGCTCACCGGGGTGCCGACCGGAGTTCGCGGCATTGATGTCGGGTTGGCGCGCAATCCCGCCGCCGGGATCAACTTCCCCCGCTTCGGCCACGCTTCCCTGACTGTGTTTGAAGGAGTGGATAACTCCGTGCTCGTGCAGATCACCCCCGCCGGCGCCATCGTGGGCCAGGTGCGCGATGCCGATGGCCGCCCAGTGCCGAATGTGCAAGTGGCGATTCCGCTGGACGGTGGTTTCCAATGGGTAAAGGCGGACGGCCAGGGCAACTACGCCTTCGAGAACATGGCCTTGGACGGCTACACCCTCAGTGCCCCTTCTCCGGCCGCGGGAAACTCCGATGTTTCGGGGCTGGAACAGCAGATCGCCAGCGGAGACACGGCGGAGATTGCGGCGGCGCTCAACGAGGCCTACAAGATCTTTACGGGTGCTGCCGACCCCAACCTCAACGGCCAGGCGGAGAGTTTCAATCCGGGTTCCTGGGGCTACACCCACGCTTCATTGCTGGCCGATGGCGAGACCGTGGTCGCCAATATCACCTACCTGCCCAACGGCACCGTTTCGGGGGTGACGCTCAATGGCCAAGGCACGCCCATCGGCGCGCGGGTGCGTCTGACCGGGCTCGGACCGAACCCCGTGGGCGCGCCAACCATCCTGACCATCGGCGAACGCAACAGCGATCCGGCGACCGGTCTCTTCCAATTCACCGGCCAATTGAAAGCCGGACCCTGGGGCCTTCAGGCGGCCTCGCCTTTCTATCCAACCATCATCACCGCGGCCGGCATGACCACGATCCTGGATACCGACGTCACCAACGTCGTGCTGCAGTTCCCACGGGTGCAAGAAGTCAATGGCCGGCTGATCGGCAATGTCGTGGAACCCGATGGCACTCCCGCGGGCAGCAACGTTCAGGTTAAGATCAGTTTTTCCAGTGACTACATGATCCGCACGGACACCAATGGCTGGTTCGATACCCAGATCGCCATCCCCGCAGGAGGCTATTCTGTGCAAGCCCTCGACCCATCGACCGGACTCCAGGGGGTGGTTCAGGCGCAGGTGAAGGCGGGCATCACGAATTATACTGATAAGAATTTGCTTTTTTGCCACCCCGCCGGTTATTGACGCTGCGCGGGTGAGCCTGCGTTGGATTAGAGCACTGTATCGAGAAACGCAACCCCCGTCTTGGCTGGGGCCAGCGGGTTCATTCCTGCTGGCCCACTCCACTCGGAACACCACCACGCCCCCATAAGAAGGAAAATACTATACCGTGGCGACCGAATTGCCGAGTTTCCTGGTGGCGAGGCCAAATGTCCCAATGAAATGATATTATGAAGATCAGAAAAATAGTCGGTTTTGAAGAAGGCTTGAAAAGAAATGCCCTAAAGGGCCAACGGCAACTCCACTACTTGCACGACGTTTTGCCCGCCGATTTCGTGGAAGGGGCGGGACATGTGCATGACCAGCCCTTAAAGGTATCGAACGCAACGTTGACGAAACCTCTAAAGAACGCTGGGTGGACGAGTTCCGCGCTGAGATGGACTACGAGGCGGCTCTGAAAGTAAACGTCGGGTGCCTCGCTGCGCTGGCTGAATTGGAGCGCACAGTGGGGAAATTACCTGAACTGAAGCGCAGCGCGTTCTATTACCTCGCCCTCGTTCGCTCCGGCTGCCAGGACGCAGAAGAAGCGTTTCGTGTGGTCATCAGGCAAATCGGCTGTCAATTTGCTGATCACGAGAAAGAGTTCCTCATACGCCTGATCGATGCCCACGTAAACCACGCGCCTATCGTCTTCGGAGGCAATGGGCCTGAGTTCGGTGGCGGCAAGACCGGCGCGGCCTATAGACCGTTGGGCGATTAAGAACGAACGAACCGAACCGATGCCCACCAGCGGGGCAGCTCGAACTTGGCATTGTCAGTGACGAGCGCCCCGTTGTCCTGCCCAACGCGGTGGAACCGGAAGCCGCCGCCCTTGGGCAACAGGTTTCCAGGGACAAGGACGAAGCGAGGCCCGAGCGCGACCGCGCAAGTAAACTCATAAGAACATCCCCCCCGCAATTAGCTTTGAACTCATCACCAGTCCTAAACCTATCAACACGATAATGAATGGATTCAGCAAGGAGGTATTCTCCGGTGCCTGCCATGAAGCTGGGCACGCGATAGCCGCTTGCCACCTTGGCCTCGTCATCCGCGAAGCCAGCTTCACGGGGGCAGAAGTCAGAGGTGGCGCATCCTGTGGCTATGTGGATTCCACACCCGGCGGGGTTTTTGATGCGTATGTGGCGGTGGCAGGCTGTGTCGCTCAGTTGAGGGCGGTCGGTCAGAAGGAGAGTTTTTTCATCTTCTTCCAGGCGCAGGCTGACTACAACCCGCTCAGGGAATTGTTCGCTCCGTATCTCGACAAAGCGCACTTTGAAGCCTATAGACGCAAGCTCGAAGACGACGTTGCTGGTTTTCTATACCAGCGGGGAGTCTGGGAGTACGTGAGCCGATTCGCCAAAGAACTCCTGTTAGGGAGTCCGTTACCATGCGGAGACTGCATGAGGCTCACGGACGAAGTCCCGAGGGCCAAGCTCGTCGAGATCCAACAAATAATGCTCAGCCCCACGTTTCACAACCACATGGGACGCCGCGTTGGGCACGCCAAGCGCCTTGAACTGGAGAGAATGCTCCGCGAGGCTGTTGAGGCCGTGCGGCCTGCCTTCGGGAAAGCACCCTCCTTTGATGGCTTTGAACGTGCGCTGATGGAGGAAGGGTACTCAGAGGACGAGGCTGAAAAGCTGCGGCTCGAATTGTCGAGCTTCTGGCCCCAGCCCGACCTTCCAGGCTGAATTTGAGGTTAGCCGATCTGCCGTTGCAGCACTTCGCCCCTTGGCCAGCCAGCCTTCCGGGTGGGCGGCGAAGATCGCTCCACTGGCATCTCGGCCTCAAAACGGGTGTCTCATTAAACGAACGATTGATGGGACGCGCTGTCGAGCCGCACCGTTCTCGCGATTCACTCGGGTTTCGAGTCCCAAAATCGCGTCTCAAGAATCTTTGCCGCACCAACTCAACTTTGGTGTAGAAACTGAGACATGACGACAAAATCAGAGCGCCCACCTATCGGATACGCCCGCGTATCGACCAACGGTCAAGACCTTCAACTCCAGCTCGACGCGCTGTTGAAGGCGGGGTGCGCCAAGAAGGACATCTTCACCGACAAGGTTTCAGGTTCCAAGTCCGCCCGCCCCGGCCTGGATGAGTGCCTTGGCCAGCTCCGGGAAGGCGACACCTTGATAGTCTGGCGGCTGGACCGGCTGGGCCGCTCCGTCCGCCATCTCATCGATGTGGTCGAAGACCTCCGGCAGCGCAGGGTCGGCTTCAAGTCGGTCTGCGACGGGGCCATCGATACTACCACCGCCAGCGGCGAGCTGATTTTCCACATTTTCACGGCTCTTGCCCAGTTTGAGCGCCGCCTCATCCAGGAACGCACACGCGCTGGCTTGGAGAGCGCACGCGCCCGTGGGCGGTTGGGCGGGCGGAAGCCCATCTCGATGCAGGACCCGAGGGTCCAGACGGCCAAGACTCTCCACGCCGACCGAAAGATGCCGGTGGGGGACATTTGCGCCACGCTCAAGATTTCGCGGGCGACGCTATACCGGTATGTGGCCAAGAAGTGAACGA
>Ga0316217_10000270_pt1 | contig 76491 bp, 72 predicted proteins | sample 1anoAmetaG_FD_203633 | JGI IMG/M metagenome (GOLD analysis project Ga0316217, IMG submission 203633) | Freshwater microbial communities from Trout Bog Lake, Wisconsin, USA - 1anoA | ecosystem: Environmental > Aquatic > Freshwater > Lake > Hypolimnion/Profundal zone | place: USA: Wisconsin... | reverse complement strand
CAAAGGTTCAGGTTTCAAGGTCTTTACCGATGTGGCTGCCAAAGGGGGCATCATCAAGGGAATCAACGCAAAGGGGTGCGCCACCTTCTCCCGCAAGGAGATCGACGACCTGACCGAGTTTGTCAAGATCTATGGCGCCAAGGGTTTGGCCTATGTCAAGTTTGAGAGCGGGGAGTGGCATTCCCCCATAGCCAAGTTCTTTACGCAGGAAGAGATCGCTGCCATGAATACCGCCTTTGGCGCAGAGGAGGGCGACCTTTTGTTTTTCGTGGCCGACAAGCCCAAGGTGGTCAACGATTCACTCGGCAAGCTGCGCAACCATCTCGCCGGGATCCTCAAGCTCAACAGCAAAGAGGACTTCCGGTTCGTCTGGGTAACCGACTTTCCGCTCCTTGAGTGGGATGAGGATGAGAAACGCTGGGCTGCGGTGCATCACCCCTTCACCGCGCCTATGGACGAGGATTTGGAGTACGTCGAGTCGGATCCCGGCCGTTGCCGCGCCAAGGCCTACGATCTGGTGCTGAACGGCAATGAGATCGGCGGCGGTTCCATCAGGATCCATCAGGAAGAGGTCCAGTCGTTGATGTTCAAGTTGCTCGGCCATTCCGAGGAGGACAAGCGCGCCAAATTCGGCTTTCTGCTGGACGCCCTTGACTTCGGTACGCCACCCCACGGCGGGATCGCCTTCGGCATGGACCGACTGATCATGCTGCTGACCGGCAGCGACTCCATCCGCGACGTCATCGCATTCCCCAAAACCCAGAAAGGGACATGCATGATGTCGGAAGCCCCCTCGGCGGTGGATACCAAACAACTCCGCGAGCTTGGGATTAAGCTGGCGGAAAAACCGGCATAGCGAACCTCAATGGTGCGCTGGTCCGCCGTAATAACGCTTTTAGTATTTTTCTTCTTTGTTGTCTCCTGTGCCACGAAGGCGCCGCCCCCCTCCCGGCGCCTTCAGGCCATGACCCTGGTGGATCAGTTGTCGGTTCAGGCTGCTCCACGCCTGTTTCCGGAGGAATATAACAACATTGTGGAGACCTTTGAGCATGGGGAGGCTGTGCTGCACGTGCAGCAAAACGACAGGGAGGCGGATACCTACTATCTGCTTGCCCTGGAAAAGGGAGATCTGCTCAAGGCCCAGCTGCTGCGGGTGAAGCAGCTGGCAGAGGAAGAGGCGCGCAGGCTTGCCAAGGAACGGGCGGCCCGCATGGAGGAGGATCGTCTCCTGCGAGAAGCGGCTCAGGCAGAGGAGCGCCTGCAGGAGCAAAACCGGTTGAAGGCCGCTGCCGAGGCTGCTGCCGCAGCTAAAGCAAAAGCCTCTCCAAAGGAGGCGCCGATCCAGCTCCCCTCCACCTACACGGTCCGGCGGGGCGAAACCCTCCCGCAAATAGCCGGGAGAACCGAAATCTACAATGATGCTACACTCTGGCCGCTCATCTACCGTGCCAACCGTGACCAGATCCGCGATCCCAAACAGCTCTGGCCGGGGCAGGTGCTCACCATACCGCGTCGTTATCCGCCAAAAAAATAAACCGGCTTTATTGGCAAATTTATTCGCAAATAGGTCGAAATAATCGGCAGTTTTTTTCTTGACAGCCTAAAGCCTTTTGTATACTGTATACAGAATCTGCGCATAGTTTAAATAGCTTTAAATAACAGCTAGTTATAATGTATGCACTTCGTTTGCGCCATCTGGAAATTATCCGCAGCAGAAACTGCGCCCCGGCATTCGGGCAAAGTGAGGTTCCGGTTGGTAAAAGATCGCAAGCTGTAGGTGTAGTTTTCTTTGAGACTCTGGCGATGCCTGTATAACTTGACTAAGGAGAGAATATGTCTACACAGAAAATTATTTGGTCAAAGATCGATGAAGCACCCGCATTGGCAACCTACTCTTTGCTCCCAATCGTCAACGCTTTCACCAAGGCGGCGGGCGTTGTTGTTGAAACAAGGGACATCTCCGTTGCCGGAAGAATCATCGCAAACTTTCCGGAGAACCTGACGGAGAGCCAGAAGATGCCCGATTATCTGGCGGAACTTGGCGAACTTACACAGAAGCCAGAAGCCAATATCATCAAACTGCCCAATGTCAGCGCTTCAATCCCGCAGTTGAAGGCAGCCATCAAGGAATTGCAGGAAAAAGGCTACAACATCCCGGACTATCCGGAAGAGCCTAAGACCGATGCTGAAAAAGCGATTAACGCCAAATATGCCAAGTGCCTGGGAAGTGCAGTGAACCCTGTTCTGAGAGAAGGTAACTCCGACAGGAGATCAGCCCGCGCGGTAAAGGAATATGCTAAGAAACATCCGCATAAGATGGGTGCATGGAGCGCTGACTCAAAGACCCATGTTTCGCATATGACTGACGGCGATTTCTATCACAGCGAAAAATCCCTTACCATGAAAAAAGCCGGCAATGTGAAGATCGAGTTTGTCGATCAGGCAGGCAAGGTAACGGTTCTGAAAGAAAAGCTGGCCCTTCAGGAAGGCGAGGTGCTGGATGGCGCTTTCATGAGCGCACGCGCTCTGCGTAAATTCATCGAAGAGCAGATAGACGACGCCAAGGCAAAGGGTGTGTTGTTCTCCGTGCACCTCAAAGCCACCATGATGAAGATCTCCGATCCGATCATGTTCGGCCATTTTGTCTCCGTCTTTTTTAAAGATGTGTTCGAGAAACACGCAGCCACTTTCAAGGATATCGGTGTTAATCCGGATCTCGGTCTTGGTGACCTGTATCTGAAGATCCAGAAGCTGCCGGAAGCCAAGCATGCCGAGATCGAAGCTGACATTCAGGAAGTTTATAAAAAGAGACCGCCCCTGGCGATGGTCGATTCGGATAAAGGCATCACCAACCTGCACGCAAGCAACGACATCATCATCGATGCCTCCATGCCGGTTGTTGTTCGCGACTCCGGCGGGATGTGGGGTCCGGACGGAAAACTGCACGATGTAAAATGCGTTATCCCGGATACCAGCTATTCTGAGTGGTACCAGGAGTGTATAGATTTCTGCAAGAAAAACGGCCAGTTCGATCCTACGACCATGGGCAGTGTCGCCAATGTGGGGCTCATGGCACAGAAGGCTGAGGAGTACGGCTCCCACGACAAGACCTTCAAGGTTCCTGCAAACGGCACGATGCGCGTTGTTGACGAATCAGGTGAAGTGCTGTTGCAGCACACAGTGGAAGAAGGGGACATCTGGCGCGGCTGCCAGGCAAAGGATCTGCCGATCCAGGATTGGGTCAAGCTGGCGGTAAGAAGAGCGCGGGCAACCGGAGCACCGGCTGTGTTCTGGCTGGACAAAAACAGGGCACATGACTCCCAGATGATCGAAAAGGTCAACAAGTACCTGAAAGATCACGATACCACTGGCCTCGAAATCCATATCATGTCTCCTGTGGAAGCGATGCGCTTCACGCTGCCCAGGGCTAAAGCAGGTCTCGATACCATCACTGTCACGGGAAATGCCTTGAGGGATTACCTGACCGACCTGTTCCCGATCCTTGAGCTCGGAACAAGCGCAAAAATGCTCTCCATCGTTCCGCTTCTGGCTGGCGGCGGCCTCTTCGAGACAGGTGCCGGCGGCTCGGCGCCCAAACATGTCCAGCAGTTCGTACAGGAAGGCTACCTGCGCTGGGATTCGCTCGGCGAGTTCCTGGCGCTTGCGGTATCGCTGGAGCACCTGGCCAGCACCTTCAATAACGAGAAAGCCCAACTTCTGGCCGACACTCTTGACCAGGCAAATACAAAGTTCCTTGAGAATAACAAGAACCCTGCACGCAAGGTAGGCCAGATCGACAACAGAGGCAGTCATTTCTACCTGGCAATGTACTGGGCGGAAGCATTGGCAGAGCAGACTAAAGACAAAGACCTCGCGGCACGTTTCACAAAAGTGGCGCAGCAGTTAAAGGACAATGAGGCGAAGATCAATGAAGAACTGATCGGCGCCCAGGGCAGTCCCCAGGATATCGGCGGCTATTACCAGCCAGATCCGGCAAAAACGGAAAAAGCGATGCGTCCCAGCCCGACCTTAAATGCAATAGTGGACGCTATTGCCTAGAGGCATAAGAAGCAAAATATAATCCATTAAAGGAGGAAACAGTATGGCACGGAAAAAGATTGCTCTTATCGGTGGCGGACAGATTGGTGGCGTTCTTGCTCAACTCGCAGCTCTGCGTGAGCTGGGTGATGTGGTCCTGTTTGATATCGTCGAAGGGCTTCCCCAGGGCAAGTGCCTCGATATCGCCGAGGCTTCGCCGATCGACGGCTTCGATGTCGAACTGAAGGGCACCAACGACTACAAGGATATCGCTGGATCCGACGTGGTCATCGTGACCGCAGGCCTCCCCCGCAAACCGGGCATGAGCCGCGACGACTTGATCGAGGTCAACTCCAAGATCATCGCGAGCGTTGGCGAAGGTATCAAGCAGTACGCACCCGAAGCCTTCGTGATCGTCATCTCTAACCCGCTGGACGCCATGGTTACCCTGTTGCAGCGCATCACCGGCTTCCCTTACAAGCGCGTCATCGGGCAGGCCGGCGTGCTCGACTCCGCCCGCTTCGAAGCCTTCATCGCCTGGGAATTGGGCGTGTCCGTGAAAGACGTTACCGCCATGACCCTGGGCGGCCACGGCGACGACATGGTGCCGCTGGTCCGTTATGCAAGCGTCAAGGGCATTCCGGTCCTGGAACTCCTTGAGGGGAAATACAAGGATAAGGCCAAGGCCAAGGAAGTCATGGAAGCCATGGTCAAGCGCACCCGCGGCGCAGGCGGCGAAGTCGTTGCCCTGCTCAAGACCGGTTCTGCTTTCTACTCCCCGGCTTCAGCAGCCATTTCCATGGCCGAATCGATCCTCAAGGATCAGAAACGCGTGCTGCCCACCTGCTGTTACCTGCAGGGAGAGTACGGCGTTAGCGGCTATTACGTCGGCGTACCGGCAGTCCTTGGCTCCGAAGGCGTGGAAAGCATCCTGGAGTTCGCCCTTGATGCCGAAGAGCAGGCTATGATGGACAAGTCTGTTGCAGCGGTAAAAGGCTTGGTTGACAGCCTCAAATAGTACTCGGAACCAAGTCAGGCTCTTGTTTGGAAAAGCAAAAGAAGGGCAAAAGCCCTTCTTTTGCTGCATATAGCCTGAAATTTCACACCGTTTATTACGGGATAAAGGAGTCTTTTCAGATGGAAAAAACACTGCCGAAAATTGAGATTATTGAAAAGTACTGCAAGGGGTGCCACATCTGCGTGGAATTCTGCCCCACAAAGGTTCTTGAGATGCAGGGCTTTGTCGCTGCTGTCAAGAATCTTGAAGCCTGCATCAAGTGTATGCAGTGCGAACTTAGGTGCCCTGACTTCGCAATCAAAGTCATAACCGACTAATTCAACGGGAGGAATGAACAGTGTCAAAAAAAGTAGCGTTTCTTCAGGGTAATGAGGCAGCCGCCCACGGCGCCATCTACGCCGGTTGCAACTTTTTCGCCGGTTACCCGATCACACCCTCGACAGAGGTTGCGGAGGTTTGCTCCATCGAGCTTCCCAAGACGGGCGGCAAATTCATACAGATGGAAGACGAGATCGGCGCCATGGCAGCCATCCTGGGCGCTTCCCTTGCCGGCGCCAAGGTACTGACCTCCACATCCGGCCCCGGACTGTCCCTCAAGCAGGAGTTGATCGGCTACGGTTGCATCGCCGAGATCCCCTGCGTCATCTTCAACGTCATGCGCGGCGGTCCTTCCACCGGCATGCCCACCGGTCCGAGCCAGTCGGACGTGATGAGTGCCAAGTGGGGCACCCACGGCGACCACCCGGCCATCTGTCTGGTTCCGGCATCGGTCCAGGAAACCTATGAAGAGGTCATCCGCGCCTTCAATCTTTCCGAAAAGTACCGCACCCCCGTTATGGTGATGCCGGATGAGATCGTGGCCCACATGCGCGAGCGCATAGAGTTCCCCGAGCCCGGCGAGATCGCGATCGAGCCCCGCAAAGCTCCGACCGTACCGCCTGAACAGTACAAGCCCTATGACACCAGCTTCGGCGATGTGCCGCCGCTGGCAGCCTTCGGCTCAGGTTACAAGTTCCATGTCACCGGTCTCAACAAGATGCAGGACGGCTTCCCCACCACCAAGGCCGAAATCGTTCAGGCCGAGGAAGAGCGCCAGGTCCGTAAGGTCGACGCCAACGTGGACGATATCGTCACCTTCGAGGAATACCTGCTGGATGACGCCGAGATCGTGGTAGTGGCCTACGGCTCCACCTCCCGTTCCGCGCGCTACGCCGTAAATATTGCCCGCGAACAGGGCATCAAGGCCGGCATGTTCCGCATCAAGACCTTCTGGCCGTTTCCGGACAAGCAGATCAAGGCCTTGGCCCAAAAGGTCAAGGGTTTTATCGTGCCGGAGATGAACCTGGGTATGGCTTCCCTTGAAATCGAGCGTAACGCTCAGGGTAAGGCACCGGTCCTCAAAATCGGCCGCGTTGACGGCGAGCCGATCAACCCCGACCAGATTCTCGAGAAGATCAAGGAGGTTAAATAACCATGGCTTTTGATTACGATAAGTATATCCGCCCCGGCAAACTGCCCCATATCTGGTGCCCAGGCTGCGGCCACGGCATCGTCATGAAGGGGCTCATCCGGGCGATTGATACCCTGAAGCTGGATACCAAGAATACCGCCATTGTCTCCGGTATCGGTTGCGCATCCCGTCTGCCCGGCTACATGGACTGCTGCACCCTGCACACCGCACACGGCCGCGCCGCAGCCTTCGCCACCGGCGTCAAGATGGCCAAGCCCGAGATGAACGTGCTCCTGGTTGGTGGCGACGGCGACGGCACCGCCATCGGCGGGAACCATTTCATCCACGCCTGCCGCCGCAACATAGACATGACCTACATCATCCTCAACAACAAGATCTACGGCATGACCGGCGGCCAGTTCTCACCCGCCACGCCGACCGGTGACAAAGCCTCCACCACCCCTTACGGCAATCCTGATCCGCCATTTGACATCGCCAAGCTGGCCATCGGCGCCGGCGCCACCTTCGTGGCCCGCGGCACCGCCTACCACGCTACCCAGATCGACAAACTGATCGTCGAGGCCATCCAGCACAAGGGCTTTTCCGTGGTGGAAATCCTGGACGACTGCCCGACCACCTACGGTCGCCGCAACAAGTTCAAGTCGGTCATCGAAATGATGAACCACCTTAAAGAGACCTCTGTGCCGGTCAAGGCAGCCGAGAAGATGACCGCAGAGCAGTTGAAGGGTAAAGTGCTTACCGGCGTTCTCTTCAAGGAGGAGCGTCCCGAGTATACCGCCGAGTACGCCAAGGTGATCGAGCGCGCCCAGGCCAAGAAGTAATCATTACAGGAAAAGGAGCGATAGAGAATGTCCAGATATGAACTCAGGTTTTCCGGCGCAGGCGGACAGGGTCTGATCACCGCCGGGATCATCATGGCAAAAGCCGCCTCCATCTACGAAGGGAAACAGGCCGTCCAGTCCCAGAGTTACGGTCCCGAGGCCCGTGGCGGCGCATCCAAGTCGGAGGTCATCATTTCCGACGGTCCGATCGACTATCCGAAGGTCACCCAGTGCGACGCACTCCTGGCAATGACACAGGAAGCAGCCAACAAGTACTCCCATGACCTCAAGGAAGGTGGCATTCTGCTGATTGACTCCGACCTGGTCAAGACGTTGCCCACGGGCAATTTCAAAACCGTTGCCTTCCCGATCATCAACACCGCCAAGAACGATGTGGGTCGCGAGATCGTCGCCAACATCGTCGCCCTTGGCGCCATGGTTGCGCTGAGCGGCCAGGTTAGCAGGGAAAACGCCGAGAAGGCTGTACTCTCCAGCGTTCCCGAGGCATTCCTGGAATTGAACAAAAAAGCCTTCAGCATGGGCTATGAGAAGGCCCTGGCCGCAAGCTAGGCGTTAACTTCTTTCGTTACGAAAAAGGCCCGGTACGTTTGTACCGGGCCTTTTTCGTCTTCAACTTCTACGCATTGAATCCTCTTCGATCGATGCCCAATAAAGTTTACCTTGTTCCCGCCATGATCCCGGCGCCGTTGGGAAGATCGATTTCCAGCCGCCTGATTTGACCGAGGCCGGCAGACTTCATCATGTCATGCAGCTCCCCCTGAGAATAGGCCTGTCCTGACGGTGTTCCGACCAGCATGTTGAGCGAGAAAAGGGCTGGTTGGAGCGGTGCTGCCCGGTTGTCGTCCAGGATGAATTCCTGGATGAGCAAAAGGCCCCCCGTTTTAAGAGCTGTTGCCGCCTTTTTGACTATGGCCGCGCTGGATTCAGGGCCTTCGCTGTGCAGAAGATGCGAAACCCATACCACATCGTAATCGGTTCCGATGTCGTCGCTGGTGATGTCGCCGCCGCTAAAGGCTATGCGTTCGGAAAGTCCGAAACGGCCCACGGTTTGTTCGGCAAAGGGACGGGTGGTGGGCAGGTCGAAGATGACCGCCGTCAGGTCAGGGTTTTGCTTGCAAAAGTGAATGGCATATGTTCCCGGCCCGCCCGCCAGGTCGAGCAGCCTGCGGCGGCCTGCCAGCTCTATCTTCGCCGCAACACGGGGTGCAAGATGGGAAGCCAGGTTGAACATGCCCATCAGAAAGTTTTCCAGCTCCTCGTTTCCAGCCTCGTGGGAGGAACGTCTGCGGACCGGGGCGCCGACCCTTACCGCATCGTCCAGGCGGCTCCAGCCTTCCACCAGATTCTGATGGTGCATGATGATATGCCCCATGTAATTGTCCGATGTTTTGGAGAGATAATCGGCGCTGAAGGGGGTGGTGCGGAAGGCATCCTCCTCCTTTTGCAGCAGGTCCATGGCGGTGAGTGCGTTCAGCAGCATGCCCAACCCGCGCTCATCGGCATGTATGATCCGTGCCAGTTGGGAGGCGGACAGAGGCCCATCGGCCAGATGGGTGAATACGTCGAGTTTGACGCCGGCGTGCAGCGTGCATGAACTCCAGTAGTTACCAGAGAGTTGAAGCAGTTCAGGCAGTATCATGTGATGTTCTCCTTTCGTATGTAGAAGGCTCGCAACATCTTGCATCTCGACTTCCGGCAATCCTTGACACCAGCTCAACGGCAAAATCCATAACCTGCTAAGCCTGCGGTTTTATTCAAGCATTACAGCCAAATGAACGTATATTGTGTCACCTCGTTGAGGTTAATGCACCATTCCACCCTCCTCCTGGTGTGCGGGCCGTTTCAGGAGCAGGAGCAGGGGTATGATGACCAGAAAGGCAAGGCCTATGATAAAGAAGATGCGGTTGAAGGCCAGGGTGCCTGCCTGTCTGCGCAAGGCGCCGTACATCATGCCCAGGGCGGTCTTGCCGGCTTGGTCCGTGGCCATTCCCCTTGTAATCAAGGTCTGCTTCAGACCTTCCAAACGTACCTGCCAGGTCGGATTATAAGGCGTAACATGGGCGATCAGGTTGTTCTGGTAGAACTGCTCCAGGCGCGCCAGGAGGGTGGTGGCCATGGCAATGCCGACGCTGCCGCCGATGTTGCGCAGCAGGTTAAACATGCCAGTGGCGTTGCCCATTTCCGGTTTGGGGATAGAGGACAGGGTCACGGTGGTCAAAGGGACGAAGATCATGGCCAGGCCGAAACCCAGAACGATGCGCGGCCAGGTATAATTCCAGAAGGCACCTTGCAGATTGAGCCCCTGCATGATGAACATGGAGGTCGCACCGATCAAAAGGCCGAAGAATACGATCTTGCGGCTGTCGCGCTTTGCCAGGGCAGCGCCGACAAAGGGCATGGTAATGAGCGTGGCCACGCCGCCTGGGGCCATGACCATGCCGGCGTCGGTGGCTGAATATCCCATAAGTGTTTGCAGAAAGAGCGGGATCAGCATGATGGAACTGTAAAGGCAAAAACCGACCACGAACATGATGAAATTGCCGGCTGAAAAGGAAAGGCTTTTGAACAGGCGCAGGTTGATGATGGGGTGTTCGTGGGTCAACTCAACCCAGATCAGTGCTATGAACGAGATAACGGTGATCACGCTGAAGGTGATGATGAAACGGGAGCTGAACCAGTCATCCTGCTGCCCCTTGTCCAATACCATCTGCAGCGATCCCATGCTGGCAACGAGCAGGAACAGCCCCCAGTAATCGATGGAAAGCCGCGCGGCGCTGCGTTTGAGGTAGGCCGGGTCGAAGATAAAGAAGGCGCACATGATGGATGCGATAATACCTACCGGCAGGTTGATGTAGAAGATCCAGCGCCAGTTCAGGTTGTCGGTGATCCACCCTCCCAGTGCCGGACCGACTATCGGGCCGAACATGGCTCCGATGCCGAAGATTGCCATGGCCATGCCGCGTTGGTTTGGAGGAAACGTCTCCATCAGAATGGCCTGGCTGATGGGGATCAGTGCCCCGCCGGCCGCACCCTGAACCACCCGGAAGAAGATAAGCGAGGCCAGATTGGGGGCTGCCCCGCACAAGAGGGACGCCAAGGTGAACAGTACGATGCAGGTCATCAGAAAGCGCTTTCGCCCGAAGACCCGCGCCAGCCAACCGGTCATGGGGAGCACCACGGCATTGCTGACCAGGTAGGAGGTCAGCACCCAAGTAACCTCGTCGGTGCCGGCGTTAAGGCTGCCCTGCATGTGGGGCAGGGCCACGTTGGCCACCGAGGTGTCGATGATCTCCATGATGGCGGGGAGCATGACCGTGATGGTGATCAGCCATTTATTTATGTTTTTATCTTCGGATGTCGACATGTCGCCACGCTGCTCGTCCCTGCGGTTCAATTGAACGGGTTCAGCTCCTTAAGTATATCGGAGGTACTACGTCCTACAAGCACCGTTGGGATGACGCTCATCCCCACCCGCAGCAGGTGTTCCGGGTCAGAGGTGTTGTCTATGGCGATCTTTACCGGAATCCGCTGCACCACCTTGACGTAGTTGCCGGTGGCGTTCTCCGGGGGGAGCAGGGAGAAAGCCGCACCGGTCCCAGCCATGATGCTGTCCACGCTGCCGTTGAACATCCTGCCCGGATAGGCATCCACGCTGAAATCCACCTTCTGGCCCGGCCTTAAGTAGGTTAGCTGGCTTTCCTTATAGTTGGCCGTAATCCAGGCGTCCTGCAACGGCACCAGTGCCATCAGCGACTGGCCGGCCTGGATGTTGGTGCCGGGCTCGATGGATTTTCGGGTGATGTAACCGTCCCTGGGAGCATAGACCTTGGTATAGGATAGCTGCAGCCTCGCCTCCTCCATCTGCGCCTTGCGCTGTAATATCCGTGCCTTGTTGCCGTCCCGAACGGACAGGCCCGCCTCGGCCTGGGTGCGTTTGAGGGCCTCCGTCGCCTCTTTCATGTTCGATTCGGCGACACGCTTGGCGGTTTTGAGACGGTCCAGCTGTTCCTTGGAAATTACCTCGCGGCTGTATAGCGATTCGCCGCGGCCTAAGTCCAGCATTGCCTGGTCATAAGTGGCCTGTGCCGACTGGAGAGCCGCCCGCGCCCCCTCCACCTTCTGGTATTCTCCCCCTGTCTCGTTTTCCGCCATGCCGACGCCCGCCTCGGACTGGGCGACCTTTACCCGGTAATCGCGGCTGTCAAGCTCCACCAGAAGATCCCCCTGTTTGACCAATTGGTTGTCTTCCACCAATACGCGGGTCACGGTGCCCGGCACCTTGGCGGATATCGGGACGACGCGGGCCTCGATGAATGCATTGTCGGTCTCGATATGCGTCTTGCTCCTGATAAGCCATTTGAACCCGAACCACCCTCCGGCGATAAAGATGATCAGGAAGACGAGCAGCGCTTTACGGCGCCTGCTGATCCCAGGCTTCCCATCTTCCGGTTCGGGTGCTGCTCCGGAAGCGGCCGGTTCGGTCCCGGTTGAAGCCTCCTGTGTCATTGTTGCCATCGTATCGTCTGCCATTTCTTCCCTCACTGGCGTATCTTTCAAAGTTCCCCCGCTGCGCGCTTCAAACGGGCCGCTGAAACCTGGTAATCGTACAGCGCGCTGTAGTAGTCGGTCCTGGCCTGGGTGACCATGGTCTGGGCATCCAGCACTTCCGTTGCCGTGCCGACCCGTTCCCTATATCGCTCCTTGTTGATGCGCAGATTTTCCTCGCTCTGCTTGATTGCGGTTTCGGCTACGCTGATCCGTTCCCTGGCCACCTTGACGTCGTTTCTGGATGTATTGATCTCAAGGCTCACCTGGAGTTTGGCCTGGCGCAAGGCATCCTGGTTTCTGGAGCGGTTGCGCACGGCCTTTTCCGTAGTTGCGGTTGTGGCAAAGCCGTCGAAAAAGTTAACCTTGATTCCGATAAAGGCTGCCATGATGGTCTGTTCGAGGGCCGCATCGTTTTGCACATAGCTGAGGAAGGCCTGGGTATAGAGTTCCGGATAAAAGGAGGCCTTGCTTTCTCGCACCCCCATATCGCTCGCTTCCACCTCGCTCCGCAGGGCCAGGATCTCGTGACGCCTGGAGAGGGCATCGTTTTCGTTCAGCCGGTTCTCCAGGTCATCCGAGAGGGTGTTGCCCCAATTAAGCTCTGCCCGGAATCCGGGTTGGTCGCCGGTCAGATAATTGAGCTTTAGCCAGTTGTTTTCCTGGCGGTTCTTAATGGTCAGCAGTTTCTGTTTGGCCTCAGAGAGGCGCACATCGGCCTGAAGCACGTCGTTGCGGGTGACAACCCCTTCCTCGAAGAGCGCCTGAGCCACGCGGCGGTGTTCTTCCACTTGGGCAACCTCGTCTACCGCCGCCGTGATCAGCTTGCCGGTTTCCATGATGGAGAAATAGGCTTCCACAACCTGCAACGACACATCCGCGCGGCTGGCTTCAAAGGATTGAGCAGAGGAATCGGCTAAGGCTCGGGTCAGCTGCTGCCGGGCGTTCCGGCGGCCGAAGTCGTAGATGGTGTAGGTGGCGGTGAGGCCGGCAGAGGCGTAATCCGCCTGCTGGGTCCTGGCGGTAATGCCGTCGAGCTTTGCGCCTTGTGCGGCCTGCTGCAAGGTATAGCCGGCCTGCGCGTCTATGCGGGGGTAATTTGCCGCGGATGCCTGCTGGATGTCCTCTTCGGCGATGCGGTAATCCCAGGCCGCTGTCTTCAAGCTCGGATTATGCTCCCTGGCCCGCTCCAGGCACTCCTGCAAAGAAAGCTCTGCCCCCCACGCAGTGGCGCAGATCAAGCTGCTCATGAAGAGGCTAATAAGCAGGTTTTTCATATATTCTCTTTTCTCCGCGCAGGATATCCAGGATGCGTGCAAGATCGGCGACGTCGCCATTCGTTAAACCGCTGGTTAATTTTGCCAGAGCCTTATTGGAACATTCGCTCAACACTGTTTCCATTGATTTCCCCTTGGGCGTGAGCCGGATCTGATGCGCCCGTCTGTCGTGGGGGTGGGGGTGGCGTTCGACAAGTCCGCATTTTTCCAGGCGATCGATCAGCCCCCCGAGAGTTGTGCGGTCTACCTGGCTCCTTTCGGACAGTTCCACCTGTGTCAATCCATCCTGTTGCCAGAGAAAGGCCAGGATGCCGAACTGAGGAGGCGTCAGGTCGAAGGGTTCCATCTCTTCCTTGGCCAACGCAAAGGCCCTTTGGTAAGCCTTTGCAAGCAAAAAACCGATATTATTTTCGATGTCGAACATGGTGCGTCGGCTCCCATTGTTCCATAAATATTGTCATTATGCATATAATCAGCATGCTGTCAATTGTTGATCAGAATCACGAAAGGCAAAAGGGCAGAGATGCCTGCAATCTGAAAAATCACAGTGTATAGAAGGATGAACAGCCGAAGCGAATTTGAAAGGTTTGGTAAAGATGAATGCTACCCGGCCTAAAGCAAGTCAATCGCGGCGGTAAGCCGCTACGGATTTTGTACTTTGTTTATCTGCCGCTGATGCTTTATTCAAGCTTCTGCTAAATCTCGAAAAAGAGGGCAATGCCAGGTGTCACAGGCCGCAAGATAGTGGTAGCCGCGTCATTTGCCGTCGCTTTTCCTCTCGGGCGCGGAATTCTCGGTAGGCATCCAGGATTCGATATATTTGCCGTCTTCGTCAATCTTATTTATATACCGTTTAACCAGTCCTGTTGCAGTATCAAGCAGAAAAACCGAGTTTGTTGTGGAGGTTTGCTGACGCTTCAGGTCATAGGTGGTATATTGACCCTGGAAAAGTTGGTATCTGCCGATTTCTTGTACTATTTTAGTGAAATCCTTGCCAGTTTCCGCGCTGCTCTCATGTTGGCAGCATAATGTGATCACAATTAATGCCAGCGATATATTAATTTTTTTCATTTCACTCCCCATTCATCATTCAAAAATTCAGCGTCTCAGAAGCCTCGCTTTCCAAGCCGGCATCATCGACAGCGGTCACGTAGATCTCGACTTTATCCCTGGTTTCGTCAAGCTTCCAGCTTGTACCCTGTATGGTGGCAAGCTTTTTGGGCATTCCCAGAAAACCTTTTTTATAAATGGTATAGCTGTGGACATCCTTTTCCTGATTAGCGCTCCAGGATACGATCCGATCAGCCGGATTAACGATCTTAAAGCCAACCACCTTGGCGGGCGAAGGTTTTGTTCTTGCCGAGACGGCATCGGAAAATGAACTTATCAGCTCGTCATTGTCGATTGCCCTTATTCTATAGGCGACTTCGGCACCGTTTGGAAGATCGGTATCCTCGAACTGGATGTTGTCTGTTTTCTTCAATTCAGTGAAATCACTTTCATCATTTTGTTTCCTGAAAATCTGATACCATTTGATGTCAGACTCAGGGTTCCTGTCCCAGCGAAGAGATATCTTTTTGATCCCACCAGAAGTAGCCGACAAACCGGCCGGGGACCGGGGCTGTGCTTTTGTAATTGCCGTAACGCTTTCGCTATCCGGACTCATGGCGCCACAACTGTTCTGACTGCACACCCGATAGTGATACGTGGTATTGTCCTTCAGTGGCGGATTCCTGTCGACATACTCACTCTGATTGCTATTTACTTCGGCTATCTTTTCGAAGATGCCTGCTTTCATTTCAGTGGACCGAAATATAATTACGCGCTTGATCTCGTCTTCTGCCGTTCCTGCGAGTTGCCAATGCAGTTTGGCCCGGCGTGCCTCTCCATCGGCTGTAAGTTGTTGGGGTGCCGGGGGCAGATTTCTGGTAAGCGCAGATACCGGCTCCGATGGATCGGTTTCAACGCCCCCCTTGTTATAAACACTCATACGGTACCAATACGTGCTGTTGTCCATGAGTTCGGTATCTGTATAACCGGTACTTTTCAGCCCTTCCAGTTTAGCTATTTTCGCATAGCGCCCATCCCTGGCATCGGAACGATAGAGCATGTAACCCGCCCCGGCATCGCCAAGGAACTGATCCCATGAAACCGAAATGGTGCGGATCCTGCCGGTTTTTGCTTTGACCGGTCCTGGGGAGGTCAAAGGCTGCACGCTCAACTTGGCTGAATATTCGCTTTCCGTCCCCTCGCTATTACGTGAGGTGATGGTATAGATATACTTCACTCCGTCCGAAAGACCCGTATCGACATATGTGGCAGCATCAACCGGTAAACGCGCAATCAAAGAGAATGTCCCCTCTCCTTGGCGGCGGTAAAGCAGATATTCCGAGGCCTGCATGCGCTTGTTATCCGAGTTCCCCGGACGTGCACGCCAGATCAGTCTGGCACCCTTGATATCTGCTTCAACATTCATGAAAATTGGGGCAGGGGGCGCTATGGCAGTTGCACCTTTAACCGGCATGGTCATCTCGCTGATCCCGGTCTGGCCAACTGCTGCGATACGGTAATAGAAGGTGTCGTTAAGTTTCAGGTTGTCGTCGATAAAAAACGGTTCCGTGGTTGTAGCGAAACGACTATATTGCCCATCCAGGCTGTTGGCCCGGTAAATATTAAAACCTATGATCTGACTCTGGCCCCCGTGATGCCATTCAAGCCGGATGCTGCTCGAGGTACCGCTGGCCGTGACTTTATCGGGTGGTGGCACGGCAAGAGGCGGGGCTTTGACAGGTTCCGGGTTCACTGGTTTGCCGGCGTTTCTGACATGGTCGACAACACTGTTGGCAACCGCCAGCATTTTGCCTGAATAATCGGCTTCGGACATAGTGAATTTTTCATTCAGGATCAGCTTCTTCGAACTAACACGCAGCAGGTTCACCTCAAGCACGACGCCCGATGATTCGCTGGTATTTACACTGCCATAAACAACATAATCAAGTCTCGCCGTGGTGCCGATGCGGATAATGCCGTTGAGATCGAGATTATCCATACTAAGACCCTCGACGACACTGAATTGTTCAATTTTCTTTCGCTCGACAAGATCGAAAAAACCGCTGTTATCAAGGTAATTCAGAAGGGATGTAGAAATGTTTTCCGTGAAGGCCATTGCCTGCAGGCTGGTTGCCTGAAAGGGAACGCATCCGAGCTTGGGTCTGAAATTTGCGTCATTGGCAAATGCAGCTCCGGTTAAATTCAACACCATCACTATAACTAAAAAAAATCGATTCATAAATACGCCCCATGTATAGTAAAAATCCGCGGCAAAAGGCCGATCATTTACAAGTGGTAGTTTTCAACCTGTTTCATCAGCAGGTCCAGTCCTCGCAAGGCATTACCGCTTACCTGGGAATTCATATTCTTGATCTCTTCAGTGACTATGGCGTCCATGTACTTTTCCGCAGCAGGTTCAATATCCCCTCTCTTGGTAAGAAGTTCCGCTGTGTTCAAGTACGTTTCCTGAAGGTTCTGAAAACGGGAAAAGACTTGATGTCCCAGTTCGGAGATAGCCTCGTCAACCGCTTTTTCCAGCAAATCGGAATCCTGAGGGAGATCAGGCCTCTGATAGGGGATACCGGCAATATCAACCCCTTCGGAATAATTGCCGGTGGCCTCTTTCTTGCTCTTTAAAGTTTTTGTGATTACTACTTCGCCGGAGTCCACGTCGATTACACGGAAGGAGATAACCACATTGGCGCTTTTGTGGTGTGTGGCAACCTTGTACCTGATGGTTTCCGTCCTCTCCTTTTCTATGATGGCTGGAGGGGCCTTGCGCATATCCGCGTCCTTGGGATATGGGTTGGCAGCCATCCAGTTGGCGTACTGCGGATTTGGGGTTTTATCCACACCGACCTTGGCAATCACCATTTTCTGGCCTTCATCAACGCTATTCTCTATATTGTACTGCAAGAGGCTGCCGAAGATGAAAACATCAGTACCCTTCAGCTTGCCGGATTTCTTGGCGGTTTCAATATCATACAGACCAGCCTGTCCCATCTCGATCTCTTTGATCAGTGCCCCGAGAACGTCACGTGCAAGAATCTTGACATCCCCACTGGTGTTTCTCGTCATGTAGGAAAGCAGACTGTCTGTGACAAGCTTGGCGGCATCCGGGTTGTTTGTCGGCGGGGTAAAGTCCATAATGGCAATTTTTTTAATGACCCGCTGCCGTACTCTATCTTTCAGTCCCTGAATCTTCTGATACAACTCTTTCTGCGATCCTGAAATCTTATTGGCGCATTCAATCCAATACAAGGCAAGACCGACGTATCCACTAGCCTCAAGTTCATCAGCTTTGGCAATTATCTCGCCGGTCAATTTACTTTTCAGTCCATTGATATCGGGCGGATTGGTTGCCTCCTGATTGAAGTCGGCGATGAACAAAAGGTCTGATAACGCACTGTAAAACATCTTGTTATCTATCTCGGCAGACACTTTCGCGATCAATTTGGCGTTTACGTCGGAGTACAGCTTATTGATCCGATCCATCTCAGCGGTGGTGGGATTAAGTCTTCGGGCCCTGTTCAGGTACTGACGAACTCGATCCCACCGATTCTCACCGGCCAACCGCTCTGCCTTATCGATATTCGTCACGGCGTTGTTTTTCAGCCTGGCATCATTGAGAGCATCTTTTATCAACTTGTTGCCGGGCTTTATCTCCAGTGCGGATTCCAGGCTTTTGATCATGGAATCCACATCATCATCTGCCTTGTACTTGTCAGCCTCTTTCAGATAAAGCGAGATGGTGCTGTTCTCCACGGTAGCGATTTTGGCGTTCAGATCCAGATAACCGGGATAATAGAGGCGAATGCCCTTCAACAGATCCAATGCCTCAAGCCATTTTTTGGCTTCAAGAGCCTTGCCTGCCGAGTCATACGCCGTCTCGGCCTTTTTCAGCATCTGATCCATTTGTTCTTTAAGCGAAGCTGCCAATGTGCGAGCTTCGGTATTCCCGGGATCGATTTTCAAAGCCTTGTCCAAGTATCCTTGGGCGTTGCGGAGGTTGTCGAACATCAATGGGGTGGTTGCCAGCTGCTCTTTAGCGCTCTCCACTACCTGACCGGACAGACGTGACCGGACGCTGGCAGTGGCAGCCCGGTATTCAACGTTGTTAGGTTCCTTGGAAAGGGCCTCCTCATACATTGGGAGCGAGTCTTCGTACCGCTTCTGCTGTTCCAGTTGCCTGGCAATATTAAAGCTGTCTTTTCCCGCACTCGCGCATCCTGCCGCAAGCGATGCTATCAACCCTACAAAGATCATCCGTCTGAACATAAATCCTCCACTCATTTATCAAATAGCTGCAAAGTAAGTGTATTGGCCGTAAACGAAGTAATTTTGAATTTGTACCCATCCATAGGCGAGCGTGTGATCTCTTCGCCAAGGTCCCACACGGATCCGTTGATTTCCGCGTCCAGACTGAGGGTGCCATCCGCGTAGCCATGCTCCTCGGTCGTTTCCACAAGATTAAGCCTCTCCCGCATCAGGCTTCTTATCTTGGCAATATCAACAAATTGAGCATTGTGGATAACCACCCGCACGGAACGAGTATTATTCACCTTGCGACTCCATTTTGCCACTATCTGCCGGTTCAGGTTTTGCGCCAGATCCAGAGTTGCTTTTCTGATGGCTTCCGCGCCGCCCGCGCTTGGATTAATGTGCGCTACGTTGGCGGATGCGGAATATGATGCCACAAGCTGGCCGGTATCCGCATCAACGACGCGGGCCGATACATTTGCCTGAGAGGTACGCATATTGGTTCCGCTCACGGTCGAAGCAGCGGCTCTCGCCACAGCTTTCCCTATGATAACCACATCGGCGCCCCCTCCAGACGCAATCCGGAGTGCCGCGTCCGCCGGAACCGACCCCTTCGCTGAAGTCAGTGCCGCATCATTTCTGGCAATGGCGACAAGCGTTTCCTGATCCACCAGATTGTATCCCTTTTGGGACAACAAATCGTGAAGAACCGATTCAGCGATGCCGGCACCCATCAATGATTCAGCAAGCGACCCTGCCGGTTCGTCATGGACGATATTCTGTTCTGTCATGATGATCGCGATGCGAGGCTTGCCTAATTTCTTCGACAAGAGCCCGACGTCATCCAATCCCTTACTCAGGTGTGCTGTGGAAACGGTAGCTTTGACGTTAATGCGGCATGCATCGACTTCAAAGTGTTCGCCGGTTATGGTATAAGTTTTTATATACCCGGAACTTTTTGAATATATCTTGTCATTGAGAAGCATAGAATCCTGTACTACCGTCTTCGAGTCGATCATTACGCCAATGACCTGTTCAACTGCGCGACGGAAGGCGTTGTTCAATGCGCTTTCCCGGGCGGCATCTTTCCTGCCTCCCACAATGGCGGCATATCCCTCTACGTCGACCGCCACCGGTGCTTGGTCAAAGGCTAAAACGACGGCTGAAAACATAAGGGAAAAAATCAGGCTGCTGATAAATACTGCAACGCGAAAGTTCATTTTGTTAGCCCGCCATTAGGGAGTGGTAAAAAATACACAATATATAACAAGAACAAAGGATGCAAGGTATTGAAAAAAGATTAACAAAATTGTTTTCAATATTTCCGATCCCGCACTGTTAATACTCTGTCAACATATCTGACTGAATGAGTTAGTTCAGATACTTAACACAGCCAACTGTAAATGTTCAAGACATTTTGATAAAAGCTCGATCCATGGGATCATGCCGTTTTTAATGAAATATATTCTTTCAAGTGTTATGTCGGCTGACAGTACTGATAGGAAATCAATAAATTGCAAGAAATCGCTTGAATTTATGCGGAATCATGTAAAAATGCACAAGCAGTGCGCTATGAAGCACGACATTCAGGTTTGAGGAGCCATTATCGTCATGTTGTTGACTCTCGATTCCGAACATCCCCAGCCGCATCAGGTTGCCCGTGTTGTAGACTGCCTGAAAAATGGCGGCCTCATTGCCTATCCCACGGACACGACCTACGGCATCGGCTGCTCCATCTTCAACAAGAAGGGGATCGAGCGCATCTACCTCATGAAAGGGCGCGAGCGGCGCAAGCCGTTTTCGTTCATCTGCTCCAGCCTGTCAGAGGTCGCCCATTATGCGAGGGTCGGCAATAACGACTTCAAGATATTGAAACGCTACCTGCCAGGCCCCTATACCTTTGTGCTGGAGGCCACCCGTGATGTGCCCGACCTGCTTTTGACCCGCCAGAAAACAGTGGGTATCAGAATCCCTGACAACCGTATCTGCCTGGATCTGGTGCAGGCGCTGGGAAACCCTATCATCACCACCAGCGCCAATCCGTCCGGGGAAGACCCGGTAGGCGATCCGTACATAATTAATGAGATCTTTGGGCACCAACTCGATTTCGTCATCGACGGCGGCCTTCTCGAGACAGACGTCAGTTCTGTGGTGGCTCTGACCGGCGCTGCACCCGAGGTGCTAAGGGCCGGGGTGGGCGATGTCTCGTGGTGCGCGTGATGTAACTTCGATTTCAAATCAATGATGATATCGATGCGGCGAGGAGCGAGACAAAGAAGGCGTACGGGCAAGTAGCTTGAGGAACAAAAGACGAGCCACTCGGATGCCGCATTGATTTGGATAGGAATAACGCAGAAAAGGGATACTGATTATGCGTAAACGTACTGTTAGAAACGGCCTGCGCCTTATCCTGGCCGCCCTTTTACTGATAGTTCTGGCCAGCTTCTACCATGTGGGCATAGCGGATCTGTTCTCGATGTCGGAGGACGCAGAAACGCGCCTGTACCGGCTGAGCATCTTCTGGGCCGCGGCCTTTGGCGGTTATGGAGTGGTCCTGGCCGCCTTCGGCCTGGTGCTGCCTGCGGATTCCCACGATGCCAAGGTTCGCGTGCTGCCGATCTTCTTGATGATCATAGCCACCATGTCGCTCTTTTTCTACCTGCTGGCATCGTCCTTCAACGAGCAGCCAGGGCCGGAACGCCTTCATCCAGGCGATACCATCATGATATGAAGAGGTGATTCATTTCCTATGCGCATCAAGTTTTCTCCTTAATACTACACAAAAACGATAAACTTCATGCCGCTAAATCAAGTTGACTTATATATAGGGAAATTGTAACGTTTGTTCACATCACGGCACCCCCAGGAGGAAACATGGAAAACAAAACGCCTGCCATTGAAACCTTAACGCTTCATGCCGGACAATCGCCTGATCCGACCACGCTTTCCCGCGCAGTCCCCATTTACCAGACCTCGTCCTACGTGTTCAAAAGTTCCGAGCACGCCGCAAACCTCTTCGGCCTGAAGGAGTTCGGCAATATCTATACCAGGCTCATGAACCCCACAACCGACGTGCTGGAGCAGCGTCTGGCTGCGCTGGATGGCGGCATCGGCGCGCTGGCAGTCGCCTCGGGACAGTCCGCCATCACCTATGCCGTGCTCAATATCACCCAGGCCGGCCAGAACATCATCTCCACCAATTATCTTTACGGAGGGACCTATAACCTCTTCCACTACACCCTGCCCAAGCTCGGCATCACGGTAAAGTTCGTAGATTCTTCCGACCCGGAGAACGTTCGCCGTGCCATCGACGAAAACACCCGTCTTGTCTACACCGAATCGGTCGGCAACCCCAAGAACAACGTTGACGATTTCGAGGCCATCGGCGCCATTGCCCATGAGGCCGGAATCCCGTTCGTGGTGGACAATACGGTCACGACGCCGTTTCTGTTCAAGCCGCTTGAATATGGCGCCGATATAGTGGTCTACTCCCTGACCAAATTCATCGGCGGCCATGGCACCAGCATCGGCGGCGCCGTGGTAGACGGCGGAAAATTCCCCTGGGGCAACGGCCGGTTCCCGGAATTCACCGAGCCAGACCCCTCCTACCACGGTCTGAAGTACTGGGAGGCGCTGGGCAACCTCTCCTACATCCTCAAGATGCGGGTCACGCTGCTGCGCGATATGGGCGCCTGCCTCTCCCCATTCAATTCCTTCCAGTTCCTGCAGGGGCTTGAAACGCTGCATGTCCGCATGCCCCGACATGTGGAAAACGCCCGGGCCGTGGCAACCTGGCTGGAACAGAGCCCGCTTGTCGCCTGGGTAAACTATCCCGGCCTTAAAAGCCACAAGGACCACGCCCGTGCCCTCAAATACCTGCCCAAAGGGGAGGGGGCCATCATCGGTTTCGGCATCAAGGGGGGGATGGAGGCTGGCAAGAAGTTCATCGACAGCGTCAAGCTGCTCTCCCACCTGGCCAATATCGGAGACGCCAAGTCGCTGGTCATCCACCCGGCCTCCACCACGCACCAGCAGCTCTCCGAGGAGGAACAGGAGGCATCCGGCGTCACGGCGGACTTCATCAGGCTCTCCATCGGCCTTGAACATATCGACGACATCATTGCCGATATCCAACAGGCGCTGGAGGCGTCGCAGCTGTAATCCCTGACGGCTTGAAGCGGTTTTAAGTACGAAAAAAAGGGCAACCCTTCTGGGCTGCCCTTTTGGGTTTACCCTGCGACAAGATATCTTCTGGCTAAAGGACGAATCGCTTGAGGACTCTGACAATCTGCCCGAGCCGGGCGTGATCTGCCGCGACATCATAGCCAATCTCGAAAGCGCCCCGGAAGAGTTGCGGCTGATCGCCGAGGATGTGGGGAAGCGTTAAAGGAATAAATTAGCTATTATTATGTAATGCTTTGATAAACAGAACTACTCTGGGAGAGCCATGCTCATTCACTGTACCCAAAAACTTACCGCCAAGTTGCCAGAAGTATCGACAACACAACTCACCGAAGTGAGCCCCCTAGGGAGCTGGCACGCCAATCTCTATACCATCGACCGCCGCCAGTGCGTGCTGTTCTGCCACGATGCGAGCCGCTACGTCCTCTTTGTGCCGGGGCTGGTCAAGGCTGAATTTGCGAATCTTGACCGGCTGCATCGGGAGCTGTTTCTCGCTTCGCTGGTCGCGCTTGACGTAAAGCAATCCCTCCTCAGTCGCGTTGCCCTGGCCCTGGGGCCGGCTCAGTATGATTGCGTCACGGACCGCTCTGTCTTGGGTTCCTTGCAGGTTGCGCGCAGTGACTTGGATGGGGCGCTGTACCGGGTTGCCAACGTTATGGAGTGCGACCCGCTGGCGCTTTCCGTGCATCTGAATGATCGGCCGGTCACGGTGAAGGGAAAGTGGTCTTTTCCAGACAAAACGATGCTGGAACTGGTAGAGCAGTTAAGCGGTGCAACCGGGAAATGATATGAGTCCATAGCATTCTTCATTCCTGCTCAGCCAGCATCTGCCTCATTTCGACCGTCAACAGCCCCCCTTGTGGTTGCTCCTGTTTTTGTGTATCATAAAAAACTTGAAGTATCACATCCTTGCACTCTGGAGCCGATTTTATGTATAAACTCACCATCCGCACTAGCTTTGCCGCAGCCCACAATCTTATCAACTACCAGGGGGATTGCGAGAATCTGCACGGCCATAACTGGAAGGTGGATGTGACAGTTACCGCCAGTGAGCTTGACAAGGCCGGGCTGGGAATCGACTTCAAGGTACTCAAGCGCGAGGCCGGCGTTGTCATCAACGAACTAGACCATAAGTATCTCAACGAAAACCCCGACTTTCACAACGTCTCCCCCTCCTCGGAGAACATCTCCCGCTACCTGTACCAGCGGCTTTCCGAACGCCTCAACAACGAAATCATCACGGTCGATGCCGTGACCGTCTGGGAGTCGGACAACGCCTCTGCCTGCTACTATGAGTGATCCGGCGCGCATCAGCGAGATCTTCTCCTCGATCCAGGGGGAGGGGTATCTGGCCGGCCGGCGCCAGATCTTCATCCGCCTGGACGAGTGCAATCTTGATTGCCGCTATTGCGATACGGTATATGAAAAAAGCGCTGTCTGCCGGGTGGAGACCGCACCCGGTTCCGTGATCTTGGATGCGCTATCCCATCCGCCCGGAACGGACGGGCTTGTTGCGCTGGTCAGGGAGTGGCACAGCCTTCTACCGGGCGCCCATCATTCGATCAGCGTCACCGGCGGGGAGCCGCTGCTCCAGTCCGAAACGCTGCAAGAGTGGCTGCCGGAACTGCGAGGCGTACTCCCTATCCATCTGGAGACCAACGGCACCCTGTACGCCGAGTTGGGGCAGGTCATAGACAGCATCGACTACATCAGCATGGATATGAAACTACCCTCCACTGCTGGTTGCGACCGCTCGCTCTGGGAGGATCACCGGTGTTTTCTGGAGGTCGCCGTACAGCGGCAGGTTTCGGTCAAGGTGGTCATCGGCCAGGAGACGCCTCAGGAGGAGATCGCCCGGGTCTGCGCCATCATGGCTGCCGTGAAACCCGCGACCCCCCTGTTTCTTCAGCCCCTGTCCAACGCCGCAGGCGGGGTTGCAGTCTCCGCAGAAAGGATCCTGCGCCTGCAGGAAACCGCTGCCGCACTGATTCCGGATGTCCGGGTGATCCCGCAGATGCACAAGATGCTGGGGGCGCTATGATTATTGAAGAGATGACCATGACAGAGTTCGAGGCCGGACTGGCCCTGACTCGAACCGTCCTGATCCCCTTTGGCTCGGTGGAGGAGCATGGCAGCCATCTCCCGCTCTCAACCGATACGCTTGAGGCCTACGAGGTCTGCAAGAAGGCATCGCGGATAACGCCTTTGTTCGTGGCGCCGCCCGTTCATTACGGCAATTGCCGCTCAACGGCATGCCATCCCGGCACCGTCTCCATCTCGACCCGAACCCTTGGGGCGCTGTTCAGGGATATCGTCATATCATTGCGAGGGCAGGGGTTGCGCAGCTTTGTCGCCCTGACGGGTCATGCGGGTGGGGCACACCGCATGGCGCTCCAGGATGCGGGGGAGGCCCTGATCGCCCGTTTCGACGACATAGTCGTGGCCGTGGTAAGCGAGTTCGACCTGGCCCAGACGGAAGGTCGGGATATCATCGAAACGCCGGGGGACTCCCATGCCGGCGAGATCGAAACCTCCCGTATCCTCCACACCCATCCCCATCTGGTCAAGGGGCGCGCCCCCAGCGAGATCCCCCGTTTTCCGAACGGCATCCTGGTGCGCGACAAACGCCGCTACTGGCCGGGCGGGGTATGGGGCGACCCGGGCAAGGCTTCTGCCGAGAAGGGGGCGAGGCTGGAGGATCTGCTTGTGCGAAAACTGGTCGAATTGGTGCGGGAGATGAAAAGGGATCATGATGGACAATGAACAGGTTATCAGGGAATACGACCTGGGCAGAGGTATTACTGCCCGGCTCTTCGATGGAACCCGCCACTATTTCGGCGGTTATTACCATGTGCGCATCGAGGTCAGCGCCGATGTCCCCCTGTCCGCCTCCACCTTCGCCGGAGACGACGAGTACCTGGCAGCGCGCCGGCTCCTGGGGGAGCGGATTCGTTTTCACCGGATCCTGGAAAAGATGGCTGTGCCCGAGTCCGGGATAAAGGACGCACGCCAGGGCCTCTTGGAAGCATTTGCTTCCAACATGCTTCCTTACCTCTCACGTCCGGATTTCCCCGAACGCTTCATGCGTAGCGAATACGCAAGACGCCTTAAGTTCTCGGCGCGCCGGTAAGCCGCATGACGTCACCTGTTGCGATGATCGACAAGCTTGCCTTTGGCGGCAGCGGCGTCTGCCGCATTGACGGCAAGGTCTGTTTTGTCCCCTTGAGCTGTCCGGGCGATGAGGTTCGCCTTGCCGTTACATCCGAGAAGCGCTCGTACCTTACGGCCCGGATCACCGAGATCATTACCCCATCCCCATTGCGGGTTACCCCTCCCTGCCCTTTATTCGGCTCGTGCGGCGGCTGCAACTGGCAGCATATCGCCTATTCCCAACAGCTTGCGGAGAAACGGAACATCCATGCCGATATTTTGTGGCGCGGTGCAAGGGTGGAGAGCGAGCGGGTAGGGAAGGCAATAGCATCGCCGCATGAATACGGTTATCGAAACCGGGTCCAGTTCAAGCTGCACTCCGGCGCAGCCGGGCTAAAGATCGGTTTCTTCCGTAACGGCACCCACTTTGTGGAGGATGCGGCCCAGGGGTGCCCCATCGCCATGCCGGCCATCAACAGTGCCTTGTCCCGACTGCGGAGCGTTTTGGCGTCGTTTCCCGAGCCGGCCGCCATCCCCCAGATCAACATCGAATGCGGTGCACTGGAAACGGTCGCTACCTTAAATTACACCGGTAACAACCATGATGCGGTTGCCCGTTTTTTTCTGGAACGTTTCTCCGAGTTGGCCCCTCTGAGCGGCATCTTCCTGAAGACCGGCCGCAAGTCCGCCATGCAGAAGCTCTGCGGAGACGGTTATCTTGCCTATCCCATGACGGCCGCCGCTCCAGGTTTCCCACCGGTCACGCTCACATTCCGGCCTGGAGGCTTTTCCCAGGTAAACAGTGCCCAAAATCTGGCTATTTTAGAGCTCATCCGGCGCATGGGGGAGTTTGGCGGCCATGAACACCTGTTTGACCTGTACTGCGGCAACGGCAATTTTTCCCTGCCTCTGGCACAGGGCATTGCAAGCGTCACCGGGGTGGAGGGGTATGAGGATTCCATCTTGGCGGCCCGGGATAACTGCCGTCTGAACGGCGTATCGAACGCAGAATACGTCTGCGCCGATGCCGTTATGGGAGTCGCCCGGCTTGCCGCCGCCGGACGTCGCTTCCATACCATCATTCTTGATCCGCCACGCACCGGCGCGGCTGACGCCATACCGGGAATTTGCAGTCTGGATCCAGACAGGATCATCTACATATCCTGCGATTCTAGCACTCTGGCCCGTGATTGCGGACTTCTGGCCGGGCGTGGCTACTGCGTGGCAGAGAGCGTGCCGCTCGATATGTTCCCCCAGACATTTCATTTGGAAAGCGTTACCCTCCTTCGGAGGGGACAACAGGAGGCGTTGACGTGAGTATCCTCAAGAAGCTTTTTTCGAAGAATCCTGCCGATCTTCTGGCGCGTGGCGACCGACTTCTGGATGATCGCCGCTATTACGAGGCCCGCTGCGCCTACGAGGAAGCAAGACGGCTCCTATCGGGCTCAAAAGGCGCGCACGCTGGCGAGGATATGCTGGCAACCTGCGAAAAGCGGATCGAGAACGCCAATCGCGCGCTGGCGGAGCTTAACATCGGCGAGGCGGAATCCGCTTTGGGCAGGGGTCTGCACGAAAAGGCGCTCGAGCACCTCGATCTTGCAAAATCACTGACCAGCGATGCCCGGTTACGGGAAAAGACGGAAAAGATGGCACTACTTTGCCGTGTTGAGGTAGAGGAGGTCGAGGAAACGGTCTCGGCAAGCGGATGTTCTTCGTGCAGTTCCTGTGTCCCGCAAGATAGTGTAACAGATGAATCTAGCGACATTACCATGCCGCTCATGGAGTATTATGATCTGTTGATCCAGCAACTTCCACATGAAATGTATACACAATATTCCCATTTGGGAGAGGAATTTGCATCCATGTATGTGGCTGCAAGCGGTAACCGGCATGATGATGCTTTGAAACTGCTTGAAGAGTGGTTTACCGGCTCAAGCCGGGACATTTACTGCTACGAAAAAGGGATGATCCTGTTCCGTCTGGGCCAGGCCGCAGAGGCAGAGGCCTGTCTTCTCGATGCCATAAGGGCAAACGGAGCTAATACACTGGCCCATCTGGGGCTGGCCCTGATGTTGGTAGAGGGGCAGAGGCTTCATGAAGCCGGGCAGCAGCTTGAGGCCATGATGTCGGCGGGGATACTGCCGGAACAATCCCGGCTTTTGCGGGCGGATGTCCATCTGCTTACAGGCGATACCGACCGGGCAATAGACATGTATAGCGGACTTCTGAATACTCCTTCAGCCCGCTCCGCGGCCGAGAGGCTCCATGAAGTTCTGGTGCAGTGCGGCCGCAATAATGATGCAGCATATATCGTAAAACGGTATCTTGGGGGGTGCAGCCACTGAGATTGCCGTAACGTTAATCCACAACGGCCTGAAGCGTTGCAAATCCGGAGGCATGAATCACATGAACAAATCAGAGCTTATTGATCAGTTGGCGGTCTGCAGGGACATCTCGAACAAGCGTGCCGAGGAGGTTGTCAATCTCATCTTCAACTCCATGTCCGATGCCATGGTGGACGGCGAACGCATTGAAATCCGCGGCCTCGGCAGCTTTGTGATCAAGGATTACGGCACCTATACCGGAAGAAATCCCAAAACGGGCGAGCAGATCACCGTCAACCCCAAGAAGCTTCCTTTCTTCAAGGTCGGCAAGGAATTGAAGGAACGGGTACTAGGCTAAACCGAACATTTCACATACCGTGCTTCATGGCGCCTTGCCTGTGGGCGCGGTTTCATGCAGCCTCTTCAACCGTCATGCTGAAGAAGCATTTGTTGCCGTTTGTTCATATCACAAACCCCTTCCTGAGTGAATCTTAATTAGATGGCTTGTAATCCGGCAGATTCCCACTTCGCCTGCGTCAAAGAGAGCGTTCTCCCATGCATTAGCCTAGTGTCCCGTACTGTTTAGCATGCGTTGTTGCGCCGTGGCGCGAGCCGAAATAGCAAAGGAATCACTTCCCTGCGATATCGTAGGCGACGCTGGGCGCCGGAACAATTAGCTGGGCTTTTCGAGGGTGGTCTGCTATAAATGATAGGCAACATTTTGATATCATTAAGCTCAACCATAGTGCACCCGCACAATTGGGCGCTTTTGCAGTATTTCCGGGAATTAAAGATTATGGAGCAGTACCTACATGCCTCTTAGCCTGATTGAAGGCGCTTTGGGCGGCATCGGCCTTTTTTTACTCGGCATGCGTCTCATGTCGGACGGCATCCGGACCGTGGCTGATGCTCGCATCAGGGACGTCTTTACCACCCTTACCTCGAATCGATTCTATTCCATGTTGTTCGGCATGGCCGCTGCATTGGCGGTCAATTCCGGCAGTGCGGCTGTTATCTTTACCATGGGCCTCGTCAACGGCGGCGTTCTGAATACCTTTCAGGCGCTCAGCGTTTTGGGCGGCGTGCTCATCGGCGCCTCGCTGCCGCTGCATATCCACATCATTCCCTACAGCCTGATCTCAACCCCGCTCATTTTTTCCGGCGTTGTCCTCAAGTTCTTCGCCCGTAAACGCCGGTATGCCAACGCCGGGGACCTTCTGCTGGGCATCGGCCTGCTTTTCCTTGGTTTGACGCTCCTGGAGGGGAGCTATCGCCCCTTTGATAATCACCCCTTCTATACCACCTTCAACGAGCTGTTTTTTCATCAGCCAATCCTGGCCACCCTCTTCGGGGCACTGGTGTCTTTTCTTGTCCAGTCTGCCCATTCCTCGGTAACAGTCATAGCCTCGTTGTCGTCCGGTTATCGGATCGATTCCGTAAACGCCGCGCGCATGGTGTCGGGAGGACTCGTGGGTGTGGCGGCAATGGGGGCGCTGGCCTCTGTCGGCGGCAATTCCGTGACACGCAGGGTCGCCACGACCTACCTGTTTTTCGCCTTTACAGTGGCACTTCTGCTCGTTCCCCTGGCCTCGCTCATGTTGGAGGCGGCGCAGCGTCTGCCCTTTGCCGATTGGTCCGGGGCCTGCACCGCCGGTCAGCCGCTCTTCTGCCAACTGGCATGGGTACACACGGTCTCAAGCATGCTGGTGGCATGCATCCTGATCGCCATCAGCGCTCCGTGGGCACGCATGCTTGGCAGTTCATCCGCAATCACAGGCAACGGGATGATAGCTTCGCAACCCTGCGCCGGCTACCTGGACGAGCGTATTCTCAATACGCCGCCCCTTGCACTGGAACAGGTTCGCAAGGAGATTGTCCGTATGATGTCTGTCACGGCATTCATGTACGCCGATACCAACGAGATGCTTATCGATTTTGACGCCCGCAGGGCGGATACCATCCGGCAGCACGAACAGGTACTCGATTCCCTCAATCACGAGATCACCACCTTTCTTGCAGCCTTGGCCCGGACAGCGAACAGCCCTGACATCAGCTACGATATCCCCGGTCTTTTCCAGGCGGTCAGCGATCTGGAGCATATCGGCGACCGCTGTGAGAACATCCTGAAGGGTATTGTGACCAAAAAGGATTCCGGCGTTATTTTTTCCGATGATGCGATGGATGACCTGAAGCGTCTTGCCCAGGTCGTGTCCATCGACATCAGCAACACCGAACTTATGATCAGGCACGGTTTCATCAGCGAAGGGTTTGACCTGTTCGCTGCCAAGGCAGAGGCGCGTGGCGTCTTCGAGACGGCACGGCAGAACCATTTTCAGCGGATGAGCAACGGCGTCTGTCCGCCTCGGGCCGCCAAGCTTTTTAACGAGATGTCGGCGGATTTTGAGGGGATTGCCTTGTTATGCTGGAACATCATCGCCTCTCAAGGGAGAAAGCGTTAATGGATTCAAGGGTTGCAGCCATCGATTTCGGCACCAATACCGCCCGTTTGCTTGTGGCCGAGATACGGGATGCGGGATTTGAACCTGTCCGGCTTGAGCGGGAGATCGTTCGCATGGGCGGAGGATTCAGCCGCGAGGAAGGGCTCTCCAGAGATGCTCAACAGCGCGGCCTGATCTGTCTCCAACGTTTTGCCGGCATCATCCGTTCACTGGGCGTCTCCCAGGTCCGTGCCGTTGCCACCAGCGCCGTGAGGGATGCGGTCAACGGTCCGGCGTTCGTGGAGTCGGTCCGCGGCATGACCGGCATCGACCTCGTGGTCATCGACGGCATACGGGAAGGGGAGTTGACCCTGGCCGGCGTCATGGAGGGGCTTGACCGCCGGGACAAGGAACTCCTGATCTTTGATGTCGGCGGCGGCAGCACCGAATTTACGATCGCGCGCGACGGCTGTGCCCAGTTCGTCCGCAGCCTGCCGTTGGGAGTGGTCAGGCTGACCGAAGGCAAGGTGACGCCAGAGGCGGTCTCGGAAAAGATCGGCAGGGAACTCGATCTGCTGGTGCAGGAGATGGCGTCGGCGCGGAAAAGGCCCGCGTCCGGGGCGACCCTGGTCGGCAGCGCCGGCACCGCCACCACACTAGCTGCCATCGCCATGGAAATGAAGGATTATGACTATCGTAAGGTAAACAACGCAACGATCTCACGGCAACAGATCGAAACCATCTATGAACGCCTCCTGCCCATGGCCCCTGAGGAACGTCTGAAGGTACCGGGTCTGGAAAAAGGGAGAGAAGACCTGATCATCGCCGGGATTCTCATCACATTGCACACCATGGACCGGTTCGGTTTCCGTACCATGAAGGTGAGTGACTACGGACTTTTGGAGGGGTTGATCGTCTCTGGTTGAGTTGCCTACTCGTAAACCGATGCTTGCCTGCCTGCATTGGGGTAGGCCATGATGGCTGTTTTCAGCGACCTGGCTAGGAAAGTTGAAATCCGTTACTGAAGATGGCAAGACAAGCATCCACAACCGATGGGCCATACGCCGTCCCGCGAGCTGCCGCTATTTCGTCAAGCGCGGATTCTACTCCTTTCTCCAAGATTCTCATGTCCTCCCCGCCGTGACAGACGCACAAAGGAAAAAGAGCTCACGTTTACGGTGGCCATCCCTTTCGGTAGGAATAAAGCCACTCCATCATGGGAAGTATCTTGCTGAGACTGTTCACTGACATTGCCCCTTACCTGAAAATTTCCAACTCCCGCTCTTGGCTGAAGAGGTATCGAACCATGTAGTATTCGAACGGATAGTCGCTATCGTAATAGCGGAAGCTTTCCCTATAGCGCAAATCCACTGTTTCCAGAGCCGTGGTCCCCGCCTCTATTTCGGTGCTGGCCCCGGTCCCGCCGAAAGGATCGATACCGTTCATGATCGCCCAACGCACCCCGCCATCGACCGCAAGTCCGCTTGCGCTCCGGACCGTGTTCGGGCCGAGGATGGGCAGAACCAGGTAGGGTCCGGTACCGACCCCCCATGCTTCAAGGGTGCGATCGAAGTCCTCGTTCTCCCGCCTCCAACCGAAGGCAGACGCCGGATCGAAGAGGCCGCCTATCCCAATGGTCGAGTTGGTCAAAAACCGTCCGAGGGTCTTCAGGGACTTCTTTCCTTTTGCTTGCAGGATGCAGTTGTAAAAGGTCTGAACCTCGCGGATGTTGGTGAAAAAGTTGCTGACCCCGGTCCGGGCAAAGCGGGGAACCGCCTTTTCGTACCCGGCAACGACCGGAAGTAATACGAAACGGTCGGCCTCGTAGTTGAACTTGTACATGCTTCTATTGGAGCCTTCCCATGGATCGCCGGTGCGCGAAACGTTCTCGTCTTCGCTGAATTCGCGCACTGTGTGCATTGGTGGCGCGTCGTCGGGGAGGTATGCTCTCCCCGCGGCACAGCCGGAGAGAAGAAGGACCAGAACCGTCTTAAAGATAAACTTGATCGCGTTGCTACACATATCGCACCCCCAGCCTGCTTACCACGTTGACGAGCGCAGTCGATCGATCAGGAAGGTCATGTTGTCTCGATATTCGAGATTGCCGAGGTGTCCGCCGCAGGGATAGACCTTGAGACGAGTACCGAAAACCCGGCGCAGATAGTCGAGTTCCCCCGGAGCCAGGATGAAGTCATTTTCGTTGGTGATCACGCCGATCTTGGCGGAGGAGGCGAGGTATCTTTCGATGTTTTTGAGACTCAACGCTTCTAGGAGTTCCTCCTTGGTGAGGCCGGGGCGCCTGCTTTGGAAATAGGGAAAGAAATACTCGTTGAAGTAGTCCAGGAAGGAGAGATGAAGAGTGGTCCAGAAGTAGTCGTCGAGGGAATCGCTGTTTTTCAAATCCCTGTTCTTCGGCACGACATAGCCGCCATGGGTCATGACATCGGAAGAGAAAATCATGCCGGCAGAACCGATGCGGAAGGAGACCGCAATCATCCCCCCTGCTTCGTCCCGGTTCAGAATCCGGGCCTGGTACGCCGCGAAGAGAAAATCATCGCCAATGGCGACGAAGTCACCCTTGTGATAGAAGTCGGTACTTTTTGCCATGACGCGGTTATAGAATGATCCAATCTTTCTTGGGCCTCCGGGGATGCGGTCCAACAACCCCTCGATCCTCGACACGGAGTTGTAGAGGTTCACCGCCGGGTTGAGCATCAGTACCCTTTGGAAATTGAACACTTTACGCTCTTCGTCCAGTTTGGCAACAAAGGCAGCTTCGGTCCCGCCGAGGCTGTATCCGGCAAGGAGGAAATCGGAGACCTCGATGAGCCCTTTGGCTTGGCTCCAGATCTTCTCCATGACTCGATAGAGATCAACGGCATCGTCGGACAGATCCCCCGGGATATGAGTGGTAGAGGCGTCGATGATGAAGTTGGGACAAGTTGGTGAGGGGAGCACGATTACGTGGAACCCCGCGTGATACAGATTCTCCAAGAGGGCGAGCGCATACCTCGACCTGCTGCTGCCACCTGTCCCCGCGATGAGGAAAACCAGTGGGGCTTTCCGGTTCTGGAACGCCACAGTGTAGCGCAGTCCCCGGTCGTAAAAGAAGAGCTCCGGCTTATCCTGGTCCGTTTCCAGGACCATTGTCTTAACCGGAACCTTGCCGCTGAGTTTCGGCCTCAAGTTCTGGGGAGTGCCCAGAATCGTCGCAGCGTAGGAGTCGTCAATCGGGTAACCGTAAACGGCGTCGACTCCCCAGGCAAAAGCTGGCATTAGCAGAAGGAAGCAGATGAGCATAGCTCCAGTAATTTTCATAGCTTATCCGTTTCTCTCAATTCACCAGTTTCAAGGAGCATCTGAGAAAGTGTAAAAAATTGATGTCGTCATCAACGAGAAGGATCCTTCGTATTCATTCTGAACTCCTTTTTTAACCTGCCTGTCGTTTTGCCGTCCCACTGATAGCCTTACCTGTTCGCCGCGAGGACTCCTCTGATCCGTTCGAGATCGTCCACAGCCAGCCGGTACTCCAATGAAGCCTGCAACTCATCCATTTCCGCCTTTTTCAGTGCCGCAGCCGTTTCGGCATGTTTTGCCGCCGTCACCGTCCCGGCTTTGAGGCCGTTTTCGCTGAGCCGCGCATTTTCACTGCACAAAGCAAGCGACTCGCGGGCGACATCAACCATCTGTTTTGCTCGTTCCAGCTTCCGGTATGCCTTGTCGATCTCGATCCCGAGCTTCTTGTCTATCCGTGCCAGGTTCTCTTCCGCCTGCGACTGCTGTGCGACCCTCTGGCCGATCTCTCCCTTCCGTTTTCCCCAGTCGAAGATGTTCCAGGTCAGCTCTGCCCCGAAGATGCCGACGTTCTTCTCCACAAACGGCGCTCCGTCCTGATAGCCATGCTTTGCAAAGATCGTCACGTCGGGGATGTACTCGTACTTTGCCGCCCGCACGGCGTGGCGCGACTTTTCCACGGTCTCGCGGGCGGCGAGCAGTTCGCCGTTCCCGGTCCGTGCTTCGTCATAGGACCGGTCCTTTAACGGTTCCGTCAGCTCCGGCAGTCCTGCCTCGGTCACTTCCAGAATTGCGTCAGCCGGCAGGCCCAATAAGTCGTCGAGGTCCGAAGTCACGTCCGAGATGCGGTTCTCCGCGACGAGAAGCGCCTGCCTGCTCTGGAGCAGATTGGCCTTGGCCGCGGTCATCGCTACTTCGAGCACTTTCCCCGCTGCCACCGCCACCTCGTTCTCGCGCATGTTTTCCTGCGCCGCAGTCAACGAGGCCTGAGCGGCATCCCTTTCCTTATAGCCAATCAGCAATGTGTAGTAGAGTTGATGAACCGCGAGCACCGTTTCGTTTTCAGACTTGGTCAGCTCCGCTTTCGCAACGCCGCGATCCGCACGGGCAATCTCATTGGCTTCACGGATTTTTAATAGCTGCGTCGTCGGTTGCGCGAGGGTGGTTTCGCTGTACAGCATTGTTGATTGGCTCTGGCTTAACTTCACATCGTTGTTGGGAAAAGGCCCGCCGCCGACATTTCCCAGGCTGCCCGCCGGTATGGTGATGAGTTGCCTGTTCGACAAAGCCATGACCTTGGTGTCGTTGGAAAGGAGCGGGAAATACTGGGACCGCGCCGACACGATCTTCTGATCGCTTTCCGTCACCCTGCTCCGGGCGATTTTGAGCACCGAGTTCTGCTTCAGGGCCATTTCGACCGCCTGCGACAGCGTCAGGGAATGCTTCACCGGTTCTGCCGAAGCATCCCTTCCGGCCGCAAGAAGAACACATGCCATGATCGCCATGGTGACGGCAGCTCCGTGCTGGCGGGCCTCATCCTTGGTGGAGCGGGATTTGACGGCCACGAAGAGGACGGGAATGACCAGGAGCGTGAAAAACATCGAGAAGATGAGGCCGAAGGCGATGACACTCGCCAGCGGGCTCCAGAGGCTCGACCCGGAGATGATCATCGGTGTCACCCCCACCGCAGCTGCCATGGTGGTGAGGAAGATGGGCCGGAGCCGCCTTGCCCCCGCGTCCCGCGCCGCCTGCTCCAGGGTTTCTCCCTCGGCAACCCGTTCGTTGCAGTAATCCACCAGGATGATGCCGTTTCTCACGACGATGCCGCACAGGCTGATGAGTCCCATAAACGCGGTGAAACCGAAGGGGTTGTGGGTTATGACGAGTCCGAATATCGCCCCGAACAGGGTGAGCGGGATCGAAGCCATGACCACGAGCGGGTCGGAAATGTTCCTGAATTGCACCAGCAGGACCAGGAAGATCGCCACCAGGCTGATCCCAAGGGCAGCGAGCATCTGGGGGAATGTCTCGCCCTGATTCTCATGCTCGCCACCGTAGTTGATCCGGTAACCAACCGGCAACGCCAATGCCTTGATCTTCGGTATAGCCTGCTCCAGGATTTTCGAAGCGTACGCCCCCTGTTTGGGAAAAGCGCGGATCGTCAATGTGCGCACGCCGTTTCTGCGGACGATCCTGCTGGTCTGCCACTCGGGTGCAAGTTGGGCTACGGCGCGAAGCGGGACCCTGGCATGGGTCAACTCCGAGTTTACGTAGGTATTCCCGATGTTCCCGAAGGATGAGCGGGAGGCCGGGTCCAGACGCAGCTTGATAGTGACCGGGCGGTCCCCCTCCCAGAATGTGTTGACCGCGGCGCCGTCGAAGGCCCCGGAGAGGGTTTGCGATACCGACGCGTCCGTTATGCCGAGACGGTTCGCAAGCTCGTCGTTGACCTTCACGTCCACCATGTACGAATCGTTAAAGTAGTCGCGGAACACGTACTGTGTATTCGATACACTCTCCAGTATCTCCTGCACCTGTTCCCCCAGCCGCTTCAGCTCGCCGATATCATCACCTGAGATCCGCACTTCGATTGGCGCTTCCATCTGAGCCCCCTGCTGGAGTTCCTTCACGATCACCATCGCCTCCGGTACCACTTTTGCCAGCGCCGGGCGCAGTTCCTTCACCAGCCGGTCGGTATCCTCCACCGACGCGGTATTGACTATGAACTGGCCATAGGCGCCGTCCGGTTGTTGCGGGTTGACGTTGTAGTAGAATCTCGGTGCGCTCTGACCTATGAAGGTGGCGTAGTGGGCAATTCCTTTCCGGGAGGCGAAGGCCTTTTCAATCCGTCCCATGACCGCGTCGGTGGCTTCGATTCGCGTGCCCTGGGGCATCCAGACATCGATCACGAACTGATCGCGTTCAGCCGAAGGGAAGAACTGCTGCGGCACGATGGCAAAGAGCATGACCCCAAAGGCGAATGCACAACCCCCGAGGGTGAAGGCGAGCCACTTCCTTTTCATGAAGATGTTGATTCCAACCCCGTATGTATCTTGGAGCCGGTCAAGCAGGCTCTTCTTCTTTACCTGGTCCTCTGCGGCATCGTGGTCGTGCAGCCCTTTCTTGATAAACGTTCTGCAGAGGAGCGGGGTCAGCATGACCGCCACAATGAAAGAAACCGCCAGCGCGATGGCTACCGTGATGGGCAGCGCCATGATGAATTCGCCCACCGAGCCGGTGATGATCAGGAGCGGCAGGAACGAGGCGATGATCGTTATGGTCGCGGTGAGGACCGGTACCAAGACCTCGCTGGCACACCTCCAGGCCGCCTCAACCTTCGGCACCTTTTGGTCCAGGAGTTCGACATAGTTGTCGGCTATTACAATGGCATCGTCCACTACGATCCCGAGAACCATAATGAGTCCTGCTATGGAGACCTGATGCAGGGCGATGCCGAAGGCGTTCATTGCGGCGAGGGTGCCGCACAGGGTTACCGGTATGGCCAGGGCGGCGATAAGAGCTACCCGTAGCGGCAGCAGTACGATGGTGACGATAACCACGGAAATGATGGCCAGCAGGAATTCATGGCTCAGCTTCTCAATCCGCTCTTTGACCACCCCCGGCTGGTTGGCGACCAGGTCCAGTTGCACATCGGGAGGAAGAACCACCTTGAGGCGCTGGAAGACCGTATCCAATTGCTCGCCCAGTTCGACAATGTTCTTTCCCTTCTGCATATCGACGGAGAGGAGCAGACACGGCTCGCCGTCGTAGCGAACCATGAACGTCGGGTCCTCATAGCGGCGCTCCACGTTGGCGAAGTCCTTGATGTAGAGAGGGTGCCCATCCTTGGAGACATCGACGAGCACGTTCCGTATTTCCTCTTCTGTATTGAAGATCCCAGTGGTCCTCATGGGGGCCTTGGACTGGTCTGCGTCGAAATTCCCGCCGCCCTGGATGGTGTTTCGTTTTCTCAGGGCATTCACCACCTGGCGCGGATCGGCAAAATACTGCGAGACCCTTTCCAGGCTGCCGGTGATCCGGATTTCTTCCGACTGGTTTCCGTAGGTGACGAGTTTCCCCACTTCGCGGACGGTGCGCATCTCGTCGTGGATCTTGTCCGCAAAGTCCCGCAGCTCCCGATATCCATACCTTTTACCGTGGACGGCTATCAACATTGCGACGGTATCGCCGAAATCGGAATCCACCACCGGACCCATGACGCTGTCGGGGAGTTCCGTGCTCTTCACAACGTTCAACTCGTGGCGCAGCTTTGCCCAGAAGACGTCAGCATTCTTGACGTTGTCCTCCAGCTCGACATTGATAATGGCGAGGCCGGGACGGCTGGTCGAATAGGTCTTTTCCTTCCGCACCTCCGGGAACTTGAAGATATGCTTTTCAAGGGTCTTGGTTACCTGTTTTTCCACCTGTTCAGAGGTCGCTCCGGGGTACATGGCGGCCACAAGTCCGGTTCTGATGGTGATCGTCGGATCTTCCGTCCGTTGCATTTTCAGGAAGGCATGAATGCCGACGATGACTACCATTGCCGTCAAGATAAGCGTGACAGGAGGATACCGGAGTGAAAACTTTATCGGACTCATACTATCTGTTCCTTTCGCGGGCGCCGGTTTATTGCCGGCCCGTCTGTTCTATTGCCGATGCTGTCAGACCGTTCCTGAGCTTTGTCTGCCCGGCCACAACGATCAGTTCGTGACCTTCAAGACCGCTCTTTATCTCGACGTCCTTATTGACTGCCGCACCGATTTCCACACGTTTGGCGTACACGCGCTTCTGGTCGGGGTAGTAGACGTATACCTCCGTCGCTCCCTGCGGGTCACGCACCACGGCATCCCCTGGAAGCGTCGCCATGGAGACCGTACGGTCGCCGCGGATTCTCGCTTCCGCCACCATCCCTACACGCAACTCGTGCTCTCGATTCGCAACACTGATCCTGGTCATGTAGGTCCGCGTGTTGGGGTCTGCGGAGACGTTGATGACCCGCACCGTCCCCTGGAATGACGCCCCCGGGAGAGCGGGGACGGTGATGTCGGCTTTCTGTCCGATCCTAACCATATGTACATCCGTTTCCGGCACGCCGACACTCACCTCCACGGGGTCCATCTGGACGATCTCGAAGACCGGGCGTCCTGGAGAGGCAGTATCGCCGGGCTCTACCGAACGTTTCGCGATGTAGCCGCTTGTGGGGGCATACAGGGTTGCATCCGTTAGGTGTTTCCGGGTCAGCTTTTCCGACGCAACCGTCTGCTCGTATTGCTGCCTGGCGGAATCATAGGCGGCCTTGTATTTTTGGAAGTCGTTCGGTGCCAGGCTCTTGGAGTCATAGAGCATCTTCATGCGTCGATACTCGTCCTCGGCCCGCTCGAAGCCGATTCGGGCCTGATCGGCTTGCGCCTTGGCAGCCGCTAACGGCAGCTGGTAATCGGGCGAATCGATGGAAGCGAGAACCTGCCCCCTTTTTACGTATTCCCCCTCCCGTGGTCCCACGAATACCACTTTTCCGGAAACAAGGAAGCACACCTGCGAGGGGGAGTTCGGTGTCGAAACAGTGCCGCTCACTGAGATGGCCTCCCTCTCCTGAACCCCCTGGATCCTTCCCACGGTCACGGGAACGGCCTCGCTATTCGATTCCTTCTTGTGCGGCTCACCTGTACAGGCAGTCAGTGAAACCCCTAACAATGACAGGCCTACGACCTTTAGAACGGATGTGAGACTACTTTTCATTGTTGATGCTCCTTTTCCTGAATTTCTCTTCTGCAACGTCAACTGTTTGTTCAGATCGCGCTCCACTAGCGATGATTACAACCAGGAGCAAGTGATAAAGGTTGATTCAATTACAAATCCCATTCAACGCCTCTTCTCAGAAACGCTGTGCCAGCTCCAAAAGCTTGCACCTAGCAGCTTGGTACTCCTCCTTGGATCCTTGCTCCGAGTCGTCACCCCCAAGGAGCGCAGTTTCCTGATCTGTCACGCCAAGGAAAATAAGCACCGAGCGAAGGTATGCAACGCTCTGGTCTTGCTCCTGCACGAACCTGTAAGGTGAACTTGCGTGCAGATGCAGGGATTTCCTGAACTGGTCGGGAAGCATGCTTTTTGCCCCTTGTGGCGTAATACGGTAGGTACGGTCACGAATACAGATTGCATCGATGTACATTTTAAACTCGGCCGTGAACCAGAGGTTTAGGCTGTGTGTGACAAAGACGTACTTGTCGCAGCTGCGAAACTGATCGGCGAGACGCCATAGTCGGGCAATCTTGTGCCGCTCTCCATCTGAAAGGAGGGCGTAATCCTCGCCTCGCTCTATCCGCCCCCATACGTTGAGCACATCCTGGTCCACTCGCTGGATGCTGTCGCGGTAAAGGTCGAGAACCTGCACCTCGTCCTTTGGATTCCAGCGAATGTATTCCTCCAGGAATTCATTGCCGAGCAAAAGGGTACGAGATCTGTCCTGAGGCCTGACATTGCAAGTGACGTAGAGCAGGTTGGTCATGATGTTCTCCTTTGCATTGACACTGTCCTCTTAATAGCGATATGTGTGCCAACCTATTGGAATACGTTATTTCAGGTAGTTACGTAACAGTATTCTGAATATAAGCGATATTTCATGTTTATTGTTGCGATATTTCGAGGAAATGGGATATGCTGCGAAATATAGCGGATTCTGGCGGGAGGTCTAAAAATAGATGGGGACAAAAACGGAATGGAGTGGCACAGCTGGCGTAGTAAGCGACAAGGGTATGGCCGGCCGCGACGAATTCATCAGGGAAATAACCCTCAGAATATGCAGCAGCCTGGAAATAAAAGAATCGTTGCGCAGTGCATTCGAGTATCTGAAGGAGTATGTCACCCTCGAAGCTTTGGTCCTCGTTATCATAGATGAGCGACTGGGAGCGATCCGGCGCATTGAACGTGCTTCTGAGGATGTAGTGCTTCCTCCCCATCTCATCCCGCTACCGGAAGGGCTGCCGCAGAAGATTGCAGCCCGGAATTATTCAGAGCCATTTATCGTGGACATCGAAAAGGATGAGATTCTTGGCGCACTCGCACCAATGGCGGAATTCGAAGGTAACACGCACCTGATCGTTCCTTTGCGCATCAAGGGAGAGTTGATCGGGTGGCTTGTTTTGCGGGCATCGGGAGAGGGACGATACGGCGAAGAACATCTTGAACTCGCTGGCTGCCTTGCGGAGCCGTTTGCGATTGCCCTTGCCAACGCCCTCGCCCACGAGGAGGTACTCCGCTACCAAGCCATACTGTTGGACGACAAGCGCTTCCTGAACTGGGAGTTGCACGGTGACGCCGCAGACGGGATCATCGGCGGCAATACGGGGCTGCGCAATGTGATGGAGATGGTGCGCCAAGTGGCTCCGCTCAACAGCACAGTGCTTATCCTCGGCGAAACCGGGACCGGCAAGGAGTTGATCGCCAACGCAATTCACCTCTCCTCGCCACGTAGGAATGGACCTTTCATCAAGGTGAATTGCGGCGCGTTGCCGGAAAACCTGATCGACAGCGAACTCTTCGGTCATGAGAGAGGGGCTTTTACCGGAGCGGTGGCCGAAAACCGGGGGCGCTTCGAGCGGGCTGACGGCGGAACCATCTTCCTGGATGAAATCGGCGAGCTCCCGCCGAACGCACAGGTACGGCTTCTGCGGGTTCTGCAAAACCACGAAGTGGAGAGAGTGGGCGGGAAGCGCCCGATCCCAGTCGATATACGGGTTGTCACGGCAACGCACCGCAACCTGCAAAGCATGGTGGCGGAAGGGAGTTTCCGCGAGGACCTCTGGTACCGGTTGAGCGGCTTTCCCATTATGGTGCCGCCGGTGCGGCAGCGGAAGGAGGACGTGCCGGCCCTTACCCGCCACTTCGTGACGGTCAGGAGCAGGGACCTCGGAATCGGAATGCCCCCGACAATCGCGCCGGGGGCACTGCAACGACTCATGGAATACGACTGGCCCGGCAACGTTCGGGAGATGGAGAACCTGGTTGAGCGTGAGCTCATCCTCCATCGCGGCGGGCCACTGACCTTCAGCACAATTCTGCCTAACTCAGAACAAAAGAACGTGCCGCGCGTCGCCGGCAACGGCCTCTCACTTTATCCGCTAAACCTGGACGAGGCAAACACTGTGCATATCACTAAGGTACTTTCATTAGCCAAGGGGAAGATCGATGGTTCCGGAGGTGCGGCTGAGATGCTGGGGATCAACCCAAGCACGCTACGTTCGCGACTGGACAAGCTCGGCATCAGCTATCGCCGTCGGCGGCGTGAAAGCAACTGATAGGAAATGATCCTACTAAATTGTCGCTGATTGCAAACAAATTGCATTCCAACCCCTCTTTTAGTATAGTCCTCAATCCTGACACACACAAACTACCCCCAAGGGAACAAAATGAAGAAAGAAATCATGTCCGGCAATGAGGCTATAGCCCGCGGAGCCTACGAGGCGGGTTGCCATGTCGCATGTGCCTATCCCGGCACCCCTTCCACCGAAATACTGGAAAACACAGTCAATTACACTGATATAGATTCATCCTGGGCTCCAAACGAGAAGGTGGCCCTGGAGGTCGCCATCGGCGCTTCCTTCGGCGGCGGCCGCGCCCTGTGCACCATGAAGCACGTTGGCGTCAACGTTGCGGCCGACCCGCTCTTCACCCTTTCCTATACCGGTGTTGGGGGCGGTCTGGTGCTGGTCACGGCCGATGATCCTGAGATGCATTCCTCACAGAACGAGCAGGATAACCGCAACTACGCCAAGTTCGCCAAGGTGCCGATGCTTGAGCCTGCCGATTCCCAGGAATGCAAGGAGTTTACCCGGCTGGCCTTCGAACTCTCCGAGCAGTACGATACGCCGGTCATGCTGCGCACCACCACCCGCATCTCCCACAGCAAATCCATTGTCACGCCCGGCGAGCGGGTAAGCGGCCTGGCCGAGCCAAAGCTGGTCAAAAATGCCGCCAAGCTGGTTATGCTGCCGGGCAATGCCCGCGTCCGCCACCCTTTGGTGGAGGAACGCATCAATAAACTTTCCGAAGCTGGCGCCACCATGCCGATAAACCGCCTGGAACTGCGCGACACCTCCATCGGCATAATCACCTCCGGCGTCTGCTTCCAGTATGTGCGCGAGGCCATGCCCGGCGCATCGACACTCAAGCTGGGCATGGTGCATCCTTTGCCCAAAACATTGATCCGCGAATTTGCCGCCCAGGTGGATAAGCTCTACGTGGTGGAGGAGTTGGACCCCTTTATCGAGGAGCAGATCAGGGCGATGGGAATTGCCGTGACCGGCAAGGAGCTGATCTCTTTGTGCGGCGAGCTGACGCCGGGCCGTATCCGTACCGCTTTCGGTCTCCAGCAACCACCGGTTGTCCCAGGCGATAAACTCCCGGGCCGCCCTCCAAACATGTGCCCCGGCTGTCCTCACCGAGGCGTTTTCTTTGCCCTCAATCAACTGAAGGCCTATGTCACAGGTGATATCGGCTGCTACACCCTTGGGTTCATGCCGCCGCTCTCGGCCATGGATACCTGCATCTGCATGGGTGCGTCCATCGGCATGGCCACCGGTGTCAGCAAGGTTGTTTCAGCCGAGGAAAAAAAGAAGGTCGTGGCCGTGATCGGCGACTCCACATTTCTCCACACCGGTATCAATGGCCTGATGGACATGGTTTACAATAATTCGCCCTCCACGGTTGTGATCCTGGATAACCGCATTACAGCCATGACCGGCCGCCAGGACAACCCGGCCTCAGGCTTCACCCTGATGGATGCCCCGTCGCACAGCATAGACTTCCCCCTGCTCTGCAAATCGCTGGGGGTAAGGCATGTCCGGGTGATCAACCCCTTTGACCTGGAGCAGACCAGAAAAGTACTCCAGGAAGAGATGGAACGCCCTGAAACCTCGGTGGTCATCACCGACAAACCCTGCATCCTGGTAAAGCGCGAAGGGGTCTTTCAAAAAGGACCGACCTACGCGGTGGAGGCCGAGAAATGCACCGGCTGTCGCGCCTGCCTCAAGATCGGCTGCCCGGCCATCGAATGGCGGCCGGCTGGGGACGGGGGCAAAAAGGGCAAGGCCTTTATCGACCCGCTGCTCTGTACCGGCTGTGATGTCTGCCGGCAGTTGTGCAGGTTCGAGGCAATAGGGAGGACCAAATGAGTGACAAGATAACGAACATCCTGCTGGTAGGCGTCGGCGGCCAGGGCATTCTGCTGGCAGCCGAGATCCTTTCCGAGGCGGTTTTGCTGGCAGGTTTCGACGTGAAGAAGAGCGAGATCCACGGCATGTCCCAGCGTGGCGGCAGCGTGGTGTCCCATGTGCGTTACGGCACGGAGGTTTTTTCGCCGATAGTGCCGGAAGGGGAGGGGGATATCCTGTTCGGTTTCGAGATGATGGAGACCTATCGTTCCCTGTCGCTGCTCAGGCAGGGGGGGGCAGTGGTGGCCAATGACCTGCGCATAGCGCCGCCGTCGGTGCTGATGGGGCAAGAAACCTATCCGGAAGGGTTGGCGGAACGGATCAAGGAGCGTTTTCCCGACTTTCTGCTGCTGGACGGCCAGAAGCTGGCGAGCGAGGCGGGTAATCCCCGGACAGCCAATACGGTGCTTTTGGGGGCGGTATCCCGGCGGCTGGATATTGACGAACACTTCTGGCTGCAAGCCCTGGAAAAGATGGTGCCCAAAAAGGCGCTGGAAGTAAACAAAACAGCTTTCCTGCTGGGCCGGTCTGCGGATTGGAATAGACCTTGACACTACTTGAATCGATCATCGCAGCCAACCGGAACTTTACCCGGCCTAACGCCTTCCCGCCGCTCACTAAATCGCCCAAGAAGCAGTTGGCCATCTTTACCTGCATGGACACGCGGCTGGTCGATTTTCTTGAACCGGCGATGGGTCTTAAGCGCGGGGATGCGAAGGTCATCAAGAATGCCGGCAACACCATCGTGGACCCAATGTCAGGCGCAGTCATCCGCAGCCTGGTTGCCGGCGTCTTCATGCTGGGGGTCGAAGAGATCTTCGTCATCGGGCACAGGGATTGCGGCATGGCCGAATTGGACGCCGAATCGCTCAAGCGCGATATGGTGAAGCGCGGGATATCTCCGGATGTCATCGACACCCACGTGCCGGATCTGAAACAGTGGCTGGGGATCTTCGCCCATCCGGTAGAGAACGTGGAACGGGTGGTGAAGATTATCCACAATAATCCGCTGATACCCAGTGATGTACCGGTACACGGTCTGATCTTCTGTCCCAACGATGGCCGTCTGGATGTGGTCATGGACGGCTATAGCCTGGAGAGTTTTGCTGCGGATCTAATCTGAAGAGGTAACAACGCATGTATTTTAACGAAGAGTTCGAAACACTGCCCCGTCCGGCGCTGGAGGCGCTGCAACTCAAGCGGCTTCAGGCCGTGGTTGAGAGGGTAGCTGCCAATGTCCCCTTTTATGCGGAGTCGTTCGGCAAGGCCGGACTCAAACCTGCCGATATCCGCAGCCTGGATGACCTGCAACGTCTTCCCTTCACTACGAAGCAGGACATGCGCAACTCCTATCCTTACGGCCTTTTTGCGGCTCCCCTGGAGGAGATCGTCCGCATCCACGCTTCGTCCGGCACCACCGGCAAACCGACCGTGGTCGGGTATACCCATAAGGACATAGATAACTGGAGTGAACTGATGGCCCGCTCCTTTGTCGCGGCCGGCGCCCACCGGGGAGATATCATCCATAACGCTTACGGTTACGGGCTCTTTACCGGCGGACTGGGTGCCCATTACGGCGCCGAAAGGCTTGGGGCATCGGTCATTCCCATTTCAGGCGGCAATACCAAACGTCAGATCATGATCATGAAGGATTTCGGTTCCACGGTATTGACCTGTACCCCATCCTACTCGCTCTTCATGGCCGAGGAGGCAATGGCAGAGGGGGTCGATTTCAAGAAACTCCAGCTGCGGGTCGGCATCTTCGGGGCTGAACCGTGGTCCGAGGCCATGCGCGGTGAAATCGAGGAAAAGCTGAATCTGGCCGCCATCGATATCTACGGCCTGTCCGAGATCATGGGCCCGGGCGTGGCCATCGAGTGCATCGAGGCTAAAAAAGGGCTGCATATCTGGGAGGACCACTTCATCCCCGAGATCATCGATCCCGAAACAGGACGGTGTCTGCCCCATGGAGAACTCGGTGAACTGGTCATCACTACCATAACCAAACAGGGAATCCCACTGATCCGTTACCGCACCCGCGACATTACCAGCATCACCTACGAGCCCTGCGCGTGCGGCCGGACCCACGCCCGTATCAGCCGCATGAGCGGGCGTTCCGACGACATGCTGATCATCCGCGGGGTCAACGTTTTCCCGTCACAGATCGAATCGATCCTGGTGGGTATCGAAGGTGTTGAGCCCCATTATCTGCTGATCGTCGACCGCAGGGACAACCTGGATACCCTGGAAGTGCAGGTGGAGGTGGATGAAAGGATCTTCTCCGACGAGATCAAGGTCCTGCAGCTACTCTCGAAACGGATAGAGAAGGAGATCAAGGATGTGCTGGGAATCACCTGCACCGCCAAACTGGTGGAACCAAGGACCATCCAGCGCAGCGAGGGCAAGGCGAAAAGGGTGATCGACAACCGGAAGCTATAACGAGGCATTTGCAAAACTCTTAAACTAGCTGCCACTCCCTTGACGGGAGGGGTTTGGGAGGGTGAAGCTGCTACATGCCGTTGTCACGGCCAACCGCCCCCCACCCTGACCCTCCCGCAAGGGGGGAGGGGACTTTAAGGCTATTGCAAGGGCCTCTAACGTCCCGGGTTTTCCTACAAGGAGGTACAACAATGAAAGTCGAACAAATTTCCATCTTCATCGAAAACAAATCGGGGCGTCTGGCTGAAATCACCAGGATCCTGGGTGAGGGCGGCATAAATATCCGTGCGTTGTCCCTGGCCGATACCTCGGACTTCGGAATCCTGCGTCTGATCGTGAATGACGTGGAATCGGCCAACAAAGTGCTCAAGGAAAAGGGCTTCACCGTCAACAAGACCGAGGTGGTCGCCGTTGAGGTTCCAGATTGCCCTGGAGGGCTGGGGGCCATACTCAAGGCCTTGGACGCGCAACAGATCAACGTGGAGTACATGTATGCCTTTGTCGAACGTTGTGGCGGCAACGCGGTGATCATCTTCCGTTTCGATGAGACCGACAAGGCCATCAATGCCCTGAAGGCCAATAATTTCAGCGTGCTCGCGGGCGAACGCCTGTACTGCATGTAATCCGAATTCAGGTTCACAACATTTTTTGTTTGCTACATGGGGGAAGTATGAAAAAACTGATCGCAGTGTGCAGTGTTGCGTGTATCTGCCTCCTGTCGGTACGCGCGGCTTTTGCCGTGGGAACGATCAAGATCGGCGGCCTGTTCGCCGTGACCGGGCCGGCGGCCTTTCTCGGGGAACCGGAGAAGAAGACCCTTGAGATGCTGGTCAACGAGACCAATGCCAAAGGAGGCATCAACGGCATTAAGCTGGAAGCGGTGATCTATGACACTGGCGGGGACGCGACCAAGGCTGTCCAATTAGCTACCAAGCTGATCAGGGATGATAAGGTTGCCGTCATTATCGGCCCAAGCACTACAGGCGAATCCATGGCGGTCATCCCGGTGGCGGAAAAAGAGAGGATTCCGCTGATATCCTGCGCTGCCGGCATCAAGATCACCGATCCGGTCAAAAAATGGGTTTTTAAAACTCCGGCCAACGACCATGTCGCGGCTGAGAAAATCTTCAAACACATGGCAAAACAGAAGCAGAAGACCATCGCACTTCTGACGGTAACCGACGGTTTCGGCGCCTCAGGCCGCGAACAGATCAAGACGCTGGCAGCCCAGAAAGGGTTCAAGATTGTGGCCGACGAGGTTTATGGCCCCAAAGACACCGATATGACCACCCAGTTGACCAAGATACGCGGTATCAAACCGGACGCCATCATCTGTTGGGGTACCAATCCCGGGCCGGCAGTCATCACCAAAAATGTGAAACAGCTTGGTATCAAGACGCCGCTTTACATGAGCCACGGCGTGGCTTCCAAGAAATATATCGATCTGGCCGGCGCCGATGCCGCCGAAGGGGTCATGTTGCCGGCCGGTAAGCTTGTAATCCGTACCATGCTGCCCCAAAACGATCCCCAGGTTAAACTTCTCAGGGCGTATGAGCAGGACTATAAAAATAACTTTGGTGTCGAGGCCTCAACTTTTGGCGGCTATGCCTACGACGCATTTCTGCTGGTAACCGGGGCTCTGAAAAAGACTGGCATGAGTGCGGAGCAGATCCGGAACGGTATAGAGCAGGCCAATAAACTGGTCAGCATTTCCGGAGTCTTTACCATGTCACCCAAGGATCACAACGGTCTCAATCTTTCGGCCTTCGAGATGGTCAGGATCGTGAAGGGCGACTGGGCGCTGGTCAAGTAGGGCAACATACATAGTTGACGAGCCAACAAACGGGTACGGAGGGTATCATGGGTCTTCGAGTTGTTCTTTTTTTCAGTGCGATTGTTACCATGTTTTCGGCTAACGCAGCGTTTGCGGCCGCTCCGATCAAGATCGGCGGCCTGTTCGCGGTGACCGGCCCGGCTGCTTTCCTCGGGGAGCCGGAGCGCAACGCGGCCAAGATGGTGGTGGACGAAATCAACAAGGGTGGCGGTGTCAAGGGGCACAAACTGGAGCTGATTGTTTATGACACCTCCGGGGACGCTACCAAGGCGGTACAGCTCGCCACCAAACTGATCAGGGACGACCATGTGATGGCCATCATCGGCCCCAGCACCACCGGCGAATCCATGGCGGTTATCCCGGTGGCGGAGAGGGAGAAGGTGCCGCTTATCTCGTGTGCGGCCGGCATCAAGATTACCGAACCGGTAAAAAAATGGGTGTTCAAGACCGCCCAGAACGATACGCTGGCTGTCGGCAAGATCTACGAACACCTGCAAAAAAATAAACTGTCCAAAGTGGCCATTCTGACCGTTTCCGACGGTTTCGGCGCGTCGGGACGCGAGCAGCTCAAGGCCCAGGCCTCAAACTACGGCATCTCTATCGTGTCGGACGACACCTATGGTCCCAAGGATACGGACATGACCGCCCAACTGACCAAGATCAGGGGTTCCAAGGCCCAGGCGATCATCTGCTGGGGCACCAATCCCGGCCCGGCGCTTGTCGCCAAGAATATCCGCCAATTGGGCATCAAGACGCCGCTCTTCATGAGCCACGGTGTGTCCTCCAAGAAGTTCATCGCATTGGCCGGCGAGGCTGCCGAAGGGATCAAGCTCCCTTCCGGCAAGGTTATCGTGGCGGATATGCTTCCCGCTTCGGATCATCAGAAAAAATCCTTGCTGGCGTTTATCAATGACTATCAGCAGCATTACCATGCAGAGGGGGACCATTTCGGCGGCCATGCCTGGGATGCGGTCATGCTGCTGAAAAATGCCATCGAACGCGGGGCGAACTCATCCGCCACGATCCGGGAGCAGCTGGAAAATACCCGTGGCTTTGCCGGTATCGGCGGCGTCTTCAGCTATTCGGGCCAGGATCATGCCGGGTTGAACAAGTACGCCTTTGTGTTGGTGGAGGTGAGGAAGAAGGGCTGGACCATCGTAAAGTAAGTTCCCAAATAGCTTTCATCCGGAGTTTCCGGATGAAAACTAAATAGCACCCGCCATTTTATGAAAGAATTCTCCCTCTCCATGAAGGTGAGGGAGTTTTTTCTATGCAAGAAACGGAAGATAATGCAGCTCGAACAGATCCTCCAATATACGTTTTCCGGCCTGTCGACAGGGGCGATCTACGCCTTGATCGGCATCGGTTTCTCGATCATATTCAACGCTACCGGGATCATCAATTTCGCCCAGGGCGAATTCGTCATGCTGGGCGGGATGCTGACGCTGTTCTTTCTGGAGGTGTTGAAACTGCCTCTCTGGGCCGCCATTCCCTGTGCCGTGGCAGTGTCGGCCCTGGCAGGGTTTGCGTTCGAGCGCCTTGCCATCAGGCCACTGCGCCAGCCGACCCAAATCAACCTGGTCATCATCACCATTGCAGGCAGCATCCTCATACGCGGTCTGGCCATGCTGCTTTGGGGTAAGGATACCCACGCGATTCCGCCCTTTACCGGCGATGAACCGATTTCCATCGCCGGGGCGACCATCTTGCCCCAACATATCTGGATACTGGCCATCACCATGCTTATCATTGCCGCCAACAAGTTTTTCTTTTACCACACCATCAGCGGCAAGGCCATGCGCGCCTGCTCGTATAACCGTCGCGCCGCCGGTCTCGTGGGCATCGACGTGCGCCGCATGGTGCTCTTTTCCTTTGTCATCAGCTCGGTCCTGGGATCACTGGCCGGCATCATAGTGGCCCCGCTGACGATGACCTCTTACGATGTTGGGATCATGCTGGGTTTGAAGGGTTTTTGCGCCGCCATCATCGGCGGGATGAGCAGCGGTATGGCCACTGTGGTGGGGGGGATTATCCTGGGTGTCCTCGAATCGTTGGGCGCGGGTCTCATCTCCTCCGGCTACAAGGATGCCATTGCCTTCATCATCCTGCTGCTGATTCTGTTCATCCGACCCCAGGGACTGTTCGGCAAAGCCGAATCGGAACGGGTGTGACGGCATGAAACGCGAGCCGTTCAAATTCATACTCTTCGCGGTACTGGTTCTTGTTGCGCCGCTTATCTTCAAGGGCAGCTACCTGATGAACGTGCTGGTGTTCGTCGGCATCAATACGATGCTGGCGGTGGCGCTGAATCTTCTTTTGGGATATGCCGGCCAGATATCCCTGGGCCACGCTGGTTTTTTTGGCATGGGGGCCTATTTTTCCGGAATCCTGACCGCCACCTACGGTTGGAATCCGTGGCTCGCGATGCCGCTTGCGGCGCTGGTGGTCGGCATACTGGCCGGACTGATCGGTTTCCCGATCTTAAAGCTTAAAGGGCATTACCTTGCCATGGCCACCCTGGGCCTGGGCATTATCATCTACATCGTTTTCAACGAGACCGTCGATCTTACCGGCGGCCCCTCGGGTCTTTCGGGCATCCCCAACCTGACTCTCGGTTCTATCGTATTCGACAGTGACATCAAGAACTACTACCTGGTCTGGACGTTCACCCTGGCGGTGACGCTCTTTTCCGTCAACCTGGCCGGTTCGCGTATCGGTCGCGCCCTGCGGGCGGTCCACGACTCCGAGGTAGCGGCACGGGTCATGGGGGTTAATGCCCGGCTCCTCAAGGTACAGGTTTTTGCCCTGTCCGCCGTCATATCCTCTCTGGCCGGCAGCCTCTACGCCCATACCATGACCTTTGTCTCACCGGCGTCCTTCGGCTTCAATTTTTCGGTGGAACTGCTTACCATGGTGGTGATCGGTGGTCTCGGGAGCGTCTACGGTTCGTTTCTGGGCGCGGCGCTGCTGACGCTGTTGCCCGAACTCCTGCGGGGTGCGCAGGACTATGACATCGTCATCTACGGCGGACTGCTGATGGCCATGGTCATGTTCATGCCGGGCGGACTGGTGCGAGGCATACCCAATCTTTTGAGGAAAATGGCCAGGTTCCGGGAGGGCGCCGGCAATGCTTGAAGTCACCGGTATTACCCGTATGTTCGGCGGCGTTACGGCACTTAAGGACGTTTCCTTTACCATCGGTCAGGACTCCATCACCGGCGTCATCGGTCCCAATGGCGCCGGAAAGACGACACTGTTCAACATCATTACCGGCATCTACAGTATGACCTCCGGCAAGGTTACGCTTGCTGGCAAGGACATCTCGGGGCTTCCCCCGGAGTGTCTGGCGCGCCTGGGCATGGTGCGGACATTCCAGAACATCGAGCTGTTCGGCACCATGAGCGTACTCGAAAACGTCATGGTCGGGCTCCATACCAAGGGTTCCAGCGGGTTGCTGGCTTGTTCCCTGATGATGCCATGGAGCATCAAGGAAGAGCGGCGCATCCGGGAAACAGCCATGAAATGGCTCGATTTCACCGGCATATCCGAACTTGCGGACGATGCGGCAGGAAGTCTTTCCTTTGGAAAGGGACGCCTCTTGGAAATCGCGCGATCCCTGGCCGTTGAGCCCCGCATCATCCTTATGGACGAACCGGCTGCCGGCCTCAACGGCCAGGAGACCCTTGCCCTGGCGCACCTGATCGGAAAAATCCGCGGGATGGGCATCACCGTGGTGCTGGTGGAGCACGATATGGAACTGGTGATGGATGTGTGTGACCGGATCGTTGTCCTCAATCTAGGCACGAAACTGGCCGAGGGGACGCCTCGGGAGATCCAGGAAAATAGGGAAGTAATCTCTGCATATCTTGGTGATGAATAGGAACGCGCCTTTTCCGTAATCTCTACGTTGCTCTTCCCGATGCTCTTGTGCGGCGTAGCACTGCTACGCTTCCGCGGCATCCGTCGATGCAACTTGACCTTGCAAAAAATCACGTTTTCAGGTTTTGTCAGTTGTGTCCGGTTAAGATTTTGCGGGAAAGGCAGGGTTATTACCCAACAGCAATTTCCAAACCGGATAATGCCGAGGTTTTGAGGTTATTTCATAAACATTATGCTGCGACTTAAAAATATAAATACCTACTACGGCAAGGTCCACGCCCTAAGGAACGTTTCCCTGCACCTGGGAGAAGGCGAGATCGTGACTTTGATCGGCGCCAACGGCGCCGGCAAGACTACAATCCTCAATACCATTTCCGGGGTAACGCCGGCCAGCGGCGGAGAGGTGCTGTTTCGCAAGGAACCGGTCACGACCCTGGCTCCGGACAGGATCGTCAAATACGGCATCTCCCAGGTGCCTGAGGGGCGCCAGGTGTTCAAGCCGCTCTCGGTCGAGGACAACCTGGAGTTGGGCGCCTACCTTCGTTACCGCAGCCGCGAGGAGAGGGCCGCCATTCGCAGGGATATGGAGCAGGTCTTCACCCTGTTCCCCCGCCTGGAGGAGCGCCGCCGGCAACTGGCCGGAACCATGTCGGGGGGTGAACAGCAGATGCTGGCCATCGGCCGGGCCTTGATGGCAAATCCCAAACTGCTGCTTCTGGACGAACCTTCCATGGGGCTGGCTCCACTGGTGGTGCAGGAGATCTTCAGGGTTTTGGAGCGTTTGCGCAAGGAGAACGGGGTCACCATATTGCTGGTCGAGCAAAATGCCAAGGCAGCTCTGAAACTTGCCGATCGGGGTTATGTACTGGAGACCGGCAAGATCATCCTGGAAGGGCCGTCAGCGGAACTGACGGAAAATGCCGAGGTAAAGCGGGCCTATCTGGGTAAGGACAAGAAAGAGATTTGGGAACGATAAGTGCTGATACTTGCCATTGAAACCTCCTGTGACGAAACAGCTGCCGCCGTGGTGCGCGATGGCTGCGAGACGCTCTCGTCGGTTGTGTCGTCGCAGATCGCCATCCATGCAGAATATGGCGGCGTTGTGCCGGAGATCGCCTCGCGCAAGCACCTGGAGATGATTACGCCGGTGGTGTGCCAGGCCTTGCATGAGGCCGGCGTGGCCATGCAGGATATCCAGGGGGTGGCGGTCACACGCGGACCTGGCCTGGCCGGGGCGCTCCTGGTGGGGTTTTCGGCAGCCAAGGCGATGGCCTTTGCCCAGGCCATCCCCTTCGTGGGCGTGCATCACATCGAAGGGCATATCTTTGCCGCCTTTTTGGAGCAGCCGGTTGCGTTCCCTTTTTTGGCGCTGGTCGTATCGGGCGGTCACACCCATCTCTATCTTGCGGAGGGCTTCGGGCGCTACACGACCCTTGGCAGGACCATCGATGACGCGGCAGGCGAAGCCTTTGACAAGTCCGCCAAGATCATGGGGCTCGATTATCCGGGCGGCGCCCGCATCGACGCCCTGGCGCGCGGAGGGGATTGCCGAACAGTGCGCCTGCCCCGCCCGCTGCTCAATGACGGGAGCCTGAATTTCAGCTTCAGCGGCCTCAAGACGGCCATGCTCCAGAGGATCGCCAAACATCCTGTGACCATACCGAGCCAGGAGGCGAGCGATCTGTGCGCCTCTTTTCAGGAAGCTGTCTGCGATGTCCTTGCGTCCAAGACCGCCGCGGCTCTGCGGCAAAGCGGACTTAAGCGTTTGGTCGTGGCTGGTGGAGTAGCCTGCAACAGGGCCCTGCGCGCACGCATGACGCTCATGGCGGCTGATCTCGGGGTTGAGCTGCATATCCCGACGCCCGCTCTGTGCGGCGACAATGCCGCCATGCTGGCGGTTGCCGGCAATCATTACCTGTGCAACGGCCATGCCTCGCACCTATCGCTGGACGTCACCGCTTCCTGGGAGATGGACCGTATAAAGGAGCAGTTTTCATGACAGCGCTACGTCGCCCGCTCAAGGCCCTGGGGCAGAATTTTCTTGTCGACGGTAACATCATTGCCAAGATTATCCGCGCAGCTGAGTTGAGCCCGGAAGACAGCATACTCGAGATCGGTCCCGGCAGGGGAGCGTTGAGCGATTTGCTGGTGCAACGCGCCTGCAGGCTTAAGCTGGTGGAGTTCGACCACGCCTTGGCTGCGGCCCTGAAAGACCACTACGCGGCAAAAGACTTTGTCGAGGTGATCGACGGCGACATCCTGGCGATTGATCTTGCAGCGCTGCTGGGCAAGGAACCGGCTACCTGGAAGGTGGTGGCCAACCTCCCCTATAATATTTCCACCCCGATTTTATTCCGCCTGCTGGAACTGCGCGCCCTTTTCTCGCGGTTGGTGCTGATGCTGCAGCGCGAGGTAGGGGAGAGGCTGGTGGCCTCTCCGGATTGTTCGGATTACGGCGTGACGACCCTTTTGTTGGGATTATGGTTCGATATCCGCCGGGAATTCATCGTTCCACCCACCTGCTTCCATCCCCGTCCCAAGGTGGAATCTGCGGTCCTTAGCTTTGTGCCGCTGCTGCGCCCCAGAGTAGAAGTAGGTAGTGAGGCTGTTTTCCGAAAGGTGGTCAAGGGGGCGTTTGCCATGCGCCGCAAGACCCTGGCCAACTGTTTGAAGGCTGCGGAACTTGCGCCGGCAGATAAACTGGGAGGGATCCTGGAACAGTGCGGCATTGATGGAAGGCGGCGCGGAGAGACCCTTTCCATGGAAGAGTTTGCTTCGCTTTCACGGAGCTTGTCTAAACTAGTAGGAGCTGGAGACCTGCCTGTTGTGTCCGGTTGAGTTTCTTGCAGTAGGTCAAAATCCCATCATCCGCCCCTTCGGGACATCTTCTCGTAAAAAGTATATCACCTCTCCCTTAGGCAGGGTTATTGTCTCATTGCGAATAGCTGATTGGACACCGCGCGAGAAACGAGCCGTAAAGATGCCGCTTTGATGTAAAATGGGAATTTAGGGGGAGGCGCAACGGAGACAAAAAGACCTGAAACCAGAAAACCGCCTTTCAGCGGTTTTCCAGTAGCAATCGGTTTAAACGGTTACTTTGGCCTTGGCGGTTTTCGGTTTTGCCGTTTTAACGGTCTTGGCCGCTTTTGCAGGTTTGGCGGCGGCTTTGGCCTTTAGCGGTTTTGCGGTTTCTTTTTTTGCAGCTCGTACGGCGCGTGCTTTTTCCAGATTGGCAGCCAGGTTGTTTTCGTTGGCAGCCTTGCGGCGGGCCTCGGAATAGTTCTTGGCGGTCAGGGATTGGGCCGCGGGAATATTGAACTGTTTGCGGTACTGGCCAGGCTTCAAGTCGTGGGCCTGTTTAAGGTGACGGGTCAGGGTCTTGAATCCGGTCTTGCCGCAGATCAGGCAGCAGACTTGATCGTTCTGGAAGGCTTTTTTGATTGACATGGCAGGTGCGCCCGGAGCTGCTGCGCCCTCTGCCGCTGTTCCGCCTTCGGTTTCCAGTTTTTTCAGAGTCGTGAATACCCGGTTGATTTCCTGGATAAGATCTTCACTGCTCATCTCCGTACCGGCCGCATGGGAAGAAACGATACCCGCAGTCAGTTCAACAAGAGTTGCTGTCATACATCCTCCTTAATATAATTTAGATTTTTATGGGTTAACACGAAATAACAACATAAATCAAGAAAATAAATGAGGAAAAAAGATTAACTACAGACATATTGAATACAGAAACTAGTTGCTAAGCGCAAGAGGTATGTGGCATGAAGGATTGTAGGGCAACAACACAGCATGAAATGGAACAACCATAATGGCATCACCATTATTTTACCTGCTCCTGATAGTGACGCTGTCTTCGCTGATACTGTTGGCCCTTGTGCTGGCACGGTTATCTCGCGTTGCTTCAAGTACATCGTTTGATGTACGGATAGATGCCCTTGAACGTCATCTGGAGCGAATGGAGCGTATGCTCCGCGATGAGCTGGCAAGGAACCGGGAGGAAGCCCAGGGGTCGGCCAGGCTGGCGCGCGAGGAGGGCACCTCGCTCATAGGCGTCCTGGGGGATTCTCTCTTGAAACGGATGAGCGAGATCGCCGGCCTGCAGAAGAACCAGCTGGACATTTTTGCCGCCCAGTTAAAAACCATGACTGCCAGCAATGAAGCCAGGCTGGACAAGCTGCGCGAGACCGTGGAGGACCGCCTGAGGCTGATCCAGGAGGACAATGCCCGGAAACTGGAGCAGATGCGGGCAACCGTGGACGAGAAACTGCACGATACCCTGGAAAAACGCCTGGGAGAATCCTTTAAGCTGGTGAGCGAACGGTTGGAGCTTGTCCAGCGAGGTCTTGGGGAGATGCAGTCCCTGGCCATCGGCGTTGGGGATCTTAAAAAAGTTTTGTCCAACGTCAAGAGCCGCGGCATCTTCGGCGAGGTGCAATTGTCCAGCCTGCTGGAGCAGATACTGGCACCGGGTCAGTACGAGACCAATGTAGAATCGAAAAAAGGGAGCGGGCAGCGGGTTGAGTTTGCCTTGCGCCTGCCAGGCAGGGACGGCACGGCCGAGGGGATTGTCTGGTTGCCGCTTGACGCCAAATTCCCCCAGGAAGATTATCTACGGCTGGTGGAAGCCCAGGAGAGAGCAGATGCCGCTGCCGCCGAGGAAGCGGCGCGCCAGTTGGAGCGAACGGTCAAGGAGATGGCCAAGGCCATCCGCGACAAGTACCTGGACCCGCCGAACACCACCGATTTCGGCATCATGTTCCTTCCTACAGAGGGATTATATGCCGAGGTATTGCGTCGGCCCGGCCTGGCCGAGACGCTGCAGCGGGAGTTCAAGGTGCTGGCTGCGGGGCCCACCACCCTGGCGGCGCTTTTGAACAGCCTGCAGATGGGATTCCGCACCCTGGCCATAGAGAAGCGCTCGGCAGAGGTCTGGACCCTCCTTGGCGCGGTACGGACCGAATTCTCCAAGTTCGGGGCGGTTCTTGAAAAAACGAGCAAGAAGCTGCAGGAGGCGGGCAATCACATAGATCAGGCCGCCACCCGCACCCGGGCCATTGAACGCAGGTTGCGCGACGTGCAGGAGCTGCCACGGGTCGAGGCCGAGGCGCTTCTCGATATGCCGGAAATGAACGACGGGGATGAAGAGTGACCTATGTCTGAAAAGGGTAATATAGCGCGGGCTGCCGGAATCCTAGGCTCGGCAACCATGTTGTCCAGGGTCATGGGAATGGTGCGTGACATGGCCGTGTCCAGGCTATTCGGCGCCGGATTTGCGACCGACGCCTTTTTTGCCGCTTTCCAGATCCCCAACATGCTGCGGCGTTTTTTTGCCGAGGGGGCTTTGACCTCCGCCTTTGTGCCCATATTCTCAGAGACGCTCAACACGCGGGGCGAAAAGGAAGCGCGGGAACTCGCCGATACCTGTTTCAGCCTGTTGACCATTGTGATGGCCGGCGTGACCCTGGCCGGCATCCTGTTTTCTCCAGCCATCGTCGGCCTGATGTTCCCAGGATTCCACTCGGTGCCCGGCAAATTCGAGCTGACCGTTACTCTAAACCGCGTGATGTTTCCATACATCTTCTTCATCAGCCTGGTTGCGCTGTGCATGGGTATCCTCAACACGGTCCGCCATTTTTTCACCCCGGCCATCTCCACCGTTTTTCTCAATATCTCCATGATCGTTGCCGCATTTTCTCTGCGGGGTTTTTTCGCGGTCCCAATTACCGCCCTGGCAACGGGTGTGCTGATCGGCGGTGTCATCCAGCTCCTCCTGCAGCTTCCGGTGCTGTGGAACAAGGGATTTCCGATCCGGCCCCGCTTCAGGTTCGGCCATCCCCAGGTGCGCCGCATGGCGCTCCTGATGCTGCCTTCAATCTTCGGCGTGGGAGTCTATTATCTAAATATCACAGTCAGCGCGATACTGGCCTCGCTTTTGCCGCAAGGAAGCGTGTCATACCTGTACTATGCCCAGAGGCTCTTTGAGTTCCCCCAAGGTATATTCACTGTTTCCGTGGCCCAGGCCGTACTCCCTTCCATGAGCAGGCAGGCGGCCCAGGGTGACATGAGCGGCATGAAGGAATCCCTTGCCTTTGGCCTGCGTTTGACCCTCTTCATCACTATTCCGGCCATGGCCGGGCTGATGGCCTGTTCGACCCCCATCTTCAGCCTGATCTTCATGGGCGGGGCATTCGACTACGCCAAGGCGGTAAATTCAGCCCAGGCACTCTTCTATTATTCCTTCGGCCTTTCCTTCGTGGCAATGACGCGGGTACTGGCTCCGGCTTTCTATGCCCTCAAGGATACCAGAACGCCGGTCTTGACGGCATTATGCGCATTCATGGTCAATGTCGGTTTCAGCCTGGTCCTGATGGGGCCCTTGAAACATGGGGGGCTGGCACTGGCCACAACCATTTCGGCCTTGGGGAACATGCTGATGCTGCTCTGGTTCCTGCGTCGGAAGATCGGCAAGTTCGGCGGGCGGGGGGTTATCGTCGGCGGTCTCAAATCGCTCGCTGCCGCCGTGCCCATGACTGTCGTGGTCCGTTATGTGTGCGGTTGGACTGACTGGTCGCTAACTGGCCACAAAATAGGCAAGGCCCTGGTGCTTGGCTGCGCCATAACGGCAGGCGTGGTAATCTATGGGCTTTGCGTCAGGTTGCTGCGTTCGGATGAAGCTCTGGAGGTCTCGGCGCTGTTAAGAAGAAAGATTGGACGGGAAAGGAGCATCCCTTGAACTATGTGTCACTGTTTGAAACATGCTTGGGGGTAGGCGCTGTAGAGGCCGGCAATGGCGGTGTCTGCCGGGTGCATCTTCCCGTGGGGGATGATGACTCGTACCGGAGGGAATTCCGGGATGTGCCTCAATCGGAACTCACGCAAAAAGCGGCTGAAATATTAAAGCTCTACTTTAAGGGAGAGCGGCAAACATTCAATGATATACCGGTTGACCTGTCCGCCGTCACTCCATTTAGAAGGCGTATCCTGGGTCTTATCCGTGCCATTCCCTACGGCCATGTGCGGACGTACGGCCAGGTAGCCGGATTGGCCGGAGCGCCGGGGGCGGCGCGTGCCATAGGCGGTGCCATGGCCGCTAATCCCATACCTGTCATAATCCCCTGCCATCGCGTTGTCGCCGGTGACGGGCGGCTCACCGGCTATACCGCTCCCGGCGGCATTGCCTGTAAAGAATATCTTTTGCGCCTGGAACATGTTGAATTTATAGGGCAACGAATTTTTCTTGAAAATCACAGTTATAAACAGTTCAACTTGGCATGAAAATTATTTGTTACATTCAAACAGCTGCTTTTGAGCTAACTACCCAAAATTCCAGGAAGCTGCTGTAACTTATTGAAATAACAATTAAATACGTTTGTGTAAAAAAAGGGCAAAGTGTAAAAATCACTTGTAAAAATATAACTTTTGTATTCCATCAACACCGTTACCAACATGTTATCCACAATTTTTGTGGATAAGCTGCAACATAACGGTAAAAGGTGTCACATTACTGTGACTTATACTGGAACATGCCCACATACCGGTTCCAAATCAAGGATGAAATCAAGGCGGCGAGGATTGAGGCGACGAAGGCGTACAGATAATGCGAAGACGAGCCAACGCAGATAGGACCTTGATTTGTGCGTCATTCGAGTTTTTTGGCTTCTTCCCATAAAAGATCCATCTCCGCAAGCGGGGTCTCATTCATCTTCCTGCCCTTTTTCAGCAGGTTTCCCTCAACATATTCGAAGCGCCGTTGAAAACGATTGATCGTTTTGCGCAGAGCCTCCTCTGGATTGATCGCCAGGAAACGCCCCAGGTTGACGATGGCGAACAGCAGGTCGCCCAGTTCATCCTCCATGCGGCTTTCCTCACCTGATTCCCAGGCCTCTTCGAACTCGTGCAACTCCTCCATGACCTTGGCAAATACCTGATCGGCATGTTCCCAGTCAAAACCGACCCGTGAGGCCTTTTCCGTGATCTTCTGGGCTTTGAGCAGCGCCGGCAGGTGGGGAGGCACGCCCGACAGGGCCGAAGGGCGCTCCTCGCCTTTTTCAGCCTTCTTGATGATCTCCCAGTTTTCTACCTGTGCGTTGCTGTCTTTGATCCGCATGTCTCCAAAGACATGCGGATGGCGTCTCACGAGCTTATCGCAGAGCGTCTGTATGACGTCGGCAATGTCGAAGTCACCCGCTTCCTCGGCAATGGCAGCGTGAAAGACCGGCTGCAGCAGCAGGTCCCCCAACTCTTCCTTCAGATGTTCCGGAGATTTTGCGTCAATCGCCTCGATAACCTCATAAGTCTCTTCAAGAAGATAGCGTGTCAGGCTCTCATGGCTTTGTTCCGCGTCCCAAGGGCACCCCCCCGGGCCGCGCAGGCGGCGCATGATGTTGATGAGGTCGTCGAACGTATTCTGTTTTGCGGGCATTAACGTCTCCTTATTGCGGTTTAAATCATATGGCATCAAGGCGAAATTGGATGACTCATTTTGCGGTAGCCAGTTCTGCCGAGAGTTCATCGAAAACTGCCAAAGATTTTACGCTTGCCGCTTCTTTCCTTGTGATCTCTTCGAACGATCTCAGCTTTCCGTTAAAGCGGTTGGCCTGCGTCTTCAGGTTGCTGGTGCTTTCGGACAGAAAACTCTTTTCCTTGGGATCGATATCCTTTTTAACCAGTCCCTTGAACTTGTTCCAATATTCGTCCGTTCCACTGGCGTAATGGTTCACGCTCTCCAGGAAGGCAAGGGCGCCGGACGAGAGTTCGGCAACCATGGACAGTTTTGCCTGGGCATCGTTCATATCCTTCAGCAGTTTCTGATCGGCATAGCGGGACGCTTCGGTCAGCGCCCTTTCATCCAGAGGTTTGGCCGGATCGATGGCATCAACCATGTTGACGAAGCACTGAGACGAGTTCAGGTAATTTTTGACTGAAACAGAGGCGTTGTTGAGTGCAATCGTAAACTGGGTAATGAACTTGGTAAAGATCGAAGCCTGGCCGGCGTAGGGGATAGGGAGCATCTTGGCTACGACCGCAGCATAGGAACCGGCCTGAATGTAGCGGTTATAGCCGGCCAGGTTGGCGCACATCCATGTGACGAATCCTTCAAAATCGCTGGTGGCCTGGCGCTGGGTCTTGACATCGGCAGCGATCTCTTTCAGACGCTGGAGCTTTTTCTGGCGCAGGCTTTCGGCGGATATGCCCTTGACGGATTCAAGCTGTCTGATCTTGAGTTTGAGGCCTTCGTTCTCCAGATGGAGGCTGAACATCTGCTCCTCGTTCGGTGTGGTCGGGCCGCAGACATTTTCTTCGGCATGGGCGCCGGCAAAGCAGAGCAGGATCAGAGCAATAGGAACAATTGTCGTCGTTGCGATTAAGCGTTGTTTTCCAATCATTGTGATGCATCCTTATATGGAGATGGGTATGGCGTGAGTGCGCTCGTTTTTTATAGCTCCGCACCGGACACAATGCAACGTCTTTTGCCGAAACGGTCCAGGCACGCGGCTACATTTATTGCTTTTGGTCCAGCTCTGTACTACCATATTCCCGCAAGGTAAAAGCACTTTGGTCGCCTTGAGCCGAACGGTGTTTCCGTGACAGAGGTTTGTGTCATGCCATTTTCCGGACATTTTCGTTTGAGTCTGATTCAGAAGATGATCGTCAGTTTCGCCCTCTGCGGGATAAGCATGATGGCGGCACTGGTGTATGCCGTTGTCGGTCTGGGTACGATGCATCGCATGGAAGAGGAGATAGCACGAAACGACCTGTCCGCTGCGACCACAACCATTACCCTTCGCGAGCTGATGCTGGCGCAGGAACGTTATGCCGGCAGGTTTCAGATCTTGCGGCAACCGGTGTTTCGTGAGCTCTATGATCGGAATGCAGAAAAATTCAGATCGGAACTGGCTTCTCTGGAGCGTGTCTACCGCGGCGATGGCCTGGGCAGGTTGGTGACGGCATACTCTGCCTACGTCGCACTGACGAAACAGGTGTTCCGCGGCAGTGATGTCGATGCCGGCGTCATGAAGCAGGCTGCTGGGCATGTGGAAAATATCATCGAGCAAATCAGGGAGGAGCAGAAGGTTTCCCTGGCGATCAAACTGAAGGTGTCGGATGAAAAAGAGGCCAAGATAGTCACCAGGTCCACAGGGTTGGCCTTTGTCAGCGTGTTTTCGGCCTTACTGGTGGCTGTCTACCTGATCTACACCTTCGCTTGTTCCATCGGCAAGTTGAAAACCGCTACCCACCGCATTGCAGCAGGCGATTTCGATCACGACCCAGGCATACCGCCAGGGGACGAGATCGGCACCCTGGCGTACGATTTTACTCGTATGGCGGTCAGGCTCAAGGAGTTGGAGCAGATCAGTCTCGACGCCAGTCCTTTGACCCGCCTGCCCGGAAACATTGCGATAGAACGCTCCATAAACCGGCGACTGCGCGAACGGTCGCCGTTTTCCATGTGCTACCTGGATCTGGATAACTTCAAATCCTACAATGATCGCTACGGCTATATCAAGGCCAGTGAGATATTACGCGATACCGGGGAATTGATTCATAATACCATCAAACGACTGAATGACCCCGAAGCCTTTGTCGGACATATCGGGGGCGACGATTTTGTCGTCATCGTCAGTGCTCAACTGGCCAAACCGGCCTGCCAGACGATCATCCGGGAGTTCGATGCCATGATACCGTATTTTTATTCGGACGAGGATCGCGCTGCCGGCTCATTTGAAGGGATTGACCGCTATGGCGTGCCCAGGGTCTTTCCGCTCATATCAATCTCGATCGCCGTGCTGGTCTGCGAGCCTGGAGATTATGCAACCGCCGCCGAGATCGCCACGGCAGCGGCCCAGGTCAAGGAACGCGTCAAGGAGACCTCGGGCAGCAACTATATCATCGTGAGAGAGGCAGGCAACCATGAAGCATGAACGGATCATTGCGCCCATGCTGGCCCTCATGCTGGCGATGAACGGGGGGTGTGGCACGCTGCGGAGCAAACAACTTCCCGAGACCGGCACGGCTGTTGGGCAGGAACGCAGTTTCGCCAGGGCGCTGAAGTACCTGATAGAGGGAAAGGAGCGGGAGGCAGAGGGACTGCTGGAACAGGTCGTCGCCGGCCGGGCGTTGCCGGGCGTGACGGATGAAGCGCTTTTCCGGCTCGCCATTCTCCGCCTGCGTGACGAGGGGGGAAGGGGCGATATCCATGCCCAAGCAGTTCTGGCCAGACTCAAGAAGGAGTATCCCAAAAGCATCTGGACCCGGCAGGCGGCGCCTTTAACAGCCTACCTGGCGGGGATGGGCGTTCTACGCGACAGCCAGCGCGAGCTGAAAACTACACGGGAAAAAAACCAGTCCCTCATCCGGGATAACAAGGAACTGCGCCAAAGTCTCGAACGCCTGAAAAACCTGGATCTGGAGCTGGAACAGAAGATCGAGCGCTGAACCTATTTCAAATCATCCTGAAAAAACAGCAGTTAAATCATTAAATTAGCTAACGGGAAATTGCTGATTTAATTTAAGTCCTGATCAGCATTTTTCCTCGTTCATCGGCCCAATCGCTTTAATCAGCATCATAATCCGGCAGCTGCTTTCTTTTTTGCCTCACTCCCGAGATATTCCGCCAGGAACGCTCCCTTGTATTCCATGAACCGGTCGTTGGCGATAGCCTCCCTGATCTCGGCCATCATGGTCATGTAGAAGTGGATGTTGTGCAGAGCGGAGAGTACCGCCGACAACACCTCGTTGGCCACGAACAGGTGATGAAGATAGGCGCGGGTGAAATGACGACAGGTGTAGCAGTCGCAACTGGGATCGATAGGGAAAAAATCGCGCTTGTAGTTCTTGTTGGTAAGGCGGATCTTGCCACGCCGGGTAAAGAGCGTGGCGCTGCGGGCGTAGCGGGTGGGGATGACGCAGTCGAACATGTCGATGCCGCGTTCGACGCTCTCCAGGATATCCTCGGGCAGACCCACCCCCATCAGATAGCGCGGCTTGTTGTCCGGCAGGTGCGGCGCAGTCCAGCCCACCACCTTCTTTAGCAGCTCCAGCCCTTCGCCGACGCTTACCCCGCCGATGGCATAGCCGGGCAGATCAAGCTTGCGCATCTCTCGGGCGCACATGGCGCGCAGGTCCTCGTAAACGCTCCCCTGAACGATGCCGAACAGGGCCTGGCCGTTATCGGTCATGGCATTCCGGCATTCCTTGAGCCAGCGGATGGTCTTGTGGGTGGACTTTTCGGCGTATGCCTTGTCGCAGGGGTAGGGGATGCACTCGTCAAAGGCCATGATGATGTCGGCCCCCAGATCCTGTTGGATGCGCGTGGCGCTGGCAGGGTCGAGGTAGATCTCTTCGCCGGTCACCTCATGTTTGAAGAAAACGCCCTCCTCGGTGATCCGTTTATTTGGCAGCGAAAAAACCTGGAACCCCCCGGAATCGGTCAGGATCGGCTTGTCCCAGGCCATGAATTTGTGGAGGCCGCCGGCCTTTTTAACCAGTCCCTCACCCGGTTGCAGGTGTAGATGATAGGTGTTGCTGAGGATGATCCGCGCGCCGGTTTCCTCGATCTGGGCCGGGGTGAGCGGTTTCATGGCGCCGTGAGTGGCCACCGGCATGAAAATCGGCGTGGGGATCTCCCCCCGCGAGGTGGTCACAACACCCAGGCGTGCCGCGCAATGTTTGTCTTTTTTGATCAATTGGAATATCATCTAATACCTCGTTATCTAATCCGTTCTGAATGAGATCGCGTCATAGCAACGCCAGACGCGTCACAGAATTGGTTTTTGTGCCCAATCACGTCATTTTGTTCCCAACAAAAACGTTCAACAGCATGTAGCTTACTATCAGAATGTCAGCCCGAATGCAATCCCGCTCATTAATGATTAAATGAGGCGTATCAACGGCATTCTGTATACACAAAACCCTTGCAATTTTTTATAACGGTGTTTACTATGCCCTGACTTAATTCGCAGATGATTAACTTTAAATGCAATTGCATGACTGCCGCATCAAATACGCTCGAAGGAGGATAGAATGCAGGTTGTCTCAAGGTTATGCTGGCGTGGTCCCCCGCGATTTTTCCCTGTTTCGCATCGTTCCGATTCATTCAAACCCATCTGATGTCCAAGCTGTATCACCATTTTGAAAAGGAAGGAACCTTTATGCAACTGTCATCCTCGTCTATCGGCAGAAAGATCCTGATGGCGGTCACAGGCCAGCTGATGATCCTGTTTATCCTGGTCCATCTGATCGGCAACACGACCATCTTCGGGTGGCTTCATGGCGGCATCAACGCCTACGCCGAACATCTCCACGCCTTGCCGCCTCTGGTGTGGGCATTCCGGCTCTTCATGCTGGCCGCCGTCTCCATCCATATCTGGTTCGGCATCCAGTTGACCCTCGAGAACAGCGGCGGCCGTCCGCGGCAGTATGCCGTCAAATCGACCCAGAAAGCCACCTTTGCCAGTGAGAACATGATCTGGAGCGGTCTTTTCATCCTTGCTTTCATCGTGTATCATTTGCTGCATTTCACCATGAAGCTGATCCCCGGCACGGCGCTTGTAACCAGTGTCGAGGGCACGGTCAACGTATATACCATGGTGGTTTCCAGCTTCCAGAACGTCTTTGTCTGCGCCATCTATGTCGGCGCCATGGTAGCCCTGTTCCTCCATCTCACCCATGGTATCCAGAGCTCCTCGCAAACCATTGGCTGTAGCAATGATCGCACCCTGCCTGTCATCGTCAAGGCAGGCACGTTGGTGGCTCTGGCCTTCCTGGTGGGGTATATCACCATCCCGTTGTCAATTTTTTCTGGATTTCTGAAAGGTTAAGGGGGTTACCGTGATACTTGATGGAAAATGTCCAACCGGACCAATTGAGCAGACCTGGGACAAACACCGCTTTGACCTGAAGCTGGTCAATCCCGCTAATAAGCGTAAATACAATGTCATCGTGGTCGGAACCGGCCTGGCCGGCGGCGCCGCCGCAGCTTCCCTTGGCGAGTTGGGCTATAACGTGCAGGCTTTCTGCTACCAGGACAGCCCGCGCCGCGCCCACTCAATCGCTGCCCAGGGCGGCATCAACGCCGCAAAGAACTACCCCAACGACGGCGACTCCATCTATCGTCTCTTTTACGACACCATCAAAGGGGGCGACTTCCGCGCCCGTGAGGCAGACGTCTGGCGTCTGGCCCAGGTATCCAACAACATCATCGACCAGTGCGTGGCACAGGGCGTCCCCTTTGCACGGGATTACGCCGGCTACCTGGACAACCGTTCCTTCGGCGGCGCCCAGGTTTCCCGTACCTTCTACGCCCGCGGCCAGACGGGCCAGCAGCTCCTCCTGGGCGCCTACTCGGCACTGTCTCGCCAGATCCAGGCCGGCACGGTCAAGATGTACAACCGCCGCGAGATGCTCGACCTGGTAGTGGTGGACGGCGTGGCACGCGGCATCACCGTGCGCAACCTGGTGACCGGCCAGCTGGAAAGCTACGCAGCCGACGCGGTTTGTCTCTGTACCGGCGGCTATGTCAACGTATTCTACCTTTCCACCAACGCCATGGGCTGCTCGGTAACGGCCAACTGGAAGGCTCACAAGAAGGGCGCCCTGTTCGCCAATCCCTGCTACACACAGATCCACCCGACCTGTATCCCGCAGGCCGGCGATTATCAGTCCAAGCTGACACTTATGTCGGAATCGCTGCGCAACGACGGCCGTTGCTGGGCACCCAAGAATAAGGGCGATAACCGTCCGCCCAACCAGATCCCGGAGGACGAGCGCGACTACTACCTGGAGCGTAAGTACCCGAGTTTCGGCAACCTTGCCCCGCGCGACATCGCTTCCCGCGCCGCCAAGGAGCAGTGCGACGACAGCCGCGGCGTAGGCCCCGGCGGTCGAGGCGTTTATCTCGACTTTGCCGCCTCCATCAAGCGCCTGAGCGAGGACACCATCCGCGAGCGCTACGGCAACCTTTTCGAGATGTACGAGAAGATCACCGACGAGAACGCCTACAAGGTGCCGATGCGCATCTACCCGGCGCCCCATTACTCCATGGGTGGCCTGTGGGTCGATTACAACCTGATGAGCAACGTCCCCGGCCTGTTCGTGCTGGGCGAGGCCAACTTCTCGGTCCACGGCGCCAACCGCCTTGGCGCCTCGGCGCTGATGCAGGGCCTGGCCGACGGCTATTTCGTCATCCCCTACACCATCGGCGGCTACCTTGCTACTGTCAAGCCGGGCCAGGTCAAGGAAGATCACGCGGAATTCAAGAAATCAGCCGATGACGTCAACAAGGACAATAACAAGCTCCTGTCCATCAACGGCAAACGCACGGTTACCGATTTCATGCGGGAGTTGGGCGGCCTTATGTGGGAAAACTGCGGCATGGCCCGTACCAAGGAGTCCCTGGAAACAAATCTCAAGAAGATCCCGGCCCTGCGCGAGGAATTCTGGAAGAACGTCAAGGTCGGCGGCAGTGGCGCCGACTTCAACCAGCAGCTGGAGAACGCCGGCCGTACCGCGGACTTCCTGGAGTTCGGCGAACTCATGTGCCGCGACGCGCTGCACCGCAACGAGTCCTGCGGCGGCCATTTCCGTTCGGAGTACCAGTACGACGACGGCGAGGCCAAGCGTGACGACGTCAACTACTGCTATGTGGGCGCCTGGGAATTCAAGGGCGTGGGTAAAGAACCCGAGCTGCACAAGGAACCGCTGCAATTCGAGAACGTACATCTCGCCGTAAGGAGCTACAAATAATGAGCGATCACAAGAGCATGACACTGACACTGATCGTGTGGCGCCAGAAAAATGCCAGCGATCCCGGCAAATTCGAAACCTATACCGCCAAGAACATCACCGAACACCACTCTTTTCTGGAGATGCTCGACTGCGTCAACGAGGACCTGATCCTCACTGGCAAGGAGCCGATCGTGTTTGACCATGACTGTCGCGAGGGTATCTGCGGCATGTGCTCCCAGGTGATCAACGGCGCGCCCCACGGTGGCCAGGAGCGCACCACCGTCTGCCAGCTTCACATGCGCAAGTTCAAAGACGGCGATACCATCTACATCGAACCCTGGAGGGCACGCGCCTTCCCGATAGTCAAGGACCTGGTCGTTGACCGCACGGCCCTGGATACTATCGTCCAGGCCGGCGGCTATACCTCCTGTCACACGGGGGGCATTGCAGACGGTAACGCGATCCTGATCCCCAAACCGGTTGCCGACGAGGCCATGGATGCCGCCGAGTGTATCGGTTGCGGGGCCTGCGTGGCCGGTTGCCCCAACGGCGCCGCCATGCTGTTCACCGGCGCCAAGGTCTCCCAACTTGCGCTTCTGCCGCAGGGTAAGGGTGAGGCTGCCGCACGCGTCACCGCCATGACCAAGGCCATGTCGAAGTGCGGTTTCGGCAACTGCACCAATCATTACGAGTGCCAGGCAGCCTGTCCCAAGGGGATCAACGTCAAGTTCATAGCACGCATGAACCGCGAGTTCCTCAAGGCACAGTTCGCCTGATTTTTCTATGATTTCAGTTGTTATGTGTTAATATTCGGGGCACCCTGCGGGCGCCCCGTTTTTTTATCGAGCACGAGGTCATTCATTGGATTTCAGTTTCGTTCACCTGCGGTTAACGGTTAATACCCGCGACATCTCAACCTTGGTTTCGTATCTGTTCCGTAGCGGCCCGGACTTTGCCGAAACCTTCAGGCGTCTTGTATGCCGCAGGAGGGCCCTTGAATGTTCAAATGGGCCAATGTGTGCCGACTGTTCTTATCGTGTTTTGTTCAGCCAGCAACTAGGTGCCGACCCGTCCGCTGTGAGGTGCCATCAAAAGCCCCCATTGCCGTTCGTATTTTCCTTTCCCGCCAACGGCACCGCCTCAAAACAGGCAAACGACTTTACCTGCACGCTCGTCCTGGTGGGGAAGGCGCTCAATCATACCTCCGTTTTCCTTAGTGCCTTTCGTTCCCTGCTCGCAAATGGGCACAAAACAGGGTTATTTGCCGAAGCAGCGGTCACCCTGGTGGAATCGCTGGATTTTCACGGTAATCCAACCACTATTGCCAAAGGAGAGATGGCGCCAGACACGGGAAGCGTGGTTACTCTTGATGCAATGGGTGTTGTCGACAGCCGCTGCCGGCCATCTGATACCGTGGAGGTCACCCTCATAACGCCGTTGAAGCTGGCCAAAACGGGCAAGATCATGTGCTCGTTCGATGCCGGGCAGTTCGTCCGTTCGCTGATGCGCAGGGTTTCTGCCCTGACATACTATTATTGCGACTACGAGATGCGGGACAACTTTCGGGAATACGCCCATGCCGCCAACCGTTTAGAACTCCTGGAAGACAATTTTTTTTACGCAGGTGCCGGACGCGGGTCTCCGGCATTATCCGGCGTAATGGGGGATGGTGTCCTGAGCGGCGATTTCAACGACCTCATGGCGTTTCTGGCACTTGGGGAGTATCTTCATCTGGGCAAGGGCGCCTCCTATGGGATGGGACAGTACCGCTTGACTTGGTGAGAAGTTCGAAACTGTGAACTTAACAGATCGCTTGCTATCAGCGGGAATATCCGACCGCATCCGTTTCCGCAAGCCTTGTTGCGACGCGATCGGCGTTGATTTCCGAAGATTGCAGTTTACTCCAGTCAACCATGCCAGATAATCCCATCTCCTCGCTGACAATCCTCCTTACGACCCCTGGATTTTGCAGAAGGATCGGGTCGAGTTGGACCACAACAGGACTAGCCCCTTCCAGTTTAAGTCTGTTTCTTCTCCCAGCAGGCAGGTAAATGGCGCCGGTGCCGAAATCTACAATATAGGCTACGACCCCCGGTATTATGAAGAAAAACAGCCCGATGCCATCAAAAACTGCGACCTTGACATCTATTTCACCTGCTCTCTGGCCGCGTCGTTCCGGATACATCAACGTACCGCAGGCGGATGCCTGAAGAATTGTTACTGCCAGGACCGCTCCGGTAACCGTTTTCATAAAGCCCGTTATCATTTTTCCTCCGAATGAATTTCTCGATTATTACCTTATAGGTTAACACCTTCATTTCGTATAATAGGCCTGTTGATCCTATCACGCAAGCGGGTAGGGGAGTATGGCTGGCAATATCTATTCGGGTCAAGGTGTTTAGTTCCTCCCCCCAGGGGGGAAGGCTAGGTGGGGGAACAGCGAATTTGCAGCTTATTTCCCCTCTCTGGCCCTCCTCTGCTGGGTGAGGTAGCGTGAACAAACAAAATTGTCTGGAGATTGGTTCCAATCGGGTTATATTATGTCCATTAAATCCTCAATGGGTAGGCCAAATGAATTCATCTTTAATTGCGAGAATCTTGTCTATTGTGTTTGTGCTCTTGGTAACCCTTGCCACGGACTGCAAGGCAACAAATGACCCGCTTCCGGTCACATCGGTTCAGAACGTCGATCTGACGCGTTATATGGGCGTCTGGTATGAAATTGCACGCCTTGATCATTTTTTTCAGGAAGGATGCCGTGGTAGTACCGCCTCTTATACGTTAAAACCTGATGGAGAGGTTGAAGTAGTAAACCGTTGCATAAAAGAAAAGGACAATAGCCTGAGACAAGCGAAGGGTCGCGCCTGGTCGGTTGATCCCAATGGTAACGGCCGCCTGAAGGTAAGCTTTTTCTGGCCATTCAGAACAGACTACTGGATCATTGATCTGGGTAAGGAATATGAGTACGCCGTGGTCGGTTCCCCGAATCGGAAATATCTATGGATATTGGCTCGAAAACCGGTGATGGATAATGATGTTTACAAGCGAATTCTTGGTTTGGTTGCGAAAGAGGGATTTGATGTTGGAAGGTTGGTTCGCAAACCGTAACGGTAAAAATATGATAATTTTAAGGCGGTTATTGTCCATGTAGACTCGATCTGAGGTCTGCCGAAAGCAACAGGTTGCAGTCGCACAGCGTTTATTACCTGCGGGCTTTTCCGCTAATATGACTAATTGTAATTTTGACGACTTTTGTTGCGCTGTCTTTCGATTCTATGTACTTCAAGCCCTCTTCCATAAAATCCTTGCAATATTTTTCCAACAGCCACACGAGAGCGCTGTTTTTCTCGGCACCGTGAACCTCGCCGGCAGATCCAAAGACTACTGCACTTTCGTATTCGGTGCTGAATTTATCCGGTAAAACTTTTGTGCCGCCTATAACGCAAAAGGAAACTTTTGAATTGTTTGCGATGTTGTCGAGTTTTTGCCCTGCAACGGCGCAATGGAAGTAAATCGCATCGTCCTTATAGACATAACTCAACGGAACACCATAGGGTTGTCCGTCTTCGCTCACTGTTGACAGAACCCCGTATTCAGAAGCCTCAAGAATCTTAATGGCTTCAACTGCCGGGATTTCGCGCTCTTTTCTTCGCATGCTTTTCATACATCCCCTTTTTTCCCTATGATGACATCGCCACTGTGGGCTTTGATACGTGTCGAAATCTGAAAAACAAGCATACAACTTTAAGCTAAGGACAGCAAGCTGGCGTCAAATGCAGCAGCAATACCCGTAAAGGACAAACGCGGCCCTATCTGATTTCCAGTTGCCATTTACAATCTCACGGAACATTCAAAACAGTGAGCAAAATAGTTTGCTGAGACCTTCACAAAAGGTATAATATCTATACCATGAGACTCGTGTACGATTCCGAAAAAAGTGATGCCAACCAGAGAAAACACGGTATCGCTTTCAAAGCCGCCCAGTTATTGTGGAGCGATCCCGACCGTATCGAGATACCGGCACTGACGGCCGATGAGCCCAGGTTTCTGGTGATAGGCAGGATCGACGGCAAACACTGGTCAGGGATCATAACGTACCCGGGCGAGAACATCAGGATCATCTCGGTCCGCCGCTCAAGAAGAGAGGAGGTCGATATATATGAAGGTTGAAGATTTCGATAAGAGATTCGACGACAACGAGGATATTTCCGCCTATCTGGATGTTTCCAAGGCCCATCGGCCAGACCAGGAGCAGAAGAGGGTGAATGTGGATTTCCCGCTGTGGATGATCCACCAACTAGACAAGGAAGCGAAGCGCCTTGGGGTTCCGCGGCAGTCCATCATCAAGGTATGGGTTGCCGAACGACTCAGGAAGGCTGCCTGATTCCACCGGAGGTAACGGCATGAAATATGTGGATCTTGGCGAAACCGGTCTCACTGTTTCGGAATGCGGTTTCGGCTGCATCCCGATTATTCGTCTGCCTAAAGAGGATGCGGTCAAGCTGCTTCTGTATGCTTTTGACCAGGGCATCACTTATTTCGATACGGCAAATGCCTACCGCGACAGCGAGGAAAAAATCGGGATGGCCTTTGCCGGCATGCGTGACAAGGTCGTTATTGCCACAAAGAGTCTGGTGAGGAACGCCGAAGGCATGATGGGGCAACTGGAAAACAGTTTGCGGATGTTGCGGACAGACTATATCGACCTGTACCAACTGCACCAGATTGCGCAGGAAAAGGACTGGCAGGAAGCGACTGGACCGAACGGCGCCCTGGAGGCTGTCATGAAGGCCAGAGCTGCCGGGAAGGTCCGGCATGTCGGCGTAACGTCGCACAGCTTGCCGATGGCTATCAAACTGGTACGGAGCGGGCTGTTTGATACGATCCAGTTCCCCTTCAACCTGATAGAGGAAAGCGCTAAAGATGATCTCATCGCAGCTGCCCAGGAGAAGGGGATGGCTTTTATCTGCATGAAGCCTTTCGGTGGCGGCGTCATAGACAACGGCGCAGTCGCCTTCAAATACCTGCGCGACCATGCCGGTATCATTCCGATACCCGGATTTGAATCGCGCGAGCAGGTTGACGAGGTGCTATCCTATTATGCACAACCAAATGCGATTACCGAAAATGATCTGAAAATCATGGACCATTATCGCAAAGAGCTGGGCAAACGGTTCTGCCGTCGTTGCGAGTACTGTCAGCCATGCCCGCAGGGTGTGATGATAACACCTGCCATGGGGTATCCTATCGTTGCTTCCCGCATGTCACCGTCGGTTGCCGTGGGATTTTGCAAGAAACCCATGGAAAGCGTTCCGCTCTGCACTGCTTGCGGTTCCTGCATGGAACGCTGCCCTTATGATTTGCCGATTACCGAGGTTTTGAAATCAAATCATGCACTCTATGAAAGACACTTGAAAGAAACACAAGTCTGAGCCCAGTTGTGCATAAGGCGCCCTTGCAAGGTATGCCTTACATCCACTTGAATAAGAATAATATCCATAAGAGCAGCACGCCGACAACCGTTGTAACCAGTGTTATCGGCACGCCCGCCTTCAGGAAATCTGTGAAGCTAAGCGGCGAATCCTTTTGTGCTCCCTGCGCAACGATCACGTTGGCCACGCTGCCGAACAGAGTGAGATTTCCGGAGAAGGTACTGGTCAGGGCGAGTAACAGCCACACGAATTTCGGGTTGCTCATCCGCATGACCCAGTGGCTGGCAATAAGCACGAATGGGACATTGGAAAAAAGGTTGCTACCGATAATCGTGGCAACACTTATCTGTATGACGCTTGTCCGATTGACCTGCGTGCCCAGGTGGTAAATCCAGGTATCCAAGAGGACTCGGTCGGCCTTGACAAATCCTGCGACAACTATAAAAAGCCCTGCAAAGAACAGGAGCAAAGACCTGTCAATAGCTTCCAACGCCTGGCGCGGCGGGCGATTGGCCCAAACCAACAACACAACGCAAGCAGTTACAGCGGCGGTATCAAGTGGCGCGCCGACCAGGAAGGCTACGGTGAGTCCGCAGAACACGCATACGCTTTTGATGGCCAATAACCTTTGTATTTCGATCTTCGGAGGTTGTGACTGCTGCCAATGCGCGGCAGCATCGGCGAGCTGCCGTCGGTAAAGCAATCCTAGCATCAACCAGTTGAGGGCGAGGCAAAACAGCCCGATGGGGACCATGCGCAACGCAAAAGCCGACCACCCCCAGCCGGAAACATGCCCGATAATTATGTTTTGCGGATTGCCGGTCAGCGTCATGGCGCTACCGATGTTGGCGCTGGTAGCAAGGGCAAGAAGAAAGGGCATTGCCGGTACTTCCGCCTGCGCGGTTATCTCCAATAATAAGGGAGTGGCCAGTAGACAGACGGTGTCATTAAGCATCAGAGCCGATGCCATGCCGGAGCTGAAGACAACTAGAGCCAGCAACTGGTTGGGACTGTTGCAGCGATTGAGGGTTTTAAGAGCCAGCCATGTGGGTAAATTGCTTTGCATCAGCACTGCCAACAGCACCATCATGCCGAACAAGACCGAAAGGGTACTGAAATCGAGTGCGGCGGAAGCTTCGGTGCGGGAGATTGAACCGGTAGTCACCATCAACACCGCTCCCAATAGAGCAGCGGTCGGGCGGTCCAACTTGCGCGGGCTGTTTTCACCCCAAGAAACAAGCAGATAGGTCATTGCAAAAATGACTGTCGCCAGATGCACTTGGGGTCTCCTCCTCGGTTCTCAGAACTGGATTCAAGCGATATGATTGCCCGGATCAGCCAAGCCCAGGTGGGATGTTCGGGCCTACAGGATTCTTAACAAGGAGCTGATCATCATTAACGATAGATCGACTTTACAGGTTGTCAACGTGGACCCAACAGGGCCTCCGGCTCGGCAGCCTGGCCGTTATCCCATATAAAATAATAAGGAGCCCACATGAAAGACTGCCTGATCTTGGTTGACCTTCAAAACGATTATTTCCCTGGCGGCAGCATGGAACTTGTCGGCATCGAAGAGGCCGCAACAAATGCACATATGATTTTGAATGAATTCAGAAAGACAAAATCATCCATCATTCATATAAGGCACATTTCAAGCCGCCCCGGCGCGACATTTTTCCTCCCTGATACCGATGGAGCGGCAATCCATCAAACGGTAGCTCCCCAGGAAGACGAAACAGTCGTCATCAAGAATTTTCCGAACAGCTTTCGCGGCACGTCATTGCTGGAACTGCTCAAGGAACAAGAGATCAACAATCTGGTCATCTGCGGTGCAATGAGCCACATGTGTATTGACGCGACAACACGCGCCGCTTTTGATCTGGGTTTCAACTGTATTGTTGCCGAGGATGCCTGTGCCACAAGAGACTTGAACTTCGGGGGCAAAACAATAAAGGCTTCGGATGTTCACGCTTCCTTCATGGCTGCATTATCCAACCCATACGCAGCGGTAATTCCGACAAAGGAAATTATCCGGTAAGGCCCCAGAGGTCCTCCTGAACCAGGAGGGGAGGAAAACCCGCAATCGCTTTACTTTGCCCCATTGTGGCGTACAATCATCAATCATATCGATCCCAGGAGGCTAACCATGACAACACAGGTCCAGATCGTGTTTTACAGCATGTACGGCCATATCCACACCATGGCGGAAGCGGTTGCCGAGGGGGTGCGCAGCGTCCCTGGCTGCTCGGTCGAACTGCTTCAGGTTGCCGAGTTGATCCCGGATAACGTGCTTGAACAATACGGCGCCAAGGCTGCCCGGCAGAGCTTTGCCCATATCCCTATCGCGACGGTGGACGGGCTGAAGGGAGCGGATGCCATCATCTTCGGAACGCCGACCCGTTTCGGCAACATGGCGGCCCAGATGCGCAATTTCCTCGACCAGACAGGCAAGCTCTGGATGGATGGATCGCTGGTCGGGAAGGTCGGCAGCGTGTTTGCAAGCACCGCCACCCAGCACGGCGGCCAGGAGACCACCATTACCAGTTTCCACTCAACGCTTCTGCACCTGGGCATGATCATTGTCGGTGTGCCATACTCGGAACAGCGGCTCCTGAACATGAACGAGATCACCGGCGGCACCCCCTACGGAGCCACAACCCTGGCCGCCGCGGACGGCTCCCGCAAGCCGTCGGAGAACGAACTGGCCATTGCCCGGTACCAGGGTGAGCATGTGGCCGGCATTGCCAAGAAACTGAAGGGCTGACGATCCGGGACGGTATCTCGGCAGGGGGAGGGCAGCGTCCCCTTTTGAATGGAATTTTACAAAACCTAAGGAGAACCGGATGCCATACGTAAACATCAGGATCACCCGCGAAGGGGCAACTACAGAACAAAAGGCCGCCCTGATCAAGGGCGCCACGCAACTGCTGGTGGATGTACTGGGCAAGAATCCCGAGACCACGGTAGTGGTTATCGACGAGGTGGATACGGACAATTGGGGGATAGGCGGCGAATCCGTGACAATACGGCGGAAGGCCGGAAAGTAGCGTCCTTTGGCTTAAACTTTTTCTTTAATGTCCG
>Ga0316217_10000269_pt1 | contig 76741 bp, 56 predicted proteins | sample 1anoAmetaG_FD_203633 | JGI IMG/M metagenome (GOLD analysis project Ga0316217, IMG submission 203633) | Freshwater microbial communities from Trout Bog Lake, Wisconsin, USA - 1anoA | ecosystem: Environmental > Aquatic > Freshwater > Lake > Hypolimnion/Profundal zone | place: USA: Wisconsin... | reverse complement strand
CTCCAGCGCCCTCAAGCAAGCGTTTGACGTCATCCGATCGCCGCGGGCTTAAACGTCTCCCGGATCGAGATTCACGTACACCCGCACGAGCCAACCGTCGGCCTCCAAGCGGCCCACCTTTTGCACATATTCGTGGTAGCGAAAACGGTACCGGATGTAGGGCATTTGGCTGATCGTCTCGACCAAATGGTGGGTCCAGGGCTGGAAGACCTCGCGCGCCTTTAGCGTGCGGGCAATCCGCTCGAGTTCATCCGGGGTAAGTGGTGGAATCGGCGCGCTCTCCAATCCCTCCGGAGTCTTTAGCGACTCCAGCCACTGATAGGAGGCGGGGCGATTGAGGAGGATGAGCATGCCGAGGTTTTGCCCCTGGGCGAGGAGGCGATTGAATTCCCCGCGCTGCCGCTCCTGGAGGGCGGCTTCCAGGTTGAGTTTCTTTTCGATGGCCGAAACGCCTGGGGCCTTGAGCAGCGCCTCGCGGTTCAATTCGGGCTCCATCAAGGCATCCGCCACCAGGTGAGGCGCCTTCCAACACACCAGGGCGGCCAACTCGATCAAGGTGAGCTGGCGGGCCGTTTCCAAATCGCGGCTGGAGAGGGCCGCCTTGCGAAACTCCCGGACGGGATCGCGCAGGATGTCGAGCAGTTTGGGAGCGGCTAAATCTTCGATGCGGGCCTGCTTCATTTCGTAATCGCCGAAGGTGATGGCCAGGATGTGGCTTACCCGATGCAAGGCGTGATCGCGGCGGAGGTCCGAGGCTCGCGGGACGGCGTCATTTCTTATCCCCGAATAGAAATCGTGGAGGGCGAGCCACACCGCCCGATTGGGTACGCACAAGAAGGGCAATTCCTCGCTCCCCTGCCGAAAACAGGCGCGCACGGTTTTCTCGTGAAACGACAACTTCCAAACATCTTCCAGCAAATAGACTTTGTGATCGGACTCGCGCGGAAAAGCGCCCAGGTAATCGAAGCTGGTGGAAGTCTTGATCGTGCTTTCGTCATGGCCGAGCACGGACTTGGCCAATCGGATGAGCAGATAAACTGCAATACCGGTGAACACCAGACCGTCCACGTTCTGCCAGACATTGGCGGTGAACGCGATCAGGTCGTTAAAGGCGGTCCAAAGATGGCGCAGCAAGGACGGGACGGCGGGGCTGTCCTGGTTGGTGCCGGCGGCGGCTTGGGCGGCAACTGCCATCCAGAACCAAAGCGTTGCGCCCAGGGTTTTCATCGGCTCATTTCTTGCCGGCTTTGCGCAACGCCTCGGAGAACCAATCCGCCGACGGCTGGGGCGCGGGTTTGACAGGCGGACGCGGGCCGGAGTTGCGAGGCCCGCCGGGAGAAGTCCTGGGAGCGGCGCCGGCGGCGGGACCGATCTCGGGATGGGCCTTCATCGAGAGGGCTATGCGCTTGCGCGGCAGGTCAACCTCGACCACCGTCACGGTGACCTTCTGCTGCACCTTGACCACTTCGGCCGGGTCGCGCACGAACCGGTCGGCCAACTGGCTCACATGCACCAAGCCATCCTGGTGGACGCCGATATCCACAAAGGCGCCAAAGGCGGTCACGTTGGTGACGATACCCGGCAACTTCATGCCGGGTTGGAGGTCTTCAACCTTCTCAACCCCTTCCTTGAAGGCAAAGGCCTCAAATTGCTGTCGCGGGTCGCGCCCGGGTTTGGCCAACTCGCCCAGGATGTCGGTGAGCGTCGGCAGACCCACGGTCTCGGTGACGTAGCGCGCGAGTTCAATCCTTTGGCGCGCGGCGGGATTGCCCAGCAGGTCTTTGACCTGGCAATTCAGGTCTTGGGCCATGCGATCCACAATCCCGTAACTTTCAGGATGGACCGCGCTGGCGTCCAAAGGATGATCGCCATCGCGGATGCGCAGGAAACCGGCGGCTTGCTCAAAGGCCTTGGCGCCCAAGCGCGGGACGTTCAACAAGTCCGCCCGGGACTTGAACGGGCCCCGCTCGTTGCGGAAAGCGATAATGTTGGCCGCCAAGCTCGGTCCCAGGCCGGACACATAGCTCAGCAACTGCTTGCTGGCGGTGTTCAACTCGACCCCCACGCCGTTGACGCAACTCATCACGACATCGTCCAGACTCTGCTTGAGGGCCCGTTGATCGACATCGTGCTGGTACTGGCCCACGCCTATCGACTTGGGGTCAAGCTTGACCAACTCGGCCAACGGGTCCATCAACCGTCGGCCGATCGACACCGCGCCGCGAACAGTCAGGTCTTGGTCGGGAAACTCCTCGCGCGCCACCTCGGAGGCGGAGTAGATCGAGGCGCCGCTCTCATTGACCATGAGGACCGGGATCGAGGCAGGGAGCTTGAGCGCGCGGAGGAAAGTCTCGGTCTCGCGCCCGGCCGTGCCGTTGCCGACGGCGATAGCCTCGACCTGGTATTTCTGGCACAACCCGCGCACCGCGTCCGCCGCCTCGCGGACCCGCGAGTCGGATTGCGATGGGTAGATCACGTCATGGTGAAGGAGTTTGCCCTGGCGATCCAGGCAGACGATCTTGCAGCCCGTCCGGAAACCGGGGTCCACCGCGAGCACGTTCTTGCGCCCCAGCGCCGGGGTCAGCAAGAGTTGACGCAGGTTATCCGCAAAGACGCGAATCGCCTCCAAGTCGGCCTTCTTCTTCGATTCCAGACGCATTTCCACCTCGATGGCGGGCCCGAGCAGGCGCTTGTAGCTATCCTGCACGGCCAACCGGACCTGTTCGCTCGCCGGTTTGCCGGGGGCCTTCACAAACAACGGTTCCAGTAAACCCAGCGCTTCCTCCTCCGGCGGCGTGATCCGCATGATGAGAAAACCCTCCTCCTCGCCCCGCCGCATCGCCAACAAGCGGTGGCTGGGAACCTTGTGCAGCGGCTCGCTCCACTCGAAATAATCCTTGAACTTGGCCGCCGCCTCCTGTTTGTCCGACATCACCTTGGACCGGACCACGGCCTTGCTGACATAGAGAGCGCGAGTTTTTTGCCGAGCCAGGGCATCGTCGCTGACTCGCTCGGCCAGAATATCGCGCGCCCCAGCGAGCGCGTCCTCAACAGATTCGACCCCTTTGGCCGCATCTACAAAAGCCTTGGCCTCCGCGATCGGGTCCGAAGTCCCCTGCCCTTTGAAGAGCAGGTCGGCCAGAGGCTCCAGGCCTTTCTCCTTGGCGATCATCGCGCGAGTGCGCCGCTTGGGTCGGTAGGGCTGGTAGATGTCCTCCAGGGTCGTGAGCGTTTCGGCGCTCGCGATGGCGGTCTTGAGGGCGTCGGTCAGCAGATTTCGCTCGGTAAGCGACTTCACGATGGCCTCGCGACGTTGATCCAACTCGGTCAAGCTCAGCAACCGCTCGCGAATGGTGGTGATGGCCACTTCGTCCAACGAACCGGTGGCCTCCTTGCGATACCGGGCAATAAAGGGCACGGTCGCGCCTTCGGCAAATAACCGCGCGGTCGCCGCCACCTGCCGCGAGTGTACCTTCAGCTCGCCCGCTATCTTCGAGAAATAAACTTCGTTCATCGCCAGTAAAATCGTGTGGACATCTCGCCCCGTTCCAGGCGCTGGCACCATGCCTATCATTTGCCAAAGACCGCGTCGAGGACGCAAATCGGTCGCGGTTTGCGGCCGGCCCCCCCTCGGCGCGCGGCCGGCGCCGAATCCCCCCTTTTGGGGAGATGGCTGGGGACGCTATCAAATCGTCCACACGCGACTTCAAAAAGATGCTACATTAGCGGCAAAGTCAGAGTTTTTGTTATTGCCTATGGACAGATCTAAACCTTGGTCGGCGCTGCCGGCGCTGGCGGGTATCGCGACGATGCGGGAAGCAATGAAGCCGGGCCTTTCGGTCGAGGAATGCGTTCGGCGCTTGAAGCGGTATCATTACGCCTTCAAACGGCTGCGCCAAATATTCACCGCGCGGCTCACGGCGGAACCGCTCTACGAACTCAAGATGGGATTCAGCCTCCATGCCCACCTATGCGCCGAGCACTTGAGCGGCTTGCGCGAGCGGGTCGGCGAAATGCGGGAACCTCCGCTCGGCCTCGATGCCGTCCCGGACCCCAACCTGGCGGTTTTCTTCGATGAGATTCTTGGCGCGCCTGCCACGGAAGACTTGGTTGCCGGCCTGTACGAGCAAGCCTTGCCCGCGCTCAAGCGCGCCCTCCAAAGCCACCTCGAAGACACCAACCCCTTGGCGGATCATCCCACCGTCCGGCTCTGTCGCTTTGCCTTGATGGAAATCGACGAAATGATCGCGTTCGGTCAGCAAGCGGTCGGGGCCTTAGTGGACTGCGCCTGCCGGGAGCGCCTGGCCCCTTGGCTCGCGCTGCTGGAGGATTGCCTGGCCGCCGCCGGAGGCCTCGACGGGACCCGCTCGCCCAGCGGCCAACCGGTCGCTCGCCTGCACTCGGCCGCGCCCTACCGCTTCGATCCGGTACCCAAACGCGATGCGCGGTTTCCCGACCCGTACAACATGGGGGTCAACGCGGAAGTCTTTCTTTATGACGAGGCCTTTCCGCCCGAGCCCAAGACGCTGATGATGTTCTACAAGCGTCTGCGCGAGGTGGATGTGCCCGAAATGATGGCCAGCATCCTCACCGAAACCGCTGATAAGCCCTGGGACTATTACCGCGACATGAATCGACAGCTTTGGGACGAAGCCCGCCACGCGATGATGGGCGAGGTCGGCTTCGCCAACCTGGGCATCGAGTGGCCGGACCGGATCCGGATCAATTTCACCTGGTCGCTGGCGCTCAACACCCAGCTCAAACCCATCGAGCGCCATGCCGTTCTCTACTTCATCGAGCAAGGGCTCATGCCCAAGAACGGCAAACGGTTCGAGTGGGAAGTCGCCAAGGCCTCCGGAAACCCCTTGGCAGGGCTGTTCCAGGACTATGATTGGGCCGACGAGGTCCTTCATGCACGCATCGGGCGCGACTGGTATGTAAAACAATTCAAAGACCCGCAAGAGGCCATCCGCTTCGGTGACGAGTGCTGGTCAAGGGTATTGATGAATTGGGAAAACTGGCGCCGCGAGGGCCTCACGGAACACTATAACTGGTGGCCGGATTTGTACCGCGACGCGTGCCGCCATTGGGGCATCCAACCCGACCCGGCAGTCCTGGCCTATGCGACGACTTACCAGACCGTGCGGGCCGACCTGAAAGAACTGACCGGTTCCGCCTGAGGCGGACCCGCGAGGCGTCCGCAAGATCCGCGATCGAAGGGGTCTTGCAACGGCACGAGCGCGGGGGACTGAAACTCCCTTACGCACGAACGCGCCGAACGCCCGCGTTCTCCCGGAAAACTGCCGGCGCAAAGGAGGCCGTTCCTGCCGCGCGCCGCCCGGCGCCGCTCACAGTATTCCCGTCAAACGGCGCAATACCGTCTCGACGCCCTGCAACCACCAAGCCAGCGCGGTCAGCAAGCCTACCCGCGCCGTCAACAAAGGAATGCCCACCAGCAAGACGCTGACATTCCCGAGAAAAATCACCACCGCCGAGAATACATATCCGTTCTGGGCCACATCGGATTGTTTGGTCTTAAGGATGTGCCAGGTTAGAGTCACGTGAAAGGCGTAGGCGGCTCCCAAAAAGAGATGGAACCAAACCGCGTAAGGACGCCAATTCCAAATCAAATGACCAATGACAAAGACTAAAACCACCAACACCGCATAGAGCGGAAAAAAATAGGGCGCCAGCGAAATGAGAAAGTTGTTTTTCGTGATGACCACCTGTCCGCCCTTGGAGGAAGCCTTGAATTTCTTTACGCGGCCGCCGAAAAGCCAGGTAACCAGCGCATGCGTCAGTTCGTGCCCAAAGACGTAGATCCACATCGGCTTGGGCAACATCAGATAGACGGCGACCCAGCAGGCTGCGCCGGCCAGAAAAACCACCCAGATCGTGTCCGCGTCCCCGCTGGCCCGCAGGACCCTCCACAGGGCGGAGACAGCCCCAATGCAGATTGGCAGCAGGACCAACGCGACGAACAGCTTGGCCCATTTAAGCACTCGCTGATTATTCGCCATCGCGTCGGTCCTCGCCAGCCAAAAGGAGGCAAGGACCCATGCGATCCAGACCGTCAAAAGGCGCGGCGAAAATTTTCTGAAATGAGCTTGCCATTGCCTACCGGGGTTGCAATATTTCCCACTGAACTAGATAGACAATTTTATGGCTGACGCTGCAAATAAATATCCTGAGAATACTCCGGGCAAATATTACGTCGACAACCAGTGCATTGATTGCGATCTTTGTCGAGAAACCGCGCCCGATAATTTCAAACGCAACGAAGACGGCGGTTACTCCTATGTTTTCAAACAGCCGGAGTCTCCGGAGGAGGAATCGCGCTGCAAAGAAGCTAAGGAAGGTTGTCCCGTCGAAGCCATCGGCGACAATGGCGCCTAGGTCGCCTTGCATTTTTCCAAGCCAAACCCGCGGTTCAAGCCGCGGGTTTTTTCTTTTGATGAATCAACCCGCTGTGGTCGCCGCTAAGCCATCGGACCGGAATTACCTGGTCCGCAAGGCGCGGGGGCCCGTGGAACTTTCGCCCGCTTGGGACCACCCCATCTGGACTGAGGCGCCTACGTTAGAAGTTGCTTCCTTTCGCCCCGAGAGCAGCTCGCATCGCCCTCGCACCCTCGCCCGGCTCCTCTATGCTGAGGACGGCATCCACGAAATTTTCCAGGTCAAGGACCGCTTCGTACGCTGCGCCCGAACCCGTTACTTCGACGAGGTTTGGAAAGACAGTTGCGTCGAGTTCTTCGCCCAGCCAAAGCCTGAAAGCGGATACTTCAACTTCGAGTTCAACTGCGGCGGCGCCTTTCTCTGCTCCTATATCGTGGATCCTGAACGCACGCCGAACCGATTCAAGGACTTTACGCGCATTCCAGCCGCGCTTGGCCAAACCATCCGGACTTCCTCCACCTTGCCTCCAAAAACTGACCCCGAACTGGCGGAACAAGTCACTTGGTGCCTCCGGTTCTTCATTCCCTTTGCCCTGTTCGAACACTACACGGGCCGCCTCGGAAGAATTTCAGGACAGACGTGGAGGGGGAACTTCTTTAAATGCGCGGAAGAGGTCACCCACCCTCATTGGGCCTCCTGGGCGCCGGTCGACGAGTTCAATTTCCACCGACCGGCCTGCTTCGGACGCCTCCGTTTCGCGGAGGCTTGACTCCCATCAGAGGAACCTTCGCTTACTTGGCGGCCGCGGGCGGCGCCAGGACCACCGGCCAATCAAAGATCAGTTTCACTTCGTCGCCCGTGCTGAGGATGCCCACCAGGACCGGCGCCTCCACGTTATAATCCTTCATCTTCAGCGAGGTGCTGCCAGTGATCTTGAGCTTCTTGTCGCCCAGCGGCGTGATGTTGACCGCCATGGTGAGCTTCTTGGTCGTGCCGGCCACCGTCAGATCGCCTGCGGCTTCGCACACATAAGGAGCATCCTTTGCCTTGGCGCTCTCTTTGAGGACCAGATCGGTCAGGTGGAAGGTGATGCTCCGGTTGGGGGGGCATTTGAGCTTTCCGAGCATGACTTCGTCCATCTTATCGCTGTAGGGCTTGCCGTCTTTTTCGATGCTCTTAAGCGAGTTGACGGGGATTTTGATCTCGGCAGTGGCGTCCAACTTGCCTGGGGTGACCGCCTGCCCCGGCTCCACAGGAAACCCGGGCCCCACCTCGAGGGAGCCGGCAATGATCGGCCCCTCGACTTGCCAGTCGTGAATGGTCGAGGTGCCCTCAATGCGGATTTTCATGTCCTTCCCGGGCTTAGCCTTAAACAAGAGCTTATCGGCCGCGTGCGAGGAGAAAGCCATTGCCACCACGAGGGCTGCGTTGGCCGCGATCAGAGTTCGAATCTTCATCTTAGTGTTCTCAGTTAAGTTAGCGTATCAGTTCCTGCGCCCATTTTGACGCAGGATCACTTATTTCAATTCATACAAATCAGCCGCGATCTCAACCCGTTTGCCGCTCTGAACCGCTTCGCTCCCCTTCACCGCGGTAACCGTCGCCTGGTAACCTTCAAGGTAACCAGCGGCGGGCCGCTTATGCACGTTTTCGCTTAGGTGTTTGAGCAGCCCTTCCTGATCGTCCCCAAAATTTGTCGTATAATCCGCGATGGCGTTGGTGTAATCGTTCGAGTTCTTAACGAAATTGCCCAGGGAATAGAACAAAGGACTGCTCAAGGCGGCATTTTCCTCCGCGGATGACGAGCTCGGGACGACGCCTTTGCTGGCGCCGGCCATGAGGGCGATGCCGGTTTCCTTATAGAACAGCGTCTTGCGCGCATAGACCTCCCAGCCGAAGAGTTCCGAATCGGTCTCTTTGAACATCCACGCCTTGCTGTCGCGCATCATGATCGCGCCGTTGGTGCCATAGAGCACTTCGTGGTTTCCATCATAGGAATTGCCCAAAGTGACATCATACATCGTGCGAATTCCGCCGGGGAATTCGCAGATCGCGTGAACCGTGTCGGCGACGTCGCGGCCGTCAGCGAAGGCCAGAATGGAGCCAAAGGCTTGGATCGCTACCGGCTTGGCATTTAGGTACCAACTGGCCTGGTCGAGCGGGTGGATGCCAAACTCGCCCAGCAACCCGAGTGAAACGCTCTTATCCAGACACCAGTTGAGTTCCTTTTCGCGCTGCGCATTGGGCGATTGCTGGCGCCAGGAGTACTTCTTGTGATACTGCGCCCGCGTCATGAGGTTCTTACCCAAAGCGCCCTCCCGGATGAACTTCAGAAGGAAGGTACGCTCCGGATCAGACCGATCCTGTAGGCCGACTTGGAAGATCTGCTTCGGCAGGCTCCGGGCAGCGATTGCGATCTCGCGAGCATCGTCTAGGTTGTTGGCTAGCGGCGCCTCGCAATAGACGTTCTTGCCCGCTTTCAGGGCCGCCAGCACAATCTCTTTATGCTTGTGCGTCGGCGTGGCAACGATGAACGCCGGAATGTCCTTGTTATCCAGGAGGGTCTTGTAGTCCTCGGTCTTGATGACGCCGGGGATCAATTCGCCCGCGCGTCGAAGCGCCGATGGATAATTGTCACAGATCGCGGCCACTTCCACCAGGTAGTTGCCCACCGGCGCATGGGGCGCCAGCGCCAGGGTGTTGAGCACCTCCCGTCCCCAGCGTCCGAGGCCAATCACCGCCACTTTGTATTTCTGCCCGGTCGGCTTGTTCTGGGCGGCAGGTTCGGCGTTGGTCTGGCCGAAAAGCCGCACCCCGCCCATCAGGCTCATCAGCGTCGCCACTGAACCGCCTTTGAGAAAGTCGCGGCGGTTGTAATCCGAGGGTTGTATTTCGTTATCGTTCATATCCATTTGTTCATTCGTGCGCCAGAGCGCGAACGCCGCCGACCCACAGTCCTGTCCAGACCGAGCGGCGATCGGGCCCGGGGGCCGCGCACTCAGCCGCTGCTACGGTTTGGCGTTCATCTTCTCGAGCCCCAACGCCCACTTGATACCTCCGAGAATGTGCTTCTGATAGGCCTCGGCGACTTCTTTCGAGTTCTTCCGGTCGCTCCAAGCCGGATCCCAGACGTCCTCACGATGGCCCAACGAGGTGTAAAACACCCGCCCCAGGCCGAACTCCTTGCACCAGGAAACCGGATAATCGCCCGGCGACTTGTTGTTGGGATGCTTGTCAAGCGTGAGTAAACCGTGGACCGTGGAGCGCTCAAAGTTCTTAAACTGATAGATTTCGTCGAAAACCACCCAGGTGCTGGGAAGATGCCGGCACATCGGGCACTCCTTATCCTGGTTGATGGCGTCCACCGACACTTGCGCCTCATGGGTCTTGAATTCGGCCCCGAGCATGTCGAGATACGGCTTGAACCCGTGGAAAGTATCTCCCGCCGCATGCATGCCGACGAAGCCCTTGCCGGATTTGACCCAATCGATGAAGGCATCTCGGTCGGGCAGCGGCAGATCACCAGTGGTGTTCGCAAAAACGACGGCATCGTAACCTTTCAAGGCCTCCGGACTCATCTTCTCTGCCAGCACTTCCTTGATCGCGGCGTTTACTTTGGCGTTGTCGGTCTTTCCATCGGCATCCTTGAACTTTGGATCCTTGGGATCCACGCGGGCATAGTCCACAGTAAACGCACCGCTCTCCACGCCCAATTGCGCAATGATCTTCTCAGCGGTCTCAATGGAACTATGACGGAAGCCGGTGGTGGTGGTGACCACCAGGACTTTCTTGGGGGCGGCCTGAGCGACCGAGACAAGGGAAAGAGCGCCGAGCACGCCAGCGCACAGGAAATGGTTTATTAAACCACAATTCATCGTTTTCATACAGTTAACCAAACGCACAAACCAGCACTAGTTAATCGTGAGACTAAACTGGCTGCAATGGAATTCATTTTTCCTTTGCGAGTCAAGATTTCTGTAAGGACAGGTTTATCGATTCCTCGACGCCCGAGAAAAAGGGCTTGCCTTTTGCCGCGTTGCCCGGAAGATTGAGCCCCATTACATATGGAATCTGATGTCACGCAGTTAGAAAGTTTGCTCAAAATCTGGGCTTGGTTTGAGGCCCATAAGAAGCAGGTCAAGTTGGGCGCCCTCATCGCCGCGGTCCTGGCGGTGGTGATTGCCTTTGTGGCTTGGCAGCATTCGGAGAAAGAACGCAAGGCCGGCGAAGCCCTATCTGATGTGTTCGTGCCGCTCGCGATGGCGGGCGCAAACGCGCGCGCTAACGGCGTGGAAGGCTACCAAAAAGTGGCCACCTCTTACCCGAGCTTCGACGCCGGCGCGCAAGCCATGCTCCTGGCTGCCGCCAACCTGTTTTCCGACGGTAATTATAAGGAAGCCCTGGGCGAATTCGAGCGTTTCACGCGGGATCACCGGGACAGCTCGCTCATGGGTCAGGCCCTGCTGGGCCGCGCGGCCTGCCTCGACGCGCTCAATCAAACCAACGACGCAGCCACAGCCTACAAGACCCTCATTGACCAACACCCCACCGAGTCGATGATTCCGCAAGCCAAGTTTGCCCTCGCCCGCCTCTATGAGGCCCAAGGCAAGGCCGATCGCGCCCGCGACCTGTACGAAGAAGTGGGCAATAACCGATACTCCTCGGTCGGCTCTGAAGCGGGCATTCGCCTGGAGGAGCTCTACCAGAAACACCCGGAACTCATGCCGGCGGCCCCGCCTTCGGCGACCGCCGCGACCGTGGCTAAAGCCCTCTCCAAAGCCACGCCGGGCACGAGTGGCGCTCCGGCCTTCAAGATGTCAGAGACCGCCAACACCCCCGGCTCCAAGAAATGAGATTGACCATCATCGGCACGGGGTATGTGGGCTTGGTCACGGGCGCTTGCTTTGCCGAAGTAGGCCACCACGTCGTCTGCGTCGATAACGACGCGGCCAAGGTCAAGCTGCTGCAGGAAGGCGGCATACCCATCTACGAGCCGGGACTCGAACCGCTGATCCGCAACAACGTGGCCGCGGGCCGTCTGACCTTCACGGCCAGCACCCCCGAGGGGATCAAGAATTCCGCGGTAATCTTTATCGCCGTCCCTACCCCGCCGTTGCCCGATGGTTCCGTGGACCTGAGCTTCATCGAAAGAGTGGCCCGGGAGATCGCCGGGTCCATGACCAGTTACAAGATCGTCGTGGACAAGAGTACGGTCCCGGTCAAGACCGGAGACAAAGTCGCCGAGGCGATCAAGCGCTATTGCAAAGCGCCCGTTGATTTCGACGTGGTCAGCAACCCGGAATTCCTTCGGGAGGGCTTCGCCGTGGACGACCTGATGCACCCGGACCGAGTGGTCATCGGCGTTCGCACCCAGCGACCCGTTCCCGCGATGAAGGAACTTTACGCCCCTTTCAACGCCCCGATCATTGTCACCGACATCAACTCCGCCGAACTCATCAAGCATGCCTCCAACTCCTTCCTGGCGTTGAAGATCTCGTATATCAACGCCATCTCTATCCTGTGCGAAGCCACCGGCGCGAACGTGGTCGAAGTGGCCAACGGCATGGGCATGGACGACCGGATAGGCCGGCGTTTTCTTAATGCTTCGCTCGGTTTCGGCGGCAGTTGCTTCCCTAAGGACTTGAGCGCCTTCATCAAGATCGCGGAACAGATTGGCGTCGATTTCGGCCTCTTGAAAGAGGTTCAAAAGGTCAACGCCGAGCAGATGAATCGCTTCGTCAAGAAGATCGCTGACACCCTCTGGGTGCTCAAAGGCAAGACCATTGGCGTGCTCGGCTTGGCGTTCAAACAAAATACCGACGACATCCGCATGTCCCCGGCTATCGAGTTGTGCCTGCGGCTGCAGAAAGAAGGGGTTAGCTTGCGCGTCCACGACCCCAAGGCCATGGAAAAAGCTCAAGCCGCGCTTCAGAACGTCACGTTCGTGGATAATATGAATGACGTCGCCGACGGCTGTGATGCCTTGGTCATCGCAACCGAGTGGGAGGAATTCAAAAAGCTCGACCTCGAACGCGCGCGCAAATCCCTGACCCATCCCATCCTCTTCGACGGCCGCAACCTGTTCGACCCTGCGGAGATGGAGCGCCTGGGCTACATCTACAAGAGCATCGGACGCTAGCCCGCGTGTCAGACCAGGCCAGCCACGAATCATCCGGGGCTCAGCGCGCCGGGCGCGTCGTTGAGGTCGCCGCCGGTTTGGTCTTTCGCGAGAGCAAGCTCCTTATCTCGCGGCGCCACCCCGCCACGCACCAAGGGGGGCTCTGGGAATTTCCGGGCGGAAAACGCGAGCCCAATGAGACATTTGAAGCCTGCCTGGCCCGCGAGTTGATGGAGGAATTGGGCATCGAGGTTGCCGTCGGCCGTCTCGTCGAAAGCCTCACCCATGCCTATCCGGAGAAGACGGTACACCTGCGTTTCTTTGCCTGCCGCTGGATTCGACACGAGCCTCAACCGCTGGATTGCGCGGCCCTGAAATGGATAACCGCAACCGAACTCGACCTTTACACGTTCCCGGCTGCGGACAGCCGGCTGTTGGGCTTGATTCGTGGCGACGCCTTGCTCTGGGAGGCCCGGTAGGAACTCTCGCATGGGGAATCTCCTTGCCGCGAGGTTTTCCAAGGCTTAGTCTTTTTGACCAATACAATTCCGATTACCATGGCCAACATACTTCTGCTCGACGATCAAGAAGTGGCGGGTCGTGCCATGCGAGGGATTTTGGCGCGGGGCAATCATCGGTGCCTGGTCGCGACGCGGAGTGAAGACGCCTGGAAATGGCTCCGAGAAACGGTGCGGATCGACTTGGTGTTCGTGGAGATCGGGTTAAAGGACGAGAACGGGTTCGACTTCATCCGACGCCTGCGCGAGGATTGCTTTTTGAAAGCCATCCCGGTGGTGGTTTATACCACCGTGCAGGACCACAGCTTGACCAAACAGGCATTTGCGATGAAGGTGCAGTGCTACCTTTTTAAGCCCTACAACGACACGTCCATTCACGAAGAGGTGGCCAAGGCTCGCGCCTACGCCTGGCGCGATCGGCATTTTGAGGAGGAAAAGTCGTTTTGCGCCCAAATGGGTCTCAAACCCGATGGGCTCAGGAGGATGCTCGGGCAAGTCCACTCCGCCATCGATCAAAACAGCGGTTTCTTTATGAGTTGCGCGGACGGCCAGCACGGACCGGAGGCGCTGGCTCGTATCGCCGAGTTGTCGGATCAGGCGCAGTCGGCCGGTTATTGGGGCCTGGTCGAATATCTCGATGCTTTGCGGGGCAGCGCCCAGGCTGGCGATTGGCTGGCCTTCAAACGCTGCCAAGAGAATCTTGCCTTTGCCGGCCGGATGATCGATTGCCGGCTCGCTCCGAATCAGATCCCGCAGATACTAATGTCCGCCAATGAAAAGGAGGAACAGGCTAAGGGAAAAGAGCAAGCGATGTGGCTGGTGGATATCAAAGGAACCGGCCCGGTCGTCTCGCCGGACCAGGTCTGGCAGCAACTCGACACCCTTCCGGGCTTCCCGGTCATCGACACGATCGGCGCGGCCTTCCAGATGGGAGCCGATGGGCGCGCGCAAAACCTCACGCACTTGATGGAGTTGGCTTATAGAGACCCAGGCTTGGCCATGCAGGTGCTGCTGGCCTCCAGTCGTCTGGAGCGCGATGACAACACGCCAGTGGACGATCCACGCGTTGCGGTAAACCTCTTGGGTAACCTCAAACTCCATGCGCTGGCTCAAGCGCTACCTATGGTCGCCGAGCGTGACATGAACCTGCCGCCAATGACGTGGGCGCGATTCTGGATGTTTCAACTGGGCGTGGCACGGATGGCCGATTACACCTGTCGCTTTCTCGAATTCGCCAACCAGGCGCCCTTCGCCTATACCGCCGGCCTCTTGCATGACATTGGCAAATTGCTCCTGCTGAAACTATATCCGTTCGGGTTTCACGTCATTGTCGGGCATGCCCGCCAGGAACAAATTCCCTTGCACCAAGCGGAGCGAAGGTATATCGGTTGCACTTCGAGAGAGATGGGCTGGCATTTCGCCACCAAGCATGGTTTGCCCGCCCCCTACTGCAACGTCCTCCGCTGGATTGAAACCCCGGAATCCGCCACCGAAGATGCGGATTTGGTGGCCGTCGTTTCCCTGGCCCGCGATCTTTGCTTGCACAACCACGTCGGCTACTGCGGCGACAATCCAAAGGACCGATGCCCGCCGGTGGCAGAAACACCGGCATGGCGCGTTCTGCAATCGCGGGTCTTTACCGGCTTCAACCTCGCCAAGTTCGAGGAAGAAGCCCACAGCTACTGTCGCGATCTTTCCAAAGGCGCATCGGAGACGTAGCCGCAAAAGAACGCGCCCGGTCGCGACTCTCGTCTCGACAGCCAAGTCCGCTTTGACCTCTGCCTGCGGCAGGACCTCCTGAACTCCAACGACGCGCCGATATTCCACGTCCGCCGAACCGTTCGCCGCCGCAGGACGTTTGTCCACTGGAGACGGCTCAATCCTTGTTCTTACTGCTTCTTGGCGCTACCGTCGGGAAAGGGTTCAGTGGCCAGGTTTACTTTGCCAACATTGGCCTGCTGGAGCATATCCATCACCTCGACAATGCCGCGGTACTTGGCGCGGGCGGAGCCACGAATGACAATGTTCAGATCTTTCTCCTCCTCGGTGCTCCGCAAGGCTACCACCTTTTCGCGCAGCGACGGCACGTCGGGGATCTCTCCTTTGTCGAAGAACATCCGGCCGCTGCTTTCGACGGTTACGAAATGAATCTTGGGTTTGGGATCCTTGGGCCGTTTGGCCGCCGCAGGCAAATCAATATCCAGGTCGTTGACAATCGGAGTGGTGGTGATGATGAAAATGACCAGGAGCACAAACGCCAAATCCAACAACGGAGTAATGTTCAACTCCGCCAAGGCTTCGTGGTGGCTCTTCGAGCACTTTTTCATTCGCGGCTGGTTTGGAAACTCAGGCGATCCCCACGGGCCGGGCGGCGCCAGAGGCGGCGAGAACTCGGGCGCTGGACGATACGGCAGCGCCCTCGCGCGGCGACAGCATTGCGGGCGGGTGCGACATGCCTTGCAGGGCTTCGCGGAGTTCCTCTGACAGCGGGCGATTATCAACGTAACGATGCTCCATTTGCGTCGCGAATTCGCTGGCGAAAGCGTCCAATTCCTGGGTAATGGCCCGAATGGTGGTAACCATATAGTTGTACGCGAACATGGCGGGAATGGCCACGAATAGACCGGTCACCGTCGCGATGAGGGCGCCGGCGACGCCGGGCGCCATGGCGGTGAGACTCGCCGAGGCGGCGATCGCGATGCCGGAAAAGGTTTCCATCACCCCCCAAACCGTCCCCAGCAACCCGATGAACGGACCGCCCGCCACGGCAGTAGAAAGAATGATCATTCCCTTTTCCAAGGCCAGCGCCTGGGCGCTCGCCGATCGCTCGATGGCCACGCGCACCGTATCGAAAGACCCGGTGCTGATACGCTTTTGGCCCCGCACTTCCACCGCATTATGCTCCAGGTGGTACTTCAACTCCTCAACTCCGGTGTAATACAGGTCGTAGGCGGGGGCGCCGTCGAACTCCGCGCCCTTGCGGGAAAGGTCTAACGGATCCCGGGTCTCGCGATAGGCCGCGAAAAAACGCTTGCCCATGCGTCGCGCCGTTATGAGTTGGCGCCCTTTGCTGACTATGACCGACCAACTGAAGATGGAAACAAGCATGAGGGTGCCAATGCAAATTTTGCCTTCGGTCGTTGCCTTTTGAAAGGCGAATTGCAAGGCGTTGGCTAAAATCGGAGTCGTGAATGGATCCATAAAAAAACGTTAAATTCCCAGGCAATCACGCGCGGCTGCCCGCGGCGCCAAGCCAGGGCCAGGCCAACAGCAAGCGCGCGCCCCAAACCCATCGCGTCCGCGATGGGCTGATGCTTGACAAAGGCCTAAACTCAGGCGTTTTCCATTGGGGAGTCATGGCGCGTGAATCGGTTTCGAGATTCAGGTGAAGCCTGAGCCTCGCGCGGGAAAAAGACAAACAACGATGCGTGACAACCCGATGTCGTTTCGATGACAGTCCCGGCCTGAATGTCTGAAAACTGTAGGTCGAAACCCGGTCGCCCTTGAGGCGTTGAAACCAGCCCCGCCAAAACCGCCAAGGTCATCCCCAACTTTCCGGCGTCCTTTTTCCATCTGCGGCGCGACTCCGAAGGGGTCATCCCAAACTGGCGCTTGAACAAGAGATTGAAGAGGCTCAGGTTGCGATAGCCGCTATCCAAAGCAATCTCGAGCACCTTTTTCTCGGTCTCACTTAGGAGCTGCCGCGCCTTGATCAGCCTCAACTGGGTCTGTCGGGCGCGAACCGAGATGCCGAAGCAGGACCGGAAAAGACGGTTGAAGTGCCGCGCGCTGCAGCCGCAGAGACTGGCCAATTGGACGGGCGTGTGGTTGACTACCTCGATGTCAGGCAGGCGGGCGATCAGTTGTTCAAAACGATGGAGCGCGGATACCCCGCGCGACCGCGGGCCTTGCCGCAGGTTCATTTCCTCCTCGATCGCGCCCGCCGCCACGCCGAGCAACGCCACGCGCTGGGAAAGAGTGGCCGGGGAGGTCGTCGCCAACGCGGCGAATTTCCCGGCGATCGGATGCGTTGAGGGGAGAAACCGCGCGGACAGCGTCGCGTCGGAACCCGTTCGGTCGAGGAATTGCCGCTCGGCCATTGTAAAAAAGCCATAAAACAGGCTCGGAGCAAAAGTGAATCCGCGCAGGACGACATCGTTGATTTGGCTGGCTCGGAAAATCCCCTGAGCGGCCGGGCCCAGGATGACCAACTCGCCTTCGCTTAACGCGCGCGGTCGCAGCGCCTCCAGCCAGTAAGCCGCCCCGGCGCTCACGCTCACGAAACGCCACACCGGCGCCGGCTCCTGCCATTCCTGGCCCGGCGCCAGCCGGATTTCCTCGAGTCGCAAATGCCCAATGCTCTTCATGGACCGCCATCAAACCGCTTAATCACTGACAGACTTCAGTGACAGGGATATGGCGGTCCGGCAACAATTTGATGACAACCGGTCCCGCAGGAGCCGCTTACTGGAGCTCAACCGGGATGAATCCAGGGACTTGTTAACACCAGAGAACTTGGGCTTCGCGCGGCGGTGAATAACCGCCGCTCCGGAGAGTGAAAATGGGCTCTTTTCGAGGAAATCGCGAGGTTCCCGCAAAAACGGGGCGACGCGACGCGGTGGATAAGCTGTTAATAAGTTATTATTGCGAATGACATCAAAGCTGATAAGGTAGGATCAGTTCATTGAAAGAACCAAGGCTGAGGGCGGCCATCATCCGATGGAAGCCGGCAGTCTTAAGGATAATCCCAGGCGACTGGGCAAAGGCTGGGCCAGGCTGGTTGGCCCGACCCCTCGGCGATGGCGTCAGGAGAGACGACGTGGAGGCAGTATTCACCAGTTCCCGTGGCGGCGTTCGCGCGCCGCCGGTAAACGCGAAGTGTGGGACTGAGAGGCAAGAAACGATGAGAAACCGTTTTAAGCCTAGTTAAGTAACCCGGGCTGGTTTCGGGACCGGGCGAATCGCAGTTACCAAAGGGTAAACGGTTGCTACTGTGAATCAGCACGAGCGAACAACTCTGGCGGTCTTCGAGAAGGAGATCAGCCAAGCGAAAGACGCCGAAAGGCGGGACAAAAGGAGTGTTCGCGTCGGGAAGGACACGCGGCCACGGCAGGACCCGTGAAAACCTTCCGAGAAGTTGGCGGCATTACAAAACCTACCGCTGACCTGTGAACGAAAGGCAACCTGAGAGTTAAGAGGCGAGACCCGTGGCGCCGGGCCAACGCGCCGTCAAAAGCGGCGGCCGACCCGGTCCTAAGTGGTCGAGAGGCGAAAGCCAGTCATAGGCGCGTCTCGACCCGGTTTGCAAGCCGGTGGCGCAATCACCAGCCGAAGCGAGCTGAAAAGCCTCACTCAAGAATCTAGCGGCCGCAAGGCGCTGGACGGCCCTGCTACGAGGCCGAAGACTCCGCTTGCCGTGGAGAATAGCGTCGGGAAGCTGGCAGCCAATTAGGCGCCTAATGCCAGCGCGGGAAAGAGAGCTCGGCGAACTCCCACCCCCCATTTAGCCCCTGTCCGGTCGGAAGGCCGGTCAGGGGCTTTATGTTGGCGGGTCGAACCCAAGTCGCGTCAGTGCTCAGTGGCGGCAAACGCGGCCGACTCCTGGGTCAGGGCCTTGTCGATATCGAGCAAAATCGCGACGCGCGACTTCAGCTTGGCGATGCCCAGGATATACTCCGTATTGACCTGAGCGCCAAACTCGGGGGCTTCCTCTATGTCGCTGCCGCTGATTTGGGTCACTTCATGCACATCGTCCACGAGCAAGCCGAGTTGGATGCGCGCGCCGCCAGCCCCGCAGACCTGGACCACCACAATACAAGTCCGCTCCGAAGCGGCTCGACTCTCCAGGCCGAATCGGATGCGCAGGTCGACCACCGGGATGATCTTACCGCGCAGGTTAATGACTCCCCGCACATGCGGGGGCATCTGCGGCACCGGCGTGATATCGGTGAGGCGGATGATCTCGCGCACTCTCAAGACCTCCAAGCCATAAGTCTCATTGCCCAAGACAAAGGTAAGATATTTTCCGGCTGCGACCGGTTCGTGGCTTGCCGTTGCAGAATGTTCGCTCGTTGGCATAATGATAGTTTTAATTGCCGGGGCCACCCGCAGCCGGAGTCGGGGATGGGAGGAATCCTCTTTAGCCCCGAGCCACCGACCCTGACTCGGCCTCGCCGAGAACGCCCGCCGTAGATGGCGGCCCACTCCATCTTCGGCTGTTTAGCAGGTTACTTTAGCTCAGTTTCCGGCCAAATTTGCGGCTGGCCTCATCAGGCCGTTTACATCCAGGATCAAGCCCACCCGTCCGTCGCCCAGAATCGCCGCGCCAGCCAAAGCCCGGCTTTGCTTAAAGGCATCCCCCAACCCCTTGATCACCACTTCCTGCTTTCCGAGCAGACGGTCCACCATAAGACCGCACCGGTTGCGATTAGTCTCCACCACGATGATGATCGCCTGGCTGGGGTCAGTGGTTTCCGGTTTGAGGCCGAATCGGTCATAGAGCCGGATCAGGGGGTTGAACTGCCCTCGCACCTTGACCATTTCTCCGCGCCCCTGGACAGTGGAGATCATCCCCACCTGCGGCCGGAACGACTCGCACACACAGAGAGTGGGGACAATGAACCGCTCCGATCCGATACTGAAAATCAGTCCGTCGATGATGGCCAGGGTCAAGGGCAGGTGGATGCTAAAAGTCGACCCTTTCCCCGGAGTAGAGTGGACTTCGATCTTGCCTCGCAGCTTGCTGATGTTACGCCGAACCACATCCATCCCCACGCCGCGGCCGGAAATCTCCGTCACCTTTTCCGCGGTCGAAAAACCCGGGAGGAAGATCAGGCTGAAAATCTCCTGCTCGGTCGGCTGCGTGGCTTTGTCAATCAAACCCAGTTCGAGGCCGCGGGCGAGGATTCGCTCCTTGTTCAATCCGGAGCCATCATCGCTGATCTCGAGCACGACGTTACCCCCTTGGTGGGAGGCGCGCAGGTTGACCACGCCCTTGGCCGGCTTGCCCTTTGACTCGCGCTGCGGCGGCTTCTCAATGCCGTGATCCACCGAATTACGCAGCATGTGGATCAGCGGATCGTTGATTAACTCAATAAGGTTACGATCCAGTTCCACCTCTTCGCCGCTAACCTGTAGATCCACCAGTTTGCCGGCCTTGGACGCCACGTCGCGCACCAAGCGGGTCATCTTCTGGAAGGTCGCCCGAATCGGCACCATGCGCAGAGACATCGCGATGTGCTGGAGATCATTGGTAATACGCCCCAAGTGAACCAGGTTCCGGGCCAATTGTTGGCTCTGCAATGAACGTAGATCCGCGTCCTGCACCACCAGCGACTGGGCTATGACCAACTCCCCGACCAAGTCGATCAGGCTGTCCAACTTGCCGGTGTCCACCTTGACAAACCCGGCGCCACCCACCCGGGCATCATTGCCACTGTCGCCAGACGGCGACGCGGGGGAAAGGGGCGCCGCCGAAGGCGCCGCGGCTTGGGCATCGCCCGAGTCGGTCTGAACCGCATGAACTCGAGCGAGTAAAGAGCGAATGGGCACGCGGATGGGCTCGGCAGGATTCTGGCCCGCCAAGCGATGCTCGATCTCAGCCACGAACCGTCTCAAGGTGTCACGACCGGCGAGAATCACATCGATGAACCCACCGTGCGCCTTGACCTTGCCTTGGCGAGCCAGATCGAGGAGGGCCTCGAGTTCATGGGCCAACCGGCTCATGGGCAGGAGGTTCAGAAACCCCGAACCTCCCTTAAGGGTGTGAAAGGAGCGGAATACTGAATTGAGGGTGTCGCCGTCCGCCGGGTTTTTCTCGAGCGCGAGCACATCGATCTCGACCCGGCTCAGATGCTCCTGCGCTTCACTGATGAACTCGCGGAGCAGCTCCCCATTGCTCACTACGTCCAGCAGCATCTCCTCATCCAAAGGCTCAGCCACGTCGGCCGCCGCCGGGGGCGATGGCAGGGGGACGACCGCGGCGCTGGAAGACTCAGGCGCCGCCGGGACTGCCTGCCCTTGCTCGACCGCCGCGATAGCTTCTCGCAGCCAAGCTGACCAAGCGCCAATCTGTTTAATACTTTCGGCATCAAGAGCCCCGGCATTGAGGGCGCCATCCACCCAGGGGCGGGCCAGGCCCGCTCCCTGCCGAATGGGCTCAGCCAAACCGCCAAGGTCCGGATGGCCCTCTATTTCACTCAGCAGGCTGTTTATGGGCAGAAGTCCCGAGTCTTTGCCTGGCTCGGCAAAAACCAATTCCATGGCGATCTTGTCTGCCAGATCAAAGATGCTCGGTTGAGATGGGTTGCTCACGTAAAAGAACTGTTGGATCCATTGTCGGCTGGATCCCGCTGAACTTGAGCGAATTCTAACTCAGCGTTCCCGCCGCGACGCCAATCGGGTGGAGGGCGGAGGCGTCGGCAAACCGCTCAATCCGCCCGGCAATCTGGTCGAGCGGGAGGACCACTTCGGCCGCGCCCAGGCGTATGGCCTCGCGTGGCATGCCGAACACCACGCAGGAGGCCTCATCTTGGGCGATGGTTCGGGCTCCGGCCTGCCGCAGCTCCAACATGGAGGCGGCCCCGTCCGAACCCATGCCAGTAAGCAGAATGGCCAGCACCTGGGACGGAGCTCCGGTCTTGAGCACCGAACCAAACAGCACATCAACCGCCGGTCGTTGGTAATGCACCTTTGGCCCTTGGTTGAGCCGGGCCTGGTAGCGATTACCGCACCACTCCACAACCAGGTGAGTTCCACCGGGCGCTACCAGCACGAGCCCCGGCTGGACCCAGTCGCCATCGACCGCCTCCCGCACCTCCAGTTGGCACAATTCGTTGAGGCGCTGAGCAAAGGCCAAGGAAAAATGAGCGGGGATGTGTTGGACCACGCACAGACCAGGCAGATCGGGGGAAAGCTGAGCCAGGATGGCGCGCAAGGCCTCCGTACCACCGGTCGAAGCCCCAATTAGGATTAACTTCTGCGCGGAATAACGCCGGGAACCGGCGCCCAAGATCGGCCGAGGCGCCGCCGACGCCGAGAGGGCGGGCGCCCCCCGAGGCGACACCGCGGTTGAACGCACCCGCGCTCCCGCTGCCGCTTTGATAACCTGGATGAGCCGGGCGTGGTCCTCGATGGAGGAGAAGGTCCCCGAGGGTTTTTCCAGAACCTCGACCGCGCCGGTCTGAAGCGCCTCGAGCGCCTTGGCGGACCCGGGGCCCGACAAGGAGCTCAAAATGACAATCGGCATGGGCCGGTGCCTCATGAGCAGCTTCAAAAAGGTCAGACCGTCCATCCGCGGCATCTCAATGTCGAGCGTCAGCACGTCGGGATCGAGTTGGAGGATCTTGTCGCGCGCGGCGTAGGGATCCCCCGCCGTGCCCACAACCTCGATATCGGGACAGCGCGAGAGACAATCGGTCAGGGCGCGCCGCACCAGCGCGGAGTCGTCCACAATCATCACACGAATTTTCGCATTCATGGCTAGGCCATAAAATTCAACAAGGCCTGCGTATCGCGGAGGACGTAAAATGCCTGGGTCATGCGTCGCGGAATGTCCTCGGGGTCCAGCCCGGCCAATTCCAGGGCTTCGGCGCGTCCCTTCAAAGCGAGCGCCTCCAAGCCGCAGCCGTAGCCCATGAAACACGCGATCATGTTGGCCAGACAGGCAAAGGCGGCGAGACGACCATGCGCCGGCGCGCGCGCGGGATCATGGTGAAACCGCACGGCGAACACGAGCTCGGGTGGAAACCCCCAGCGCTCGAGCAACCGGCTCCCGACCTCAGCGTGGTCAAAGCCAAGTAGTTCTCTCTCCACCATGACCATCGGACAGTGGTTCTGCTTGCTCTGAGCAATCACTTCGCCGTACCGGGCTTCCATGCAGCGGGAGAGGACCGTCTTGCCAATGTCATGCAGGAGGCACCCCGTGAAGATCAGCGAGGGATTCTCTTCGTGATCAATGGCCAAAACCTTGCCTACGATGCCAGCCGCCACGCAATGCTGCCAGAGCTCGCCCGATTCAATGCCGTAGCCCTTTTGCTGGGGGCGCATGAGCGAAGCGGTGCTCAGCGCGACGACGAGTTGGAAGATCTCGTTGAATCCCAGCCGCGCCGTGGCGTCGCGCAAGTCGGACGCGGGGGCGGCGCCGGCGAACGAGGCGCTGTTGCAGAGCCTCATCACCTGCGCGGTGAGCGCCGGATCGTACTCGATGAGTTCGACCACCTGGCCGACATCGATATCGCAACGATTGAGCAAATCAATCAAACGGTTCAAGTTGCGAGGAACTGGCGGCAAATAATCGATGCTCTCCAGGAAGGCGTCGAGGGTCAGCATAAGACGATTTCATTGACCAGGCCGGAAACTTTGAGCTTCAGGATCCCGGAGCCTACGGACAGGTACATGGTTCGATTGGCGTGTCCTCCCAGCTCTTTAGCCTGGAGTTGGAGATTTTCGCGGCGCAAGAACTCGATCAAGGCCGCGGTATTGCGGCCGCCGATGTTGAAGACATTGTTGTCATCCATGATTTGAGCGCCTCCCACCGCGTAAATCCGCAACCGACGCGGATCGGCGCGCATGCGGTAAGCCCCGCGCAACAACTCCGGCAGGCCAGTATCCACGAACATCCCCGGAAAGGCCTTCGCCTTGACGGGGTCGATGCTTGCGTCCGGAAGCATCGCGTGCATCAGCCCCCCCACCTTCACGACCGGATCGTAGATGGCCACGCCGAGGCAGGAACCCAGCGAATAGGTGGTGAGAACCGCGCTGGGATTGTTTGACACCGCCAGTTCGGCCAGACCAATGACTACCCGATGCTCGAAGCCAATGAGAGATGGAGAAGGCACGTCAGCTTTCAGGTGGGCTTTTGATAAATGCTGGGGCGCAGGCAGCGGAGCGGGATCGCCAAACCGTTCAGGCTTTCGGCGCGGCCGATAAACAAATAGCCCCCCGGCGCCAGCGCCCCGCTCAAGCGGTTTACCAGCCGTTCCTGAGTGGGACGATCAAAGTAGATCATCACGTTCCGGCAAAAGATGATTTCATAACAGCCCTCGATTTCCCCGTCCTCCAAGAGGTTCATGCGGTCGAAGGCGATGCGCTGGCGCAGCGGGGCTTTGACCCGCCAAAAACCGGCGCAAGATCCGAAGCCGCGTTGAAAGTACTTCCGCACCCATTCCCCGGGCAGGCTGCCCATCCGATCTTCGGCATAGACTCCGCGTTGGGCGGTTTCCAGCACCCGACTGGAGATATCCGTGGCGCGGACGCTCCAGTCCCAGCCCTCGCTGGGCGGGAACCGTTCGCTGAGCTGAAAGGCGATCGTGTAAGGCTCCTCGCCCGTCGCGCAGGCGGCGCTCCAGATGGAAAAGCGCTTTTGGCGCTCCGTCAGCATCCTGGGCAGGGCTTCCGCGACCATGAATTCAAAGTGATCGCGCTCGCGCAGAAACTGGGTGAAATTGGTGGTGAGCGCGTCGATCGCCCGGATGACTTCCTCGGCGCCGGCGGAGGAGCACAGGTAGGCCCAATAATCCGAGAGCGCGGCCAACCCCAGCGCCCGCATCCGCTTGCCTAATCGGGCGCGAATCAACGCCTCTTTGCCGCGGTTCAGCCGGATGCGCGAACGGTCGTAAACCAAGTCGATTATGCCATCCACCGCCTTCAAATCCCGCGCGTTTGAGTGGAGCGGCTCAGCGATGTCGGCGACGAAGGTCGCTGGGGAGCCGCCGGGATCGCCTGGCGCGGCGCGTCGGCCGTTTCGCGCCGCAGACGAGCGGAGCTCTCCGGCCTCAGGAATATTCTGGCGTACGAAGTTCAAAAGCGTGCGAAGGGCCCCATCACACCAAGCCCTCCAGGATAGTGGAGAGGCGTTCAAGACTGCGCTCCATGTTGGCGCGAGCGATCAGTCGCTCCTCGCCGGCGTCCGGGAACAGTTGATCCCAACCCTCGGCGGCCATCCAGGTTTCCGCGGAAACCGGGGCCGGATTGCCGCTGTGGCCGATGCGCGCATAACGAACGAAGAGGTCGGCGACCTGGACCGCGGCGACGATGCGCGCCTCCGCCCCAGCGCCGCTGGGGTGGTGGTGAAAGCGCACCGATTGGATGGCGACGGCAGGCAGTTTGTGGGCGCTCAGGTAAAGGGCGCCCAACTCGCAGTGGTCGATCCCCAAGGTCTCCACCTCCAAAGCCAGCAAATCGGCTTTCTCGTCCTGGAGTCCGGCCTGGAGTTGTTCAAAGTACTCCGGAAAGGCGGCCACCATCACGATTTTACCCACATCGTGGAGCAGGCCGGCCACGTAATCCACTTCGTCTGAGCCGGGTTGAACGTCCCCAAGGGTCTCGCGCGTCATAATACCGGTGGCGATGCAATGCCGCCAGAACTCGCGCCATGGGAATTTCGTGCGCCCGGCCAGCTTCTCGAGGTCTTCAATGATGGGGGTGACCATCGCCAGGCGGCGGATTTGTCGGACGCCTAAATAGAACACGGCCTCCTCGATGCTGCTCACCGGGGTCGACAGCCCGTAATAGACCGAATTGACCAGTCGTAACAGGCGGGTCGTCATGCTGGGGTCGCGGCGGATGACATCGGCCACTTGCGAGGTGAAACACTGTTCAGCGTCAAGCAACTCGCGCAGGACATTATTGATACATGCCAACGACGGCAAGCGCGGACAGGTTCCGAGACGGCGCTCGACCTGGCCGGAGGTTAAACGGGGCAGCACGGCAGGCTTGACTAGAATGTCCATAAAGGTCCTCCTCCTTATCGGTTCGGCCGCCGGGAAGTTAAACTTAAAAGTGCAGAAAAGAAACTTCGCTGTTTTCTCCTTAAGTCGGCGCGAAAATGGCCGATGAATCGTGCGACATGATAGAGGACTTAGATGAACTGGTCACCTCTGCCGTGACCGATCTGTTCAGCACGATGCTCGGGATGCGGATGGTTCTGGCGCCGCTAGAGCCTGAGGTAATGAATGGCGAACCCCACGTGGCCGGCGCGGTGGGCTTCATCGGCCGGCTTACGGGCGTGGTGTATATCTACACAACGGCTTCTTTCGCGCGCCATATCACCGGCGTCCTGCTGGGATTGACCGACGCCGAGGTGGAAGGCGACGAGATGATCAACGATGCCATGGGAGAAATGGCCAACATGCTCGTGGGCCAGATGAAATCCCGGCTTTCGGACCGCGGCATGCCCTGTGTACTGACCATTCCTTCGGTCGTGCGCGGCAGCCAATTGAGCATCGAAGCCATCACCTCAACGGAACGACACATTTTTTGCTACAAAGCGGCGAACTACCGGATCCTGGTCGAGTTTCTCGTCAAGCCTCTGGATGCCGCCAAGCCGAAATAAGCCATTGCCTTTATGGGACCGAAAATCCTCACTGTGGACGACAGCAAAACGATCCGAATGATCGTCGGACGCGCCTTCAAGAGCTTTGCGTGCGAGATTCATGAAGCGGCCGACGGCGTGGAAGGATTGACCGTGGCGCAACGCGAGCGACCGGACATTATCCTCCTCGACTTGACGATGCCGATCATGGATGGCGTGGAAATGCTCACTCGGCTCAAGGCCGACGCCGATCTGCGATCCATCCCGGTCGTGATGCTCACCGCCGAATCAGGCCGCGACAACGTCTTGCGCATCGCCAAACTGGGGGTGCGCGATTACCTCATCAAACCCTTCAAAGAGGAACTCATTGTCGAGCGCGTCGGCCGGATCATCGACTTGAAGGCCAAGAACGAGGTTGCCAGCCGCACCAAACGCTTCGACGATGCCTTGCAGATCCTCGTGGTTGACGATAAACCCGCCATCGTGGATCAGATTCAATTTTGCCTGACGGGCACTCCCTGGCGGGTGACCGGGGTAGGCCAGGCGGGCCAAGCGGTCGATTTCTGTAGCCAGAACCTGCCCGACGTCATCCTCGTAAGCCTGTCGCTGCCGGAAAGCTCCGGCTTCATGCTCTTCCAGATGTTCCGGGCCAGCATGCGCACCAAGAGCATTCCCGTGCTGGGTTTGAGCGTCAAAACGGCGACTGAAGAACAGGCTCGGGCCCAGCAACTTGGCTTCTCCAGCATTGTCACCAAACCGATCGACTCCACGGATCTTCAGATCAAAATTACCCGAGCCCTAAGCCTGGATACCTCGCACAAGTACTTCCAGCACCGAGACAACCTGTTGATGCTGATGCTTCCGAGCGCGTTCAACCAACTGGTAGCTAACGACATCACCGCCCATTTGCGCCATAAAGTCAGCGAAGCGGTGGACGCCGGCCTCAACCGACTCATCATCGACATGAGCCAACTTCACTCGGCTGACGTCACGTTCATTAAGCTCGGCCTTCACGTCATCCAACTATGCGCAGAACTCGAGATCCGATACGGACTCATTGGTTCCGAGGCGGTCTGCCGCGAATGTAAGAATTATGAGGAGACCAAGGATTGGCAGTTCAGCGTTTCCTACGACGAGGCGCTGGCATTGGTCAATGGCAAAGCGGCGGCGCCTGCTTGAAGCCGCCTCCCTTGTCTGCGCCCTGTGCCTGCCCGCCTCCCCGACCGAGGCCGGCCCCACCGTGGCGACGGCGACCCGAGCTCCCCTGCCCTATTTGCGGGCTTTAGGGCCCGCCCCGTTGCGTTTCCAGTCCCCCCGCCCGGTGGCGCAACCGGCGCTGCTGGCTTCGCTGCGGCAGCGGGATAGTCTGCCGGCCGCATCGAATCGGGTAGCCACTGGTTCCACTAACGCCCCAGCCGAGCAGGCGTCTTCCACGAACACAATTGTTCCCACCATCGTCGCTTCGGCGCCTGCTCACGGGCCCTCCTTGCCGGAAAGGCCCGCAGAGTTCGCCCTGCCCTTCCCGATCGATCCCGGAACCGCCCAAGCTCCCGTCCTGGACCCGCAGTTGGTGCTGCAATACCTAACCCCGTCCGCTACCAACACCTCCCATGCCAAGCTGGACTGGCCCGCCTTCATCCCGCCGATGGCTCCGCCTCCCCAACGGTCCAGCCAAGCCACTTACGAACGCCGATGAACTCGCACCTGTCCAGGAAACGCGGGCCGTCGCCTCCGGGGAAGTCGCCAGCTTCCTGGCCCTGCTTTTGGATCGCGCTCTTCGCCCTGGCCTGCCTCCCGGCCGCCCCGGGACAGGTTTCCAACACCCCCGCCAGCAACCACCCGGCCGTCCTCTCAGAAACCGTAAGTCCCGCCCTCTTGCCCGATCCGATCGTAACGAGGAGCAACAACGTCATCAGCGCCGAATCGACGACGATCCCCGGAACGGACGCGGCGCCTGAAAAAGCCGCGGAGCCAGACTTTCAGACCCGACTCGAAATGGCGCGGCATCAGCGATTGGCGCGGCAGTTCCCCGAGGCCACCACCACCTGCGTGGCAATCCTGGAAGGTCAGACGTCGGAAAAGGCTCAGCGGGGGGCGCTCACTGAACTGGCCCTAATCGCTCAAGCCCAAAACAACCTGCCGCGGGCTCAACAAATCTACGGCCAATGCCTGGCGCGCTGGCCGCGCGATGCCAGCGTGCCCGAATTCCTCCTTCGCCAGGGCATGATCTATCGCCAGATGGGTCTCCCCAACCTCGCCGTCACCAAGTTCTACGCTGTCATGGCGAGCGCGTTGATGCTTAAGGCGGACCGCATGGGTTACTACGAGCAACTCGTCCTTCTGGCGCAAAACGAAATCGCTCAAACCCAGTACGACATGGGCGACTATGCCGGGGCGGCCCCAGCATTCGGCCGCCTCCTCAAGCTGGACACCGCTCCCTCCAACCGGCCCGCCCTCCAATATCGCTACGTCCGTTGCCTGGCAGCCCTCGGCCGTCCTGCCGAGGCCATCGTTCAGGCGCAGGACTTTTTGGAACGTTATCCCGCCGCACCGGAGCGACCCGAAGTGCGGTTCCTGTGCGCCACCTCGATGAAACAAGCCGGACGCAATACCGAGGCGGCTCGTCAAGTCCTTGACCTGCTTCGCGAGCAGCACACCAACGCCCTCCCGGATCCCCAGACGCTGGCCTACTGGCAACGCCGAGCCGGCAACGAAATCGGCAACCGCTTTTACGTCGAAGGCGACTCGATGCGGGCGCTGGACATCTACCTCTGTCTGGCCGGACTCGATAACTCTCCCGAGTGGCAACTGCCGGTACGATACCAGATCGGCCTGGTCTTCGAACGGCTGCATCAACCCGAAAAGGCCGTCGAGTACTACGAGAGCATCCTGCAGCGCGACAAGGAAATTCCCACGAACGCTCCCCCCAGCCTCAAAACTGTGCTCGAAATGGCGCACTGGCGGAAAGAGTTCGTCGAGTGGCAATCCAAAACCGAAACGGCGAATCTCCAACTTCATGGAGCCGAGGCCCGTTCCGAAAAATCCAGCACGAACGGCTATGCCCTTCAAATCCCCGGACAGAAGTAGCTCATTCCCCGCCCTCGGCGCTCGTTTTTCCCAGGAACCCGAAGCCGGCTGCGAGGAGCGGATGCTGGCCGCTCTGCGCGAACACCTGGGGGTTTGTAACGCGTTGCTCGAACTGGCGCGCAAGGAATCCGACGCCCTCAATAATCCGGCGCCCTTCCCCGCCCTGGCCCTCCAACTGGAAAGAAAAGCCTTGCTAAATCGCCTGGAATCGGCTTTAAGCTTGTTGGTCCAAAAGCGCAGTTTATGGCAGCAATCCGGCCCCGACTTTCTGACGCGCAATCCTCAGCTTGCGCGAGTGCATCAAACTGCCCTCGACACTATCATGAGGGTGCTGGTTCTCGACCGCGAGAACGAGCAGCATCTGCTTCGGCGCGGCCTGCTCCCGCCTCGGGCCCTGCCGACCGCCGAACAGTCCCAGCCGGGATTCGTGGCCCGACTTTACCAGCGACACACTCAACCTTAGTTCTCGATCTATGCCCATCGAGAAAGTAATCGTCGTCGAGGACGACCTCATCATTCGTCGCGGTTTGGAGGCTCAGCTTCGGCAGCGACGCTACGATGTGCTGGCGGTTTCCACCCTGGCGGCCGCGCGGGAGGCGCTGGCCAAAGACACCTTTGATGTCGTTCTTCTCGATGTGCGTTTGGACGATGGCGATGGCACCGACCTGCTCCGCGAACTCCAGCAGCGACCGCTCCGGCCCCTGGTCATCATTATGACCGCCTACGCCACCATTGAGTCGGCGGTCGATTGCATGCGCAACGGCGCCTTTGACTACCTCATCAAGCCCTTTTCCGAAGAACAGATCCATATTGCCCTGCGTAAAGCGGATGAATTCACTCGCATTCTGCGCGTGAATCAGTTCCTCAGCAAAGAGAGCGAAACGGGGCGCGAGTTGCTGGGTCATAGCCCGGCGATTGACCAACTCCGCCAGTTGATCCGTCAGGTCGCCCGCACCCAAGCCACCGTGCTCATACAAGGCGAGAGCGGCACCGGCAAGGAACTCGTCGCCCGCGCCCTGCACAAGGAGAGCCCGCGCGCTTCCGCTCCCCTCATCAAGGTCAATTGCGCGGCCATTCCTGACAATCTCATCGAGAGCGAATTCTTCGGCCATGAGAAAGGCGCCTTCACCGGTGCCTTGGCCAAACGCGAAGGCCGCTTTGAGCTGGCTCACGGCGGCACGATCCTCCTGGATGAAATCAGTGAGATCTCCCCGAGCTTGCAAGCCAAGCTGCTACGGGTCTTGCAGGAACGCGAATTCGAGCGGGTGGGCGGCAACCGCCCCATCAAAGTGGATGTTCGCGTCATAGCCACGACCAATCGGCACTTGGAACTGAGCGTTCAGCGCAAAGAATTCCGCGAGGACCTTTTTTTCCGCATCAACGTGGTCCCGATCCGGGTCCCCTCGTTGCGCGAGCGGCGCGAGGACATCTTATTCCTGGCCGAGCACTTCCTGCATTCCTCAGCCCGCAAGCACGGGTGCGCGGCCCAGAGCCTCAGCGATTCGTGCCGCGGCATTCTCACCAACCACCACTGGCCCGGCAACGTGCGCGAACTTCAGAATGTCATTGAAAGGGCCGTCATCCTGGCGGGCGACCTTCGGGTCGTCGAACCCGTTCACCTCTGTCTGACCGCTTTCCCCGGGCTTTCAGAGGTGGCGCAGGAACCTCCGCCCTTGCCGAGTCCCTCGCCGGCTGCCTCGCTCCCTGCCTCATCGGATCCCGCGGCGCCCTTCCCGGCGCTGGACGAGTTGGAAAAGCGCCACATCCTCGCCGCGCTGGAGCGCTGCCGCAATAATCGCACGCAGGCGGCAAAGTTGCTCGGCATCAGCGTCCGCACCCTCCGCAACAAGCTCAATGAATATAGCAGCGCCGCCGCTCCCGGCGGACCCAGCGCCGCCCCCGGGGAAGACGCGGACGACGGCGAAGAAGAGCCCCGAGACCGGGACGCGGCCTAGTGACACCTTACGAGCAATTGCAAGTGGAACTGCCGGTTGCTCCCAGAAACTGGCTGGTTACGGGGGTAGCGGGTTTTATCGGTTCCAACCTCCTGGAAACGCTGCTCCGGCTTGACCAACCCGTCGTGGGTCTTGACAACTTCGCGACCGGGAAGGCGGCAAACCTCGATCAGGTTCGCGATCAAGTCGCGGCGGACCAATGGAAGCGATTTCGTTTTGTGGAGGGGGACATTGCCGATCCGGCCGCGTGCGCCGACGCCTGCCAAGGCGCGGCGGTGGTGCTCCATCAGGCCGCGCTCGGATCGGTGCCACGCTCGATGGCGGACCCCCTGGCCAGCCATAGGAGCAACGTCACCGGTTTCTTGAACATGCTGGTGGCCGCCCGCAAGGCCGAGGTTCGCCGCTTTGTGTATGCCTCCAGCAGTTCGGTCTTCGGAGACATCCCCGACCTGCCTAAGGTGGAAGAACGGGTTGGCCAGTTGCTCTCTCCCTACGCGGCCACCAAAGCGATGAATGAGACCTACGCTGGCGTGTTCGCGAGGGCTTATGGGTTCCCTTCCATTGGGCTGCGCTACTTCAACGTGTTCGGCCCGCGCCAAGACCCCGACGGCGCGTATGCCGCCGTCATTCCGAAGTGGATCGCCGCGTTGATCAATCAGGCGCCGATATCGATCCACGGCGACGGTGAAACGAGTCGGGATTTTTGTTACGTGGCCAACGTCGTCCAGGCCAACCTGCTGGCCGCAACTTCATCCCACCCCGAGGCGCTTGACCAAGTCTATAATATCGCGTTGGGGGAACGCACCACCCTGACCGAGTTATTCACTCTCATTCAATCCGCCTTGCGCCGCCAGAGCCCTGAGGTTCCGGAACAGTCGCCTGTGTACGGGGATTTCCGCCCGGGGGACGTCCGCCATTCGCTGGCGGATATTGGCAAAGCGCGACGCCTGCTGGGCTATCGCCCCACCCACCGCCTTGGCCAAGGGCTTGATCTGGCGATGGAGTGGTACCGGCGGCATGTGATCCCGCGCGTAACCTAACCGGCTGGAGCCTCAAAACTCCAGGCCCAACTGCGCCGCGAGCGGGGCCAATCCCACTCCTGAACCCGGCAGGCAACCTAACAACCTTGCGCGCCGCCCCTGAACCCACTCCGCGGCTTCCTTGCGGGGCTTGAGCCCGCCTGCCAACCCGAGGAGTCGTTGCCATTCGACTTGGCATTCGCGGTCATAATCCTGCAGCGCGCTGAGCGGCGTGTTGCCACGCAAGACCTCGCGCAGACGGCGCGCCAGGCTCTCGGCCTCGAGCATACCGACGTTCATGCTCTGCGCGCCCACGGGCCCGGTCTGGTGCGCCGCATCGCCCGCCAGCCAACACCGCTCGCGGCCAAACGACTTGGCCAACCGCGCCTCGAAGAACACTTCGGTGCACCAGGTTACCTCCCCGACGCCGGCCGTAAACCAGGGCGCCCGCTGGCCTCCGACTTTCTGAACATACTGGCGCATTCGGTCGTCCACGACCTTCTGCTCAAGCCTTACCGCGCGCCGCTCTTTCTCGGGAAAATCGGCCGCCAACTCGGAGCGGTTCACCTGGAAGGTCCACCGATTCTTGCCTCCGGGCAGCGGCCAGAGCACGTTGGTCGTCGTGTCGTCCAACACCACGCGCGCTTCCTCTTCGATGGGCGTATCAGATGCGAATTCGTAAGCCGCGAAAAACTCCGGCCCGGCCACGCGAGTGTAGTCGACGCCCAACCGCTGACGCACCAATGAATTGTGACCGTCCGCCCCCACCAGAAACTGCGCGCGCACCTGAAATTCTCGCCGCACAACGCTTTCCCAATGCGGAATGATATAACCAGTGGCTGTCCCGCCCAACTCCTCGACATCCACCACCACCGAGTCGGTTTCCGCCGCAAAATCGGCGAACCGGTGGTTCCAGTCCACCTCCACGCCGGCTTTCTCCCGCAACCGCCGCTCCAAAGCTCCCTCCAAGACGCTTTGCGGGACAATAAGCAGGTAGGGAAACGGGCTCCCACCCTGGTCCAACCTGACTTCCGCGCGACGGGACTGACCATCATAAAAGGCCATGCGCTCGATCCGCCGGCCATGCTCCAATACGGTATCCACCACCCCCACCCGCTGTAGCAACTCGAGCACGGGAGGGTGAAGGGCGCACGCATAACTGCGCGTGGTCGTACGGATTTCACGGTCGACGATCCGCACCTCGATGCCCGCTTCGGCCAGCAACAACGCGGTCAGCAAGCCAACCGGACCCGCCCCAACCACTACTACTTCAGTTTGATCTTGTCGCATGAGAAAAATTACATTTGAACCCCGAGCAAACCCTCGTGGGGGGAGAACGGCGCAGGCCTGAATTCAGTCTAATCCGCATAGCTCGTGTGGCAAATCCTAATGCATGAATTGAGAAATGTCATGGGCGAATTGTGGATTTGCGGGGCTAAACCGTGTTGATCCCCACGACATGCGAGGGAAAATGCGGGCTTCTACGCCCAACCATGAAAGAGGCCGGGAGAATGCTCCCGGCCTCGATGATTTTCCAGGGGAGGCGCTCAACGGCCTCCCAGCGGATTCCTTAGAACCGCCACCGATAGAACGTGGTTTGGCTCGCGGGGATCGTCAGCGGCGAAACCGGCGACCCGGTTACATCCGTGTAGGTCCCCTGCGGCGCCGCTGCCTGTTGCAAGGTCGTGCCGGCGGGCCAGGTAATGGTCACCTTATTGCCTCCCGCGGCGTTCACCGTCAGCGCCGCCGTCCCGGCTTTGCCCGTCAGGTAATGGCTGGCCACTTGGCTCGCCGATAAGGCTGTGCTGTAGATGGCCACCTCGTCAACGGTTCCCTTGAAGTTATCCGCCCAACCTTCTCCCGTCGAACCGACCGCCCAATCCCCCAGATCCACGGGCAACGCCCCCGTCGGGCTGGCCTGCGTGGCGACCAGCCTGCCGTTGCGGTAGAGCTTCCAATTGGCTCCGTCGTAGGTCCCCGCCAGGTACACCCAGGCTGAGCCCCCGAGATCACCAGAGGGCACCGGGTAGCTGGCCACCGAGTTGCTGGTCAGCCCCGTGCCGTCGTTGTATTGCGCCGAGCCCACCGAGTAGTTGGCCCCGGTGCCGGTGCTGTCAATGCGCAAGAAGACCTCCGTGGTGTTGGTCGTGGCGCCGATGAAATCCGCGCCGGCGGGATCCACCGTCCCAACAAAAGCTTCGTAGCTGCTAATGGTCTGCGGCCCGTGCGAGATGATCCGCGCCGTCGTCCCTTGGACTGCGGCGGGCTGCACCCAAGCCTCCAAACTGATCTGGCCGGTAATGTCCAGGGGCGCGGGATTGTTGAAGCTGGCCCATTGGCCGAAGGTGCCATCCAGCGGCAGCGCCGTGTTGGACGCCTCGAAACCCGCATAAGCGGGAGACTGCGGCCCCGCCGCCGTGTTGGTGGTGTTAATCAGGTTGCCGTTGGCGACGAAGCCCACCGCCCCGCTATTGGCCGCCGGCCAGTGGGCCGGATCATTGAAGGTCAGATAGGTCTTGGGAATCGTCGTGCCTTCAGGGATGGGAGGCATATTATTGCTCAGGTAATACTCCGCCCCCGCTTTGAACACCAGCGACTCGTAGCTCAGGCTGGCATTGGCATTAGTGCCGGCCTGATAGTGCGCCAGGATTTGGGCCGGACTCAGCACGGTATTATTGTAAATGGCCAGGTGATCCACGTCGCCCTCGAAAGGATTAGCGCCAATCCCCGAAGCCGCGTTATAGGACCCGATCGCCAAATCGGCCGCCGCCGTTGCGTCTTCGGTCGGATTCACGTTGGCCGCGTAGAGCGCGTTGGCGTTGGTCGCCACGGCGACGCCATCCGCGTAAGCGGTCAAGACTCCCGACCATTGGTCGTTGCCATTGCCCTGGTCGCCATTATCGTTCGTCGGTTCCCAAGTCACCACCAGGTGCTGCCACTTGCCAACGTTGTAAGGGGCGGTCGTGGTGACATCCTGCCCGCTGCTCCCGAGGCCGTCATACATCCGGAATGTCCAGCCCAAGCCGGAATAGCCAGAAATGCCAGAGACGTAATTGGTGTTGGGCGCGCGTTGGAAGATCACCCAACCCGTGCGGTTCCCCGAACTGACATAGCGGTTGTTGACCGGCGCCGCGCCGGGATTCTGACGGTCGCTGGTGGGCCGCAACCAGGTCTCGAAGGTGAACGGAATACCGGCGTTGGGGTTGTTATTAGCCAGCCAGGGGATATCGGTGGTGGAATTCCCGTTGCGTTGGTGATACGAAGCGGCGCCGCCCGTGGTCCGCCCGGCCAAGGCGCTCAAGGCGGGGTGCTTGACGTCCGCAGTGTTTACGCCATCGGCGCCGCCGCGATTGTCGCCAATATTCACGGCCACATCCGGACCGGGGGCGCTTTCATTGAGTCGAAGGTAAACGACCGGATTGTCGGATTGGATCAGCGAGCTATAGGACTGAGCGCGATGGGCGTTGGTCCCGCTCTGGTAGTGGGCCAGGATCTGCGCCGGAGTCAGCTTGGCGCTGTACATGGCGAACTCGTCAACGCCGCCGGTCCAGGTATTTCCGAACCCGGCGGTCCCGCTGTTGGCGTTATTATAGCTGCCCAACGACAGGGCCGGTGGTCCGTTGGGCTGCACGTCGTTGTTGCCCAGGCAAGGGTAGTAGCCGGGCGTCACGCCATCGGTCGCCGCCCAGACATTCGTGTTGGCCGCCACGCCGTCAATGTAGATGGTCAGGGTCGCATTGGTAACAAACACGGGATCATAAACCACGACCACATGCTGCCATTTGCCCAGCGCGAACGGAACGCCGCTGGTAACATCCAGGTGAGCGCTGGTGTCCTGGTTATTATACATCCTGAACTCCCAACCCAAGCCGGGGCCTGAAGTAAAACCGCTGGCGTTGGTGCTGAAACCGCGCTGATACATCACCCATCCCTGGCGGGTAGAGCCCTGAGTGTAGCGGTTACACCACACTGCCATACCGGTGCTGGCCTGATCGCTGACTGGGTAGATCCAGGATTCCACCGTGAAGGGCTGGTTATTGGGGGGGTTGACGGCGGCGTTAAAAGGCACCTCAGTGCGGGTGGTGGAATCGAAGAACTCTGCTGGATCCCCATCCCCCGCAATCGCGCCGGGCATAGAATGCACCACGCCGCCCGTGATTGAGGCCACGTCGTTGGTGGCGTTTCCCGCCGCGCCCAGGCTCCCGCTGTTGAGGTTGATGAGGTCTTTGGCGGTGTTGTCGTTAAAGCGATAATACGCTTGGGGTCCATCCGCGAGGATCGCGGATTGGTAATCAGCGCGAACCGGCTGCGCGAGCAACAGGGCCAGTTCGGAAAGGGCGATCAGCCCGCATCGAGTCTTGAATGTTGTCATTTTTTTATTATTTCATGGGTTTCTGTTTTGCGACCGAGCTCATCGAGTCCCACTTCTGACAAGCCGGAAAGGAACTTCATTCTAGTCCCATGAATTATCTATGTCAAGGACAGAACGCCCTAAACACTTCGAGGTCGGGGCTTTCGGCAATGCCCATCGGCGTCGCGTTGTCTCCCCGGAAACCTTCCTCCAAAGGGAAGAAGTATCGCGGTCTGAGGACTTTGCCGAATAAGCTTGCCTCCCGCGATGATTCATGCAAAGTATGGCGCAGACGCTACGTAGCGGATTAAGTTTTCGCCCGTTGTTTGACGTTTGAACCGTGGTTTGGGCGTTTTCGCGCCAGTAACAAATCCCGGATACAAAAGCAAAACAACGGGGATGCTGAATCAGCGTAACTATTTGGCGTCGAACTGGTTGCCTCGGTAGCTCAATTGGTAGAGCAGTTGACTCTTAATCAATTGGTTCACGGTTCAAGTCCGTGCCGGGGCACCACTCCTCCTCCTCGCAAACCTTCCCCATCCCCATGAAAACCCTTGGAAATACGCCACTTACGGGGTGTAATGGTGAAGGGTGCAAGGGGCTGCAAGCGAATTCGCGCTCTACGGTGGCAGGCTGCTCGCTCAAATCCCTGAGTCGTCAGACCCTTTTCCTATCGGCATCCAACCTACGGTCATCCTTTCCGGCCGTTGCTTCCCCTACCCTGCTCGAATGAACTACCACGCCAAACAGGTCGCTGCATAGCGCGCGGTACCGTTGTTCACGCCCCTTCAATAATTGATCGGGGCGGAGACATGCTGGATAAGATACATGATATCCTGGCTGCCGGGGGCTGACATGCCGCCGTAATTCGCCTTCTTCACCGGCAAGCAGGTGCTGGCCACGCGCCATTTGTGGGTTTCGGCATGGCCGTCGGCGAAGTTAAAACCGCAAGCGCCGTTGTGATAGCTGGCCGGCAGATCCTCCCATTTGCCCGGGTTGTCCTTCAGGCTCGAGCCCACCGCGGTACAAAACGAGCCATCGTTGATGCTATCCCCTTGCTCATCCAGGTGGATGATCAGGTTCGCCGGGCTCGGCGCCAGGATGTCGGACTCCTTGTTGTAACATCTCCACGCCGAATTCAGAGCGGAGACCGTGGAGGGCCCGTTGCAACCGCCTTCGATGAAGGCGTTCATGGAGACGCTGCGCACTCGCGCCATTTGCGCCTGGCCCTCCTGGCAGGTATAGAGGTCGGACGGGCAATGGTAAATCCCAGGGTTGCTCGAATAACGGCCCAGCATCGCCCCCGGACCGGTCAGGAACAGAGTATTGGTATTGTCAGGATTGTTGCTCCCCCAACTCAACGTCCCCTCCAGCCAGCTCTTGCCCAGGACGTCGTTGTTATAGAACTGCATGGGCACCAAATTGCCTCGATTATCCGTCGCGTAGAGGGTCCACGCGAGGACCACCTGCTTAAGGTTGCTCATACACTGAATCCCCTGCGCCTTTTGCTTGGCCCGGCTCAGGGCCGGCAGGAGCATCGCCGCCAAAATCGCGATGATGGCGATAACCACCAGGAGTTCGATAAGGGTGAAGCCGCGCCGATGGTTGCCGGCCATGGGACGGTCGCCTGTAGCCGCTCGTCCGGCGACAGAGCGGTAGGAAGCAATATATCTCGTGATCATCTTACTGATAAAACGCTGCTCAGACGTCTATCTCACCTGACTAGAACGACGGAAGGCGCTCGCGTCTTCCAAGCGCGCTACCTCACCCGCCAGCGCTATCTGCAGTTTACCAGTAACTCACCCTTTGACAATCGAATTGTTCGCCCTTCCCAGCGACGCGGCGCGTAAGGAATTCCGTTTCGCGGCGGCTGAAAAAGGCGCTTCCGCCACGCGCAAGCGGCGGATCCCGACTTAAGCGGCTGTCAACCGCGAACCAGAAAAACCGGCAGCGCCACCACAAGGCTGGGTTAGTCATCCTCCCCAATCGCCTTTACCGCCCATTGTGGATAGGGTGTGTTGAGCCCTCTCATGGCCCGCCAGAGGATGTGGTTGAGAACGTCCTCCGGGCACCGGTCCGCTTCCTCCATCGGCAAGTGGTTGGACACGATGGCGTCCTGGCGCAAGACCCGATCACTGATGTTTCTGGGCTCTGGGTTTAACTGATCCAGCGGAACTCGGTTGGGCACGCTGGCGAAGGGTGTGGTATCGGGAGTCGTCGCGAAACAATCGCTCATCGGGGTGGCGGCGGCATCCAGTTGATTCATCGGCGGCAAGCCCAGGATCAACTCGATCGTGCGCGCGAGGCTGCAGTGGTTATACTGGGTGCTGATGGTCTGGCGACGTTTGGTGTAGGGACTGACGACGAAGCAGGTGGTGCGGTAAGCACTGACGTGGTCCCACCCGAACTGCGGATCGTCCTCAATGGCCAGCAGGCAGGTTTGCGGCCAAAACCGACTGTGGGTAATCGCCTCGACAACGCGGCCGAAGGCAAGATCATTATCGGCGATCTGGGCTCCCGGCGTAGGATACCCGGAGCGGACGCCGGCGCTATGGTCATTCGGAAGAAAAAGGATGATGAACTCCGGTAGATCGCCGTTGGTTTCGAATTGATGGAGCTCCTGGATAAACCGCTCCGCGCGCGCCAGGTCGGGCACCTTCAGGTCCCACCCCACGGTGTTCGTGTCGCTGTGCCGCTGCAACGATTCCAGGCCGGCCCGACTTCGGATTTGGGTGGCGCGGGCGCCAGTCTGGAAATCAGTGAAAAAGTCTCGCCACGCGATTTTGCTTTTCCGCTTGGGGTCAGTCCAACCCGCTTGGGAGATCATCCATTCGCCGTAGTTGCGAAACGTCTTTCCATGAGCGAGAGCGTTGTTCCAGATGAACCCGGACGAAGCCCAGGCCAGGGCATCGACGCCATCGTCCGCCTTGCCCCCCGGATAGCTGCGCGGCGAACCGGAGGTAAGTTGGCGCTCGACGTACTCGTTGGCGATGGCGCTGTCGATCCACTGGTGCCCATCGGAGCTTTGGACGCCAGAGCAGTAGGTATTGTCCAGCAGGACAAACTCCCGGGCGATCTTATGCTGATTGGGCGTGTGCGCCTCGCCGAAGAGGCAAAGGCCAGCGTCCCCATCGCCCTCGCTCATGTCGCCCAGGATCTGGTCATAGCTGCGATTTTCCTTGATGACGTAGATCACGTGCTTGAACAGGCTGGGCTCGCCGGCGCGTTCCGGCACCGGCCGAACCGGCTGCCCGGGCCGGGCCGGAAGCCGCGCTTCAGCCAGCTTCGGATAGCGCATATTCCGCATGGCGGTCTTGGTCAGGGCCGCCAGGCGTCGCTGGGCCGGCGCCCGGACCAGGGAAACCGTGCCGAAAAAGTCCTTGGTATTGAACTTGGCCTTTTCACCCGGGCCGAAGCGCTTCGCCGCGCCGATGCCTTTGATATTGGCGACGCACAGTGTGTTGCGGCCCGCATCGAACTGGATCGCGCCGGGGAACCAACCGACTGGGATAAGCCCAATGACCTGCGACGCGTTGCGCTCCGGTTCGAACGCGACCACGGCGACCGCGTTTTGGGTGCCGTTGCAGACATAGAGCCGCTTTCCGTCCGGCGCGAAGGCCAGGGCATTGGGCTGGGCGCCAAAGAGGTCAGCCGGCGTCTGTCGGGCCCAGATTTTCTCCACCACGCGCTCGCTCCGCGCGTCGATCACGCTGAGGGTATCGTCTCCAGTATTGGCAGCCACCACGAATTTTCCCCCAGGGGAGACGGCCAGCGCTGAGGCGTGCCGACCGACGGCGATTTCGGAGCTTTTCTTGCCCGATTCGAGGTCGATCACCGTTACCGAGCCTTCGAGGGCCGCGTATTGCGCGGAGTCCACGCGGACGGTCGCGCCCTTCCCCGCCGGGGCGGTGAGTTCGCCCAGACCGGGGAAGCGTCCGCCCAGGTTGCTCACGAAGGCTTTGGAGTGGGCAAGCGCGACATCATAAGGCGCGACTCCGGTATGCCAAGAACGGAGCGAACGGCCAGTGAAGGCATCGAGTTCGTACAGCCGCCCGCCGAGGTTACCGGCGACGTAAAGCCGTTTTCCATCCTCTGACAAGGCCAGTCCAGTCGGAATTTCACGTTCCTTTTTCGGCGCCACAACGTTAGGCACCGGCAGGATTGTCGGAGACTCCACCACGCGTCCAGCATCCACGGAGAATACCCAGATGTTGCCGCCGACGTTCGACAAATACAATCGCCGGCCATCGGGCGAGAATACCAATCCCGTGAAACTCAGTTCGGCGGAGTTGGTGACCGCGCCTCGGGAGGAGGAGGTTGCCACGCTCACCCCGGAAGTCGACGCGCCAGCCCCGTTGCTGATGACGGACAAGCGAATCGTTTGCAGCACGCGACTCGTCCGGGGATCAATCAGGGCGAGCGAGTTGTTCCGTCCGGCGGTGGCGAGCAAGCGACCGTCCGGGCTAAGCGCCAAGGCCTGAGGCCGCATTCCCGGAAGGTCCACCTGCCGGCCGGTCGGGGAAAGCATTTGACCGGTCGGCGTGACAAAATCATGAGCGGTTACGCGCCCCACCCGGCCGCTCCCGACCAGGGGCGTTGATGGCGGCTGGTTATACACCGCACAGCCAGCGAGGAGCGCGGCCAACGCGATTTTCATGAAACCACGAGCCATGCGGCGTCGATCGACTCTTTGCATCTCTCCTTCTATCCCTTAACCACCTCAATAGTCAATCGTGGGGCGTATTCGTCGAAAGAAGAAGGCGCAAAACCGGGACAACTCGTCGCTGATGAGAGCTTGAAGGAGCTGCAATATAAGCTGGACTCTTCGGTCTCCGAGGCCAGACTATTGGACACAAATGAATCTGCAGCGGCTCCGATCATGGTCGAGATTTCCACCCCCAGGTTCCGCTCCCCGGCAAACCGTTTCTGATCCAAGTCACCTAAAAATGAGACTTTCATTGCGTCCGCTTCGTTCTCCGTCATCGATCTTCGGACTGTTGACCGCTGTCACGATGGTCGGCCGGGCAACGAACATGACCCCGATTGCCGTAACGGGTTTCAATCGTGACGTGGTGGTCGAGAATAACGCCTCGGGGCCGCCCTATGGCAGCACCGTCGCGCAAGAATTCAATCCGGGTGAAGGAACGGCATTTTACCAAAGCGGACTTACGGGAACGACCTACGGTTTGCCGGTTTCAGGTTCCTTCACGAGCGCGATGGGGGACGGAACCGTCTTCCAATTTCAACCCTATACAAGCAATAACGCGCTGGTGCTGAGCGACGAGACGGGGCTAACGACCGGGGCGCTGACTTTGACGAAGCCGACAACCTACAAACGCATCGCCTTCATCGCCCATTCGGCGAGTGGCGGCGGGACCCCCAAGGTGACGCTGCAATTCAGCGACGGCACCACGATGGCGCAGACATATAACGCGCAGGACTGGTTTTTCAACAGCGGGGTCGCGCTGCAGGGAGTGGACCGTATTTCCCTGGCCAGCGGGTATGTCGAAGGGGGACCGTCCGATCCGCGGTTCTATCAAACCAGCATCGATTTGGATGCGCTGCTCGGCGCCAAGAACCGGTCGCTGAAGAGTCTTGCCTTCGACAAGGCGGCGGGGGTGGGGGCGACCGCGATTTACGCCCTGAGCGGCGAAACCGGCGCTCAGATCCCGGTTTCGCTTACGAGCCAGCCTTCGAGCCTGACAGTGGCGGAGTTGTCTCCGGCCGCATTCACGGCCGGCGTGATCGGCGTCCCAGCGCCCGATTTGCAATGGTATAGGAACGGGAATGCGATCGCGGGCGCAACCACCGCGAACTATGCTCTGCCTGCTGCTGCTCTGGCCGACAACGGAGCAGCGTTTCGACTCGTGGCGGCGAACGTGGTGAGCAATCTCAGTTACGGGGTCACCAGCCAAGTGGCGACCCTGACCGTCACACCGGACACCAATCCGCCAGCGGTAAACCGGGTCATCCCGGCGCCCGCGAGCGTCGTCGCTGACCTGAACGAGATCGAGGTGCATTTCAACGAAGGGGTCGCGGGCTTGCGCGCGGCGGATTTGCTCATCAATGGCGCCCCGGCGACCAACGTCACGGCCTACGGGCCGAGCGTTTACGTTTTCGACTTTCCGCAGCCGCCTACGGGCCAGGTACAGGTGGCGTGGAGCCCGGCGCAACGGATCACGGATTTGTCGGCCGCATCCAACCGCTTTGACGGCAGCGTGGTTTTTAATTACACGCTCGACCCAAATGCGATTAGCAGTTTTGTGGCCGTCACTGAGTTCATGGCGAACAACACCAAGACCGTCCTCGATGACGATGGGCATCACTCGGACTGGATCGAACTTTACAACTCAAGCGACCGGCCTATAGGACTGGGCGGGTGGTATCTAACCGACGACCCTGCGAAGCTGACCTTGTGGCAGTTTCCGATGGGCGTGACGTTGCTTCCAAAATCGTATCTGATCGTGTGGGCCTCCGGACTGGACCGGACGAATCCTGCGGCGCCACTGCACGCCAATTTCAAGCTAAGCGCGGATGCCGGAAGTTACCTCGGGTTATTTTATTCCGACGGCGAGACCCTGGTTTCGGGGTATTGGCCGTATCCGATGCAGTACGCCGATGTCTCGTACGGGCGCGACCGTCTGGATCCCGGAGTGGTGGGTTACTTCACCAACGCCAGTCCCGGGGCGGCGAATGCCACCGCCGGTCCTGGGTTCGCGCCGGAGGTGTTCTTTTCGGTGGCGAGCGGCACGTTCCAGAAGCCGTTCTCACTGGCTCTGACCACGAGCGATTCCCATTCCGTGATTCGCTACCTGCTGGCCACCGATGCGACCAGCGCTCTGGTCGGAAACGTCCCGGACGGCAATTCGCCAATTTACAGCGGGCCAATCATAGTTAGCAACACCGTGCAAGTGCGCGCGCGCGCCTTTTCCACTCTGCCGGGGGTCCTGCCCGGGGCGGCGCATAACGAGACTTATTTTCAAATGGGACCTGACGCCTTGGGCGTGAGTTCGGATTTGCCGATGGTGGTATTCCACAACCTGGGCGCCGGGACAGACGTGCCGGCGACAGAGGACCAATTCATCGCGATGCAGGTTTTTGACACGCGCAATGGCCGGAGCTGGCTGACGAACCCGCCGGATGTGGCGGTTCAGGGCTATTTCCACCGCCGCGGCCAGGCCACCTTCTGGGATCCGAAGCCGAACCTCCGCGTGGAGACCCAAGACGCCTACGGGGATGCTTTCGATGTCGCGTTGCTCGGTATGCCGGCGGATAACGATTGGGTCTTTTACGGAATTGATTGCTTCGACAAGGTTCTGATGCACAACCCGTTGGCCCACGAACTCTATCGCGAGATGGGTCACTACACTTCGCGGACCCGCTATGTGGAGGTCTATATCAAGCTCGGCTCGGGCGCCGCGGGCCCCATCACGCGAGCCGATTATTACGGTCTCTACGTCTTGGAGGAGAAGATCAAAATCGGCAAGAACCGGGTGGACATTAACAAGCTCCAGGACCAAGACACGAACGCGCCGAGCGTGACCGGGGGTTATCTGCTGAGCATCGACAAGTCCAACCCTGGGAATCCGGCTTACCTGGCGAACGTTTCGATGTGGTATCTCGACCCGGATTACTACACGATTACCGCGCCGGCGCGGGCGCCCCAGCAACTCTATATCAACAACTACTTTAACTCGTTCTACTCAGCTCTCACCGGAGCCAACTGGACCAATCCGCTCACCGGCTATGCCGCCTACATCGATGAGGACACGTGGATTGACTACCACCTGCATCAGGTGTTTGTATTCAATGCCGACATGCTGCGGATCAGTTCGTACTTCTACAAACCTCGCGGCGGCAAAATTGAGCAGGGGCCGCTTTGGGATTTTGATCGCGCTTTCGCGGACAGCAGCGATGATCGAGGCTTTAACCCGCGCCGATGGCGTTCCGGAAGCAGCGACGGCGGAACGGACGCCTTCAATCCGAACTGTAACATTTTCTGCAATCCCTGGTATGGAAAGCTCTTCACCGATCCAGATTTTTGGCAGCGATGGATTGACCGTTACCAGGAATTGCGGAAGTCGGTCTATAGCCTCACGAACTTGTACGCGCGCATCGACGGTTTTGGCAACCAGGTGCGAGAGTCCGCCGCGCGCGAGTATGCGCGATGGACCGGGTCAGGCAGTTCAGACACCTCACCGCGAGCGGGGTTCTACAGCGGCGATGGATTCGGTTACACTTTCCCGAGCCCCGGATCGTGGCAAGGAGAAATCAACTTCGCGAAAACCTGGTTTTCCAACCGGGTTGACTTCATGGATGGGCAGTTCCTGAATCCGCCCGTTTTCAGCGGCGCGGGCGGGCCGATCGCCGCGGGCTACAGCCTAACGATAATGGCGAACACTCGTGAAGCCGGCAGCACGGTGTATTTCACCCTCGACGGCACGGACCCGCGATTACCCGGCGGCGGCGTGTCTGCCAAAGCGCGATCGAGCCTCAACACGGCGACCCTCCTCCTGACCAACAACGCGCGCGTATTCGCGCGCAACCGGAACAGCAGCCATTTCAACCTGACCGGGCCGGACAATCCGCCGCTTAGCAGCGCCTGGTCGGGGCCGACGGTCAGCACCTTCGTGGTCGCTACCCCCTCTCTGGCCGTCACCGAGATCATGTACAACCCCGCCCCGGCCCCTGCCGGAACGAACGGCAACGATCAGTTTGAGTTTATCGAACTCAAGAACGTGGGGGCCAAAGCTATCAATCTTGTGGGAGTGCACTTCACCAGCGGGATCGACTTCACTTTTGACTCAACGAATGCCGTGACCAATCTTGCCGCCGGCCAGTACCTGGTCCTGGTCAGGAACCTCGCGGGTTTTCTTTCGCGCTACCCGGGCGTGACGAATATCGCCGGCCAGTACGGGGGGGCATTAAATAATGCCGGCGATCGCCTGACGCTGGTCGGCGCGTTGGAAGAGCCCCTCTTGGATTTTCGGTTTCAGGACGGCTGGTACCCGGCGACCGATGGCGCGGGCTTCTCCCTGGTCATTCGCGATGAATCTGCGCCGTTCGTCACGTGGAGCAATGGCGCGAGTTGGCGCCCCAGCGCGCAGGTGGGCGGTTCGCCTGGCCGCGCGGACACAACGCCCTTGGACCTTGCTCCCATACTGGTCAACGAAGCCCTCTCCCACCCGGGCGCGCAGGAAATCGACAGCCTTGAACTCTACAACCCGGGCGCCGGCGCCGCGGCTATCGGGGGATGGTTTCTCACGGACGATCACCAAGCGCCCTTGAAATACCGTATTCCGGATAACACGGTTATTCCCGCGGGCGGCTATCTGGTGGTGACGGGGGATCAGTTTAACCATAACGGATCGAACAGCTTCTCCCTGAGTTCGATTGGGGATGAGGTTTACCTGTTCTCGGGCGACGGCATTGGCTTGACGGGATATCGGCACGGGTTTCAATTTGGCGCGCAGCTCAAAGGTGTGACTTTTGGCCGCCAGGTAACCAGCGATGGCATTGAGCATTTCGTGGCTCAGGAACGCAACACGCTCGGCCTGCCGAACGCCGGACCGAAAGTCGGACCAGTAATTATCAACGAGATCATGTACGCGCCCGCGCCGTTTGGATCGGATGCAGACACGGTGGATGAATTCATCGAGTTGCGCAATATTTCGGACCAACCGACGGCGCTGTTCGATCCCAATTACCCTACGAATGCCTGGAAGTTCAACGGCGGGGTGCAATTCACTTTCCCCTTGGGGCTGACGATGGCTCCTTGGTCTTATCTCCTGGTGGTTAGTTTTGATCCGGCGCACGATCCGGCCTCCTTGGAATGGTTCCGACGAAGGTATGGGCTCGGCGCGAACGTGATGGTCCTGGGGCCTTACCAGGGACGCCTGGCTAACGAGGGTGAGAGCCTGGCGCTGTACCAGCCCGACAAGCCTAAGTCGTCGTCCTCGACCGCGGCGGAGTTTGTACCTTACGTCCTGGTTGAGGAGATCCACTACTCGCATGCGGCCCCGTGGCCAACCGAGGCCCTCGGGACCGGGAAGTCGCTGCAGCGGATCGCCAGCGCGGCATTCGCGGACGACCCCGCCAATTGGCAGGCGGGCGCGCCGAGCGCCGGGGCGATGAACGTGGGCGCGCTCAGCGCGGATACGGATGGCGACGGCATGCCGGATGAGTTGGAATTTATCGCGGGCACAGACCCCCGCAATAGCCAGGACTTCCTCGGGTTTAGCCGTGTATTTACCAGCGGCGGAGGCTGTGTGCTGGAGTTTGTCGGCCGGATCGGCCGCGCCTACGCCGTGGAAAGACTCGACGACCTGCAACTCCCGCGCGCGTGGAGCACCGTGCAAGCCGCGATCCCGGGCGCCAACAGCGTAATCGTGGTCTCCGATTCAATGACGCCGGGTTCGAGTCTTTACCGGCTGAGGGTGACTCGCAATTAATGCGACGGGGGTCGCGGACGGTAGCTACGACCCCGCGGGTCAGGTTTTGGGAACCAGGCAGGAGGTTGGCGCCCCGGCTGGACGCGACTGCCAACCGGAGGCTAAGGGGTTGGTTAGAGCTCAGAAATTGACGGTAAACTGGCCGTAGATGAAAGTGGCATCTTTCGCGCCGCCGACGGCGGCGAGGGAACTCTTAATGTAATCGCCGACAAAGAAGTGGCCGAGGCCCCCTTGGACGAGCGCATAAGGCGTGATGGAATAAGTGGCGACGAGATCCAATTCCGAGCCGAGGTAGCTGCTATAGTTCGGGTTGATGCCATAGCCGCCGCCATCCGTGGCGGCGAGACCGCCGCGGCGCGCCCCCTTGTTCGTGTAAAAGGAGTCGCGTGTATCGGCCAGCCAGAAAAGCCGATAATCGGCGGTTACCGTCAACTTCTTGACCGGCTTAAGCGAGGCCATAAAATGAAGGTCTTGCTGATTCTGCCAGGAAAAAAGGTCCATGATGCCATAGAACTTGTGGTTCGTCGGGAAGAGGTTATCGAACGTCCCGTGCTTGCCATCGGCCGGGTCGCTGTCGCCGCTGGAATAAACGTACTCAAGGCCCGCGCGCGGAGTCCCAAAAGCCTCCGTCCAAGTGTACCCAAGGGTCGCCGAGGCGGCGAAGGCGTCCTGGTCCAGGTTGTGGTTGAGGACGGACGCCGGGGCTTTCTTGGTGGTTTCCCGAAACCGTCCGAACTGGTAGGCGCCTTCGGCGGTGTAATCCCAGCCACCGATCTTGCCGGGAAGCGATTTGACGCGGCCGCCTACGGTGTAGATGTCGCGCGCGGTCGCGCCCTGCGGATCGGGCGAGGGGCCATAGAAAGCAGGGGAATTCAGTTCCGCGTTGCGGGCCAGGAAGTAGAGCTGGGATTCCTGCACCGGGATGAGCTTGGTGCTTGAAGCATAGACGCCGGAAAGGAAATCATAGTCGTTGGACTGGTTAAAATGGTCGTCCCACACGATCACGGGCCGGGAGGCGAACGCGTCCACCCAAAAGGCCTCGTTTTCATACCGCAGCTTCACGGCATCGAAGGTTCGCCGCACGTTGGTCCAATCGGACGCGCCAATGAGACGTTCGTCGCCATACGCCAATTCCTGGCGGCCGACCTTCGCGGTGACGGGGAAGAGCTCCGGATTGCCCAGTTTTATGTACGCCTGGTGCAGGTCCATCGAGTCGGAATCCGGACTGGGGATGCGGTCGTCGCCCTGACTGGAGCTGTCCCGGCCTTCCACCATGAATTGGAGCCAGGACAACGGAGTGTAGCCCACATGCACGAACTCGCGCAGGAGGAGGTGCGTGTTGGCGTTGTCACCCCCCACGGCGCGGAAATCCACCGGGCCGTGCTTGGTATCTATGCCCGCGGCACCGGGCGCGTCAAGATATTCCGCGTGCTCCACACGAGCGCGAAATTGGCCGCCCACGTCCCAAACATCGAACAGGTCTGACTGCTTCCGCAACCATTCATTTGCCAGGCTGGTCCCGGCCGCTGGGGCTGGCGAGGCGGCCATGGCGGAAGCGGCGGAACCCGGGGCGGGCGCGGCGGGCTTGTCCTCGCCGTAAACGGCGACGACGACGCCCAGCACTAATGCCGCGGCGTCAAGGAATGTGGGCGTTGTTTTCATGAAAAATGCACTTTGTGCTTTTTGGGGGGATTCGTAACCGTTAAGTGGATTGAAGGGTGACCGCCGGCCGATGGGCGCTGACCGACGCCAAGGCGGCGCAAGCTCGGCCCTGCGGCTTGGCTCATACCCTCAGCGCCACCCCGCGGTCCAGACGAGGGCCGGCTTGGGGGCGGGGCGCTGCCTGCCAATTGCAGCAACTGATCGGTAGCGTCCTTCAATGCCGCCGCCTGGGCGTTGAGCTGCGCCGCGGCCTGGGCGCTTCCTTCGGAACTGGAGGCGCTGGATTGGGTCACCTGGTCCATTTGCGCCAAAGCGGCATTCACCTGTTGGATGCCCAGGTTTTGCTCCTTGGACGCCGAGGCCACCTCCTCCACGATCGCGTCCACCTGGCGCGCTTTAGCCACGATATCCCGCAGACCCTCCGCCGCCCGGGCGCAGATGCGCGCCGCTTCTTCAGTGCTGGCGATCGAGCCTTCAATTTGGCTGGCGGTCTCCGCCGCCGCCCGCGCGCTGCGCTGGGCGAGGCCCCGCACCTCATCGGCTACGACGGCGAAACCGGTCCCCGCTTCCCCAGCGCGAGCCGCTTCCACCGAGGCGTTTAAGGCCAGGAGGTTCGTTTGGAAAGAGATGTCGTCGATGGTCTTGAGGATCCTCGCCGTGGCGGCGCCGGAAGATCGAATCGTGTCGATGGCGGCAATCATCCCCGCGATATTACCGGAGCCGAGTTCAGCCGCTTCACGAGTCTGATTGGCAAGCGCTTTGGCGCTTTGGGCGCTTTCCGCGTTTCGCTGGGTCATGCTGGCCATTTCTTCCAACGACGAACTGATCTCCTCCAAGGAAGCCGCCTGCTGGCCGGCCCCGGCAGCCAAGGCCTGGCTGGCGGAAGCCACCTGTCCCGAAGCGCAGCTCACCTGACTAGCTCCCTCATTCAACACTGCGGAGACTGTTCTCAAGGTTCGGTTGGCGGAGCGCACGCTCATCACCGACGCCCCCGCCGCCAGCAACAGACCGGTCGCCGCGGCGGCGACGATCAAGAAAGCATCTCGCCTGACGCTCGCAGCCAACGCCGAACCACGAGTATCGCTATTCCGCTGATTATGCTCCAAGATGGCATCCGCCGCTCCAGAGTAAGCTTGGTAGGCGGGCGCCACCCGGGTCGCAAGCAACTTTCGGGCGGCCTCCGGGTCAGTCTCAAGCTGCTTGATGAACTGCTCCCGAATGGCGCGGTAGGCTTCGCGTTTTTCACTGAAGGCCTCGAAGCCCGGGCGGTCCGCGCTGACGCAGGCAAGACCCTCGTAACGCTTGAACGCCTCGGTAATGGCTTGGCTGGTCGCCACCATTTCGGCTTTGATTTGCTGACGTTCGGACGGCGTGGTTGCCGCCAGCAGGCGCTGGAGGCGAATCCAATTCTCGGCCAAGCTGATTTTGATCTTGCCCGCGGAGACGACTGCGGGAAGCGAGTCATTGACGATCGAACCGGTGACCTTGTCGAGGTTCAGGAGACAAACGACGGCGTAAACGCTGAGGGCCGCGATCAACAGGCACAAAAAGCCCGCCGTGATCGCCATGCGCCTCCCGATCGCTCGGGTTTGGACTTTCTTACTGCTCATGCGGCAATTCGTAGCATATTCACCCGTCCGCGCGCTCGCGAACGCTGGAGCCTTTCACTGCGATGCAAAGGCGCAAATCCAGGCGCGCGGACATTGATGTTCACGGCGGGGGGGCGCCGCTCCACGTAGCCGCCGTTAGTTCCCGACCGTAATCGCGCCTTCTTATCGGCGAGCCGGAAGCGGGACTTGAGAGAAATCTACCGTTTAAACGAGCGGAGTAGCTCCGTTGCCGCGGCCGGAGGACAAGGATCTTAGGAAGTTAATCGCCGGAACGGGGCGGGAGGGCGGTGTCGGGAATCATTTGCGGGCGCAAGACGTCCAGGTGGCGGCGGATGCCGCTGCCCGCCGTGATCTCCCATAAGGAGGTCTTCATCTGCCGCAGGGCGAGCACGGAGGTGATCCAGCTTTGGGTCCAGCCGCTCTCGATGGACCAGGCGCCCCAGCCCGCATCAGCATTGGAGGCCCAGTATTCCCACCGCTTGAAGTCGAAGGCGCGGAACCAACCGCCTTCTAATTCGGGATGCGTTTCACTGCGGATTTGGATGCGGCACAGGAATTTCGCGAGCCTTTCCTCGGCCTCGCGGTAGAACGGATCTCCGGTGGCGGCGGCCGCTTCGTGGAGGGCGACGAAGGCGAAGTTGGAGGTGTAAAGAAGGTCGCTGGCGGCGTCGGTGTTGGATTGGATCAAAGGCGCCTCAGCCGTACCGTAGGCCTCATTGGAAGCGGGCGGCGGACATCCTCCTTTTCCAGTCTGGCCGATCTCCTCGCGGATGGCCCCGCAGGGATCCTGGGTGGCGAGCAAATCGCCGGCCATCCGGCGCAGCCATGCGCGGTGCAGGGGCGTGTCTTCAACGCGCGCCAGCCAAGCCAAGGCCAGCGACATCTTGGCCCGTTCCTGCTGGATGCCGTTCATCCAGACCCAGCGGTCGGGATAAGCCGCCATGGTCATCTCGATCGCGGTCTTGGCCCGCTGCCGGAACAAATCGAATCCCGTCTGCCGATAAGCCCAGAGATAGCAGGTCCACATCGTCGCTTGCATGTGGGGCGAATAGCTGGTGTTCCGGGCGTCGAAATAAGCTCGCCAGCCGGCCTTTTCGAGCGGCTCCTGGTCAAGGCGATCGGGCTGGAAACCGAACCGTCCGCTGATCCGCAGATTGGCCAGCAAGCACCGCAAGAGTCGTTCATCGTAACGGTCGGTCTTCAGCGTGGCGCCGGCGAGCATCATGCCCAGCATGGAACGCGCATTGTCATCACCGTAATAGACCGCGTAGCCGTCCATCGAACCGGGACCGCAGTATTGCGGCGTGTCATTCCACCCAATCAGCCCATAAGCGGGATGCTTTGGATCGGCATGGTCCCCCAAGGACATCCTGGAATGGAAATAGAGCCAATCGCCGATATTGCCGGCGGTCTTGAGGAAGCCGGGGTTTTGCAGGGATACCCCGGCGGCAGCCATCGCGCCGGCAATCTCGCCGTTGCAGTCGTTTCGGATCCACCAACGCACCGGTTGGGAGCCGTCCGGAAAGATCTTCGCGTCAAAGCCCTCCATCACCCCCAACGAACCGTCGCCGATCGGCGCGCGCAAGTCCGGCATCCGCCCTGTTCGATGGCCGTAGGGCCAGTCTTGGTTCAGGTTCGGATTAGCCGAAGCCGGCTCGGGGCCGTTGGCGGGCCGGTCGTATTTCGCCATCATCGAGGGATGGACCACCATTCGCGAGTGGTGGTACCAGTCAATGCCACGCTGAAGCGCTTGACGCTCGATGTCGGCGGGCAGGGCCTCCTCGGCGCGAAACCTCGGCCGCACGCTCGCCGTCCAGGTCAATGCCGGGCTCTCGGCGCCCGGCTGGAGCCAGGCAAAGATGCGGCTCCAGATGGCCCGCCAGGCATCGGTGGGGGCAAAACGGCCCGCGACAAAGTCGCTGAGCTTGGTGGTGGCCACCAGCACCCTGCCAGCTTGCGCCGCTTGGGGTAATTCGAAGAGGATCGGGAAGGACTCCTTGGCCAGCCCATACACCGCGGTATCAAAACCCGCCACTCGCCCGATTACGATGTCTGGATGGTCGGCTTGGAACGGTACAAACCGACACCCGTGGATGGCGAGGATGCGGAATTTAGCTAAACCTGCCCCGAACGCGTCGGAGGCGATCACCGCGCGTTCCCAGTGCGTCTCCCGCGCCGGTCCAGCCTGTAGCCCCGGCAGGAACGCCGGGAATTCAACGTACAGCCTCAAGTTCTTCTTCGCTGCCAAGTCAAACATCCCGGCATCAAGCGGCGTGGTTTGGGCGGGGTAACGATCGGCCAGGATCAACGCCCCTTCGCCAGTGGCGGCCGCAGCCAACGCCTCGGTCGCCGAGTCATAACGCGCGAAGCAGGCGCCGCTGGAGCGTAGCAGTTGACAAAGGTCATTATCGGCCGCCCCCGCCACCACCCAACGCGCGCCGGCGGGCGCCGGCGCCGCGGCGAGCGCCAGGCGCAACGCCAAGAAGAGCGCGGCAAGGAGCCATGGCCAACGGGGCGGAAAGGCCAAGCGCGGAGACCTGTGCACAGGGTCAAGTCGCATTTGATTCACAAGTCAATCATGCGTTGCAGGAAGGGTCGGCTACTGCGGCGGGGTCTGTCCGCCCCGAGTCGGTTGCAATTCGGACAGGGCTTGTTTGGCAGCGAGATCGCCCTTGATGGAAGAACTGACCAAACGTTGAAACAACTCACTGGAGGCATCCTCGACCGCCTTAACCTGGCGGGGTGACAGTTGATTCCGTTGAACCAGTATCTGCTTATAGCCCAGAACCGCCGGGACGTAACCATTGGTCTGGTCGGCCGCCCAAGCCACGTCCCAGGCGGCCTTGATTTCGGCTGGGGCGTCCTTAAAAGCGTTCGCGCCGGCCCCGGAGGCGCGCTTACCGCAGCCCGCCGCCAGGATGCCGCCAAGGAGAAGGGCGCCGATGGGCGCTGCCAGGGGTTTGAGCGTCATAATCTTCGTCTTACTTGGGACGCGTCGCGGGCGTCACCCAGCCGTTGTGCCAGTAGAGCGTCCAGAGGTTCTGCAATTTCACCGCCTGAACGTGAGCGTCGGCGAAGCCGATGTTGATGCCGCCGACCAAGGGCGCGCCGGCCGGAACGTTTTGTGGCGCCGCCGCCGCGCCCAGCCCGCCGTGCCGCGCGATGGTCAATCGTTGCATGCCGTCGTTGTCCGCGCCGGTGTATAGGTTGCGGGCCGGAGTATCGGCTTCAAGCGGCCAGCCGTCCACCCACACGGAATCCGAAAAGTAGGGCGTCTTGGTCGTCGAAGTGACAGCGCTCTCCTTGTTGTAATAATTCCCGCTGCTATCATTCGCGGTTAAATAGCACCAACCGTTTAGCCCATAACTGCCGTGGTAAGAGGGGGTGCCGTAGATCCAATCCCAGGTGTAATCGGCCACCCCAAACCCCGCCAACCCCGCGTGCGCCGGCTGTTTCCAGGAAGTTCCGCTGGCATCCTTCGTCGCCGGACAGATGCGGCACTGGGCGGTTTGATTGTAGTTGGTCTGGAGCTGGCCAATCCACAGGGTTGTGTTGTCGTAATAAACCATGGTACCGCCCGAATCGCTGACGTACATGGCCATGGAGAGGACGATTTGTTTGCAATTGCTAAGGCACTGCGTGTCCTTGGCTTTGGCCTTGGCGCGGCCCAGCGCCGGCAGGAGCATCGCCGCCAGGATGGCGATAATGGCAATGACCACGAGCAATTCGATCAAAGTGAAGCCAAGGTCCCGCCGGTTACAACCGGCTGAGTTGCGGGTAAGATCCGGCTTTGATTTCATGGTTTGTTTCCTTTCGTGGGATTTCCGGCCCACATACTCGGCGCTGATCTGCGCGCATTCTGGCCCTTGGATCCACCCGAGTCAAGCGAGCCCGCTTCTCAATTAGGATTACCAATGTCGGCCCATGATATGGTTGCGGCAAGCAAAGCGGCAGGGGACTGCCGCCGTCCACGACGCTTCGCGCCGTCCGACGCCAGTGTCCTCGCTTCCGAGTTGCCCGCCACAACCGAAAATGAGACAGTGGCGGGATGACGGCGAATCTGAAACCGGCCAATGCCAAAGCGCGAAACTTGCTCCAAAAGTTGCAGGCCTTGGCCGACCGAGGCATTGACGGCGAGAAAATCTCGGCGCAAAGGAAGATTGCCCGGCTCAAAGCGCGGTTCGACTTCAGCGGGACCATCCCCGCCGAGACGCCGGACCTCTTTCTGGGCAGCTTCAAGCGTTCGACCCTGGCCCGGTGGATTTACTCGTTCGGCGCCCACGAGTTTGATGTCGCCAACTCGGTCAAATGGGCGATCGAATCGGCCACGAAAATTCCCTGTGTTTTTCGGAATGGCGACCTGCTGGCCGAGGCGACGCCCGCCACGGTAAACCGGCTAACGGACATTGCCGCTCATATCGCGCACAGCTTCCGCGCGCTGTTGGAACAATTTAGCGCTGTGGAGGGAGTGAGCGTGAGCGACCGCGGCGTTTTTGTCATGGGGCTCTACGACGGCATGATGAACGAAACGCGGCCCGTCGGGCAACGGCTGCCGAGCCGGGCCCGACCGACGAAAAAACACAAAGGGAAGAAACCGGTCGTAACGCCAGCCGCCAGCCTCCATATTCATCCCTACACGGTGGCGTTAAGCCTCGGCAAACAAATTCGTTTTTCCGCGCCGTTGGAACAAATCGCAGCCGAACTGCAAGCGGCTACACAGAGACGTTTAGGTTAGGGTCCCCTGCGCTTCCAACGGTGGCCGCATCCGCTCTACGACTTCGCCAAGCGGCTATAACGGAGATCCGCTTATCGGGCGGAAGTCTTCGTCGGCGGATTGGCAAAGCTCTCGCGCCAAGGCTGGTTCGATTCGTAGAGGCGCAACTTCTGCCGCATGGCCTCGGCGGCGGCTGGCTCGCCGGCCGTCGATACCAGGTCGATGGCCTTGCGAACCACCTGTTGAGCCTCGCTGTACCGGCCGGATTCAGCGTAGGCCATGGCCAAAGTTTCCAGTACGAATGGCTGGCTGCCGGCGGTCAAGGCATTGGCCCGCTCCGCGAAAGCGATCGCGGCGCGGCCGTCGCGCGCGGACGCGTCGTGATCCGCCGAGAGAACGCGAGCGAGAAAAGTCAACGATTGAACGTCGTTAGGGTCCAGTCTCAACGCCTCATGAAAATGAGTGATCGCGTCCGCCCCACGGCCTTGGCGCAGCAGCGCCTTGCCCATCAAGTAATGGGGCCGCGGGTCATCCGGGTTGAGGCGAAAGGCTTCGGCGTATTGGCTCATGGCTTCGTCGTAACGCCCGAGTTCGACCAGCAAAGTGCCCAGATTGTCGTGAGGCAGCGGCGCCTGCGGCTTGAGCCGCACGGCTTCGCGGAGGTGCTCAAGCGCCTCGTCGGGACGACCGGCTTCATCCAGGAGGTTGGCAACGTTGTTATGCGCGTGGGCCAGGCGCGGATTGAGACTCAAACCGATCTCGTATTCCCGCAAGGCCGCATCGCGCCGCCCCTCCCGCTCGAAAGCGACCCCCAAGTTGATATGGGCGACCGCATTATCGCGCGTGACGGCGATAGCGTGGGTGAAAAGGTCCTGGCTGTTCCGCCAATAACCCAGTTGGCGTTCGGTCAGGATCAAGCAGCCCAAGAGCGGCAGCCCCCCCGCCACCGCGATGACGCCCGAGGCTACACGACGCCGACTAAACCAAACTCCCATTTCGAAGGCAACCGCGAGAAAAACGCCGATCAACGGCAGGTAAGTGTAGCGGTCGGCCATCGCCTGGCCGCCCACTTGAACCAGGCCGATGACTGGCGCCAGCATGCCCAAAAACCAAAGCCAGCCGACGATGAGGTGGGGCCGGCGACGCCGGTTTCTCCAGGCAAGCCACGAGAGGACTGCCAAGAGGCCCAGGGCGACGGCCATTTGAATTCCGGGAATGCGCGCCCGCAACGGATAGAACACCGCCAGGTCCAGAGGCCAAACCGTTTTCAACAAGTAAGACGCATAGGCCACCACGGCGTTCTCCAATCGCAGCCAAAGCGGATAGGGTTCGAGGGCAAGCACCGCCTCGGCGCGTTGGACGATGAAGGTGATAACGCACGAACCCAGGGCGAGGAGAAAAAACGGCCACTTTTCGGCCAGGGCGCGGAGAAGCGATAGGGACGCGCGCGGCGCAATCGGGAGAACGCTCGTCCGGAGGTCCGAGCTCGCAGCTAAACGTTGCAGCGGCCAGTAATCGAGCAAGAGAAAGACAAACGGCAGCGTCACCAACATCGGTTTGGCCATCAGGCCGAGGGCGAACCAGGCCAGTGCGAGAGCGTAGCGCGGAGCCGCGCGGCGCGACCCGGCGCCAGAGCCCGCCGCCGCCTCCGCGTAACGGACATAAGCCCAGAGCGTGAGCAACGCAAAGCAGGCGCTCAGCACATCTTTCCGCTCGGCCGCCCAGGCCACCGACTCGACATGAAGGGGGTGGAGGGAGAACAGGGCGGCCACCCCGGCGCTGGGCCAAAGGGCTTGGGTCGCGCGGAGCAGGAAGAAAAACAGCAAGCCGGCATTGACGGCGTGAAACAGCGCATTGACCCAGTGGTGGGCACCGGCATCCAGGCCGAACATCTCGCAATCGAGCATGTGCGAGAGCCAGGTAACGGGGTGCCAGTTGCTGGCGTGACCGGTGGTGAAGGCCCAACGGAAACCCGCGGAGGTCAAGCCCGCCTGAACCACCCGATTCTCGGTGATGTACTCAGGATCGTCGTAAAGCAGAAAGGCGTGCTGGCCCGCCGGCAAATAAACCAGCAGGCTCAGCAGCACCAGGGCCAGGCCAACAAAACGCGGGCGCGCCATCCACGCATATCAGCTCGAAAGCGCGCCTTCAGCGCGCGCCTTTTGCGTGAAGGTCAGCCGGTCTTTGTCAGCGCTCACCACGATCGGATCGCCGTCATGAAAGGAGCCTTTGAGGATTTCCTCGGCCAGCGGGTCTTCCAATGACCGCTCCACCGCCCGCCGCATTGGGCGAGCGCCGTATTGCGGATCGTAGCCGCGCCCGACCATAAAGTCCCGGGCCTTCTCGTCGAGCTCGAGGATAATATTACGCGCCTTGAGGCGCTGCATCACCTTGGTAATCTCCAAGTCGAGAATCTCAATCAGATCCGGCTTGGTCAGGGAGCGGAAGACGATGATATCGTCCAGCCGATTCAAAAACTCGGGACGGAAGGTCTTCTTCGCTTCCTCCATGATGCGCTCGCGCATCTTCTCGTAGCTGGTCTCATCGCTGATGGGCGAGAAACCGAGCGTCGATTGCTTCTTGATCGTGTCGGACCCGACATTGGAGGTCATCAGAATGATGGTGTTACGGAAATTCACCACGCGGCCGACGTTGTCCGTCAATTTGCCTTCCTCGAGAATCTGCAAGAGCATGTTCCACACGTCCGGATGGGCCTTTTCGATCTCGTCAAACAGCACCACCGAATAAGGCTTGCGCCGCACCTGCTCGGTCAGTTGACCGCCCTCTTCATAACCCACGTAACCCGGCGGAGAACCGACGAGGCGGGAGACATTGAACTTCTCCATGTACTCGCTCATGTCGAGTTGGATGAGGGCTTTGGAATCCCCGAACAACTGCTCGGCCAGGGTCTTGGCCAGGAGGGTCTTGCCGACGCCGGTCGGCCCGAGCAGGGCGAACGTGCCAATGGGCCGACGCGGGTCCTTGAGGTCGGCGCGCGAGCGGCGGAGGGCCTTGCAGAGCGACGAAACCGCTTCGCGCTGACCGATGACGACGCGGTCCATTTCCGATTCGACCTGAAAGAGCCTCTGCATCTCCCCCTGCTCCATGCGTTGGAGCGGGATGCCGGTCCATTTGGAGACGACGTGCAGGATGTCTTCCTCGTCGACTTTGACGCGTTTCTCTTCGCGCGAAGTGCGCCATTCCTTGAGCACCGTCTCCAGTTTCTCTTTGGCCTGCTTTTCCTTGTCGCGCATGGCGGCCGCGCCTTCGAAATCCTGGTTCTTGATGGCCCGCTCTTTCTTGCTCTTGACGTCCTCGATGGCCGCTTCCAGCTCTTTGACTTGCGGCGGGCGGGTCATGGTGCCGATACGCGCCCGCGAACCGGCCTCGTCCATGAGGTCGATGGCCTTGTCCGGCAAATAGCGGTCGGTGATGTAGCGGTCGGAAAGCTTGACCGAAGCCTCGACGGCCTTGTCGGAAAACTCGGCCTTGTGGTGGTCCTCGTACTTGGGGCGCAGCCCTTTCAGAATGAGGATGGCTTCCTCGATGGAGGGGGCCTCGACCTTGACGGCCTGGAAACGGCGCTCGAGCGCGGCGTCCTTTTCGATGTACTTGCGGTACTCGTTCAAGGTGGTCGCCCCGATGCACTGGAGTTCTCCGCGGCTCAAGGCGGGCTTGATGATATTCGACGCGTCCATCGTCCCCTCAGCCGAACCGGCGCCGACGATGGTATGCAACTCATCGATGAACAACATGATGTTCTTGGAACGTCGGATCTCATCCATGACGGCCTTGATGCGTTCCTCAAATTGGCCGCGGTACTTCGTCCCCGCAACCATGAGGGCTAGGTCCAGAGTAATCACGCGTTTGTCTCGAAGCAGTTCAGGCACATTACCGGCGGCGATTTCCTGCGCCAAACCCTCGACGATGGCGGTCTTGCCAACACCGGCTTCGCCGAGCAGGACGGGATTGTTCTTGGTCCGCCGGCAGAGGATCTGGATAACCCGTTCGATCTCGTTCTTGCGGCCGATCACCGGGTCCATCTCTCCCTTGCGAGCGATCTCGGTCAGGTCGCGTCCAAAGGCCTTGAGGGCCGGGGTCTTGACCTCGCCCTTTTTCTCCGGCGATGGCTTCTCCTGCGGCTCGCCAGTGGGAGGTTGCTCCTCCTGCGCGGCAAAGTTCGGATCCAGTTCCTTCAAGATCTCCTGGCGCGTCTGCTCGATGTCCACGTCCAGGTTTTTCAAGACCCGGGCCGCGACGCCGTCGCCCTCGCGAAGCAAGCCCAGCAGAATGTGCTCGGTCCCCACATACGTGTGGTTAAGGGCTTTAGCTTCCTTGGCGGCCAGGGCCAGCACCTTCTTCACGCGCGGCGTGTAAGGGATGTTGCCGATCATCTTCTGGTCGGGGCCGGTCCCCACTTGCTTTTCAACTTCCATGCGGACAGTCTCCAGGTCCAAGCCCAGTTTTTGAAGGACATTGACCGCCACGCCCTGGCCCAACTTGATCAGGCCAAGCAGCAGGTGCTCGGTGCCGACGAAGTTGTGGTTAAATCGGTCCGCTTCCTTGCGCGCCAGCGCCAGCACTTGTTGCGCTCGCGGCGTCAGGTTATTCATCGAGGATTCATCGCTCATACTCAGTTCACCATCCAATCATTTTGGGGGTTTGTCCACTCCCGGGGCTTCAGGCGCGGGTCCGGCCGGCTTGGCAATGGGACGACTGACCGGCTTGAGGCGCTCCCGGACCATATCGGCCCGAATTAAATCCCGCTCTTCGGCGGTAAGTTTCTCGGAATGCTGCTTTTGCAAATGGGCCGGCTGCGTCAGGATGAACAACTCATCCACCAGCGACCGGTCGACGCCGGGAAATAAGCCCACGTCGATTCCCAGCCTCATCAGCGAGAGCAAATTCATGGTCTCCTTGGAGGAGATGCTGTGGGCGTTAGCCAAGATCCCATAGGCGCGCCCGATATGGTTGAAGACCATCTTGGGTTTTTTCTCCAAGAGGGTGCCACGGGCATTTTCTTCGTGCTCGATGATCTGAGCGAGAACCTTCTCCAACCGCTCGACAATCGCGCTCTCCGTTTCCCCCAAGGTCATCTGGTTGGAAACCTGGAAGACGTTGCCCAGGGCCTCGGTGCCTTCGCCGTAGAGGCCGCGAACGGCCAAGCCCAATTTGTTGACGGACTGGATGATGGGGTTAATCTGTTCGGCGATCACCAAGCCGGGCAGATGGAGCATAGCGCTGACCCGGATGCCGGTGCCCAGGTTCGTCGGGCAGGCCGTCAGGTAGCCCAATTCGGAGCTGAAGGCGTAATCCAGCTTCTTTTCCAAGGCGGAATCGGTCTGGTCGATCGCCATCCAAGCCTGGCGGATTTGCAAACCCGGCCGCAAGGCCTGCATCCGCAAATGATCCTCCTCATTGATCATGAAGCAGAGCGTTTCGTCGCGGTTAAGCACCAACCCGCTGCCGGCGCTCTTGGCCGCGTGCTCGCGGCTGATCAGGTGCCGCTCCACCAGAATGTTCTTATCGAGCGACGACATGACATCCATGGACTCGGAATACGCCTCCTTCATCTCGGGGAGGGACTCCACGGCGGGACGGATGAGATCCAGGACGCGAACGCGGTCGGGCTTCTTAGCCCAACCCGGAAACGGAGCATCCTTGAGGTTGCGGGCCAACCGGACACGGCTGGACATCACGATCCGATCGTGAGGCCCCTTGCGACGAGCGGTCTCGGCCGGCGGAATCAAAAACAAATGGAGGTCCATAGTCTTCAAGTCGCCGAGGTGGCGGTCAAACGCGTGGCCATCTTTTTTATCTCGTCGCGGAGCACCGCGGCCTGCTCAAAATCCTCCGCTTCGATGGCCTTGGATAATTTCTTTTGGAGCCCCTTCAACTTATCGCTCAGGTCGCGGCCCTGCCGAAGCGATTCCGGCACCTTGCCGATGTGGCGGGTGCCCTTGTGCATGGTCTTGAGCAAACCGCCCAAGGCCTCGGAGAACGTGCGGTAGCACTCGGCGCAACCCAAGCGTCCGGCCTTCTTGAAATCCGCCTGGCTGAACCCGCAACGGGGGCAGCGCACCTCGGTCCCGCCGCCGGCGTGCTCGATCTCCTGCGAAGCGCCTAACCCCAGCAGCAGATCGGCCAGCGAAAACCCGGTCGGATCGTTGACTCCTTTGCTCTTGGCGCACTCCTCGCAAAGGTCAACCTTTTGCATTTTATCTCCCGCGATTTGGGTCAAATGCACGGTGGCCTCTTTTTCTTTGCAGATGCAGCACAACATAATCTCTCAATCGTATATCGGCTCGCCTGACACTTTAGTCAAGGCGCGATACTGCGTCACCAGACGAGTGGTGATCGGCCCGGGGCGGCCGTCGCCGATCACGCGTCCGTCCACCTTGACCACCGGCACGATTTCGGCGCCCGTGCCCGTCAAGAAACACTCCTCCGCGTTGAACACGTCGTACCGCGTCAGGTTCGGCTCCTCGACCACCAGGCCCGATTCCGCGCCAATCTCCATCACCACGCGCCGCGTGATGCCGTAGAGCGCGCCCGCCGACAACGGCGGCGTCAGCAAGCGGCCTTCGCGCACGATGAACAAATTATCGCCGGTGCATTCGGCCACGAACCCTTCGGAGTTCAGGAGGATCGCCTCTTCCACCCCGGCGTTGTTGGCCTCGATTTTCGCGAGGATATTATTGAGGTAGTTCAGCGATTTAATGGCGGGGTTGAGGGCGCTGTGCAGGTTCCGCACCGTCGGCACCGTGACAATCGCCATCCCCTGCTCGTAGATTTCCGGGGGATAAAGTTGGATCTTGTCGGCGATAATGATCACCGAGGGATTCTTGCAGCGGTTCGGGTTCAGCCCGAGCGTGCCTACGCCGCGGGTCACCACCAAGCGGATGTAGCCGTCGCGAATCTTGTTTTGCCGGCATGCTTCCACCGTCGCCGCCATTAGGTCGGCGTGCGACATCGGCAGGTCCAGCAAGATGGCCTTTGCGGAAAAGAACAGCCGGTCAATGTGTTCTTTCAATTTGAACACGCGCCCGTTATAAGCGCGAATCCCCTCGAAAATGCCATCGCCGTAGAGCAAACCGTGGTCAAACACCGAGATCTTCGCCGCCGACTCGTCCACAAACTTTCCGTCGATATAGATTCTTATGCCTTTCGCCATGCCCAAGCGTAAGAAAAGTGGCACCCACTGGCAACTCAGGATTTGGTCCCTCAGGATTTGGACGCAGCGGATAACGACCGACGGCCGACATGGTTAAACGACTTTGTTGCTGGACAACGGAGTTCGAACAATTATACTTCCGACGTTCGTCAAAACCGACCCTATGGTCTAGCGGTTAGGACACCACCCTTTCACGGTGGTAGCCCGGGTTCGATTCCCGGTAGGGTCGCCATTAAAACCCCAATAAAAGCGAGGTTTTGAAGTTTCGAGTTGACTTTCCCGACAGTTTTCCCTACAAGTATCCCCATGAAAGCTAAACAGCCAGAGTTTCCGATGGAGATTAAAGGGGATGGTTGCACGGTGACGATCTACCGCCGCGCCAGGGTCAAGGATGGCAAGGAAGGTCCGGTAACCTACCTCGAATATACCCTGTCATACTACCAAGACGGCCAGCGCAAGCTTCAAACATCCTCGGACCTTGACGCCCTGCGCAAACGCGCCGATGAAGTCCTGGGCGATTTAAAGGAAGGTCGCCCGGTGGATACGTCCGCCCTGAGCGCTGGCCAGCGCTCCGACTATGCAACGGCGGTTTCCGTCCTTGCGCCCACGGGTCAATCACTCATCGTGGCGGCCCGTCACTTCGCCAAGGCTGTGGAAATCCTCGGGTCGGACTTGGTTGTCTTGGCTGCCGAGGAATACGCCCGGCGGCATCGCCAGATTGAGCCCCGCACGGTGTCTGAGACGGTCAAGGAATTCCTCGCCGAAAAGGGACGCCAGAACAAGAGCGCACGGCACTTGGAAACGCTTACCTCTCACCTTGAGCGCTTCGCCGATTCAATGGCCATGAGCATCGGTGGCGTTACCTCCGGGGAGATTAACCTTTTCCTCGATAGCCTCAAGGCCGGTGATCCTCCGGTGACCGTCAGCGCCAGAACAAGGGACAATTACGCGAACTCGATCACGTCGCTTTTCGCCTGGGCGAAGGTCAAGCGCTACCTCCCGGCGGACAATCATGAAGCCGGACGGATAGCGCGGCTGGACAATGGCGAGGATGGACCGATTGAGATTTACAGCCCGGAGGAGTTATCGGCCTTGCTCGGGGCGTCGGACGCCAAGCTAAGGCCATTCCTCGCAATCGGCGCGTTCGCTGGCCTGCGCAGTTCCGAGATCATGCGTCTGGACTGGTCCGACATACGGATCAACGGCGAAGGCTCTTGCATCATCGTGCAGCGCGGCAAGGTCAAGACGCGCGGCAAGTCCCGCCGGATCGTGCCCATGTCCGACAATCTCAAGGCTTGGCTGTTGCGTCACGAAAACAAGGCCGGGCGGGTCTGGCCGTATTCCAAGCCCTACCTGTATGAGATGCTGCGCGAGATGACGCCCAAAGCCCAAGCGTTGCTGCGGAAGGAAAAGCCGGAAGCTTCGCTTTCCTGGAAGGCGAACGCGTTGCGCCATTCGTGCATTTCCTACCGCGTTGCATCGGTCAAGAACGTGCCCCAAGTCGCCCTGGAATCGGGGAACAGCCCGCAGATGATTGACAGCAATTATCGCGAGTTGGTCACCGATCAAGACGCGGCTCGGTGGTTTGCGATTCTGCCGAAATCCGACAGTTCCGCCAAGGCATAGCCAGCCAGCGAAACGCGCGAACGGGGCCAGCCTTCGGGTTGGCCCCTTTTTCATTCGCCCTTGGCTGCTCTTAGGCGGTGGTAATAAATAAAGGTCGCAACTCACAAGAGAGTGTTGTATGATAATGCTCGATGAGTTCTATCGCGACGCTACAGCGGAAGTTCAGACCCGTTTGGCCACGGCTGGATGAACGGACCCGGCGTATTATGGCGGCCAACGAAGCTATTGGATTGGGTTACGGCGGAGTATCATTGGTGCAACGTGCTTGTGGCTTATCGCGGAAGGCTATCACCAAGGAGATACAAGAGATCAAATCAGGAGATTCTGCTGTAGCAGGGCGCATCCGTCGCCCGGGAGCGGGGCGCAAGAACCTCTTGTCGTCGGATCACGGCCTGCTCGCCGCACTCGACAACCTGATTGACGGTGGGACTCGGGGGGACCCTGAATCTCCTTTGCGGTGGATCTGCAAGAGCACCCGAACCCTGGCCGCCGAACTCTGCGGCAACATCATCCGATCAGCTATGTGAGAGTCGCGCAAGCGCTCCACGAACAGCACTACAGCTTGCAGAGCAATCGGAAACTCGAGGAAGGCGAGGATCACCCGGACCGAGATGCTCAGTTTAGGCATATCAACGATTGTGTAAAGCGGGCGTTGGCGGCCGGCGAGCCGGTTATTTCGGTGGACACCAAGAAGAAGGAACTGGTGGGCAACTACGCCAATATGGGCCGGCAGTGGCTTCCCGCCAAACAACCGCAGAGCGTGCAAGGGCACGACTTCCCGGGTCCGGAGGTGCCACGGGCATTTCCCTATGGCATCTATGACTTGGGTCGGAACGAGGGATTTGTCAACGTCGGCACCGACCACGACACGGGAGCGTTCGCGGTGGCATCGATCCGTGGTTGGTGGCGCTTTGAAGGCTCTCCCCTTTATCCGACTGCCAACACATTGTTGATCACGGCCGATGGCGGGGGCAGCAATGGCTCACGCTTGCGGCTCTGGAAATTGGAACTGCAACGGTTTGCGGATGAGACTGGACTAACGATCTCGGTCTGCCATTTTCCACCTGGAACCAGCAAATGGAACAAGATCGAGCACCGACTCTTTTCCTTCATCTCGTCGAACTGGCGGGGCGAACCGCTGCGGGACTACGAAACCATCGTGAGTCTGATTGCCAACACCACCACGGCCAAAGGCTTAACAGTGAGGTGCCGATTGGATCGCCGGAAGTATCCAACTGGCAGGAGAGTCTCCAACGAAGAGATGAAACTAGTGAATTTAAAACGCAACACATTTCATGGCGATTGGAACTATGTCATTGGTCCCAGGTCGCATGCCTAACTTGCTACCTTTATTTATTACCATTTCCTTAGTAATGCTGTGGCCGGGGCCGTCAAGAACCTGGGCAACACTGCCAGGGCAGACCCCGGTGGGCCTGCGCTCGGCATAAAATTGCTGCTTGACTTTGTTCCGAGGCGAAATGTTAATCATCCCTCATGCTTGACTTCGTTCTCTTCGTGTTGGCGGTCATTACCTGGATTGTCATTTTTCGCGCCCTCACGCGCAGACTTGACCGCATGATCGTGCTCCTTGAATCGCTTTCTAGGACCGTGGACGCGGCGAAATATGAGCAGGACAAAGTTAGGCGGGGTATCGAGGCAGTATGAAAAGCCTCAGATCTGAAGCGACCCCCGGGTTGGGGCGTCGCCGACGTCGCCCAGGTTGCGCAGAGACCGACTAACGACCCTGACTACGATGGAAAGGGCCAGCCTTCGGATTGGCCCCTTTTTTATTCGCCCTTGGCTGCCTTCAATAGCGCCTGGGGCCTTTTCGTTAGCGGGGTGCTGGCGTCTTGCGGTACCTCTTTTCCCATCGTCATCATTGGCCAGCCAGATCGCCCCATACCAAGAAGACAGCCCGCATGTCGTCTAATTCGTTTTTCTTTAGGATGAAATCCTTAGACCTATTATCAGTGCTATTGTGGAAACGCAGGGTTGCTGTATCTTCTGTCTGGAGAAGCTGTTTAAGTGCATCAAAATTCGCTCCGCGTGAAACAGCAAATTCGTTTGAGTCCAATGATTGGCCCCCGATGCGATCGTGTTGCATTCCCTCGAAAGTATCATGCCGTAATGTGTGGGTGTTGCTGCCGATGCGGAAAACAACCTCATCGAAAATGAAGATCTTCTCTTCCAAGCTCCGACACCGAAGATACATTACTGGATCACCGTCTCCGTTATCGGCAGCATAAAGGTAACAGGAGCAGCCATCGGGTACATTTTCGGTCCCTCTCGGCTTAATGAATGTAAGGTTGCGAACCTCATCTCTGTCCGTTCTGAGGTTCGCGGGCAACTTGATTTCCGATAGTTTCTTTTTCGCAACTGGCATAGCACGGGTTGTGTTTGTGCTTGCGGACTGCTTTTCAGCAATTGCTGTGACAGCCACACCCCCGACACCAATTACAAGTACTGCGATTATGATGCAAAGTGGTAAGGTAATGAAGAAACCGAAAAGCCCCCAAAACACCCCCCAGCCAATGCTCCGTTGTTTTTGTGCAGCTTGTGGTATTGCTGGCGGTGCGTTCAATGGCACAACAACTTGAGGAACGATCAACACGGTCGCACACGTTGGGCAATTTACAGATGCCCCGCCAGCGGAGGAATTAACCAATACGTGTTGTCCACAGGAATTGCACGTCAACTTAATATCCATGTCGTTCCCTTTCTTGCGGGCGCTCTTCTGTCCAACCTGCTTTTGCATTACAGCAAGAGACCTTTCCTTTGTCAAGGTCACATTTGCCAGCAATCGCCGGGGCGGTTCAAGCCCAAGTGAGTCAAGGCGTTGCCTTCACGCGTTCGACGATCTGGCTGCTAATTTCGGCAACGATCAAATTCATGGCCTCGATCCGTTGGCGCATTGCCCCGTCCACGTCGCGAAACGTCTCGCCGATTGGCTTGATCGCGGCTGTGATGAACCACTCCGGGATCGTGTTGGGTGACTTCCAACCTGCCAGGGCAGCCAGAGCGGTGATCATCCCGTCTTGTAGCGCGTCCTTTAGGATGGCGCATACCTCCCCGGGTTCTTGAGCCGCTGCTAGGTTCACGGCTGTGGCGTTCGCGATTTGAACGGCTGCCATGCTAAAAAGCGACATAAACGCTTTCACGTGGCCTTCTACCTCGCCCCTGGGGACCAACTCGCCAGCGTCGCGCCTGCCCCGTTCTACAAGCAAGTCGTGCCTGCGAAGAGAGTCGCCAGTGTCTAGCCAGATTTGGGTTGCGGCTTTCAACTCCGCGATGCTGCCAGACTTCCGCGCGGCTTCAACAGCAAGCGACGCAAGGAATTCCTCATGCTCCAATCGCGCCAGGGCGGCGGCTGCCCCGATGCCCCTAAGACCATCGCCCCGGGGGGCAGGGGCCTTGCTGGCTGCCTTGGCGCGTCGCCGCTCGCCAACGTCACCAGCATTGGAGACTCGGCGTTCTCTAACTGCGGCAACCTCATCACGCTCAAAATTCCCAGCAGTGTTGTGAGCATCGGACCCTCCGCATTCTACACCAGCGGGCTAACCGAAATCGGCATTCCCGATGGCGTCACCAACCTCGGAGCCTGGGCCTTCGGCTTTTGCAGCAGCTTGACCAACGCGATGATTGGCGCTGGCATTACGACCATAGCGGACTCGACCTTCCAATTCTGCCGAAACCTGAGCGTCGTGGCCATTCCCAATGGCGTTACGAGCATCGGAACCCAAGCATTCGGTTCCTGCTCCAGCCTGGGCAACGTGGTCATTCCCGACCATGTTACCAACATCGGAGACTTCGCTTTTTTAGGATGCAGCAGTCTGGGCGGTGTGGTCATCCCCGGCAGCGTTACCAACATTGGGAACTCGGCTTTTTCAGCATGCGGCAGTCTGACCAACCTGACCTTAGGTGGCGCCGGCGCCACGATCGGACAAAATGCTTTCAGTAGCTGCACCCTGCTAACCAAGGTCAATATCCCGGACGGTATTGCGAGCATCGGGTTCGGTGCGTTTGGAAGTTGCACCGGGCTGACGAACGCGGTGGTAGCGGCCAGCGTCACCAATATCGACAGCCTGGCTTTCGGGCTTGGGAGGCTGGGTAGTTTTTCCATTTACTTCCTCGGAAACCCTCCAAAAACCGATACGTCCGCCGTTATGGAGGCTACCGTGTATTATCTCCCCGGCGCCACCGGTTGGAGCAATACCATCTGGTGGACCACGGCGTTTCTGTGGAACCCGGTCGCCCAAGCGCCCAGTGTCCGAAACGACCAGTTCGGCTTCGACATCGCCGGGACGGCGAGCATCCCCATCGTGGTCGAAGCCTCTACGAATCTGGCCGGCGACCTCTGGACACCGTTGCAAAACGCGACGCTCACCAACGGCCTGATCCGCTTCAGCGACCCTGCGTGGACAAATTCGCCAACTCGTTGCTATCGCCTTCGCTCACCGTAACCGGCAGCTCCTTGGGCATCAGGTTTTCCTCCGCGAGTCCCTGGGAATGGCGCAAACCTCGGCCAGGTCTTGGCTGGTTGGCCCAATGCCCGCGCGCCCGTCGCCCGGGGAGCCTGAGGCCTGGCTGGCAGCTTTCCCCGGCGGCGCGCGCCTGCAAGCTTTCCGCTCGCCACGCCCTTTCCAGCCGGTATAGACTGCAGTTATGGTAAAGCTCGAAGCCAGCCGGATCTCTGGAAACCTTAGCCAGAGAGAATCGGCCAACCTGTGCGCCCTGGCCCAGGAACGCGCCTATTCCAAAGGACAGGAGATCTTCCGGGAAGGCGACGAAGGCGACGGCGTCTATGTCGTGCGGGATGGGGTGGTGGAGATTTCCGCCCTGGTGGCGCCGAAGTTCCGGCGGGTCATTTCGAGCATCCCCCCCGGAGACCTCTTTGGAGAGATGGCCGTAATTGACGACCAACCCCGGTCGGCCACCGCGACCGCCGTGGAACCGACGACGGTCTATTTCCTGCCCCGGAAGGAGTTCCGCGAGTTCGCGGACCAATCGCCGGGGATGTCTCGATGCCTGTTGCAAGAGGTGTGCCGCCGCCTGCGGGAATTTGATCGCCAGTATTTGAAGGAGGTGTTCCAGGCCGAGGGTTTGGCGCTGATCGGGCGCTTTGCCGGTTCCATCGTGCATGATCTCAAGAACCCCATGCACCTGATTGGGCTGGCCTCGGAGACCGCCTGCATGTCGCGCAGCACGCCCGAGGTCCGGCATCGGGCCAAGAAGATTATTCGCCAGCAGATAGGAACCATCAAGGAGTTGGTGGACGAAATTCTCGCGATCAGCCAGGGCTCGCCCTGGGACGTCACGCTCACCCCGATCCATTATGGAGCCTTCGTCAATGAGATCCTCGAGGAAGTCAGGTCCTCGGTGGGGCTTAAATCGACCCAAATCCAGTTGCAAGGGGCGTTGCCCGCGGCGCATGTGCATATCAATCCCCATCGCATCCGACGGGTGTTCCTGAATCTGTTCCAAAACGCGGCGGCGGCCATAACGGAGGGAGGCACTATCTTTGTTCGCTTCCAGGTCAACGGCACGGAAGTGGTCAGCGCCATTGAAGACACCGGCGCTGGCATCGCGCCCGAAGTAGCCGACCAACTTTTCTCGGCCTTCGCGACTCACGGCAAAGCCCGCGGCACCGGGCTCGGCCTTTTCATCTGCAAACGCATTGTCGAAGACCACAAAGGCTGGATTTCAGCCCGGAATGAGCCCGGCCGAGGCGCGATCTTCACTTTCGGCCTCCCGCTCGCCAAGGGCGCAATCGCCAAGAGCGAGACATGAGCGCACCCCATGAAGCTTCACTTTTTCCTGGCGCTGACGCTCGCCGCGGCGCCCCTGCTCCGAGCCCAAACCTATAACTGGGGAACCATCGCCGGGTCCTATCAGTCGCCGGGCAGCGTGGACGGCACGAACGGCGGGGCCGCCTTTCGGAATCCCCAGGGCATCGCCGTGGACGGGAAGGGCGCGCTTTACGTGGGGGACGCCGGCAATTACACCGTGCGGAAAGTCGTCCCCTCCGGCGCCAATTGGATCACGACTACTATCGCCGGAAAGCCCGGCTTCTCCGGCACCGTTGATGGCGCGAATTCCAGCGCCCGATTCTCCTCGGTCGGCATCCTGGTCCAGGACAAAAGCGGCAACCTCTACGTCCCGGATAACATCAATAATACGATTCGAAAGCTAACCCCTTCGGGAACAAACTGGGTCGTGAGCAGCATCGCCGGGCTCGGCGCCGACGGCTTGGCGGTGAATGCCAACGGCAATCTTTTCACCTCTTACAATTGCACGATCCGCAAGCTAAGCCTCACCGGAGGCGCGTGGGTCCCCTCGACCCTGGCCGGGTCGGCCGGCGTCGCCGGCGCCGCGGATGGGACCAACTCGGCCGCCCGGTTCTCCCCCAACGCCCCGGTCTTCGCCGTGGACGGCGATGGCGCTCTCTATGTCCTGGACGGAGGCGGCATTCGCAAAGTCGCCCCCGTCGGAGCGGACTGGGTGGTGACCACGATTCCGGTGGCGCCTGGCAATTGGGCCGTCAGGGATTCAGCGGGAGCGTTTTATGTGAGCTATTACTCGTCCCACACCCTCATCAAACTCACGCCATCGGGATCGACCTACACGGCCGCCACCATCGGCGGCCAGGAGCACGTCGCCGGAGAGACCGATGGGACCAACACCGCCGCCTTATTCGACAACCCCGCAGGGATGGCCATTGATAAGGACGGCACGATCTATGTCGCCGATAGCGGGAACGACACTCTCCGCCAAGGACAATTGCTCCCGACCGGCTCTTTGGCGGTCACGCTCGGCCCGGCCGAGGCGCTCACGGCGGGCGCCCAATGGCAAGTGGATGGCGGGGCCTGGCAGACCAACGGCGCGGTGGTAACCAACTTGCTCACCGGCGCCCACTCGATCTCGTTCCTCACCCTCTTCGGGTGGATCGCCCCAAGCAACCAGATCGTTACCATCAGCTCCAACCAAATCGCCGCCGCGTCGGGCGCATATATCCAACAGTTTGGCGCGTTACAGGTCAATCTGAGCCCCGGCGCCGTCGTGGCTGGGGGCGCCCAGTGGCAACTCGATGGCGGCGCCTGGTTGAGCGGAGGCAGCGTCGTCTCCAACCTTTCTCTGGGCCCTCATTCGGTGGTGTTCTCCCCTGTCGCCGGCTGGCTGGCGCCGTCGAACCAAACCGTAACCGTTGCTTGGAACCAAACCACCAACCTCGCCGCCGCCTATGCGCCGGCCTATAGCTGGTCCACCATCGCCGGATTGCTCGGACACCCGGGAACCAATGACGGAATCAACAGCGCCGCCCTGTTCCGAAATCCCGGGGGAATCGCGGTGGACGGAGCGGGGAATGTCTTTGTCGCGGATGTTAGCAACTACACGATCCGCAAGGTCGCTCCCACCGGATCGGATTGGGTTGTGAGCACCATCGTCGGGCTGGCTGGCGCCCCGGGAACCGTAGATGGAACCAACAGCGACGCGCGCTTCAACTCCCTGGGATCATTGACATTGGATGGGAACGGCAACCTCTACGTTCGGGATTATTTCGGCTCGCCCTATTACGCGACCTTTGTTCGAGAACTTTCGCCGGTGGGCTCAAACTGGGTCGTAACCACCCTGGCGGCATGCCCTGGCGGGCTGGCGGTGGACGCGGGCGGGAGTCTTTATACCGCCAGCAATTACACGATCATCAAACTGACCGGCTCGGGCACGAACTGGAGCCAAACCCAATTGGCCGGTTACCCAGGCGTTTCCGGCGCCGCGGATGGCACCGACCGCCAGGCTCGGTTTACCTCCCCTTCTGTCTTCGGCGTCGGCGCCGATGGCAGCGTCTTTGCCAAGGACACTACGGGCATCCGAAAACTGACCGCCTACGAAACCAATTGGGTAGTCACGACTATCCCCTCTTCGCTCGGAGGCTGGCCGGTCCTGGATGGCGCCGGCAACATGTATTACACCTCGCCATCCGCCTCCAATACCATCAGCAAATTGGCGCCGGACGGCACGAACTGGGTCTTGAACACCGTCGGCGGATCTCCAGGGGTCAGCGGCGGCGCCGATGGCGTTAATATCGCCGCTCAGTTCTTCAATCCGGCCGGCGTTGCGGTCAGTCCCGCCGGCGATCTTTACGTCGCGGACGGCGGGAATCAGACCATCCGGCAGGGAGTGACCGCCACGCCGACGGGCGCCTTGCAGGGCCAGCTAGGTCCCGACGCCATACTCAACGCCGGCGCGCAGTGGCGAGTCGACGCTGGAGCCTGGCGGACCAACGGGGCGACCGTGACCAACCTGGCGGCGGGTGGTCACATCGTCGCCTTCGCCCCGGTGGATGGTTGGGGCGCTCCTTCCAACCGGGTAGTCGTCATCAACCCGGGTCAGGCAAGCAGCGTTTTCGGCGCCTACGTGGCCCTGGGTTCGCTCCAAGTCACGCTCAGTCCGGCGGAAGCGGTGAGCGCGGGCGCGTTGTGGCAGGTGGACGGCGGGGCATGGCAGACGAACGGCAACGTCCTGCCCGGTTTGCTCCCGGGGCGCCACACGGTGACTTTCTCGACGGCGCCCGGCTGGACGACCCCCACCAACCTGTCGGTCGTCATCACCTCGAGCCAACTAACCGCCGTGAGCGGCGTCTATCTCCAGCAGGTTGGGGCATTGCAAGTCATGCTCAACCCGGCTGGCGCGGTTGGCGCCGGCGCCCAATGGCAGCTAGACGGGACCGCTTGGCAATCCAGCGGGACTACCCTTACCAACCTGCCGGTAGGCAGCCACACTGTGGGTTTCTCCGCCATCACCGGATGGACTTCGCCCACCAACACGACGGTATCCATTCCCTCCAACCAATTGAGTCGCCTGACGGCGGTTTATACCGCCAAAGGCTCTGTGGTGGTTACCCTGAGCCCGGCGGCGGCCGTCAGCGCCGGAGCCCAGTGGCAGGTCGATGGCGGTCCCTGGCTGAATAGCGGCGCCACGGTTTCCAGCCTCGACCGCGGCTTGCATCGGTTAACTTTCAAAGCCATCGACGGGTGGGTAGCCCCCGCCAGCCAATCGGTAACCGTCCTGCCAAGCCAAATGGCTGCCGCGCTCGGAATCTATGTGGGCCTGGACTACACCTTTTCCACCATCGCCGGCCTCGCGGACAACCCGGGCTCCGCCGATGGCGCGAACCACGCCGCCCGATTTTACAACCCGGCCGGGATCTGCGTGGACAGTAGCGGCAATCTCTTTGTCGTGGATACCGGCAACTCCATCGTGCGCCGTCTGGCTCCGGCGGGAACGAATTGGATTTCCAGCACCATTGCCGGCGTCGCCGGCGACCTTGGAAGCGCCGACGGCGCCAACAGCGCGGCGAGGTTCAATTATCCTTCCGGCGTGGCGGTGGACGCCTCGGGCGTTCTCTACGTGGCGGATCAAGTCAACTCGACCATTCGAACGATCACCGCGCGCGGAACCGACTGGATCGTGAACACCATCGCGGGGTCCCCGGGCAACTATGACGCCAACGATGGCGTCGGAAGCGCCGCCGCCTTCTATTACCCCGCCGGGATCGCCGTGGACAAGACCGGGAACCTGTATGTCGCCGACCAGGTCAACTCCACCATCCGGAGGATGGCGCCGAGCGGCGCCAACTGGGTCGTCACAACCATCGCCGGATCGGCAGGAAAGACCGGGAGCGCCGACGGCGCGAGCAGCGCCGCCAGGTTTTATTGGCCCGGCGCCGTCGCGGTTGACGCCGCGGGAAACGTGTATGTCGCCGATACCTTTAACGACACGATCCGCGCCCTCACCCCTTCGGGAACCAATTGGATGGTGACTACGCTGGCCGGCCAACCGGGCGCTCCGGGCAGCGCGGACGGGACCAATACAACCGCCTTGTTCAACGGGCCTGCGGGCATCGCGCTGGACGCTGGCGGCAACCTCTACGTCGCGGATGCGTTCAATAACGCGATCCGGAAGTTGACGCCGATCTCAACCAATTGGGTGGTGACTACGATCGGCGGCCTGACCGGAAGCCCGGGCGACTCCGATGGCGCGGACAACGCCGCCGCGTTCAACAACCCTCACGGCCTGGTTGTGGACGGTAACGGGACCCTTTACTTAACCGATTCAGGGAATGGGACCATACGTCGCGCCACGCTCTTTGGCGCCGCCCCTGCCCCGGCCTTTGCCGCGACGGCGCGGCAAACCGGAACTCATCTCACGATCACCTGGAGCGCCTTGGAAGGGCGGAGCTACCGCGCACAGTATAAGACCAACTTGACCCAAACCGGCTGGCTTCCACTCGGCGCGGCATTGACCGCCACAAACGCCGAGATGTCGGTGACGGACCCGCCCGGGGACGGTCAACGATATTACCGAATCGTTCTCGACCCTTAGGCGGTGGCGTCGCGCTTCGGAGGACGAGCCCCGAAAAGCGCGGTGCCGACACGCACCATGGTCGCCCCTTCCTCGATGGCCACTTCGAAATCTCCGGTCATCCCCATGCTGAGTTGGGGGAGCGGAGCGCCAAGAAGCTGCTCGCACTGCTCCTTGAGAACGCGCAGTTGACGGAAGACGGGGCGGACCTTTTCGGGGTCCGGCGTCCAGGGCGGCACGGTCATGAGTCCGTGGATCACCAACCGCTTAAGGGCGTTGATGCCGAGCAGATCGGCCAGCAATTGCTCGGGCCGATAGCCGAACTTGCTGGCTTCGCCAACCGCATTGACCTCCAGAAGAACGGGGAGGGAGCGGCCCGCCTGTTCGGCGCGCTTGTCGAGTTCTCGAGCCAGTTGGAGGCTGTCAACGCTCTGGATGAACTCGAACAGCTCCACCGCATCGCGACACTTGTTGGACTGGAGATGGCCGATGAGGTGCCAATGCAGACGGCTGGGGCACAGGGGGATTTTGGCCTTGGCTTCCTGGACCTTATTCTCGCCAAAAAGGTTAAGGCCGAGCCGAGCGGCCTCGGACACAATCTCCGGCGGCTGCCCCTTCGTCACCGCCACCAGCGCGACCGAATCGCGCGGGCGTCCGGCCCGCTCGCAAGCCGCCTCAATCCGCCGTTGAACGACGCTCACATTCTCCGATAAGTCCATGGTCTGAAATTAGCGGAACAGGAGGTTTCTGAACAAGCAAATGCGCGGCGCAAACCGAAGAACGCATCGGCAAAAGAACACATTGCCAATTTAGATGACCATGCTAGAGTGGGCCTAGCCGTGTGTATTTTGGCGCACCCTGTTGGTGCGCCTTTTTGCTTCCCTGAATAACTCCGCTGGGCAACGGCGGCCTCTCTCAACCGGTCCCGATTACGCGCAATTCTGCCAGATGCTGCTCGCCGGAGGCATGCTCCATGGCAAACGCTTCCTCAGCCCGGCTGCCATGGAACTGTTGACCACGGTCCAAACGGGCGACCTGCCCTGCGGCTTCTTTCAGTCGGCGGAATTCGGCAATCACGGCGCCAACTACGGCTGGGGCATCGGCGTCTGCATCTTGCGCCAGCCGCACGAGGGGGTTGCGGCCATGCTCTCGCCCGGAACCTACGGACACGGCGGAGCCTGGGGAACGCAGGCGTGGATCGACCCGGCGCGCGGGGTGGCCTACATCCTCATGGCGCAGCGCTCCAATTTCCCCAATAGCGACGCGAGCGAGATCCGTCGAGCGTTTCAACAGGCCGCGGCCGATGCCCTGCCAAAGTAAGCGCCTCCGTCGAGACCTCCGGAGATGAGGTTTGTAGGTGGGGTGATGCCAGAGTTCACCCGGCCTTGCATTGGGCGCGGCCATGACGCGACTATTTCTCCCGGGCGCGCGCGGGCCCATTGACTCCGCGCGGAAAAGTGGGAAGGTGGAGCTGGAATCTCGCCTGAAGGCCCGTGGGACGGTCCGGGGCTTTTCTGGCGGAGATAAACATTCGCAAGCCAAAGCCACCTATCAAACATCATGAGCACAGGAAAAGACAATCGAGCCATTCAACCTTATCTCTTCTTCAACGGGAGCTGCGAACAGGCTCTCGAATTCTATCGCGTCGCCGTGGGCGCCGAAGTCGAGATGATGATGCGCTTTAAGGAGAGCCCGGAACCGGCGCCGCCTGGCATGGTCCCGCCCGGTTTCGAGAACAAGATCATGCACGCGAGCCTCCGCATCGGGCAGACGAAGATGATGGCCTCCGACGGTTGCTCGGCGGAGAAAGCGACGTTCGCGGGTTTTTCACTAGCGCTTTCGGTCGCCAGTGAAGCGGAAGCCGACCGCGCTTTCGCCGCCCTGTCGGAGGGCGGACAAGTGCGGATGCCGCTCGCCAAGACGTTCTGGTCCCCGCGCTTCGGGATGGTGGAAGACCGCTTCGGGATTGGGTGGATGGTCAGCGTGGAACATCAAGCTTAGCGCGGCCGCAAACCGGCCCGGACCATCACCCGCCGAACCCACGGATGGAACCCCGAGCTCGTCGATCGGCGAACTCGCGAGTCCGAGGGCCAGGAATCAGGCCGGTTTCGACGCGGCTTCCGGGGCGGCTTCGACTTTCGCCATCACTTTCCTCAAATGGGAGATAGAGTGTTCCGCCTGCTCAATGGTCCCGCACTCGACGGAAAAGACGATGTCGCGCTTGGCCCTCTGGCAGATGCGCATGACTCGCTCCCAGTCAATGACGCCTTCGCCGCAGGCGCAGCCGACCGGGGTGCCGGTCACCTTGCCGCGGTCGCTTGAGGACTGCTGGACCGAGATGTCCTTGGCGTGCAGATGGACGAGTCGGCCGAGGACGCGCTCCAGCCAT